>Ga0207684_10002887_pt1 | contig 17026 bp, 14 predicted proteins | sample KBSK5501metaG_FD_184342 | JGI IMG/M metagenome (GOLD analysis project Ga0207684, IMG submission 184342) | Corn, switchgrass and miscanthus rhizosphere microbial communities from Kellogg Biological Station, Michigan, USA - KBS K5-50-1 metaG... | ecosystem: Host-associated > Plants > Roots >...
CGTTCGTGATTTGCGTGCCGGACATTAACGTCGCTTTGCGCCACGTGAATGGGCGGTTGACGCGCTTTGGACTACCGATTGGATTGCTTCAGTTGCTTTACCGTCGTTCCAAAATTCGCACGGTGCGTTTTGTTGCGTTGGGTGTTGTGGAAAAGTACCGGCGCGTCGGCATTGCCGAGATGCTGGTTCTGCAAGTAATGGAAGAGGGAGCAAGGCGCGGCTTTTCTGCCGAGCTAAGTATGACGCTTGAAGACAATGTGTTGATGAATCGCTTCATCGAACGGTTGGGCGCATCGAAATATAAAACCTACCGGATTTATCGTCGCCCGATTAGTTTATGAATCCGAGCCTCGATCGCATCGTGATTCTGGCGGACGAATTGGCTAATTGGAAAATTGCCGGCCTGCGACAGCTCGATCGACTCGCGCTGGCGCTGAACGAATTTGCAAAATCGATGATCCGTGAATCAAAGATCGACATCTTCATTTTTTGGAGCCCGGACATGGCAATCGAAAAGCGATGGCGCCCGAGCGACCCAAGATTAACGCGGTGCAACATTCTTGAGTTTTCTGAATCTGCGTTGCCCGGGGCCCGCGTTCTCAACACGCGATTGCTCGTGAAACGGAGCGGCCTCGAAACATTCCTCCACAATTCTGTTTCGATCGATCTAGATCACAGCATTGTTAATGAATCGGCACTTTGGGAAAAACTTTGGCGACAATTCGAAAATATTGTCCGAGAAGCGGAGGCTCAGCAAAAACGCGAATCGTGGCGTTACGTTCGGCATCGCAGCGAGATTCCGTGCTGCGAGCGGTGGCTGCTTCGCGGCAGCGGCAAGTCGCGCGACGGATTTGTTTCGCGCTATTTGAATCGCCCGATCTCGCGTGCCGTTAGCCAGCTCCTTCTGAAAACGCCGATGACTCCAAATGTTTGGACGTTGTTGATCACTTTGTTTCCGGTGATCGGTTTTCTATTTCTGATTCGTGGCGATTACTTCGGTTTCGTCGTCGGGGCCGCCCTTTATCAGGTCCACAGCATTCTTGACGGTTGCGACGGCGAAATAGCGCGCGCGAAATATCTGGATTCGGAAAAAGGCCCCGGCTTGGACGCGCTTGGCGATTTGATTGCGCTTCTCCTTTTCTCGTTTGGCCTCGGCCTCGGTCTTTTTGGCGAGTCGGTTGGATTTGGAGTGGCGGCGTTCATTTATCTCGGGGAAAGCATTCTTTCGTTTCTCTTTATCGCGGGTCGGCTTGGCCCTCATGCTTTCGATCTTCTCCGTCGAGGTCCGGATGCGGTTGTTTCCTCCGAGCATGACGAATCGCTCCGCGCTTCGGGCGGGAGAATTTTTGGCGCGAAGCTTATGTCTTTGGCGTTCGAATTAACAAAGCGAGACGTCGTCTTTTTAACTTTTCTTGTTTTGGCCGTGCTTGGTTTGGCGCAATGGATCCTGCATCTGCTTTTTGTTTACGCGGTCGCTACGATGATCCTTTTGCGACGTGGCCGCATCGCGCGGCGTGAACGCAACCCGGCGGTTATTTAAAAATGCGCACGGCCTTCTCCGCTTGCGTTAGCATTTCTGGTGTGTCGATGTCCTGCCACCAGGCGTTGCCAATATCGATCGCACGAACTTTTCCATCGGCCGCCATCGCGCGCACGCCATCGGCTAGACTGCAATCGCCATCGCGCTTCGCCTGCTTGAGATACTTGAAGATTTCCGGCGGACAGACAAACAGGCCGGTATCGATAGCGTCGTAGTCGGTGAGATTCTTGCCGATCGCCACGACGCGATCTCCCTTGGTTTTGATTTTCATTGCGTCCGCGACATCAAAAATGGCGTTGAGTTTCCGATCCACCGCCACGTTCAACGCATTCGGGTCGGCGTTGTGGATTGCAAGATCGACAATCGCGGGGTCAAAAAGATGATCGCCCATCGTGAGAAGAAATGGCGAACGCACATGTTTTGCCACGATCAGGAGAGAGATGCCATTTTGCTTTTGCCAGCGTGGATTGTGGATCGCGTGCAGCTTTATGCCGGTCGGCACCAACGGTCTCAAGCCTGCCAGGAGCGCGTCGCTGTTTGAACCCGTCACGGCGTGCACAGTTTTGATGCCCGCTTTTTCTAAGGACTCGATGGTGTAAGAAAAAACAGGCCGCCCAGCAATGTGAATCAACGGCTTCGGCAAATTGTTTCCGATGGCTAGCAAACGGGAGCCGGACCCAGCCATCAAAATTACCGTGTCGGTGATCAATTCTTTCGATGTCGATCCCGGCTGCGTCATCTCGGTAATACAATTTGTTCGCGAATCGCTCCATGATAGGATGTTGCTCTTGTTTTAGCGAACGTTCATGAGCCGGCGGCAAGCACGATTCATTAGACAAACACTGGCCACCGGTCGTCGAGCGGGCAATAACCGAGTGATTGCATCGCTCACTACGCTCCCAGATCGCATTTTCAATCTCGAGCCGACGGTACGTTGTCTCCTGAATCAAACCCGGCCGCCGGATGAAATTGTTTTGTCCATTCCAGAATTTTCCGTTCGCCAAAAGCGGCCCTACTCGGTTCCAAAGTATCTATCGGAATTTTCAACACTCCGAATTTTGCGCTGCAAGGCCGATTGGGGTCCGGCCACAAAGTTCATTCCCCTGGTTCAGGAAGAATTAGCAGCGGGACGCACGAACACTCTCATCATGGTGGTGGATGACGATCGAATCTATCCGCGCGACGCGCTTGAGACTTATCTCCACTACCATGAACAATTCCCGAATGCGGCGCTTTGTTTCCGCGGCGGCCCGATGCCAAGAAATTTCTATTGGTTTTTGCCAAAACTTTTTCTTGGCAGTCGGCTGCGTGAAGCGAAACGCGTCGCTGTGATCACAGGTTGCGGCAGTTATCTCATTCAGCCGCGTTTTTTTGATTCGGCGCTTTGGAATTATTCCGACGCGCCGACGGGCGCCTTTTACATGGACGATATCTGGATCAGCGGAAATCTGGACCGTCGCGGCGTCGAAAAGTATGTCGTGCCGGCCTCAGCGATGATGCGAACCGTCCGTCAACAAGCCGGGACGATGTCATTGCATCGCGTGCCGCGAGGTCGCACTTATCACAACAACGAAGTCGTCGAATATTTTCATGACACTTGGAATGTGTTCTCGTCGCGCTGGACGATGGCGTTGTCGATCTTTCCGAACCTTCTTCACTTCGTTCGACCGAACCCCGGATCTAAATCCCGTAATATTTCTTCAGACCCCAGACGCGAACGCGCTGCGGCAGAAACCGGAAAATAAGCGGCGCAACCTTCGATTGAAACAAATCGCCAACCGTGATCCGTGGCGGCGGATTCGTTGCGTCGATCAATTGGAGAACATGTTTGGCGACTAATTCAGGTCCGGGTGCATTCTTCATGTTCCGATCCACAGCTTCCCACGTCTTCGCGACTCGCATTTCGTAGCGTGGATCGTGTACGCTGCTTTTGACCACGGCGTCGTTGAATGCCGTCGAAATGTCAGCCGGCTGAAGGTCGACAACGCGAATGTTTGCATCGGGCAACTCAAGTTGGATCGCCATCGTGAATGAGGCCATCGCCGCTTTGGCAGCGTTGTATGCGGCCATGAACGGGACCGGCAACCGCGACGCCAGCGAGGTAACGTTGATGATCAAGCCTTCTCCACGCGGGCGCATCGCCGCCAGCGCCAACCGCATCAACTGAAGGTGACTAAACAAAAGGACCTGAAATTGTCTCTTAATTTCCGTGTCGGAAAGATGCTCGGCCGAATCGAAGTGGCCGCTGCCCGCGTTGTTGATGACGACGTCGAAATACCCCGCTGCCAAGTGCGCGCCTTTAAATGCTTCCTCGATTGAACGCGAATTTGATAAATCGAGCAGGACTGGATGTAATCGCGGCAACTGTTCAAGACGAATGAGATTGCGCGACGTGCCCCAAACTTCGTCTCCACGCGCGATGAGCGATTGCGCGATGGCAAGGCCAATTCCGGAGCTCGCTCCTGTTACAAAAACCTTTTTCATAGCACGGCACGCCGCTTCACTTGGGAGGTCACGTAGTTGCGGATCAAAAGACGCTCGAAAGCCTTTCTAAACGCCCCGGATACTCGTAGACAAAGATCTTGCGGCCTGGAAATTGTTTCAGAAGAGCGTTTCGCTTGGGTTGTTCACACCAACTGAAATACAAACGGGCGGCCGACGAAAGCACAGGCGGATTTCGAGTGAGATCGCCCCTCGCTGTTTTGTAAGTCCCGGTCTTGAGCAGGACGATATTCTTTCCATCTCTGATATGTCTGACCGTCCGCTCGAGGTCTCGTCGCCAGTACATTGTATAGCCCTCTTTGACTGCGAATACCACGCTGCACACAATCAGGCTAACGATAGCGAAGTTCCATAGGTGCCGGGCAGCGGGTGGAGAATCGTGACAGATCCATCGATAAAGGTCCACGACGGCCAGCACCAAGAATGGGAAGTACGCCAGAAAGTAGCGCGGACCTGGGCCACCGACAGATGCCGGATAGAAAAAGTAGATCGCGACGTTCATTGAGAACAATGCAAGGTACATCTTGACCTTGGAAGGTGGCTGGTAACGTCTCCAGAATGCGACGAACAGGAGCGCAGGCGGAAAGATCCAGAGAAGATTTGCCAGGCGAACCAACGTCACCACAAATCCATTCCATGAAATCATGAGACGGTCATTAATGCTGTCTGACGGGCGGTGAAGCGCTGCAGGAAGGCGGAATGGATCGCCCGAGAGCAGCGTGTTGTATACAAGGTTACCGCTGGCTAGCAACCCGAACCCGATTCCGAATAGCATCAGGTCCGCGAGCCTCTTGCGCCACAGCAAGCTGACACCGATCCAAACGGCCAGGGGAACCCAATCGATATAACGGATCATCGCCGAATAGCCAAGAAGAGCTCCCGCAATGAATAGCCAAAGCTTGGAAGGCTGTGCACGCCTCTCGGCGGCATCGTAGACTAGGAAGGCGGCGAAAACGAACACCGCAGTAGCGATGTGAGCTCGGAAAGAGCCTGCGTAGTAAGGGAGAAAAAAACAGAGCATCAGTAAGAGACCTGTGCCTCTCACCAGTTCTTCGCCCATCCGCTGCTCCGTGTACTGTAGCATGAGAAAAACCAATAGAGCCCCAAGCAACGGGTCGACTAACCAGGGCGCCCGGAGCTTGACACCTAAGGCGAGAAGAGCCGGCCAGCCTGCCGGATACTTGGAAAACCTGTGTCCTTGATCGTCCCTAAGGCAATATGTTTCTATGCAGTCGTAAAGCGGCAAGTCTGCGTCGTAGAGGGGATCTTCGGCGTACAGCTTGCCGGATGCGAACAGCTTTGCTTGGTATATGTATGAGTAGTCGTCTCCAGAGATCGGGTATCGCTCGGTTAGAACGAAGTAAACAAACAACGCTCCAAGCAAGAAGATCGCCGGCACCAGCAATTTTCGGGTTACAAGCATGAATTCCTCTTTTTCCGCTCAGAAAAAACTTCGTCGCCACGCGCGGTTCAGCGCTTCCAAGATCGCGAGGCCGACGCCGAAGCTCGCTCCCGTTACAAAACCCTTTTCCATTATGCAGTCGGCTTGTTTGTATTCGGAGGTTAAAGTCGTACGCGGCACTTGCACGAATTGTTTTCGGGTGACTGGATGTCGATTTTGTTATGGCAGTTGACGTTTTTCCCCCCGCGTCGCTTAAGACGCCTCGTCGAAATCTCTTTCAGCAGCTCCAGCGCGCGATCGGCGTCGCTGTTTTCATTGTATTTGCCTTTACCGGTTGGCTTGCCGTGGAGATACCAAAGGGAATTCTCGCCCAGACGGACGAGTTGCTTACCGCGGAACGGACACGCGAGATGCTGATGACTGAACCGTGGGTGGTTCATTACAATTTTCATCGCGCGTTTCAAAAACCGCCTTTGCAGTACTGGCTGACCAGCTTGACACTGCCGCGGTTTCAAAACCGCGCAGTTGCCGTTCGCATTTGGCCTCTCGTTTACGCCAGTCTCACTGCAATTGTGCTTGGATGGTTGGCCTTCCTGGTCGAGCCCACCCGGCCATGGCTCATTCCGGTTAGCGTCGCGATATTGGTTTCGTGTCCGCTGTTTTCGACGGAAGCAAGCCGCGCCATGCTGGATATCGGGCTGACCTTCTTTACCACGCTAACGATTGTTTTCTCCGAGCTTGCGCGCAGACGGCCGTCATGGTGGTTGGCCGTCGCGGTCGTATGCTGGCTTGCCAGTTTGCAAAAGTTTCCGCTGCCTTTCTTAGTTTGGGTCCTCATCGTGCTCGTGCGGCTGACGAGTCGCGACGAGCGCGCCCGTCTGCGAGGTGGAATGGTCTGGCTTATTGGCAGCATGCTTCTCGCGGTTGCCGCCATGTCGATTTGGCCGTTGGTACAACTTCTAAAGTATGAGATGCCCGTTTGGAGTCTCTATCACGAGGAAGTCGTAGTCTGGCTTGGCCCGGAGGGATTAGGCACGCGACCCTACTTTGCGGTTCCACTTGGCCTGATCTTGGCCGGCGGTCTCGGCGGCTTGTTCCTATTGCTTGCCCCGTTCGTAAATTTATTTTCCAAGAGAGAAAAACCGCTGCGAGCGGTGCGGGAAATCGCGCTCGTTAGTTTGGCGGTGATCGCGCTGACCGTAGTATCCAATTTTCGCGGTGTTCGTTACATCCTGCCGATTCTGCCCAGCCTCTGTTTTCTGCTGGCGCTGGTGTTTTATAGATTTTTGGAGCAGGGATCGGTAGTTCGCCGTCGCACCATCATCGCTCTAGTGGTCCTGGTATCAGCCGGCTTCGTGCAGGCAAAGTTACAGATAGTTCTGCGTCAGAAAGATGTGGCCAATGAAAAAGTGATCGCTGAAAAACTCGGCGCGTTGCAACAACCGGGAACAAAGACAGTGCTGATTAAAGCCATCCATACAGGAGGAGATCTGATGTGGGATTCGTTCTATCTCTTCCATGGAAACTTCCGATTTCCGGTGACAAAATACACCGTCGATGAAATTCGCAGCGACCCACCTAAACCGCCCGTAATCGGCGCCTGCGTTGCTCGCGATTTTTCTATCGTCCGAGAAGTATATCCGACCGTCCACGTGCAACTCACCCGGGCCCAATTCATCTGCTGGCAGGTAGACAGCGAGTGATACCGCGCGGCTGAACATCAATGCGATGAGCCCGTCGGACTTACCAGAGACGCAACGAAAAGTGGTGCCTGCAGGTGCGACCCAGGTAACCCCAATCATTGTGGCGTTGCTGCGGCGATGCTTTCCTCAATGGCTAGTGCGGGACATCCTGGCTCCGCTTGCTGTCAGTCGGGTGGCCTTGGTTGTCGTCGCGTGGCTTGGCCTTCATCTTCTGCATGTCCGTTTAAATGGGACCAAATGGGAAGTGGCGAGTGATGGCTACGGGCATTTTGTGGCGGAACATCTTTCGCCAAATTATCACCCATTTATTAACATGTGGGCTCGATGGGATGGCGGATGGTATCTCGACATCGCGCAGCACGGTTATTCATTTGTCCCTGAAAAACAATCCAACGTAGTTTTTTTCCCGCTCTATCCGTACCTGATTCGAGCAGTGCATTACGTCATTCCGCTGCGCAGTGATGCCGGATGGCTCTTAGTCGGAATCATCGTGTCAAACACCGCTCTGCTTGTCGGACTGATTTATCTCTACCAGCTGGTGCGTCTGGACTACGACCAGCGCACCGCCGCTCGAGTAGTTCTTTATCTCTGCATCTTTCCAACAACTCTGTTTTTGTCGGCAGTTTACTCGGAGTCTTTGTTCCTCGCTGTGGTTGTAAGCGCCTTCTATTATGCGCGTGCCGGTCGATGGCTTATTGTTGGTATCCTAGCCGCCGCCGCTGCATTGTGCAGACCGCCCGGTGTTCTGCTTATTGCTCCTCTGGCGTTTGAATATTTATCTCAAAAAGAATTTCAATGGCAGCGGATAAAACCCGATTGCCTCGCGTTGCTGCTTGCCCCAATGGCCCTTGCAGGTCACCTCACTTTTTTGCGATGGCAATTCGGAGATTGGAATATTCTGTCAAAAGCAGAAACGATGGAAGGCTGGAGCCGACACTTAACGCTGCCTTGGAACACGCTCTTACACTCTGTTCCCGGTATGAATTCGTTCAAAGGATTCCATGGCGCGTTTGAGTTTTTCTTTACCTTGGCGTTGCTCGGCCTGGCGATCTTCGGCTGTTTTCGACTGCGACTGAGTTACTCGATTTATGCGGCGGTCTCGCTGGTGTTTATTACTTCATGGGGGGGACTCCGGTCCGCGCCACGATTTGGACTCGTCATCTTCCCGGTCATAATCGCGCTTGCTTTACTAGGCCACAATAACGCGTTCAATCGCGCATATTTCGTTTTCTCAACCATTCTGGCCCTCGCCTCGATGGTGGTATTTTCGCAATGGGGATGGGTCGCCTGATGCCGCTCGCTGACAAGCACCTTTTAGAGCCGAAAAGGCTTCTGCGAAGGTGTCATTACGCTTAATGAATCTTTTCATCGACGTAACGAACTCGTGCCGATCTCCGCGCAACACCGGGATGCAACGAATGACGCGTCGGCTTTTTGCCGAGCTGGAGCAGCGCATGTCAGTGACGCCTATTTGCTGGAACCGCCTCGGACACTTTTATCATCGGCTCGGGGATCGCGAATCCGTTTATCTCCGAACACCTTTCCAAAGCTACAAACGCGCGGAGGCTTTGCCAGAATTGCGTGGTGAAAAATTTTCCGGCGAGTTTCGACGCCTCCTTCGCCGCAAACCTGTCGATCTCTCACGCGAGACTCGCGAGGGCGACCTTTTTCTTGCGCCGGATTTTTTCGGCGATTCGCGTAGGCAAAAATTGCCGGAGATCATTCGCAAAAATGGAATGCGTGCCGTCGCCATCTTTCACGATGCGGCAATGGAGCGTCTTTCTCTTCACGCGCGGCGCAGCACGCGAAAGTTCCGAGCGTATTTACAGGCGCTAGCTTGCTTTGATCGCGTGATCTGCATCTCGCAACAGTCGCAGGACGATCTGCTTGCCTTTTGGAATGAATACGGGATTCGCGATACGCCGGAAACTTTTGTTGAGAGTTGGCCGCTGGAATTCGAAGGGGGCCAACGGAGCTCAGCCGATTCAGCTAACAAATCCAATAGTCTGCTTTGCGTCAGCACGTTTGTCCCGCGCAAGAATCACTTGGGGCTGTTAGACGCTGCCGAGCGGCTTTGGTCGAAGGATCTTGAATTCGAATTGAAGTTGGTCGGCTCCTGGGCGGGCAATTGGCCGGTGCTCCTTAAAATTCGCGCGCTGCGAGCGAAAGGGCGACCGCTCGTCTGGCTTAAGCATGTGGACGATCAAACCCTTCACGCGCTTTATCGCGAATGCGCATTTACCGTTTATCCATCGCTCATGGAAGGCTTCGGACTTCCCATCGCGGAAAGTCTCTGGCATGGGAAACCGTGCATTTGCGGTGGCAATGGCGCGCTTGGCGACGTCGCGCGCGGTGGCGGTTGTCTCATTGTCGATCAAACCAGCGCAGGCGCAATCGCGGAAGGAATCAAAACGTTATTGTTAGATCGCCACCTCTACTCGCAACTCTCCGGCGAAGCTCGCGCGAGAAAATTCCGTTCCTGGTCCGATTACATCGACAAATTTTTGGCGCATCTGAACGCACGCAGCAACAACGCTGCCCACCTGCCGATATCACACTGAGATTCGTTGCCCGTGCGGATGGCTAACGATGATGCGGCCGTCTTTCATTTCGTGGACCCAATCGCAGGCGTCGGCGATGAAGCGGTTGTGCGTAACGAGGAGCAGCGCTTTCTCGCGCTCGCGCACCAGGGTCGCCAATAATTCGAAGGCGCGTTGCGAATTGCCGGTGTCGAGATTTCCCGTTGGCTCGTCGGCGAGAATGACGCTTGGATCATTCGCCAGGGCGCGGGCGATTGCCACGCGCTGTTGCTCGCCGCCGGACAGGTGACGGCTCAGGCGTCGTAACTTGTCGCCGAGGTCAACGGCTTCCAGCAAGGTGGCCGCGCGTTCGTGCATTTCGCTTTCGTTCATTTGACCGAGACGTCGCATTGGGATCATGACGTTTTCGTGCGCGCTAAAGTCCTCCATTAAAAAATGGAATTGGAAAATGAAACCGATCAGCTCATTGCGACGGCGCGCAAGTTCTTCGTCGCTTAAATGTGAAATTGGCGTGGCCCCGATGTTAACCGAGCCGGCATTGGGTTCGTCGAGTAACCCAAGGATATAAAGCAGCGTGCTCTTGCCGCAGCCAGACGGCCCGACGACGGCGTGAATGCTCCCGGATTCAACATCGAGTGAAACGCCCCGCAACGCATGCACGCGCGATTCCTCTTCGCCGAGATAACGTTCGATGTCGCGACAGCTGAGAGAGAGTTCGCCTTTCATAAACTCGATCCGCGCAAAGTATCCACTGGCTGAAGTTGCGCGGCGCGGTGCGCGGGCACGTAGCTGGCGATGAACACGGCGATGATGGCGAGCAGTGTTGCCCAAAGATAATGTCGCCAATCCCAAACAACCAAAAAATGATCGGTGTAGAGCAAACCGCGGATGTGTATTGGCACTTTGGAAATGCCCCACGTCAGCAACGCGCCCAGAACGCAACCAATCACCGAGCCGATGCCGGCAATGAGCGCGCCCTGCCACAGAAAAATCGCGGAGATGTCGATCCTTCGATAGCCCATCGAACGCAGGATCGCGATTTCGCGGACTTTCGAAAGTACGGACATGGTAAGCACGTTAAAGATTCCGAAACCAGCGAGGAGAATGATGAGTGAAACGGTGATGGCGGCCGACATTCGCAAGGTCGAAAAGATTTGTAGGTTTCCTTCCTCGCGCTCCTGCCAGCTCTGGGCAGTGTGTTGAAAAAGATTTTCGAAATGAGTCGCCAGCGACGGTGCGCGGTCTGGATCCCGCAATCTATAAATGATCATCGACGCTTCGTACGATTTTTTGAGCAACCGTTGGGCAACGCGTGCATGCGCGTAAACGCGACTCGTGTCGATGGTGCTCACGCCGCTGCGCGCGATGGCGGCGACAGTGAAGCGCCAATACTCGCCGCCGGGCGAGAGCAACTGAATAGTGTCGCCCGGAATAACCTCAAGGAAGTCGGCCAGTCTGTGGCCGACGATCACGCTGGTCGTGTTGTTCCGAAAATCATCGAATCTGCCGTCGACGATCTGTTTGGCGAGATCGGTCGTGCGCAGATGCGGCGTCGGATCAATGCCAAAAAGCTCGGCCGTGGTCGTCTCGAATCCGGCGCGCGCGCTGATCGTGCCGCGAAGCACCGGCGAGCACGCGACAACGTTGGAAAATTGGCGGCTGACCCGCATGATTTCGCTGACGTTGGTGATTCCTTCGAAAACATTTCGGTGAGCGGGCGCGGAGGTGGCCTTGGCCGAGACTACCATTCCCTCGTAGCGCGGTTGAAACCGGGAACGCAAAACCAGCGCGCCGTTGCTACCAATGGTCGAGTTAATAAAAAATTGAGCGAACCCCTGTGTCTGCGCCTGAGTGCAAATGAAAATCCCCACGCCAAACACGACGCCGACCATGCTGAGGAGCAGCGCGCGCTTGCGGTGCGTGGCGAAACGCAGCGCAATATAGAGCGGCGCGGTCATTTGTTCGAGACGTCAACCCGGCGCTGCCGCACCGGTTGTCCTGAATGGAGACGATCCTGGTCCGCGATGACGACACGATCGCCCAGTGACACGCCGCTTAGAGCTTCGGCAAAATCGAGTGTGCGGAAACCGACTTTGATCGTGCGCCGCTGGACGATCCCGCGTTTCACAACCAGCGCTTGGTCGACAAGTAGCGCGCGAGTAGGCACGAGCAACGCGTTTTCGTGCGTGCCGGTAATGATGTTCATTTCGCCGGTCATCCCGGCCATTAAATTGTCCGGTGGTTTTTCCATTTCGAGAATCACCGTGTAACGCTGCGTGTCCGGATCGGCCGCGGGTTGAATGGATGAAACGCGAGCCGCGAAAGCCTGCGTGCGATAAGCGTAGAGTTGGACTTTCGCTTTCATTGCGGGTTTTACTTCGCCAACGTCTTCCTCGTTCACTTCGCCGCGGACGTAAGTCTTGCGGGACGACACCGTGAACAATTGATTTCCTTCCGCCACCAGTTCGCCGTCGATGGTCGAGACCGCGCTGAGCAAGCCGTCCATCGGTGCGCGAATTTCCGAGTTGCCCATCTGCGCTTCCAGTTTCTTGCGCGTCTCATCCAGCGCCTGAAGGTTCCGATCTCGCTCAATCCGTTCGTTCTCGAGCGCGCCGCGCAACCGGTTTGCTTCGCTCTTCGCTTTTTCGTATTCGACTGCCGGAACGTTGCCGGACGCGACGACTTGCTCGAGCCGATGCAAATTGTCTTCGGCCACTTTGAGCAATTCTTCCGACGGCAGCGGCAGCTTTGCGCGCTCGGTCGCTGCCTTCAGATCTGTCTGCGCCTGCTTCAGTTGACGCGCGGTTGCTTCGTCGGCGATGCTCGCGAGCAACTCTCCCTTGGTCAAGCCTTTGCCAATCGCACCGCGCCCGGCCGAAAATTCTTCGGCCAGCTGAATGAAACCGGAATTCTGCGCCCGAACGTGGACCACAAATGCAGGCTCGATCCGGACCGTTCCATAAACCGCAGAGATCGCGGTGCCGCGGCGGACGATCGCCACTTCGGCCACCGGCATGAAAAAGTAATAGGCCACGCCGCAAATCAGAACGATCAGCGCGCCCACAACCCACAAAACCCGCCTGGATTCCGGCACGTTCAAAGACTGCAACTAATGCATATCTTCGGCGAATTGAAAATAACGGCCGGTGGCGCGGTCCCATTCCGCCAAGGCGACGTTGTGAAGATAACTCGCCTCCAACAATCCGGTTTGAGTCTTCAGATAATTGCCCTCGGCCAGGCGATATTCCAATTGTGATGCAAGACCGCTGCCGAGATTTTGTTGAACAGCGGCCGCCGTTTGTTCGGCGGTATCGGTCCCGGCCGCGAACGATTTGTGGCGCGCGTCGATGCCGGCCAGTTCATTGCGAATGTGGGCAAGGTCGCGACCGACGCTTGCTTCCAATTTTTGCAATTCAACTTCGTTGATCTCGCGCACCTTGCGCGCCTTGAGGACCGCGCCGCCGACTTTGCCATTGTCGATCACCTGCCAGGTGTAAGCGGCGCCTTCGCGAATTTCCGATCCAATGAAGTCCTGCGTCCGACTGGTCGAACCTTCGCGGTGAATTCCGGAGACGGGAATGTAATCGCCGGTCACGCTGCCGGCCGCGCTCGGATAATAGCCGGCGGCGATGATGCGCTCATCGTCGTTCGCCGCGCGAACGAGCAGCCGCGCGAGTTTGATGTCGGTCCGGCGCTCCAACGCCTCCGCGGTTTCAACGTTAAGATCGACATCCATCGGCGCGAACGACAGTTCGCCGTCCGGACTGGGAAGTGCGGCGTCGGACTTGAGGTCAATCGCCATCATTTGCGCCAGTTGCAACTGCGCCGCGCTATAAGCACGACGTGAATTTTCCACCAATGGATCGAGCTCGCGCGCTTCGACAGTCGCGGTCGTAAACGCACTCCGATCGACCAGGCCGGCTTGATAGCGATCGCTTTGGCTCGCCATGTTTTCGTTCAAATGTTGTCGCTGCTTCTCGCGCACCGACACCAGCTCGCGATTGTAAACCGCGGAATAAAACGCGAGCCGGGCGGCGTGTAATTGTTGCTCGATCGCAAGATTTAGTTGCTGTTGCGCGATCAAAACCTCGACATTTCCGCGCCGGAGTGACGGTGGAATCGCGGCGTTGATAAGGGGTTGGGTGAACGAGCCGCGCGCGAAACCGAAGATTTTCGTCGAAGTCGAACCCGCGCGGTCTCCACCTTGCACGCCGGCGGGCACATTCACTTTTACATTTGGCCACACAATCGAGCGGAGAATGAGTCGACGCCCTGCCGCTTGTTCCAGGTTCGCTTTTGCCTGCTGAATCGCCGGATTTTTCTCCAGCGTCGTGTTTAGGACGCCGTCCAGGGTAATCGCCGGTGCAGTCGGCAAGATGGACGTCAACAAGATCGCAGTGGCGAATTTTGATTTCATTGTTGGGACAATTTTGCGGGCGGTTGCGCCAGATCGAACGCCTGTTTTTCGTTCCGCGGTTTCAAACGGTCCGAAGCGAAGTCGAGCGCTTCGGGAGCGCTGCCACAGGCGCGCGCGAGCCGGGCCAGCGCGACATTGTGCAGATAAATCGCGCTTAAACGCGTTGTCCGCGTGCGCGTGACGTCAGCCGCAGCCTGCAAAATATCGAGCTGCGTTCCCAAACCGGCGGCGAGATTTGTTTTGGCAATTTCGAGAGATTCGTCCGCCGTCTGCACGCTTTTCGTTTCTGTTTCGAGAACATTCTCGCCTTGTTGAAGATCGAGAAACGCGCTCCGCACTTCGGCGGCGACCGTGCGCCGTGCGGCTTCAAGCGCGGCGACCGCCGCGTCGCGGCGTGCGTGCGTGGCCTGCATCCGGCCTTTGGTCGCAAACCCGTCGAAAAGATGCCACGTCGCATTTACGCCCGCGATATACCCGTGGTTGAATTCAGGGCCGACCAAGGGGTCGCGCTCGTTGTAAACTTCATAGCCGGAAAAAAGTTGAACGTGTGGAAGAAGCTCGCTTCGGTCGACCCGATATTGTCGATCTTCAATCTCGACGTCGATTTGGCGCGCTTTGATTTCGGCCCGGTTCACGTCGGCGCGGCCAAGACATTCGTTCAGGTCGGGATGGAGCGCTGCGTATTGCAATTGTCCTGCGACCTCGAAACGCGGCTGGTCCGGATTTGAGCGAAAATCGATTCCGAAAAGTTCGCCCAGCCGAAGATACGAATTGGTAAGCTGCGTTTTGGCGTTGGCCAGCTCCGGCTGCTCGTTGTCCAGCGCCACTTGGGCGCGGCGGACGTTTAACGTTCCAACAATTCCGGCGCGCAATCGTTCCTCCTGCGTTTTCAATTCTTCATCCAAAACCCGCACCGAATTTTCCCGCACCTGCACTTTGGCCCTGTTTAAGAGCACATCGTAAAACCCAACCCGCACATCCATCGCCACTTTGTTCCGCACTTCTTCGAGCTCGCATCGCTGCTTTTCCACGATCAACTTGGCAATGCCCACCTGATTGGAAACCGCGCCACCGGTGTAAACATTTTCGAGCGCTCGCACCGACGCGTTGTAATCCTCCTCCCGGAGCCGGGTGTCGGTTTGGGTTTGTCGCTTGTCGGCGAATCCGGACGAAATCACCGACGGCAAATAACCCGAGCGCGCTTCGACCAATCCGCCTCGCGCCGCTTCCATTTTTTTGCGCGCGATAATGATCTCCGGATTTTGGGCATCGGCCAGGGCCACGCCTTGTTCGATCTCATAACTCGGCGGCTCGGCCCGCACGTTGCCGAAAAGTCCGATGGCGAGTAAAGCCACCACGAAAGTCGGTATCTGGCCGGCGGAGCGGTGTTTCCTAACGAGTGTCCTCAAAATTGCTTGCATGCTAACGCTGACTACGCCAGTTTCCACGCTCAAATCGGGCGAGGGCTCCTCCTCGGACGAGACCCTACATACCACTGGTCGCCTTAACTTTAATGCTTTCAAACTTATTACATTGCATCTTGCCCCAAGCGCTTCGCTGCGGGTAGGATTTCTTTTTTCCCATGAGAAAAATCCGTATCGCCATCGTCGGAGTGGGCAACTGTGCCAGTTCGCTCGTCCAGGGTATCAATTTCTACCGCGGCTCCTCCGCCAATGGCACCGGCGTCGGCCTGATGCACAAGCAAATCGCCTCATATCGGCCCGGGGACATTGAGGTTGTGGCCGCATTCGACATCGACCGCCGCAAAGTTGGGCTCGACGTCAGCAAAGCCATTTTCGCCCCGCCCAATTGCACCCAGGTTTTCTGCGACAAGGTCAGCCTGACCGGCGCGATCGTGAAAATGGGCTGCGTCTTCGACAGTTTTGCGCCGCACATGGCCGACCACGACCCGCTTCGCACTTTTCTGCCGTTGGAGAAAGAATCCACCCGTGAACAAATTATCTCCGAGCTGAAGGATTCCGCCACCGAGATCATGGTCAATTATCTGCCGGTCGGCTCCGATGAGGCGGCGCGCTTTTACGCCAGCTGCGCGCTCGAGGCCGGCGTCGCGTTTGTAAACAACATTCCCGTTTTCATCGCCAGCGATCCGGTTTGGGCAAAACGGTTTGCCGATAAAAACTTGCCGATCATCGGCGACGACATCAAATCGCAATTGGGCGCGACCGTGCTCCACCGCACGATTGTCGATCTTTTCCGGAAGCGCGGTGTTAAAGTCGAGCGCACCTATCAGCTCAACACTGGCGGCAACACCGATTTTCTCAACATGCTCAGCCGGACCCGGCTGACCTCGAAGAAAACGTCCAAGACCGAAGCGGTGCAATCAGTCATGAACGAACGTTTGGCCGACGAGAACATTCACATCGGTCCGAGCGATTACGTGCCGTGGCAGCTCGACAACAAAGTTGCGTTCATTCGTGTGGAAGGCCGCCTTTTTGGCGACGTGCCGATGGAACTCGACGTCAAACTTTCAGTCGAAGACTCGCCCAACTCGGCCGGCATCGCGATCGACGCCATCCGTTGCTGCAAACTCGCGCTCGATCGCGGGATCGGCGGCGTGCTGAATTCGCCTTCCGCTTATTTCTCAAAGCTTCCGCCCGTCCAGATGAGCGACGACGAAGCTTACCGCTGCGTCGAACAATTCATCCGCGGCGAGCGCGACCGATAGCGACAGAAATAAAAATCAGCGTTCCCCTTGTGAATGAGTCAGCGCGTTAGATCTGCTTTGCGGTTTCTTGTCGTCATTATCCCCGCCCTGCTCATTGCTTCGCTCATTACTCTCGTTGTTCCGAATGGTTGGGACATCGTTCATTATGGTCAATGTCTGCTTTGGCTCTTGGTGGCTGTCTGCTCGATTCTCTTCTTTCGCAGAACGGCGGCTGGCCTGGCCTGTCAATCGCCATC
>Ga0207684_10002888_pt1 | contig 17019 bp, 23 predicted proteins | sample KBSK5501metaG_FD_184342 | JGI IMG/M metagenome (GOLD analysis project Ga0207684, IMG submission 184342) | Corn, switchgrass and miscanthus rhizosphere microbial communities from Kellogg Biological Station, Michigan, USA - KBS K5-50-1 metaG... | ecosystem: Host-associated > Plants > Roots >...
AGGGTGGGAGCAGCAGAGTCCCAATCTCATCCTGCGCAAAACATCGGCGGAATTGCATGTCGCCCAAACGAAAGAGATCAAGGCCAAGAAGCAGTGGCAGTCAGGCAAGCCAGTGGCAGGCGAACACAGTAATCAGCAGATCTGGGGACATGTTCAGCGGATGAATGAAGATGCTGCTCATAAGGTTGCCCGTGCGATTGCCACTGTCTGCGCCAGGTATCCTGGCTGTGTGCTGCTCTTTGAACGGCTGCGCAAAATCCAGGCCAAAGGCAGCAGTAAGTCGAGGCGCATGAACCGCAAGCAGGCGAACCAGTTGCGCGGCAAAATCAATCAGTACACGAAAGACAAAGCCTATGCGTCATGCGATACGGTGACAGTCGAAGTCAATCCCCATGGGACATCCCAATATTGCTCTCGATGCGGTGCCAAGGGCGAGAGGTTCTCGTACCGAGGTGGCAAGCGCATTCGGGAGAAATGGGGCAAGCTCTTCGTATGCCCGATTTGTCAGTACGAGGCGAATGCTGATTTTAATGCGTCTGTTAATGTCCATCACTCGTTTTATCGGGAATGGCATTGGCAGAAACGTCTAAAGCCACCACGCGTGTCCAGGTTAGGATTACCTGAGTGACGCGGACGCTCTCTGCGGCTACAGGTCGCAGAGAAGAAGCCTGTCAGAGGGACACCCCGATGAAGACTGACAGGCCAGGCCGGTCCCTTTCAGGACAGGTGAAAGTGGTACGGCTATCTGCTGGTCCAACGGGGGCACGCTCCAGCCCGCATGCTCTCTCGGACATGACCTGATTCGATAACTTCCTGGAATGCGGGAGGAACGCTGGGAAAGCCGGACGGAATCAGGGCGGCGAGAACACGGTGTCCTGGTTTGTCCAACAAATGTGGATACTGTTGATACCACGATACGGGGAAGCGCTGTACCAACGACTGTTTGGTCGAGCCCAGCCAGTAGCGTACCAAGTATTACACCGATCAGAATCGCGATGATGCGTCCCCGGCTGGCAGTTTCACTCAGTGGTTGAGGCTCTTGAGCGGAGATTGCCTCCGCTGACTCAGTTTGTGTTTGAGCCATTTTATTACGTACCTCCTTTTTTTCACTTGAAGCCTGGAGGGGTCCCGGGAGTGCCTTTCCCTGTTTCCAGGTAGGATTTCAGACTGGCCAGGAAGTAGACCCAAGCCCCACGTGTCCGTTCATTGGCCTCATCAACCTGGGCGAATCCATCATGCGTGAAGATCAATTTGGTGCCATTGTGGACTGGCGTGAGTTGCCAGGTAACGCTGCTCCCTGCCCATTGCGGAGGGCTTTTGGAATTCCAGCGAACGTTCTCGTCCTGGTCCAGTTCGGCCACCTCAAACTGCATGATAAACGTCCCCTGCCGAAAGCGAAATTCAGCAAGCGAGCCCACCTCTGGTTTGACTCGCGCCTCGTAGGCCCGCCACTGAACGATTTCGTCAGGCTTGATTATGGCTCCCCGGAAGCGCTGCGGAGCGGCTTCTATAGTAAGTTCCTCGACTATAGCTGACATCGTTGATCCTTTCTGCTTCCACGTCGCTTGGCGACTATACTTAACCTATAGGTTAGGTATATAGGAGAAAGGGAACAGTGTCAAGGGGGTGTCTTCCCTCTCGACCGTTCTGCTCTGCCTGTTGTCTCCGTTGTGGAGCGAGAGCGCGAACAGCGCGTCAGAAGTCGAGATGGGGGGAGGAGAGCACCGAGGCCAACGCATCGAGCAGGGATGGCCAGCCAGCTCCAACCCGCGCACGCATTGCTTCCGTGCTCAGCCCTTCGTGGGTCAGCACGACTTCCGTCACCGCACCCTGGTCGAGAAAGTCCACTGTGACGACGGTTCCCCTGTCCTGCCTTGCTCCGCCTGACCAGGTAAAGACTAGTTTTTCGGGGGGAACGATGTGCAGGTAGGTGCCGACTATGGAACTGCCGTCCTCTAACTCGAAACGAAAGGACCCGCCCACCCGCGCGTCGAGCGAACGCACGCTCACGCTCATGCCCCCGGGTCTCAACCAGTGCTCCAACGCCCGTGGCGTGATCCAGGCGCGGAACACCCGCTGGCGTGAGGCTGTGAACGCGCGTCGCAGCACGAGGGTGGTGCTGGGATCAGGTGCTGGAGGGATCACCAATGTCGTGCTCCTTTTCCGCTGTGGCCAGCAGGTAGGTGTCCAGGGAGTCGAATTGTGCTTCCCAGAACTGCCGGTAGTGTTCAAGCCAGGTGGCTGCCTCTTTCAGAGGACGGGCAGCGAGGCGAAACCGGTGCGTTCGTCCGTCCTTGCGGTGCAGGATCAGATCCGCGTGTTCCAGCACACGTAAATGCTTGGAGATCGCCGGCACGGAGATTGAGAATGGCCGCGCCAGTTCCGTTCCAGAAGCCTCACCGTGCGCCAGGCGTTCTAAGATGGCCCGGCGTGTGGGGTCAGCGATCGCCAAAAAGACGGTCGTGAGTTGCTCTGATGATTCGTTAACCATGACGTTAAGTATATGACGATTGTGAAGCGTTGTCAAGGGCTATATTGGCTGGTGGATCAAAGAAGGCTATCGCCCGATGCGTGGGTACAAAGTGCCGGAGCACGCGGTACGCGTCATGCGAGGATAGAAGTGGAATGAAAGGTACACACACAAAAAAGCCTGAAGGACCATACCCTCCACGCGGGCTTTTTTCGCTCTTACCCGTCCGGCTTCCGAACGTAATAAACGTCCTTCACAGGCGGACTCGGTTGATCCAGGAAAGTGTTTTTTATCCGCGGGCGTTCGCTGAAATTCGCTTGAAATCGTCGGCATTGCTGTCAACGTTGCTGTCATCGCGAAAGATCTCAACACATTTGAGAATCCTTGAGGCAAATCAGCAATAATTTGTGATTCTTTGTTATTCACTTTCACCGGTAAGTAAGTGCCAAACAGTCGACTTGGCATGAACGAGGATGATACTATCCTTACCGCTTATGAGCTAAAGTGGACGACGTCAATTGGTCATCTAAATCTTATGCTCAGAAGCTAACATACCTTTTATATAGAGAATATAATAAATCTAAGTATTAGGAATATGAGAAGTGAACTCCATTGAAGTAATCTGCGAATTGGAGGACATAAATATGGAACGGATTTTTCCAACGTTCTGCCATATAAGCGATTATGATGAGGTCGGATTCGGCCTCATACCGCAAATGCTAGAATCTAGCTATCCTCTCATTCTCTGGGCACCACCGGGCGCAAGAGTTAATGATTATTACAACCAAAGGATTTGCCCAATTTCCCCTGAAAAACTCATCCATTTTGTGGAGCAGGGAAATGTGCAGATTATGGGTAGGGAGAACTGGTTATTGGATGAACAGTATCGACGAAAGTATGCCGAGGACAAATCATTTGCCAAATGGTGTTACAACTTTGATGGAGCCTTAAAAAGTATCTGGCGAGATCAACAAAGTATACCAGAACATGAGCGTTCAGTTCACATTGCTTCTGAAGAAGATGGATGGAGATGGGCATCAGATTTATTGGAAGCCGAACCTGAAAGAATTGACTCACTTTGGGAACGTATCGAGAAGAAACAGGTACCACAAGTTTCACTAAAAAGGATTCGGGAAAAGGGGTATGGCGAGAAGGACAAATATCAGGCGGTGCTCCAAGTTCTTCGTGATGCTCGCGATCATACCAAAGCCATATATGATGCTGATGTGGAAATGCCATTTTTATTACAAGAGAAGGAAGGTAAATTTTTTAGCTATTTGGAAAGAGGTGGAAGATCCAGACCGCTTCACAAAGACAGAGCTTCTCATGCAGCGGTATCTTCAGAATTTACCCAGGAAGTTCATCGCTTATTGGAGCGGCTTAGGGAGGGTCCCGAGAAAGTATCATCACTTGACGAATTTATTGGAAGCGAGGCTCACAAGGACCTTGCGAAGTGGCTACGTTCTACTGTTCATTTAGCGAAGATTGATTGGTCTAAGCAAGAGCTTAGGAAATTTATGTCGGGACAGCTCAAACGTGATGTAGAGGCTGGCCTTCCACCAGAGAGGGTATGGAACATACTGGGAGTGGGGCAGGCTGAGAGGGGGGCAACTGTCGGTGGGCTAATTACCGGTATAGCTAGCCTATTCTTTTCTAGCCTTGCTTTTGATCCTTCCACAGCCCTCACACTCACTGGACTGGCTATGAATGTCGTCCCTATCGTGAGTGGAATTTCACAACGTCTCGGGATTATAAAGCCTGACTATCGCGGCCCACAGTGGCCATATCTCGTCAGGTTTAGTAGGACTCCGAGAAAATGGGATTTTAGAGAAGTGAGGGCGATACTCGACACTTACATTGCAGACTTAAATGAGAATTAGAGTCTGTTATGAACTACCTCGCGAAGCCTGATAGGAAGGGTGATGAATCAATGTTGTTTGGGTCATGTCAATCTGTATCAAATCAGCTCTCATCCGCTAGTAACGGAGGGTGTCCCATTCTTGATGAGTATAAATAGTAAGCAGCCTGAAACCTTGGGACAATACTACACAAAGATACTTGCTTTCCAAAGATGAGAGGAGCAAAGTAGTGGATAACGTCGACTTTGGCTTATACATAACACGTCGTAGTCTTCCGGTAAGCGAAACATTTGAATACTACAGACGATGTATTCAGATTCTTCCAGCAGGTTTTACGACTCTCTGGATGGAAGACCACCTTCAATGGGAAGAAATACCTACATTGGAGTGTTTGACAACTCTCAGTTATTTAGCAGCAGAATATCCCAACTTTCGCGTGGGCTCGTTAGTTCTGAGTCAAGCATACCGTAATCCAGCATTAGTGGCTAAAATGGCTGCTAATATTCAGCTTCTGTCACAGGGACGATTGATTCTCGGGATTGGTGCTGGGTGGAAAGAAGATGAGTTCTCCGCTTATGGCTATCCATATCCGACTACCAAGACTCGTTTGGAGCAGTTAGAAGAAGCTATCATCGTAATTAGATCAATGTGGACCTCATCGCCGGCTACCTCTTTTGGTCAGTATTACCAGATTCAGAATGCATATTGTGAACCACGACCATCTCCACTCATTCCTCTCTTAATCGGTGGAGGTGGGGAACGACACACCCTTCGTCTAGTGGCACGCTACGCAGATTGGTGGAACTTTAATTCCTGTACAGCCAAAGAGTATGCACGCAAAGTAGTCATCCTTAAGAAACATTGCGACGAAGTTGGACGTAACTTCACAGAAATTAAATTAACATATTCTGCCTGGTTAAGTATAGCAGAAATCTCATCACAGTTAATGCGAGCTCCACAAAGACACATCATCGCAGGAAATGCTTCGGAAGTTATACGGGAACTCAAACAATTCTGTGAAATCGGTGTCACTCATTTCATACTTAAGTTTCCCAATCTCTCCACTATAAATTATTTTATTTCCGCTGTAATGCCACATTTTATTTAAAAATAAGCGTACTATAGATTTCATTTTAACATCGGATCCCATCCCGAATGCTTTGTAGAGGGATGCAGGAAACAAGAAGGTAAGGATGCGCAGCCTGGGCAACCAGTCCACATGATCCTGGCAGAGTGTATACATCCTCCACTAGCTTCCAAAAGTCCTCTCCAGAAAAGGCAGTGAGATCAGCTCACTATCATTTTTGATGTTTTAAAGTTAATTCTGTTTTGATGTGGAAAGATTTACGTTTATTACTTCGTAATACTTATTTGGCTTTGCTTTCAATTCCTTGCCTGACGTTTGGCTTCTCTTTCATTTGTACAGGAGGATTTGAACCTCCGAAGGCGCTATTTTAGCTCTGTCAGGAGGCAGCTTTGTGGGGGTGTTGAGCGAGGACAGTGCGATTGTTGTCCAATTTTGTCTAATGGTGTTGATGGGGGTAGAACGGTTTTGCTCTCAGTTTTGACAGCGTTGGCGAATTGTTTTCTCAAACTCACTTGTGCAGCTTTCCCTGCGTACGTGGCGTACTGAACCAATCTCTCGTTCAGTGTCTCCTCTGGTGGGGAAGTCAAACGAGAGGTGAGGAAGGCATGAGAGGCTCCTGGAAAACTTGTCATGCCCCGTTCAAAAGGGCAGGTTTTACCTGCTACTCCAGTTCCTGGTCCATTGATACCCCTACTCCTTGCACTGCCAATAGTACTTGTTTGTTGAGTTTCTGTTGGGTTGTATGGTATCTACTCTGTGGAAGGTGTGACGCACTTGTCACTGCAAAAAGGAGGAGAAACCATGTCTAGTCAAATAACGAATGCCATGGCAGCCAGGGGTCAACTGAGCCCCGAAGAGCGCAAGGCTGCTGCGGCAGACCTTCTCAGAAGCTTTTCCCTGGCAGATCGGAAGGAAGTCGTTCAAGCCGCTGGTCTGGGACCTCCCAAACAAGCGACGGCCAATTTCATCTGGATCACCGTCGTCACCTGCTTTGCGCTTGTGCTCATCGCATCTGCCGCCAGTCTGCTCTACGAGGTGGTCTTTTTACAAAAGACGATTGAGAGTATCCTGGTCGTCCTTACCGTCTTCACCGCTGTCGTGGGGTTCCTTGCAGGTCTCTTAGCTCCGAGTCCCTTTCAGCGGACCTACTCACCCGGGCAGTAGAACGCCACCGTCCCAGCAGATCCTCGGCCTCTGGGGACAGTTTGTGTGACTCTGTGCCCCAGGAGTGGTATGCATGGAGAACACTGTCTCTTCAAATGCCGTCACTTCCAGGTCGAGAGCAGGCAGTTGTGCGTGCGAGTGTTTAGAGAGATTACGCAAGAGCAATTCGCCAACGCTGTCAGGTTTGACTCGACTTTGGCCATTTTGGAGAAAAAGAGGAGGAGAGGGAAGGAGCATGCCTCCCATGGGAATCCTCCCATCCTCAAATCTGAGCCTGACCCAACCGGGCTTATAACACGTAGCCTTGATTGACCCAATAGTGCCAATCTTCAATGGCTTGTTGGGTCTCGTCATCCACGTGAATGCCCTCCAATTGCCGTAAGGGAACAGCAAACTCATGGGGTTTCCAGCGGATCAACACCAACATGTCATGCTCGCATTCCTCCTCAGGAGGAATGCCCACGACCTCGACTTCATCTCCTACTTCCAGGGGCGAGGTCGCGCGGCGAGCGATACAGCGGGCAGGAAAGGGAAAGTGCAAAGTCCCTTCAAGATAAGAGTACCATCCTAACGCTTGCTCTTCAGGGCCATACGCATCCACGATGATCTCCATATGGATCCGTTCTTCCCGTTCGTCGTCTTTGGCTTGGCGAGCCATATGTCTCCTCCTCTTGTAGCTGAAAATCTCGTCTTTATACGATGCGTTTGGCGCCTTACTTGGGTTCTTCTGTAGTATACCAAGTGCCAAGTGAGAGGGGAGAGCGGCTCTTGAAAGTGACACGGCGTTGACCCTTTGGAGGTATAAATAGGAGGAGCGGCGGCTCGTAGTGATGGGCTGAGGAAATTTTCTCACAGGAGGTGCATGCATGTCTCTTTCCCCCGAGTCACTTCTCTTGCTCCAGCCAGAGGCTTCGGTGTTCACCCGACCGACGTTCTGCCATATGCGGACGCTCGTGTATGGAACCTTGCTGGCTTCGGGTCGACGCACCGTGACAGCAGCCTTACGAGCCATGGGGCGAGGCGAGGAGCGCCATTTTACCACCTATCACCGCGTGCTCAACCGAGTGTATGGTCTTCTTTCCACCTGAGCCATATTCTTCTCGGACTCCTGGTGATGACGTTCCTGGCTCCTGATGCGCCTTTGATCCTGCTCATCGATGGCACCTTAGAACGCCGCTGGGGACGGCGCATTGCTTACAAGGGTCGCTTCCATGATGCAGTGCGCTCACAGAGCGGACACGTCGTGACCAGTGAAGGTATCCATTGGGTGTGTCTGATGCTTCTGGTCTCTGTGCCCTGGACCCTTATAAGCGTAAGTCACACAAGTATGTCTTTCTCTCCCACATTCCGCAGTGTAAGTCAGACGGATGAGAGATGTTCTCAGAAAGCGGCCCCAAGGGTACTCAGAACAGCCGATGAACCGACTCAAGACGCAGTACGGTAGTGAGTGAGGTGGTGGAGGTCTGCACCTGGAGCAAGGCAATGCCTTCAAAGCATTAGGAGCGTATATTTTTGGGTGTAAACATGTTATGATAGTGCTATGCTAGCAAGGAAGGTGGACATCTCACAGCAAGAATAGTGCGTTCTGTTTTCGTATTTCAGCGTCTATTGCGCAGCTTGAAGAGGGCAACCATGAGCACACCTCTTAACGATGCAGTTGTACCCGGCCAGGCAAAAAGGAGTTCCGATCGATCGGGAGTGCCAGACACGCGCTTACGTGGACGCAGACTCATCCTTGCGCGAGTCACATGGGTAGCAGTGGTCACCCTGATCGTGGTGCCCTTTCTTGCCAGGCTCCCAGCATACTATACGGACCTTCAGACCATCTGCACAGGCGCTACGTGTGGTTCTGCACAACTCACCCCTGAGTCCGCACAGACCATGCAGAAGCTCGGCCTCTCCGTAGGTACCTATGCCGCCTTCATCCTCGCGCTCACGCTCGTCTTAGCGTTGCTCTGCTTCGTCGTCGGTGCCGTGATTTTCTGGCGCAGGTCCGATGACTGGATGGCGCTGCTGGTTGCACTGGCGGTGGTGGTGACCGTCACCTTGAGCGGAGATGTCTATGGCATGAACATGAACTCAGCGTGGGGAGTGCTTGACATGGTGTTGTCTGTCCTTGGAACTGGCGTGTATGTGCTGGTCCTCTCACTCTTTCCTGATGGGCGATTTGTACCACGATGGACGCGCTGGCTTCTCCTGTGCTGGCCTGTAGCGCTATTTGTCTCTTTCATCCCCTGGGTCTATACACTGGTATGGCATGCGGCATTAGGCTTGCTCTTGATCGCACAAGTCTATCGCCATCGCACTGCCGCCAGTCCACTCCAGCGCCAGCAGACCAAGTGGCTACTCTACGGTGGAAGTGTGGGAGTGATCGCCATAGTCGTGTTAACGGTGCTCCCATTTCTCTTCCCTTCGCTTGGGCAAGCTGGCTCGTTCTATTGGCTGGTCAGTCTACCTGTCTATCTCGTCATCTCGTTCACACTCCCGCTCTGCATTGGCCTTGCCATTCTGCGCTACCGGCTCTATGACATTGATCTCATCATTCACCGCACGCTGGTCTATAGCACCTTGACGGTCGTGCTGGCTGCGATTTACTTCGGCCTGGTGTTCGCGATGCAAGTCCTCTTGCGTGGACTTATCAGCCAGACGAGCGGTGTGGTTATTGTCGTCTCAACATTGGCTATCGCTGCGTTGTTCCAACCCCTGCGTCATCGTATCCAAAGCCTCATCGACCGACGCTTCTACCGGCGCAAATATGACGCGGCCCGAACGGTCGCTGCGTTCAGTGCGACCATCCGCGATGAGGTGGACTTGAACCAGTTATGCACCAGGCTGGTGGCGGTGGTCGAGGAGACGATGCAGCCTGCACATGTCTCGTTATGGTTATGCTCTCCCAAACGCTACCTTGAAGAGACCACACGGGCTCTCCCATTGATCGATGCCGTTGGCAAACCTTGAGGCAATTGTATGCTGCTCCCTCCGCCTTGTCCAGTGAGCGAAGACGAGAGAGCGGTGCAGGCGGGTCATGTGGACAATACCGTCAACTACTCTGATTTTTTCCTCTCTCTGAGGCTCACTCTCAATTTTCGCCAAAACTATTAATCAAACTGCAGAATCTGGGATTTAAGGTCCTGGCGTTTTTACAGTTTTGTGTCTAGTGGACTGACAATCTTGAGTTGACACGAAGAAATGTAGTGGCGCCCCTTACGGGCGCCAGGTTCCGCCCACCACATGAAGCTTGACAGACCACTAGTGGACTGTCACAGCTCATTTGAAAGGAGAGAGGGAAAAGGGGTATTCTTCAAGAAGAACCGAGGAAGAATTTGAGAAGGAACCCAAATGAAAAAGTACTGTGTGAAGTTGAACGGGGAGCAGCGTCAGCAGCTCGAGCAGTTGCTAAGCAGTGGCAAGGCCCCGGCCCGCAAAATCATGCATGCCCATAACTTGTTGAAAGCGGATGAGAGTCAAGATGGACCCCATTGGCCAGACGAGCAGATTCAGCAGGTCTTTGGTGTAGGAGAAAGCACCATCTGGCGCGTGCGTCGGCGTTTTGTGGAGCAGGGATGGGGTGCTGCCCTCAATCGACGCCCGCAACCCGAACGGCCAGAGAAGCGCAAACTGAATGGGGAACTGGAAGCCCACCTGATTGCCATCACCTGTGGTCCCAAGCCGGAGGGCGCGGGACGCTGGAGCTTGCGGCTTTTAGCCAACAAGTTGGTGGTCTTGCACGAGGTCGATGAGGTGAGTTATGAAACCGTGCGACGGATTCTAAAAAAAACGAACTCAAGCCGTGGCTGAAGGAGCAGTGGTGCATACCTCCCAAGCAGAATGCTGAGTTTGTCTACCGGATGGAGGATGTGCTGCGAGTGTACACGCGCCCATACGATCCACGCTTCCCGCAACTGTGCATGGATGAGATCAGTAAGCAACTCGTGAAAGACAAAAGAGCGTCCTTGCCTAGGCGTCCAGGCGACACAGAAAAGATCGATTATGAATATGAGCGCGAAGGCGTGTGCAATGTGTTTCTGGCCTGTGAACCGCTGGCTGGCAAGCGCTATGCAAAAGTGACGACGCAGCGAACCAGAGCGGACTGGGCCGCATTTATGCGGGAGGTGATCGACGTGCAGTACCCCAAGGCGGAGAAGATCGTGCTGGTGATGGATAACCTTAATACCCATTCGCCCGCCTCCTGCTACGAGGCGTTTGACCCGCGGGAAGCGGAGCGTCTGTGTGAGAAGCTGGAAATTCATTAGACACCCACGCATGGCAGTTGGTTGAATAGGGCCGAGATCGAACTTGCGCTGCTGGCTGGGCACCCGTTGAAGCCACGCATTGGCGATCAAGCCACCGCGGAACGCGAGGTGTGTGCTTGGCAAGAAGCACGCAATACCAAAACCGTCACGGTGGACTGGCGCTTTACCACCGCCGATGCGCGCATTAAGCTCAAGCATCTCTACCCTTCAATTGAAGTGTGACTGTCCACTAGCATTGACACCACAGGGAGGATAGCAGTATTGAGCGAATACCAGCGTTACGAATTCATGACCATTGATCGACCTCTGACACGAGGGCAACTCGATGCTGTCAATGCCCTTTCCAGTCACATCGAAGCATCTTCCACCCACGCCCTCATCGAATATCACTGGGGTGATTTCAAGCACAATCCCATCAAAGTGCTCCACGAGTTCTTCGATGGCTTCCTCTATTGGGCCAACTGGGGTTCGCCCCAACTAGCATTCCGTTTCCCGCATGGAATCTTGCCAGTCGATCTCATCGATGGCTACGATCTCGAAGATTTCGTTACGTTTACCCGGTACCCGGATTATGATATCCTCGATATCCAATTTGGCGAGATGGAAGCGCCCGACGAATGGACCGCATATGAACTGGGATCGCTCATCCCCATTCGCGATGAGTTGATGGAAGGCGATCTGCGGGCCCTGTATATCGTCTGGTTGGCCGCTCAGATCATGATAGAGGGCTATGACGAAGAAGAGAATGAGGACGAAGAAGAGGACTGGGAGATCAGTGTGCCACCCGTTCCGCCCGGCTTTGGTACGCTGACGGCGGCACAGTACTCTCTGGCAGAATTGTTGCAGGTGCCCCAAGAACTGCTCGTCGCGGCAGCTCGCCATAGTAAAGCGGCCGCGCCATCGACTGGCGATGATGTTGCTGCCTGGGTCAAGTTGTTGCCACAAGATCGCCAAAACGATTACCTGGTGCGGTTAGCACACAATGAGCCAGGCTTGAGCCGCTTGCTCGTCAGGGAGTTGCGTGAACTGGGCCAGGACAAGATCAGAGCGGCGCCGTCAACGGGTGAGCACGTCACCTACGCCACGGTACTCGCCGAAAGCAAGGCGATTAGAGCCAGGCTGGAACGCGAGAAGCGCGAGCAGGAGCAAGCAGCCCGTCTGCGTCATTTGCAAGAGATCCACGATCACCAGGACGCTTACTGGCATCAAGTAGATCAGGCAGTGATGCGCGGTACAGGTACAGGTTACGACGAAGCCCTTCGCTTATTGATCGATCTTCGTGAAGCTGCCGATCAATTCAAAGAGACCCAGAAGTTTCAAGACCATTTCCGTGCCTGGGTCCGGCCTCACCTGCGCCGTCCCGCCTTCGTCAAGCGCTTGCAGGCTCACAAGTTCACTTTGCCAGAAGCGTAAGAGTTAGTGTCAAGTTTCCTTTTCAAATAACGAACGACGCTTTCATCCCACCGCTGCTCGATCCAGGCGTACAGTTTCGTCTTTGCCTCTTCGCGTGTACATAGCACGGGTGCGATCCCATGTCGTTCCATCCAGCGGTCAGCTAGCATGTAACACGTGCTGTTCCAGCCGCTTTTGTTGCCGTGCTCGTTCAGCCTCTCGGAGATACCTGAGATGACAACATCGGCTGTACTTTGCAGGTCGGTCAACGAAAGGTCGAAGGCATGTTTGTCGGATGCGCGCTGCATACCTGTCAGCATTCTGAGCGTTTTGACGTCGATGCCATCGTTCTCCCGGATACATTCGTAAATCAGGAGGGCAGGTCTGGCCAAAACGCCAGCCGAATAGCGCTCTTTCACCTTCTCAGGAGGAGCGAGCAAACATTTCATGAGAGGAAACATCTCCCTGGAGATCAGGAGCGGCTTGGCGGCAAGAAATCTACCGTATGCAGCAACGCCCTCTCCGGCAAAGCGGTCTCTCCAGAGCCAGGGATCGGTGTCCGTTCCAGTGTGCCATGCGTCTTCCCGTGTGATGGAAACGAGAGAGGGATGACCGGGAATGAAGCTGGATAGTGGCAGGATTCCCAGGTCTTCTACGACAAGACAGGCCTCTTCATATGTGTTGACAATAGGATGTGACAAATCCCTACTTCTTTCCTGGCCGGCATGTATTATGCGAATAGTCCTATTGGCCAGTTTTCCCCACGTATCTTTCCAGGCTCTTCCGCTGTAGTCACATTATAACATGGTATGATGATGGCCCTGTGAGAGTGAGAAAGAATGTAAAAGAACGTAATATTATAGGGGTAGCAACTGCTACCCGCATGGGTGCCCCTGTGGCTATTTTGGGGATCCGATCAAGGAGTGTAGCTGTTCCGCCATGGCCATCGCCCGCTACCAGAAGAAGATCAGCGGCCCGCTCATAGACCGCATCGAAATCCATGTCGAAGTCCCTCACGTCGGTTACGAGAAGCTGGTCGATAAACCCAACGTGGAGGATTCAAAAACGGTCAGAGTACGAGTGCAGACAGCGCGTGAAAGCCAGCTAAAACGCTTCAAGGGCACGAAGTTGACCTGCAACACCGAGATGGGTCCTACAGAAGTACACGAGTTCTGCCAGACGGACGCATCAGGAGAGAAGTTGTTGAAGGCGGCGGTGCAACAATTGCATTATCGGCCAGGGCGTATCACCGGGTGTTGAAGTTGTCGAGGACGATTGCTGATCTGGCGGGCAGTGACATGATGGCATCCAACCATGTGGCGGAGGCGGTGCAGTACCGGCCGCGGGTGGGGATGTAGTGGGGATGGTAGTACTGCTTGAGGACCGCGGGTATCATCCCTCTCACTTCTTTGCAAAAAGTGCAAATTCTTAAACATTTCGCGCCGCAAATTCGTACTATGCCTGGGTTCTATACTGCAACATTATCCCTGATCTGCTCTAATTCAGGAAGAGACGCCGGAACTTCTGCAGAAGCTGTGAATATCTCTATCTCCTGCTGTTCTATAGCCTCACGACTTTCGTCTGAGATGCCATTATCGGTAATCAGTACATCAATAATGTTGAGGGGAGCGAAGCGTGCAAGATAGGCCCTGCCAATCTTGCTACTATCCATACATAAAATAGTTTTACGGGAGGAGTTTATAAGTGCCTGCTTGACTTCAGCATCGGCAAAATTATTGCATGATAGGCCATCAAGGAGAAGCAATCCACTTGCGCTCAGGAAGAGCTTATTGATGTTCAACGTCTGTAAAGCGGCAATCGCCTGTGGACCACAAAGGCAGTTCGCTTCGTGCTGCAAAACTCCCCCAAGCACAATCAATGAATACTGCTTATTCCATGCAACAAAGTTGGCGGCAGCCAGAGAATGCGTTACAATCGTTAGCGGGACATTGGGTAAGTTTCGCACAATCTCCAGTGTCGTGCTGCCACTGTCAATACCTATCACATCCCCTTCTTCGATAAAAAGGTCTGCTGCCATTTTCCCAATAGCTTGTTTTTCAGGCAGATGTTCATGTGTGCGAATATCGAAATCAGGCTCGATTCTTTTTGATGCAATGAAGCTTGCACCTCCATATGTTATCTCTACAATATGCTTTTCTTGCAGCATGTGCAAATCACGTCGAATGGTCATCGCTGATACGTTTAGCAATTGGCTCATCTCTACAACGGAACAGTAGCCACGTTTCTTGAGTAATCCAATCAGTTGTGTATGTCGGTCGCTTGCATTCTGGCGACTTTTCTTCATATCAGAAGGTCCTCTCTTATACGATTGGTCAGGCTGCCATTTTTATGATAATAGTTTGTAACAACATAGTAACATATTTTTGTCCAGGAAAGCAAGAATATCACAAAAATCCTTGAAATCGAACAAAAAATGTGTTAGTATTGTTTTTATCGAAACATTTATTTGTGTGTCTTCGAACATTCGGCGTGACTCGTGAGGTGTATCAATCTCGTGGTTCTCCCACGTGGGAGAACCTTCATACTGCGTGCTATACCAGAGAAAGGAGTTGGTTTGCATCAGAGATCCTCGTTGTTGAGACTTTCTCTTCCATCCATGTAGTGATTTTGCGGTCATTGGACGTTCTATTTTTACTGCATTGAGGTATCCGACAAGGAGAAATGTACAATGAAGAGTGCAACACGAGCAATCGCCGTCATGACAAGCATTGCTTTGCTTCTAGCAGTGCTGGCGGCTTGCTCGCCATCAAGTCAATCCTCGTCCTCTTCCACTACGCTGACTGTTGCTACTGTCAACAACTCCCAGATGGTGCAGATGGAACAAGTGACGAAGCAAGTATTTGAAAAAGACCATCCCAACATCAAGGTCAACTTCGTGACGCTGCCTGAAAATGATCTGCGTACGAAAGTGACCCAGGATGTTGCTACAAATGCGGGGAAATTTGATATTGCCACCATTGGCAGTTACGAGACCCCCATTTGGGCCCACAACGGCTGGCTCCAGGACCTCTCTCCGTACTTCGCAAAGATGTCGGCGAGTGAGAAGAGTAGTTACAATTACGACGACCTCCTCAAGCCGGTCATGTCAACGCTTTCTTATCAGGGACATCCATACGCGCTCCCGTTCTATGGCGAGAGTAGTTTCCTGATGTACAACAAGCAAATTTTCGCGCAACATCACCTGACCATGCCATTGCATCCAACATGGGATCAGATCGCCCAATTCGCGCAAGAACTCAATGATCCCGCCAATGGTGTGACCGGCATTTTGCTGCGAGGTCAGTCTGGCTGGGGCATGAACATGGCTCCGCTCGACACGATGATTAATACCTTTGGTGGTCGCTGGTTCGACTCGAATTGGCAGCCACAGCTCAACACCCCTGCTGTACAAAGGGCGGTGACGTTCTATGCTAACCTCTTGCAAAAGTATGGTGAGCCAGGGGCCTCAACTGCTGGCTGGCAGGAGTGTCTAAACTTGATTACTCAAGGCAAGGGCGCGATGTTCTATGACGCCACCTCGTTTGGCGGTGTGCTGGAGACGCCTTCGACTTCCAAAATCGCCGGTAATGTTGGGTACGCGTATGCTCCGACAGTAGTGACCGTCAATGGCAGCCATTGGCTGTGGGCATGGTCACTTGGTCTCGTCAACTCCAGCCGCAACAAGGATGCCGCCTTCCAATTCATCACGTGGGCCACCAGTTCGCAGTATCTGACCCTGGCGGGCCAGACCTTCGGCTGGGCCAATGTGCCACCTGGTACACGTACTTCGATTTACCAGAACCCCGACTATCAAAAGGCCGCTCCTTTCGCTCAAATTACGCTTGACTCCATCAATACCGCGACTCCCGAACAGCCGACACTCGATCCCGTTCCCTATCATGGCGTTCAATATGTGGGTATTCCACAGTTTGAATCGGTCGGACAATCGATAAGCGAGCTTATGTCGGCAGTAGTTGCTGGAAAAATGACCGTCAACCAGGCTCTCCAGCAGTCTGATCAGCTCCTGGCGTCTCAGGTCAATAAGGACAACGCTTCCGGGTACTAGCTACGTGGTCCGTATGAAAGAATGAGGGACCCCGATCTGGTGAGAAGAGGCGGTCCCTCATTCATCAATCCCGTTGCATCAGAGGAAGCTCGCCTCGCATAAAAAGAAAGGTTACGTTATGAGTCAGGCAAATCAGGCGGTCCAGGTATCCACACTGCCCGACATGAAAAAGCGTGTCGTTCCCACGGAGGCACACCGCACGGGAAGAACCTGGTTGCATCTTCCCGCGCTCGTATACATGATTGTGTTAACGCAGATTCCATTTCTCCTCGCAGTGTGGTTTAGCCTGCACGCCTGGAATCTGCTGGTGCCATCCGAGGGTTTTCCATTTGTGGGTCTCGCAAACTACGTCACCGAGTTTGTAAACGATCCAAACTTCTGGCCTATTATGGGCAATACGTTACAACTGGTGGTTGGGTCGACCATCCTGGCTCTAGTAGGTGGGACAATACTGGCACTACTGTTAAACCGCCCGATATGGGGCAGAAGTGTCTTGCGTGGCATAGCCATAGTTCCATTTTTGGTGACCCCATCAGTCATGGCGCTGATATGGAGAGATCTCTTTCTTAACCCAACTTCAGGGATGGTGAACTGGCTTCTCCACTTTATCGGGATTCCTAATGTTGCCTGGTTTTCTACCTTTCCACTTCAGAGTATCATATTCATCGTCGCCTGGGAATGGACCCCATTCGTGATGCTTGTCATTCTTGCGGGCCTCCAGTCCATTC
>Ga0207684_10002889_pt1 | contig 17017 bp, 9 predicted proteins | sample KBSK5501metaG_FD_184342 | JGI IMG/M metagenome (GOLD analysis project Ga0207684, IMG submission 184342) | Corn, switchgrass and miscanthus rhizosphere microbial communities from Kellogg Biological Station, Michigan, USA - KBS K5-50-1 metaG... | ecosystem: Host-associated > Plants > Roots >...
TTGCCGCTGCCCGCCCAGGTGCGCCACGAGGTGGTCGGCGGACTCTTCGCGCGCGCGCGCCTCCGCGCGAAGCGACTCGATCCGGCGCCGGTCTCCCTCCAGCTCGTCGATCTCCGCCGCGAGCTTCACGAGATCCGCCGCCGCCCGGTCGGCGTTGCCCGTCACCGACGACCGCGCGTTCTGCAACGCCGCCAGCCGGCCCAGCAGCGAGACCTGGCTCTCGCGGCTCGCCTCCTGCTCCGCCTCCGCCTCGCGCTGTCGCGCCGCCGCCGCGTGCGCGGCATCGTCGGCGCGGCGGGCGTCGTCCTCGGCCTGCGCGAGGTGTGCACGCAGCCGCGCCTCGTCCTCGCTCCGCGCCGCCCGCTCGGCACCGAGCGGGCCCACGCGGCCCTGCAGCTCTTCGGCCTCGCGCGCCTCTTCCGCGCTGCGCTGCTCGGTCTCGTCGATCTGCTCGCGGCAATAGCCGCTGCGGCCCTGGTGGCGGTCGACCGCGAGCGTCAGCTCGCTGAGGCGGGCCCGCGCCCGCTCCAGCGCTCCTTCCGCATCGTAGAGCACGCCGCGGCGGGCCTCCATCTGCGCCTCTTCGGCCTCGAGAGCGATGGCCGCCGCCTGCTCGCGCCCCGACTCGTCGGCGACCCGCGCCGAGAGCGCGCCCGACTGCTCCTGCAGCTCGAGGAAGCGGCGGCCGAAGAGCACCCGCTGCACCGCGATCATCTCGTCACGCAATACGCGGTAACGCCGCGCCTTGCCGGCCTGGCGCTTCAGGCTCTCGAGCTGCTTTTCCACCTCGTGCACGATGTCGTTCACGCGGAGCAGGTTCTGCTGGGCGGCCTCGAGCTTGAGGGCCGTCTGCCGCCGGCGCGCCTTGTACTTCGTGATCCCCGCCGCTTCCTCGATGAGGGCGCGGCGGTCCGCGGGCTTGCTCGACAGGATCATCCCGATCTTGCCCTGCTCGATGATCGAGTACGCCTTCGAGCCGAGGCCGGTGTCCATGAACAGCTCGTGGATGTCGCGCAGGCGGCAGAACTTGCCGTTCATCAGGTACTCGCTCTCGCCGTTGCGGTAGAGGCGGCGGGTCACCACGCACTCGGGAGCGCCGTCGGGGCTGCTGCCGTTCAGGCCCGAGACCTTCAGGTTGACCTCGGCCATCGCCAGCGGCTGGCGCGACTGGCTGCCCGCGAAGATCACGTCTTCCATCGCGGTCCCGCGCAGGCTCTTCACGCTCTGCTCGCCGAGGACCCAGGAGATGGCATCGGAGATGTTGCTCTTGCCGCAGCCGTTGGGGCCCACGATGCCGGTCACGCCGCCCCGGAACGACAGCTCCTGCCGGTCGCAAAAGGACTTGAAGCCAGCGATCTCGACCGAATCAAGACGCATGGAAACCCCTAGGTATTGTGAACCTCGGGCACTCTAGCACAAGCGGCTGCGCCCGAGGAAGGACGAGTTGGGGCGCTAGTCGCCGGCCGGGACTTCGATGCTCGCGGTCCGTATGCCGCGAGTCTCATGTTTCTTCAATAGTTTACCCAGATCATATATCTGATATCTTTCGTTGACCCGTCGTCCAAACCCGTGTAGGCTTCCGGGCGAATCCAAGAGAGATCCAGTCCTATGGCGTTCTCGTCGGTGGCGCCTGCCCCCTGCCGCACGAAGCACGACGACCCCGAGTTGATCCGGCCGCGAGGCACGGTCGCGTGAGCTGGCGCCGCATCGCTACCCTGCGGACCGCCGATGCCTTGCGCGCCCACCTCGAGGAGTCGGGCATCGCGCTCGGCTTCGACGACGAGGTGTCGCCCCCGTCGTCGTCCCCGTTCGCGCTTCCGATCGACGTCGACGCCGACCGCGTGGCGAACCGCTTCTGCATACTGCCGATGGAGGGGTGGGACGGCACGCCGGAGGGGGAGCCGAGCGATCTGACCCAGCGGCGCTGGCGGCACTTCGGCACGAGCGGAGCGAAGCTCATCTGGGGCGGGGAGGCGGTGGCGGTGCGCCACGACGGCCGCGCCAACCCGCACCAGCTCGTCCTCTCCGAGCGGACGGTGGGCGCGATCGCGCGGCTGCGGCAGGACCTGGTGGGCGCCCACGTGGACCGCTTCGGCTCCGAGCGCGGCCTGCTCGTAGGCCTGCAGCTCACGCACTCCGGGCGCTTCGCGCGCCCCAACGCTCGCGAGCGGGCCGAGCCGCTCGTCGCCTATCACCATCCGGTCCTCGACCGGCGTTTTCCCGGCGGCGTGCGCGTGCTCGCCGACGACGAGCTCGACCGGCTGGTGGCGGACTTCGTCCGCGCCGGGCGCCGCGCCCTCGATGCCGGCTTCCGGTTCGTCGACGTGAAGCACTGCCACGGCTACCTCGGCCACGAGCTGCTCTCCGCGCGCGACCGGCCGGGGCGCTACGGAGGCAGCTTCGAGAACCGGACGCGGTTCCTCCGCGAGGTGGTGGCCGGCCTGCGGGCGGAGGCGAAAGGGCTGGAGATCGGCGTGCGGTTCTCCGCCTTCGACACGGTCCCGTGGCAGAAAGGTCCGGACGGCAGCGGCGAGCCCGCGAGGGCGCCCGGTTACCGGTCCGCGTTCGGCCTCTTCGAAGGCGACCTCGATGCCGCCCTCGGCGACGCGCGCGAGCTGCTGCGCCTGCTCGAGTCGCTGGGCGTGCGCTGGATCTGCCTCACGGCCGGCAGCCCGTACTACAACCCCCACGTGCAGCGGCCGGCCCTCTTTCCTCCCAGCGACGGCTACGCGCCGCCGGAGGACCCGCTTCGCGGAGTCGCCCGCCACATCGACGCCGCGGCCATCCTCAAGGCCGAGTTCCCGCGGCTCGTGTTCGTGGGCTCCGCGTACAGCTACCTGCAGGAGTGGCTGCCCCACGTGGGCCAGCGCGTCCTGCGCGAGCAGAAGGCCGACTTCATCGGCCTGGGGCGCATGGTCCTCTCGTACCCGGACCTGCCCGCCGACGTGCTCGAGGGGCGCCCGCTCCGCCGCAAGTCCCTCTGCCGGACCTTCAGCGACTGCACGACCGCTCCCCGCAGCGGCCTCGTCTCCGGCTGCTATCCCCTCGACGCCTTCTACGCGGGGCGGCCGGAGGCCGCGAAGCTCGGGCGCGTCAAGGAAACCCTGCGCGCATGACGCCAGACGACCGCCGGCACCCGGCCCTGGCCGTCGTCACGGCGTTCCTCGCCTTGTTCTCGATCGTCGGGTTCGCGACCTACGGTCTTCCGTTCTTCTACGACTTCCTCGTCCGGGACCTGGGGTGGACGCGTCGGCAGGTCACGTCGGGCAACGCCTACAGCAAGGTGGTCGTCGGCCTGGTGTTCGGCTTCGCCGCCGGCGTCATCATCGACCGCTTCGGCCCGCGACGGTTGATGCTGGCCGGGATCCTGATGGCCGGGCTCGCGCTCGTGGGCCTGGGCGACGTCCACGGCCTGGGCCTCTTCTACTTCTGTTACGTGCTGAACGCGCTCGGCTACGTCTGCGGCGGTCCTCTGCCGAACCAGGTGATGCTCTCGGGCTGGTTCGACGCCGCGCGCGGCCGGGCGATGGGCATCGCCTACCTCGGCATCGGCGTGGGCGGGGCGCTCGTGCCGCTCGTCGCCAACGCGCTCACCCAGGCCCTCGGCTGGCGCGGGGCGCTGCGTGTGCTCGGGATCGCCATGATCGCGATCGCCTTCCCCGCGGCGTTCTTCGTGCGCGAGCCGCCGGCCGCGACCGCCACCGCGGCCGCCCGCGCGCCGCTGGCCCCGATCCTGCGTTCGCCGGCGTTCTATTGCCTGGCCCTGGCCAGCATCTGCTCCATCGGCGCCGTGGGCGGCACCATGCAGAACCTGAAGCTCTATCTGAGCCTCGACCGCGGGTTCACCCAGGGCCAGGCCGCCCGGATCCTGTCCCTGATCCTGATCGGCAGCATCGTGGGACGGCTGCTGATGGGCTGGCTCGCCGACCGGTGGCCGAAGAAGCGGGTCATGCTGCTCATCTACGCGATCGTCGCCGCCACGATTCCCCTCCTCGCCTTCTCGCCGACGCCGGAGATGGCGCAGCTCGCGGCGCTGCTGTTCGGCGTGGGCCTCGGCGGCGACTACATGATCATCCCGCTCATGGCCGCCGAGCTGTTCGGTTTGCGCGTGCTCGGGCGGGTGATGGGCATCGTGCTGACCGCGGACAGTGTGTCGGAGGCGGTGATCCCGATGGGCGTGGCGACGCTGCGCGACCATGTCGGGACCTACCGACCGGGCTTCCTCTTCTTGATCGGCCTCGCCGCCCTCGGGGCCATCGGCGTCGCCTTCCTTCCCCGGCCGTCTCGCTCACAGTGAGGTCCAAGACCATGCGCCAATCCCTCCTGGCCCTTCTCCCGCTGGCTCTCCTGGCCGGCTCCGTCGAAGCCGCCCAGAGCTACTCGCTGCGCTCGCCGAACCAGCGCATCGAGGTGCTCATCGACGTGGCCGACCGCATCCGCTACGGCATCCAGCTCGACGCGAAGCCCCTGCTGGAGAAGTCGACCCTCTCGATGCGCATCGACCAGGCGACGCTCGGCGAGAAGCCGCGCGTGAAGTCCTCGCGGCCGCGCCGCGTCGACCAGACGCTGGAGCCGCCCGTGCATCAGAAGGCGGCGTCGCTGCGCGAGCGGTTCCACGAGCTGCGGCTCGAGATGCAGGGCGGATGGGCGGTCGTCTTCCGCGCCTACGACGAGGGCGTGGCCTACCGCATCGAGACGTCGCTGCCGGCGCCGGAGGTGAAGGTGTACGCGGAGGAGGTGAGCCTCAACTTCCCGGGCGACCTCGGCGTCTTCTTCCCGAAGGAGGAGGGCTTCATCTCCCACAACGAGAGGAGCTATGACTACGTCCACCTCAAGGACATTCCCGCCACCGCCATCGCGACGATGCCTGCGGTGGTGGACGCGCCCGGGGGCGTGAAGCTGGCGATCGCGGAGTCGGACGTCGAGGACTATCCGGGCCTGTGGCTGAAGGGCACCGCGGGCAACGGCCTCGCGGGAACGTTCCCCGCGTATCCGCTGAAGGAGACGCTCGAGCACGACCGCGACCTCAAGGTCACCGAGCGGGCCGACTACATCGCGGTCACCAGGGGCACGCGCACCTACCCCTGGCGCATCGTGGGCATCGCCGAGAAGGACGGCGACCTCATCACGAACGCGATGGTCTACCTGCTCGCCAAGCCCTCCCAGGTGGCCGATACGTCGTGGATCAAGCCGGGCAAGGTAGCCTGGGACTGGTGGAATGCGAACAACATCTACGGCGTCGGCTTCAAGTCCGGGGTGAACACGCAGACCTACAAGTACTACATCGACTTCGCGTCGCGGTACGGCATCGAGTACATCGTCCTCGACGAGGGCTGGTACGTGCTCGGCGACGTCATGAAGGTGGCCCCCGAGATGGACATGGAGGAGCTGACCGCCTACGCGCGCCAGAAGAACGTCGGGATCATCCTCTGGCTCGTGTGGAAGACCTTCGACGACAAGTTCGACCAGGCGATGGAGAGGTTCGAGAAGTGGGGGATCAAGGGGCTGAAGGTCGACTTCATGCAGCGCGACGACCAGCCCCTCATCGGCTTCTACCACAAGGTGTCGCGCGAGGCGGCGAAGCGCCACATGCTCGTCGACTTCCACGGGGCGCAGAAGCCGGCCACCATGACGCGCACCTGGCCCAACCTGATCTCCACCGAGGGCGTCCGCGGCCTCGAGTGGGACAAGTGGAGCGACTCGACCCACCCGGAGCACGACGTCACGATTCCCTTCACGCGGATGTTCCTCGGCCCCATGGACTACACGCCGGGGGCCATGAGGAACGCGAGCAAGAAGAGCTTCGCCCACATCTTCGAGACGCCCATGAGCATGGGCACGCGCTGCCATCAGCTCGCGATGTACGTCGTCTACGAGAGCCCTCTGCAGATGCTGGCCGACAGCCCGTCGAACTACCTCCGCGAGCCGGAGACGATGGAGTTCCTGGGGCCGGTGCCCACGGTCTGGGATGAGACGCGCGTCCTCGACGGCAAGATCGGCGACTACGTCGCGGTGGCGCGCCGCCACGGCCGCGACTGGTACGTGGGAGCGATGACGGACTGGACGCCGCGCGACCTGGAGATCGACCTCTCGTTCCTGCCCGAGGGCGTCTTCGAGCTGGACGCCTACGCGGACGGCGTCAACGCCGACCGCTGGGCCAGCGACTACGCGCGCACGAAGAGCGACGTCGACCGGACGCGGCGCGTGAAGGTCCGCCTCGCGGAAGGCGGAGGCTGGGCGGCGCGCCTGCGCCCCCGCAACTGAACGGCGAGCGCATATATGATCACCAACGGAGGACCCATGACCTGCACCTCGCGCCGGCCCGCCGGCATCGCGCTCATCGTCCTGGCCGCCCTGGCCGCCGGGACCCTTCTCGTCGCCGCGGCGCTGCCGAAGCCCGATCCCGACGACGGGGGGATCAAGCTGCCGCCGGGCTTCCGCGCGGTCGTCTTCGCCGACGCGCTGGGGCCGCTACGCCACGTCGCGGTGACGCCGAGCGGCGATGTCTACGTCAAGACGAACAAGGCCGGCGTCATCGGCCTGCGCGACACCACCGGTGACGGGCGCGCCGACCTGAAGGAGTCCTTCGGCGGTGGGGGCGGCACCGGCATCGCCGTGCGCGACGGCTGGCTCTACCACTCGTCGAACACGGCGGTCTATCGCTACAAGCTGGCCCCGGGCCAGCTCAAGCCCGCCGGCGAGCCGGAGACGATCGTGAGCGGCCTTCCCGCCGAGGATCAGCACGAGGCCAAGGCCTTCGCCTTCGACGAGGCCGGCCGCCTCTACGTCGAAGTGGGATCGCCGTCGAACTCGATGGGCAACCCCGACCGCGCCAAGGGCGCCAAGGGACAGGACCCGGCGGAGTTCCTGAAGACGCACGGCGGCTTCTGGCGCTTCGACCCCGCCAAGCCCAACCAGACGGAGGCCGACGGCTTCCACTATTCCACCGGCCACCGCCACATCATGGCCATCGCGTGGAACCCGGTGTCGAAGACCTTCTTCACGGTGATGAACGGCCGTGACCAGCTCGGCACCGTCGACCCCGTCCATTACAACGACGACGACAATGCCGAGCAGCCGGCGGAGGAGATGCAGGTCCTGCGCGAGGGCAGCAACTTCGGCTGGCCGTACACGTACTGGGATCCCCTGAAGAAGGCGCGCATGGTGGCGCCCGAGTACGGCGGCGACAACCAGAAACGCGCCGAGCCGGGGAAGTACCCGGACCCGGTCGTGGCGTTCCCCGCCCACTGGGCGCCGATGCAGATGGCGTACTACAACGCCGACCAGTTCCCGGCCAAGTACCGCGGCGGGATGTTCGTCGGCTTCCACGGCTCGTGGAACCGTGCGCCCAAGCCGCAGAAGGGCTACAACGTCGCGTTCGTGCCGTTCGACGCCAAGGGCATGCCCAGCGGCGGCTACGAGGTGTTCGCCAGCGGCTTCCCCCAGCGCGCCGAGTTCACGAACCCGCGCGACGCGACGTACCGGCCGTGCGGCGTGGCCGTAGGCCCCGACGGCTCGCTCTACGTCACCGACACCGAGAAGGGCCGCGTGTGGAGGATCTTCTATACCGGCGAGAAGGCCGCGGCCGCCACCCCGGCCGCCGTCCCCAGGGCGCCGAAGAAAGTCGCCGCCGCCGAGGATCCGGGCGCGGCGGTCTACAAGCAGACCTGCGCGGTGTGCCACATGGCAGACGGCCGCGGCGTCCCCAACATGCAGCCCGACCTGACCGCCAGCGCCGTCGTGAAGGGCGATCCGCGCCGGCTCATCGACGTGATCCTGCGCGGGCCGGCCAAGGCCCTTCCTCCCGACCGCGAGAAGTACCACAACGTGATGCCCGAGCTGTCGGCCCTGAGCGACGGCGAGATCGCTTCGGTGCTCACGTTCGTCCGGAAGCAGTTCGACGGCGGGGCCCGGGCCGTTTCCGCCTCGCAGGTGGCGGCCGTGCGCGCGAAGGGCTCGGCGGCCGCGAACTAGGGAATCATCGCGGGGACAATGCGCAGGCGGGTCGCCGTCGGGATCGCCCTCGTCCTGGCGGCCGGGGCGGCCATAGAGGCATTCCAGGGCATGGCGAGCCCGACGCGGTCGTCGCGGCGCGTGCCCGCGATCGAGACCACCCTGCCTCCGATCACGGTCGACTTCCGCGACGTCGCGGTCGAGGCGGGGCTGACCGCGGTCAACGTCTCCGGCGGCGAGGACAAGAAGAAGTACATCCTCGAGACCACCGGCAACGGCGTGGCGATCTTCGACTTCGACGGTGACGGCCTGATGGACGTCTTCCTGCCGAGTGGTACGACCCTCGACGGCGATGGGAAGGGCGAGAAGGCCACCGGCCACCTCTACCGCAACCAGGGCGGACTGCGCTTCCAGGACGTGACCGTCGGCGCCGGGCTGGCGCGCACCGGCTGGGGCCAGGGCGCCTGCGTCGGCGACTACGACAACGACGGCCGGCCCGACCTGTTCGTGGCGTACTACGGCCACAGCGTCCTCTATCACAACGCGGGCAACGGCACCTTCGAGGACGCCACCGGCGCCGCCGGTGTGCGCTCGGAGACGGTGCGCTGGGACACCGGGTGCTCGTGGTTCGACTACGACCTCGACGGCAAGCTGGACCTGGTCGTCACCGGCTATCTGGAGTTCGACCGCAGCAGGGTGCCGGAGCCCGGATCGGGGGGGTACTGCATCTGGAAGGGGATCCCGGTGATGTGCGGGCCGCGGGGGCTGCCGTTCACGCGCAACCTGCTCTTCCACAACGAGGGGAACGGCCGCTTCACCGACGTCTCCGCGGCCAGCGGCATCGGCAAGCCCACGACCTGCTACGGGTTCAGCGTCGTCGCGTCGGACTTCGACGGCGACGGCTACCCGGACCTCTACGTGGCGTGCGACTCGACGCCGAGCCTTCTCTACCACAACCGCCGTAACGGCACCTTCGAGGAGACGGGGCTGCTCGCGGGCGTCGCTCTCAACGAGAACGGCCAGGAGCAGGGCGGGATGGGCGTGGCCGTCGCCGACTACGACGAGGACGGCTTCTTCGACATCGTGAAGACCAACTTCAGCGACGACGTCCCGAACCTGTACCACAACAACGGCGACGGCACGTTCGAGGACCGCGTGTTCGAGTCCGGCCTCGGCGGCTACATGGAGTACGTGGGCTGGGGAGTCCATCTCCTCGACGTGGACCACGACGGCCGGAAGGACCTCCTGATGATCAACGGCCACGTCTACCCGGAGGTCGAGCGCAACCCGGAGATCCACTACCGGCAGCCGCGCCTCTTCTACTGGAACGTGGGCGGGGGGAAGTTCAAGGACCTGTCGAAGAGCGCCGGGCCCGGCATCCGTGAGCCGTGGTCCTCACGGGGTTCGGCGGTGGGGGACCTCGACGGCGACGGCTCGCTCGAGGTGGTGATCAGCAACATGGGCGCCCGGCCGAGCCTGCTGAAGAACTACGGGACGCACAAGAACTGGCTGCTGGTGCGCTGTGTTGGCGTGAGGTGCAGCCGCGACGCGGTGGGCGCGCGAGCGTATGTCTACGTGGGCAACCGCCGCCTCTCCGGCGAGGTCCAGTCCGGGTCCGGATACGTTTCGCAGAACGATCCCCGCCTCCACTTCGGTCTGGGCGACGATGCCCGCTACGAGCGGATCGAGGTCGCGTGGCCGGGAGGGGAGCGGGAGAGCTTCCCCGGGGGCCCCGCCAACCAGTTCGTGGTGCTCAAGCAGGGCGCCGGAACACGATCCGGACGCTGATCCGGCTCAGCCGATCGTAGAGCCGTCGCTGGCTGAGGATCGGGCACCAGTCGTACAGGAAGATCTCCATCGGCCGCCACATCGCCACCCACCCGCCGACGAGGAGGCTCTCGTGCAGCGCCGCCGCGAGGGGGCGCTCACCCATGTGCCGCACGATCGACTCACCGCCCGCGACGCAGGCGCCAAGGAAGACCAGGCCATCCCCATGCTTCACATCTTAGTGTCCGGAGACGACCGTTCCGCCTGCCGCTGCGTATAATCCGATGAGAGCCAGGACAACCATGGGACGTCGTCGTTCCGCCGCGCCGCTGGTCGTTCTCCTTGGCGCCCTGGCCTTGCCGCTGGTGCCCACGGTCGGAACCGCCGCTCCCGACGTCCGCCTTGCCGATCCATATGTCTCCTACTACCAAAGAGGAAATCTCAAGTTCGACGGCGTGCAGCAGGTCCTGCTGGCTCATCGGAGGTCGTATGACCGCTCCGACCCGGCGCTCGCGTGGGCGGACGCCGACGGGCGGCGCGCAGGCCTCATCAGTCCCCTGAACGACTTCCCGCAGGCCGACGGCTTCGACATCTGGGCCGTCGCGGCCGGACCGCAGAGCGTGCTCGTCGCGGGCGTCGTGCAGGCCGGCGAGGAGGTGCGGCGCGAGCCGCCACGGCACGTGATCCTGACCTACGATCTCACCGGGGCCCTGCGGCGCAAGTGGGTGGTGAACCCCTGGCACTACCACCAAATCGCCGTCAATCGCTCGGGCAACGTGTACGCGATGGGCCATCGCATCGACAGCCGCCGCGCCAAGCATCTGATCCGCAAGTACTCGCCCGACGGCGTCGTCGAGCGCGAGTTCCTTCCCTCCCGCCTCTTCGCGAACGGAGCCGACGCGTCGATCACGGATAGCCGGACCGGACTCAACCAGTTCTGGATCGACGGGGACCGACTGCTCGTGTATATGGCGCAGCGGGAGGAGCTGTTTCAGTTCGACCTCGACGGCAGGCTGGAGCGCCGGACGTCTCTGCGGCAGCCGTTGACACGATTCGCGCGCGAACACGACGGCGTTCGGGCCGACGTCGTGAAGCTCGCCGGGGACGGCCAGGACGGCGGCCTGCTCGCCGAGGTCCGCGTCTGGGGTGAGGGCCAGAAGCGGGTTTCGCTTTTCCTCGTCCGTCTGCCCCTGGACGGGTCGCGTCCGCAGACCGTCGAGTCCACCGACGGAACCGAGCTGGGAACTTCTGACGTTCCGCTGTTGGGCACGAGCGGAGGCGCGGTTCTCTTCCTGAACCGGTATACGGCCACGATCCTGCGGCGCTGATTGGTGACGGGCTAGCGGGGAGCCTTCCGCGCGCCTTCGAGTCGCCGCGCCGTCTCTCGCTCACGGGCGGCGTCTGCGTTTTCGCCCCGCGCGTCCAGCGCCTTGGCGAGGTCGCGGTGCGCCTTCGCGTCGCCCGGCTCCCAGGCGAGGAGCGCCCGCAGCTCCGCGGCCGCGCCGTCCCAATCGCGCGAGTGCAGGGCCATGCGAGCCCGCGCCCGCCGAGCGTCGAGGAGGCTCGGCGCCGCCTCGAGCGCCTTGCTGAACTGGAACGCCGCGCTGGCGGTGTCGCCGCGGGCGAGGAGCAGGCGGCCGAGCTGGTAGCGCGCGGCGGCGTGGCCGGGATCGAGCTTCAGGACCTGGACGAGGGCCGCCTCCGCCTCGGCCGCCTCGCCCGGCGAGGACGACAGCGCCAGGGCGAGCTGGTAGTGCGCGGCGGCGTGGCCGGGATCGAGCTTCAGGACCTGGACGAGGGCCGCCTCCGCCTCGGCCGCCTCGCCCGGCGAGGACGACAGCGCCAGGGCGAGCTGGTAGTGCGCCTCGGGGAAATCGGGGCTCAGTCGGGCCGCCTCGCGAAGCTGCGTGATCGCGGCGGCGCGCTGCCCCTTCTTGATCTGAGCGGCGGCGCCCTCCATCAGCACCATTGCGCGCCCGAGCCCTCCCTTCTCCGCGTTGATGCGCTGGACTGCGGCCTGCTCCGCCTGCGCTTCGTCCTTCCGGTCCGCCTTGAGCAGCGCCTGCGCGAGGAGCACGCGCGCCTCGGTGAGCAGCGGATCGAGGCGCGTCGCCGCGCGCAGCTCCTCGATCGCCGCCGGCACTTCGTCCTGCTTCAGCAGCACGCTGCCCAGCAGATGATGAGCGGGGGCATCGTCCGGCAGCTCCGCCGCGGAGACGCGCAACTCGGCCGTCGCTCCGGCAAGATCACCCTTCTGCCGTAGCAGGAGTCCGAGCGCACGCCGCGCCAGCGCGTGCTTGGGGTCGAGCGCGATCGCCTGGCGGAGCCGCGCCTCCGCGGCGTCCAGTTCGCCCTGCAGGCGCAGCGCGAGGGCGAGGTTGTACGTGTACTGGGGACTGTCGGGAGCCAGCTCCACCGCCCTTTGCAGGCTGGCGACGGCCTGGGCGTGGCTCTGGCGCTCGGCCTGGAGCTGGCCGAGGGCGAAGTGAACCTTCGGCTGCGACGGATCGAGCCGGCTCGCCGCCTCGAGCTCGCGAGCCGCCTCGTCCAGGTCCGCCTTGTCGCGCAGGCCGTGTGCGCCTTTGTACCGGTTCCACAGGTCGACGCCGAGGCTGTAGCGAGCCTCGGCGAAGCCGGGCGCCCTCGCGACGACGCGGCGCAGGAGCAGGACCGCGCCGTCGAGGTCGCCCACGGCGGCACACGCCGAGGCCAGCCCGTAGCGGGCCTCGATCAGCTCGGGCTCGACGCTGAGAGCCTGCTGGTACTCGGCGATCGCCGCCCCGGGCTGGCCCATCCGCTCGAGGGCCAGGCCGACATGGAAGCGCGCCCCCGCCAGGCGCGGGTCGAGGCGCACGGCCTCGCGAAACTCTGCGAGGGCCGCCGCCGTCTGGCCGGCGTCGCCGAGCGCGACGCCACTGCGGTCGTGCGCCTCCGCCTCGGCGCGCGTCGCGGAGGGGGGTGGGCTGGGCGGTGTGGCCAGCGCCGACGCGGCGGCGAGGGCCGCGAGGATCACGGCGCGGCCGGCCGCGTCGCCGGGGCCGCCGCGCCTTCCCGCACGATCCTCACGACGATGCGGCGCAGCTCGTCGTCCGGAGTACCCTCGCGCTGGCGCGCGTTGAGGCCGCTGACCTGCGACATCAGCTTCTCGGCGCGTTCCTTCGCGCCCGTCTTGAAGTAGGCCTGGGCCAGCGCGTACGCGGGCGCGGGGTTCTGCGGATCCAGGGCCACGGCCTTCTCCAGCTCGCGTACCGCCGGCTCGACCTGGCCGCGCTTCAGGAGCAGCTTGCCGAGCTCGGCGCGCGCGCCGGGGAAGCGGGGATCGAGCCGCACGGAGGCTTCGAGCGCGGCGACGGCTTCGGCGCCCGCGCGGCCGGTGGGGTCCGCCCCCGAGCGCAGGATCGCGACCGCGAGCATGTACGGGATCACCGCGCTCTTGTTGCCGGCGCGGCCGCGCTCGCGCAGGACCTCGACCGCCTTTTCGGCGCGGCCCGTCTGCATCCACGCCATGGCGAGGGCCACGTACGGCGCCGCCGCCTGCGGCGCCATCACGCGCGCGCGGTCGAACTCCGCTTCGGCCTGGGCGACCTGGCTCTTCATCGCCAGCATGACGCCGCGCTGCAGGCGCAACGCCAGCGAATCGGGCCGGTGGCTCAGGCCGACGTCGACGATCTCGAGGCCGAGGTCGAAGTTGTCGTGATCGAGGCAGATCGCCGCCAGATCGAGGTAGAGCTCCTCGTTCTGCGGCTCGAGGCGCGTCGCCGTGCGCAGCGCGTCGTAGGCTTCCTTGATCTGGCCCTTCTTGAGATAGGCCTCCGACATCAGGCTGTAGAGCTCGGCGGGCTGCGGGCCCCCGGCGGCGAGCGTCTGGGCGATGCGCAGTGCCTCCTCGACCTGCCCGCCGCGGATCAGCATGAGGACCTGGTTGTACGCGGCGGCGTAGGGGTCGCGGTAGCCGACGCGAGCGCGGCCGAAGAACGCCGCGGCCGCGGTGGGGACGTTCGCCTGGCCCAGCATCACGCCCGCCTGGAACTGGGCGTCGGCATCGGCGGGTGGAAGGCGGTCGAGGGCCGCGACCGCGTCCTTCGCGCGGCCCTTCTCGAGCAGGGTGCGGGCGTAATGAAGCGTCCACGTCGGGTCCTGGGCCACGCGAACGCCCGCCTTCTCGTAATGCTCGAGGGCGGCCGCGAGCTGCTTGCTCTTGAAGTGGATCTCGGCGAGGTGGAGGTGAGCGACCTCGTCCTCCGGCGCGAGCCTCAGGACCTCCTCGAAATGCCGCTGCGATTCCGGATACTGCTCGCGAGTGAACTCGTTGACGGCGAGGTTCTTGAGCGCGGGGTAGAACGCCGCGTCGATCGAGAGCGCCTGCTGGAAGCGGCGGTTCGCATCGTCGATCCGGCCGGCGCCGGTGAGCGCGATGCCCAGGAGGTTCAGTGCCTTCAGGTCGCGCGGAGCCGCCTGGAGGACCTCGTCCAGCGACCGGATCGCGGCCGCAAAGTCCTGCCGCGCGACCTGCGCGACCGCGCAATCGTAGGGTGTAGGGCCGCAATCCGCGGCGACCGCCGCCCGCGCCGCGAGGACGCAAGCGGCCAGCGTCGACGTCCTCAGCCCCACGCGAGTCATCGGCGACCCATCGTAGCCAAAAGAAACTCCCGGAGCGACCAGATGCGACGGTCGCCCCGGGAGCGCGAATGCGCGCGGGGGGGTGTTTCGTTACGTCAGCACCCCCCGTGTTGCCTAGAACGAGAGTCTACCGGCGAGCTGGAAGCTGCGCCCCGCGTATGCCGACACGGACTTGCCGAACAGCGGGCTGCTCATGTTGTTGACCGGGCTGAGGAGGTTCAGCGTGTTGAGGACGTTGAAGCCCTCCAGCCTGAGCTGCAGGTCAGCCCCGCTCCCGGAGGCGGTGCTCGTGAACCACGGGATGCGGAATCCCTTGATGAGTGACATGTCGACGTTGAAGTAGCGCGGTCCGCGGAAGGTGTTCCGGCCCAGGGTGCCCCGCTGGCCCAGCGCGGGGGCGGGAAAGTCGGAGGCCTTGAAGATGCCGTTCAGGAAATCGTCGTTGCTGAGGCCGCTCTTCGTGTCTCCGAACGACGGCACGTTGGGCCGGTCGTTGTTGGTGCCGTCGGCGTTGTAGTCGCACCCGCTGTTGCCGACGATCCTCCCCGAGGCGTCACGCACGGGGCTGAACGGCTGCCCGCAGAACACCGTGAACGGCGCGCCGGTCTGGGCGATCATGACGCCCGCGAGCTGCCATCCGCCGAGGATGCTCTTGGCCGCGCCGGAAGCCGGGCCCGGAAGCCGCCAGTTCAGGGAGACGGCCAGCTTGTGGCGAATGTCGTGGTCGGAGTAGCCCTCTTCCACGGACGGAGGAGCGTAGGCATCCTGTCGTGTCCCCGAGTTGTCCTGGCCGCTCGCGGTGTCCCGGGACCGACCGAGCGTGTAGGCGGCCCCCAGCGAGAGGTCCTTCTTGCTCACTCGGATCGACACGGCGACGCCGTGATAGGAGGCGGTCTCGGTCGCCTGCGCGAACTCGTAGACGCCGAAGCCAGGCACCACGCCGTTGAACGCCCCGTCCAGGAGGTCCCCGGCGAAGCGATTGACGTCGTAACGGATGTACCCGTTCCGGGTCCTGGAGCCGATGTAGTCCGCTTCCACCACGACGAACCGCCCGACCTGTCGTTGGACGCCGGCGAACCAGTTGTCCAGATGCATCGCGTTGATGTCCGGGTCGATGAGCCCCACCGCGTTCACACGCCCGTTGAGCAGCCCACCGTTCGGGCGCAGCCCGGCCGACAGCCCGGCCGGCCGCGGGAAGTTGTACGGCGGCTTGGCGCTGCTGCCCAGCCCGAACACGGGGAGCACGGGCGCCGTGAAGATCGACGCGAATGCCGTCGCGAACGTGGGCGGGTCCTGGAACTCGGGGTCGAAGAGCTGGTTGGACATCCGGTCGTAGAACCGGCCGACGCCGGCGCGAATCGACATCTTGCCCTGCTTGGTCGGGTCCCAGGCGAAGCTGAAGCGGGGAGAGAGCGTCTTCATGCCCCCGCCCCACAGGCCTCCGTTCAGCAGGTACTTGCGGTTCACGACCTGCGAGTTGGCGATGTCGGTCTGCAGGTTGCCCGTGCGGGTCGGGAAGTTGATGGCGTTCAGGCCCTGCGTGCGCTTCGCGTCCCAGACGTTGGAGAACAGCTCGAAGCGGAGGCCGAGGTTCACGGTTATGTTCGGCTTCACCTTCCAGTCGTCCTGGAGGAAGGCGGAGAGGGACTGCGACCGCAGGAAGCTGTCCAGCTCGCTCACGGCCAGCCCCGTCCGCGGATCGATGCCGAGGTTGGTCTGCGAGAACGGCTTGTCGGCGGCGAAGTCGAACACGCTCGAGAAGCTGTACTGGGGCCGGTTGTACACGCGGGACGACTCGTGGTCGGCGTGCTCGCGGGTGAAGCCGGCGCCCAGCTTCAGGCCATGCGCGCCGCGCGTCATGGTGACCACGTCACGCCACTGGAAATTGTTCTGGACGAACGTATTCGGGCCCCAGCCGGTCTGGTAGGCCTCGATGCCGGTCACGCTGATCCCGGGCACGTCCGCCCGGTTGACGTCGGCCTGCCCGTACGGCCGGACCCACGAGAAGCCGAACTCGTTGACGACGTTCGACGACACCACCTTGGTGTAGTTCGCGTTGAACTGCAGGCTGTTCGTCGGCGAGATCGTGTCGAAGTCCGGATACACGAAGGGAGAGCCGAAGAGGACCTGGCTGAGCGTCATCCGGTTGAAGGACGCGTAGATCCGGTCCCTGCCCTCGTTGAAGTGGTGGTCGATCCGGGCCGTCCACTGGAAGCCGTTGCGCGGAAGCGTGTTCGAGTAGTTCCCGACCCCGGTCACGGGGAAGTCGCAGGCGATGGGCCCGATCGGCGAGCTGATCGTGGCGGAGCCGGAGCAATTGGAGCCGAGGATCTGGCCCGCCGTCCGGAAGCTGCGGTCCGGCGTCACGATCGACGGGAAGGTCTTGGCGATGTAGGTCGAGGCGTTGTTGGGCCGGGCCTGCTGCATGAACTGGATGAACTGCGGGGTCAGCACGGAGGCGGCCTTGCTGAATGCCACGCTCGAGCGCAGCACGTCGCCCGAAAGGAAGAAGAAGGTGTGGTCCTTCCGGATCGGTCCCCCGACGCCCCAGGCGTACTCGGTCCGCTTGAAGCTGGGGATCGAGCTCTGGAACACGTTCTTCTCCTGGAGCGAGTCGTTGGAGAAGTACGTGCCGACGCTGCCGTGCCAGTCGTTCGTCCCGCTCTTGGTGATGATG
>Ga0207684_10002890_pt1 | contig 17015 bp, 18 predicted proteins | sample KBSK5501metaG_FD_184342 | JGI IMG/M metagenome (GOLD analysis project Ga0207684, IMG submission 184342) | Corn, switchgrass and miscanthus rhizosphere microbial communities from Kellogg Biological Station, Michigan, USA - KBS K5-50-1 metaG... | ecosystem: Host-associated > Plants > Roots >...
GCGCCGACCAGCACCGCGACTACACGCCCTGGATCGACAACGACCGGCGGCTGCACGAACTGCTCGCCCGGCTCGAGGCCCTCGGCACTGCCGCCTTCGAGGCCGACCCCCGCTGGGAACGCTAGACAGCCAAGACAAACGTGGGCACCCGCCGCTTAACCTGTGGGCGGCCCTCCAGCCAGACCCCGTTTGCCCAGCTCAGCCCTAAACGTGAAGACCTCTCAGGTAGATGACCTAATTCGAAAATATTCGAATGGGTCATGGATGCCAGTGGGGACTAACGGTTCCCGGGAGGGCATTTTCAGGACAGCCGGGGCACTTCGGCGCCGCAGCGCATGAAGCTGGAGCGGGACGGTGGAGGGGTCCTCGCGAGCGTGGATGCCGGACAGATCCCGCGTTCGGTCGTCTCGCCCGGTCAGTGGCACCTGGGCCGCTGCCAGCTGCGTTGCTGACCAGCTACCGCTGGCCACGCTGGATCTCAAGGATTTCAGGAACTTCGCCGGGCAGCACGGGTCGCCGCTGCCTGAGCGGTAGCCTCCAGCGCGCTTGCGCACCCGCGGACAGGGTGTCCGGGGAGCGCGGTCGCCGCGGACAGCAGGCCCGCCTGCCCGGCTGCTCGGGCGGGGGAAAGCCCGCCGCGGCGGATGCCCTCACCCGTAGCCGCGCCCGGGATGACACAGTCGGCCGGTGTCACCGTCTGCGCCGTTTTCGATGGGCCGCATCATTTTCCCGGGCATACAGGCCGGCTCGGCGAGCACGGGTGGCACCGCATCGGGTTCATTGCCGGGGCTTGCCAGCCCGGCTGGGCTGTGCCCGGTCCTGGCGGCTGCTGTTCTTCTGGCCCGGATGCGGGCGCCCGTGGCGTGCTGCGGCTCTGGCCGGCTGCTGGGTGTGGCCCGGGCAGGCCGCGGATCACCCGCGTGTCATGCCGGCGTTTGGGTTGTAGCGTCGTGGACGTGGAGGCACGCGAGCTGCGGGAGACCTGGTTCAGGCGGGCGCTTGACAGCGCGGATATTGAGCGCGGGAGCTGGCGGCCCGGCCGGGGGGTAGAGGAGAACCGGCGGACGATCGAGGCTGTCTACGGCTACTACGGGCGGCTGTTCATCGAGCACCCCTACCTGCAGTGGGCTGGCCTGGCGGGGATGATCGGCCCGGCTTTTTACGCGGGCTTCCGGGACCTGGGAGTGCTCCCGGACGCGGTGCGCGGAGCGCTGATCGCGGCGTTCGGGCGGGCATCGCGGCGGCTGGCCGGGCACGCCGCGGGTGATCTCGGCTTCTACGAGACGACGTTCCTGATCATGCAGAAGAAGATCTTCGAGGACCAGGCGGTGATGCATGAGGCCTACCTGGCCGGCGGGGTGGCGCAGATTGAGGAGTTCTACCGCGCCCGGATCATTGACGCGGCCACGCTCGAGGCCTGGCGGCAGATCGACACAGGCCGCCGCGACCCTGCCGCCGATGCCGTCGCCGACGGCAACCGGATGCTGCTGTTCCGCGAGCAGCATGACATCATCGACCGGTACTACGCCCGTATGCTTGCCTACCGGTGGCCGCTGGGCCGGACGTTCACCTACCTGCTGACGCTCGCCGGGACGCCGTCGGTGCCCCGGGCCCGGTCTTTCCCGCAGCGGTACCCGTTCCGGATCGACGCGCGGCTGCCACCGATCGCGATCAGCGCGCGGACGCCGCTGGCCGGCGGGAACATTGCGGTGTTCGCGGACCGGTGGAAGCTCATCGACGCTGACACCCTGCCGGCCTACCTGGCATTCATCCGGGACCACCCCGAAAAGGCACGCGCCCTGGTGGCCACCCCGCTGTCGCGGCGGGTGACCGGCTACCGGCTGCTGGCACGGGCCGGGCAGCTCGCCGCGGGCGCGCTGACCCGCTGGGACGTGGACCTGCGCGCCGCTCCGCCCGGGCCGCGAACGCCCAGCGCCCGCCCTGCCCTGCAATCCCCGCGGCCGGCCACGACAGTAATCGACCTGGCCCGCGCGCCCACCCGCGAATCGGCCGGCTTCGCCGCCGGCACCGCCAGCCGCGTCTGGGCGAACCCCGGCCGCGCGCCGTTCGACGTCACGATCACGCTGCCCGGCGGCCGCGCCTATCACGCCCGCGCGGAGCTGGCGGTCATGCTCGGCTCCACCCGCACCGGGGACCCCGACCGGCTGACGGTCCAGCTTCCGCCCGCCAGCCTGGACGCCACTGCCCGGCTAATCAGCGACTACGCCGCACAGTGGGGCTTCCCCGCGGACGCAGTCACGCACTGGCACGCCAGCGCAGCGCAGCGCGCGTCAGGCGACCTCAACTACGGCACGCAGGTCTTCACGCCCCCCGAGATCGGACCCGTGCACCTGGAGTTCCAGGTCTCTCACCATGTGCCCGAACGCGCCTTCGTCATCGCGGCCTTGTTTTCCTGGCACGCCCAGGCCCACTGACCCGCGGAAAGCACGCACGCAAAGCCCCCGGATCACATCACAGCCCAGCCGATCCCGGGCGGCACGCCGACCAGCGACCCAACGACTACCCAGGCCCGTCACGCAACGCGGCCGGCCCAGGCAGGGCGGCAGGCACGCAGAACCTTCTCATGGCCGCCAACCTGGCCGGGGCGGTAACCGCAGCGTGCCGCACCGAACCGGGTGATCCGGGCCCGGATACGGACATGACCGGCCGTCGGCCGACGACCGGATCTGCCGAAATGAGTACTTCATCCGCGCGCATGTCTATGCACGAAGTGGAATACTCACTCACGCTCTCTCGACCTCGCCCGCAATCGCCGTGGAGCGTTTTCCATCGTTCTGGTAGGGAATCGGATCGTATGATATACGGGTGATCTTCTCTGCATATCGGACCGAAAACGAGCGATGATCACCCGTATATCTAGCGTTATACTGCCGAAGGGTTCGGTGATCTTCGATCACCAGTATAACGATGCTCCTATGTTTGTCGAGCCTGCCTTGAAGTGTCCCTGGGTTTCGTATTTCGTGCGCGGCGCGGCTGGCTCAGATTAAGCGTGGCTGCTTCTTCGAGCTAAATGTCGTAGGGCCGCTCGGGTCGGCTCCTGGTGATTCCGGATCCAATCGAGCCGGGCCTCGTGGGGGCTGGTGGCCAGGCGCGGACCGTCAGCCGATTCCCGAGCCAGGCCCGAACCTGTGCGAGGTCGAGGGTACTCGTGCACGACCCACAATGTGGAACAAGCGACCCGATCGGCCTCTATACTCCCTGCCGACTCTGAGCGTGTTGCGAGGCCGTCAGTTGGCAGTTGTCGGGTACTCCGATTTGCCAGTTCTGTTTCGCGGCCGCAGTTTCCTCTGTGCGATGTTGCCAGATATTCGATGACGGGCTGGGTAAACCAGTCCGAATCAACGTCCTCGTTCTGTTACGCGAGCCCTTACGACGCCGAGGCCGCCGCTCGGCCATCAGCCGTCGGTAGGCTAGGCGTGGACTGGCTGATCAGTGACCTAGGCATCGTCCTGCAGGTCAGCGACATTTGTTGTTTTCTGCGATTACTGCGGGAACCCCTTACGACTCCTTGCGGGCCAGGAACGGGTAGCGGTTGAGGCTGAAGAGAGAACTCTCTACAGCTTCAGCTCGTTCTGGTACGGCGTTCCACTTAATCTGATCAGGCACCAAGAACTAAGCGCCGATTAACCGGCGACTAACCGCGGCCCAGAATACTGAGGCCATGAATCGCCCCCGGCCTGGCGACGAAACGACACCTGTCCCCCCACCCAGGGCTCAGACGACCTCGGCGCAGCCCCGCGCACGTCCTTCGCGTCCGTCACATTCGACCAGCACGTCGTTACCTGCTAAGCGGGCCGGGCGGCCCGGTGCCGCGCAGCGGAGAAGGGTTCCCTCATGAGTCTGACCCAGGCGCACCACGCGTTCGCCGCCGTTAGCCAGGAAGGGCTGAACGAGGCTCTGGCCGCCTTTTTCAGCGCCCGGCCTCACTACCTTCACTACGGCTCGCCACCGTTCGTGGTAGCCAGCTCTGTGACCACCACGCTCATCGACCCGATCCCGTTCCCGAACACCCCGGGCGGGATCTCCTGGGCGGTCGACTTCTCTGTCCCTGCGGTCGACCTGTTCCCCGCCGACGGCGCGCTCCCGCCGCCCCTGACCCTCGTCGCCGGCCAACTGGCGTTGGCAACCACGGTGGACCTGACGATTGGGTGCCGTCTTAGTGAAGACCCGAAGGGCCGCGTCGTTCCGCTGCGGACGGCGCTGCCGGTCGTGGCGGTCGGGCACCCGGTGAGCAGGTTCTTCTCGCCTGGGGTGGGTGATATCTCGTTTACCGTCGACGCCGTGTCGGCGCAGGGTGTGGCGCCGGGCTCGCTGGAGGCACTGCTTGAATGCCTCGTCCGGATGATGCTCAACGCCTTTCTGGAGGACGTGCGGCTGCCGTTCGACCTCATCGACGCCGGTTTCTTCAAGCTCGCCCTCGAAGAGGGCCCGCTCGTGGCCGACGACCAGATCACGCTGAGAGGGGATGTCTCCTGATGACTTCCGACCTTGTGGCGGCGGTGGACGAGACCGCTGCGAACGTTCTCCTGCATGCGGCCGAGGCAGCGCTCGGCACCCGCTCCACCAGTGGCAGCTCGTCACTGGGACCGTTCGGTGTCAGCTATAGCGCGGCCGTCTCCTTCAGCGGTGGGACCGTGCGGCTCGTCGCGCCTGGCACCGTCGCGATCGACGGCCTGCGGATCGACTACTCGCTCAGCCTGACCCTGTCTATCGACCTGAGCTTCCTCGACTTCTGCTTGCCGAGAATATGCATCCCGACGCCGTTCGGAGACATCTGTACTCCCAAGATTTGCATCACCTTCCCGACCATCTCGGTGCCCGTATCGTTCTCCGACCATGCCAAGGTGTCGGGCGACTTCGGGCTCGACGTGACCCTGTCCTCGGGTGAGTGGGTCGTGGACGTCGTGATCCAGCAGGTCCGTGCGATCGACCTCGGTACCGCCGCGACGCTGCTGCTGACCGCGATCGGGACGGCGATCTCCGTGGCCCTGCTGGCCGTCCCGTTCATCGGCCCGCTGCTGGCGCTAGCGGTGGGCATCATCACGGCGGCCTTCGGCATCGCCGAGGTGACCGGGCTGCTCGCCGCCGTCGTGAACGTGTTCATGGCGGGCCTGCGGTTCGAGGTTTACCGCCACGCCCAGACCTTTGCCGCCCTCCCGGCCGGCGGCCCGTTCGACCCGGCCGTGGACGTCACGCTGGCGAGCGTCACAGCCGAGGTTCAGGCCAGCGACGAGAACGAACTGGTCCTGAGCGCCGACATCTGACCGCGGGACCTGGGACCGCATTGCACCTCGACGAGGAAGGAAGACTCATGCACGCCCTCGACAGTCGCTACCTGAACCTGACCAACTACTTCGCCCACCGATTCACCACCGCGGGCACCTTCTCCTACGGCCTCTCCCCCCTGCCTTCGTTCCTCGTCGAGCCGGATCGCGCGGAGGACGAGTTGAGCATCGTGGTGCGGCCCGAGCGGGGCGCCGAGCAGCAGCAGCACGACGTCGTCGTCTCCCGGAGGGACGACGGCGTCACCGCCCGCCCGGGACGGCTGGAGATCGCCCTTGGCGACGTCGTCGGCTGGTCCACCGACGGCACGCTGACAACAGGCTTCGCCGTCCGCGGCAGGATCGGGGACACGACCGTCGACTCGACTGCGATGACCGATGAGTCGATCTTCACGCACGCCTTCGGTTCACCGGGTGAGTACCGCTGGGCGGACGCCCACGGGAGCACCCTGTACGGCACCGTCCAGGTGGTCCGCCCCGAACCCGGCGACGAGCGTCACGCAGGGTGGACCGCGGAGCTCGGCCGGGGAACGCTCGTTCACGTCACCGGCGAGCGCGCCGAACCAGAGACGGTCGAGATCCTGGTCGGCCAGACCGTCTTCTGGGCTGTGCAGAGAGCCCCCGGCATCTCAATCACCGACGTCACCCTGCTGCCCGGCCGCTGAGCCCAGCTAAGGCTCAGCCTGAAAGGCTTCGCCCGCCGTCGACTTCAGGACGCTCTGGTCATCGACGGTGCGCCGGTCCAACTGCTGCTGCAAACAGCCCGACACTTTCGCTCCTCCTCGACCGTATCCGGCAACGCGAGCCCGAGTTGTCATATGTGATTGCGGGGGTGCAACTCGCAGCAGGACTGGACGACATCGCCCGTGGGTGCTGGGCCGGGACGTGAGGTGGGGCGTACGGGCCAGAAATCAGCCTCCTCCGCCCGCCTGGGAAGACCTCGCCGCATAACAAAAGTCGAGCACATAGGGTCAGGTCAAGATTCTCACATCGTACGCGCTTCCCGGACTCACTTCGGTGAGCCCGAGTGCTTTACATGGTTTCTGAGCGGGTTCATACTGGTCATAGCTTACATTTAGCAGACAGTCACATTGGGGCGGTACAGCATGCCGGAATTTAGTAGCGGTAGAGGTCCGATCGGGGTTGGCCTGGCTCCTGGCCAGACTGATCATTGGGTTACTGAAGTGCCGCTCGGGCTTACTTCATTCTGGACTGCCCAGCCTCTCTCAGCGTTGGACGTTCCGATGGCCGTTGAAGTAACGAATTTTTACCACGAAAGCCCCACCACGGGCGTTATCCAACGTCACATCATAGTCTTCAATCGTGGCCAGAATCCCGCTATTTACATTCTTCTCTGGGTGCAAACACAGACATAGAATTTCAATGGCTTTCTCTCAAATGTATCGTTTTTCATAACTCGGGGAAATCTAGGAGCGAGAATGTTATGAAGATCCTGGTTATGCATGACGAGCAAGGTAATATCAAGTCCATAGGCGTACCGATAGGACCGCCTGGTCAAGAGATGCGACTCATACCGAGAGCCGGCCTAGAGGTTACTGAGGTCGAAGCCAGCCATATTAGAGATCACAACGATCTTGAACAGCTACGCGCCATCGCAGAGACCTTTAAGGTCGATGCAGCCTCCCGAACGTTGCTGGCGAAATAGTCCTGCCATTAGCTGGACAATGGCAGCGAGAAAGACGATTTTGCTATACCGGTCGGGCGGGCCCCCAAAGGCCGAGCCCATCGTGGGAAGCGCCGAGCGGCGGCGCGCAGCGCTACCGCAGTCAGGGCAAGGAGTCGGCGGATTCCAGGCGATCGCAGGGTCGGTAGGCTTGCCGCCATGCCCGCCGAGGATCTGCCAGTCGCGGAGTCCGCTTTCCCGGGACCGTTGCGCGATCAGCTCGTCACCGCGATCCTGGCGGGTGAGAAGACCACGACGACCGGGCTGGTCGCCGACTACGAGCACGAGAAGGATCCACTGCCGAGCCCCGGACTGCGCTAGGTTGTGGTCGACTCCGCTGGCAGCCCGGTCGCGGTTATCGAGACGACCGCGGTGCGGGTGATACGCCTGGCCGATGTGGACCTGAACCACGCGCTGGGCGAAGGCGAAGGATATGCCTCGGTCCGGGAATGGCGGGCCGTCCATGAGCAGTTCTGGCACTCGGCCGAGATGCGTCAGGCTCTTGGTAACCCCACTTTCACGGTCGGCGATGACACCCTTGTCGTAGCGCAGGAATTCCGGCTCATACAAGACTGAAAACCCCGCACGCCGGTCAAGATGCCCGCCCGCTCATGCCGCGTGGGGTGCGTGCTTGGTGAGCCGTCGCAGGCTGTGCGAGCGGCCCTCGGTCAGCAGGCTGTCACGCCGTTCTGCTTAGCGGTTAGGTTGATGCGGTGAAGATCGGTCCGCGGGAGGTCGTCGACCAGGCTGCGGCCCGGGCGTTCCTCGCCCGGCACGGCAGCCTGCGGGTAGCCCGGCTGGGAGAACTGGTTCATCCGCTGGACCATCCGGCGCTGGTCGCCGAGACGGGCGGCGGGCAGCTGCTGGGCATGCTCACGTACGTGCCGGGGCAGGACTGGCAGCAGTGCGAGATCCTCACCTTGCACGCGGACGAGCAGTGGCGCGGGGCAGGGACCGCCTTGATCGAGGTGGCCGGGCAGCTGGCAAGGCGGCAGGGATGCTCCCGGCTGTGGGTCATCACCACCAACGACAACGTTGATGCGCTGCGGTTCTACCAGCGCCGCGGCTTCTGCCTGGTGCGGGTGCATCGCGGTGCCGTTGATCGCAGCCGCGCCACTGTCAAGCCGGAGATCCCCCCAGCGGGCGCCTACGGGATCCCGCTGCGCGATGAGATCGAGCTCGAACGACAACCCTGAGCACTGATGCAAGCCCCGGCCCGAACCCGGCACCGCGTCCGGCTCCCCATGCGCGCGGAAGCGGCGCAGGCGGCCACGTAGGCCACCGGCATGCTGCCCTGCCGAGATTCGGATGCCGGTGAACTGCCGTTGCACACCGCATTACGGGGCGCGGATCAGCTGATTCGCTGGGCCAGGTTCACGATGAACCCCTCGGGTCCGCGCACAGACGCCATGCGCCAGCTGCCCTCGTACTGGCCGACGCCGCCGACCAGGTGGCAGCCGTCCGCGGCGAGCCGGCCGAGGATCGCCTGAAGGTCGTCCACCTCGAACGTCACGTTGCGCAACCCCAGTTCGTTGTGCATGGGGCCGGGCGAACCCGGTTCGTGCTCCGGGCGGATGAAGCCCGACAGTTCCAGCCCGGTTCCCCGGCCGGGCGGCCGCAGCATGACGATCTCGGTACGCGCGTCAGGCATGCCGGTGACGGTGTCCGGGAACTCGCCCTCCAGAACCGTCCGGCCCTCAGCCTCCAAGCCCAGCCCGGCGAAGAAGGCCGTCACCGTGTCGAGATCTGTGACGGTGATGCCGACGTGATCGAAGTGCCGGATGGGCGACATGGGGTGCATCCTCCTGTGTTCGTCCGTCCGGCCAGGTTCTCACTGGTGCGCTTGTCCGCGGGGACCGCCCGTCCGCGGCGGGGGCGCGGGAGCCGCGCCTGCGTTGCCGGTGGGGTTGACGACCAGAGCCCGCTCCGCCCACGGCGACGGCCGCTTTGCAAGCGTCACTACACGACGCGCTGGAATGTACTGATCTGCCGCCGACAGGGTCTTCCAGGCCGCCATGGCACTGGCACCTCTGTCCGCAGGTGCATGCCGGACGGGGTTCGTCATCCTGACGGCGAAGCCGATCGCCGGTCACGCGCAAAGGGCGAGCGGCGGGAACTCAGGCCAGGACGATCCAGCTGCCGCAGGCGCCCTGGACGCGGCAGCTTTGCGGCCACCTCCGGCATGATACGGCCCGCCAGCTGCTCCTACCTCAATGCTCCAGCCAGCAAGCCGCCCGGCGTTCAGAACTGGCCGCTCTGCGCGGCCGGAGCCGCCAGCGGACACGTCGGCGCATCAGCAAATAATCGGCGCGATCCGCGCTGTCAAGCGACTCTCGCGCTGTCACGTTCCGTGACGGGATTTCGGTGCGCTGCCGGAGGGTCACAACCGGCGCTTGACGGCCACGATGACGCCGCTGCTGAAGCTCAGCTCGGCACAGACGAGCTCAGCGTCACCGAGCAGACGGTGACGCACAACGGCCAGGGCCGACCGAAGTTGCTCATCTTCGTGGCGGGTGAGGTCCATGTCGTCCACGATGAGGACGCCGCCACGGCGAAGTGCGGCCACGGTCTGGCGCAGCTTGAAGATCTTCCCGCCGGGCGCATCCGGGAATATCAGGTCAAACTGGCCGAGGCCGCCGACGGCCTCCGCCCCTTCACCTGACTCGAAACGAACCCACGGCGGCCATGGCGCCGACAGCGCCGTCCGCTGCACCTCATCATCGAGCTCGACCGTGACGACTTCGACGTCGCGGCGCGCTCCCAGGCCATGGACCAGCCAGGCAAGCCCGACGCCGACGCCGGTGCCGATCTCCAGAACCCGGCCACCGCCGGGTACCGCTGCGGCGAGTGCCGCCAGTAGCCTGCCCACTTCGACCTCGCAGGCGAGCTCGAAACCTGCGCTGGAGGCTCGTTCGTACGCGGCCCGGACGCTGCTGGGAAGCTCCTCGCCCTCGGTCACAAGGAAATGATGCCGAATACCGGGAGCCGGCCGCACGTTCCTCCCGATGGCCCGCCGGATCCAGCGATCATTGCAGCTCCTGGTGTCGAGGTCGCACCCGTGCACGCGCCTTGATCACCTGCAGGCACAACTCGGCCGTCTCGACGGCCCGGCCGCCAGCATGCCAGGACCTTTCGCGGGCCGCCCGCATCTTCGTCATCTGCAACCAGCTTGCGCACAATCCTGTCGGACTCCCATCACGGACTGTAGTTGACGCTGAATGCCACTTGACAAGCGATATCCGCCGTTCTGTCGTGCGTCCTGAAAGGGGAGTGAGGCGATGTAGAAGGTCGCCGGCACGAACCGTGCTGTGCCAGTGATGGAGGCAGGCCCTCCGGGTTCGCCGTGCAGGCGGGGAACCCAAACCACCGCAAGCTGCGCCGGTAAAGAGCCGGGGTGGTGAGCGTTGCGGGAAAAGGCCCGCTATCAGCGGGTCAGGTGCGTGACGAGAAGACGAACGTGTGTGAACCACTGCTGACGCATCGATAGGCGGAACGATGGCATCAAAACCGGGGGAGTACAGAGCTCCCGGGACAAAGGCGCGCGGATGCGTGCCCTCAGCCAGGGGGCGGCCTGCAGGCTGCCCTGGCGGTGCCCGGTGTAGAGGTGGCGTGAGCTCGTCGCAGGCGCCGGCACGGAACAGGAGAACCCGTCGCCCCGGTAGTGACGGTCAGCTGCGTACGGCAATCCAGCCCGGCTGGCCGCGAGAGGGAGGACCGCAAGCGGCGCGCACCGTGAGCGGCAGAGTACCGAGGCGGGGCACGGGGGCGGGACGGCTCGTAGTAGCGGGGAAGGTCCTGTAATGGGGCTGGAGCTCGTGAACACGAACGCAGGAGGTGGCTCGGGTGGATGATGGCGGGTCTGCTGACTGCGGTGCTGTACGAGTGATGGAGGTTGTGTGGTGTCAACGGCAACCGAATCTTGACCCTCTTGCGGCAACTGAATTTTGACCCTCCTCCGGTTCATTGATCTTCGGCTGGCTGGGCCGGGACCCGGCCCAGGTCGCGGTTCTTGAGTCTGTAGCTGTCTCCCTTCAGGCTGATGACCTCGGCGTGATGGACAAGCCGGTCGATCATCGCGGCGGCGACCACGTCGTCGCCGAACACCTCGCCCCAGCGCCCGAACGGCTTGTTGCTCGTCACGATCAGACTCGCCCGCTCATACCTGGCCGATACCAGCTGGAAGAACAGGTTCGCCGCTTCGGGCTCGAACGGGATGTAGCCGACCTCGTCGATCACCAGCAGCGGGTAGCGGCCGAGCCTGGTGAGCTCGGCTTGCAGCCGCCCGGCGTGGTGGGCGTCGGCGAGCCGGGCAACCCATTCGGCGGCGGTGGCGAACAGCACCCGGTGCCCGGCCTGGCAGGCGCGGATGCCCAGCCCGATCGCGAGCATCGTCTTTCCCGTGCCCGGCGGCCCCAAGAACACCACGTTGTCGCGTCCGGTCACGAAATCCAGCGTGCCGAGGTGGGCGATGATCTCGCGCCTGAGGGAACGCTGGTGGTCATAGTCGAAGTCTTCCAGGGACTTGCGGGCCGGGAACCGGGCGGCGCGGATGCGTCCCTCGCCGCCGTGCGATTCCCGCGCCGCTACCTCCCGCTGCAGGCACGCGGCCAGGAACTCCTCATGGCTCCAGGATTCGGCCCGGGCCCGCTCGGCCAGCCGCGGCACCGCCTCGCGCAGCGTGGGTGCCTTCAGCGCCCGGGTCAGCCAGGCCAGCTCGCTGGCGGTGTCCCGGCGCGCGGCGGTCCCGGCGGCCATCAGGCCGCCTCCGGTCCCGGTGCCGCCGCGGCGGGCTCGCCGTCCAGGTCGGTGACCCACCGCCACCCGGCGGGCAGCTGCCCGCCGGGCACCATGGTGACCTGGCCGCCGGGGGCGATGGCCAGCGGGACCGGCCCGGCGCCGGCGGGCCGGGTACGCACCTCGAGCGCGGTGAACACGGTCACCGGGATGCCGCCGGCCTGCCCGCATGCCTGGATCTGGCTGAAGGCACTGGCCCGGCTGTCGTGCTGGTAGGCGTGCGTACCCGCGAGCCTGGCCAGCAGCGCGACCTGCGCGGCCCGCTGGCCCGGATCCCCGGCCCAGGTGCAGACCTGGACGCAGATCTGCTCGCCGGTGCAGGTGACCGACAGCCCGGCCAGCCCGGATTCTTCGACCAGGCCAGCCGCGGCGCGCATCGCGGCGGCGGTGACGGCAGGCTCGCCGATGGCAGGGTAGGCGCTCACCTCACGCCACCCCCTGCCCAGGGCCGTCGCACAGCGCGTCGTAGACGGCCAGGTCGCGGTGTTCCACCTCGGCGCCAGCGGGCCCGCTGACCGCGGCGAGCGAGCGGTGCGCCTGCCGCAGCGCCCTGGCCGCCGCCAGGTGCGCAGGGTCGGTGATGGTCTGGTGCCGGGCCCAGGCCCGCTCATGATCGGCGACCAGCCTCCCGTCACAGACGGCCCGCACCCGGGCCAGGTCAGCGGCCACCTCGATGCGGCGGCCGATCACCGACGGATCCACCGAGTAGTCATTGGAATCCAGCCGGACGTAATGATCACGCGGCAGCCTGGTGGTGCGCCGCCACCCGGTAGCCGGGGCCAGCGGCGGCAGCGGGATCATCGCCGCCCTATCAGCGGCGATCCGGTCGGACGGCGCGCACTCCAGGTGCCGCCGGAACCGGGTGTTGACGGTGGCGACCCACCCGGCCATCTGGGCGTTGAAATCAGCCGGGGACGCGAACGCCCGCCCGGGCAAGAACGCCCGTTCCAGGTAGTCATGGAACCGCTCAACCAGGCCTTTCGCTTCCGGGTCCCGGGGCCGGCAGACATACACGCTGGCCGCGAGCGTGCCCCGGAACGCCTGGCACTCGGCGGTCAGCTCGCTGCGCCGTCCGCGCCACCGGCCGATCGCGCCCTCGCCGTCCCACACCAGCGTCCGCGGCACCGCGCCCAGCGCCTCGATCTCGGCCCACCAGCCCGCGAACAGGTCCTCCGCGTGCCGTGAGGGCACCAGAAGCGCCGAGGCCCACCGCGAGTACCCGCACACCATCGTCAGCACCGGCAGCTGCTTCGCCAGCCGGACCTGCCCGAACCCCGCCGGCACCCGCACCGGCGGGAACCAGAAATCGCACTGCGCGATCTCCCCGGCCGCATACGCCGTCCGCGACGCCGGATCCGGCGGCAGGTACGCCGGGCGCAGCTCGGCCACCTTCCCGCTCAGCGTCCGGATCGAATACGGCCAGCCGATCCGCTCCGCGATCACCGTTGACGGCATCGCCGGATACGCCGCCAGCAGCTCCCGGACCCGCGGCTCGAACCCATCGGTCACCGACCCCGCCGGGCGGCGCGAATACCGCGGCGGCCCGTCCGACCGCAGCGCCGCTCGCACCGTGTTCCTCGAGATCCCCAGCACCCGGGCGACCTGCCTGACCGGCAGCCCCTCCGCCCGGTACAGCCGCCTGATCTCCGCCCAGTCCTCCACTGATATCACCTGCTTCCTCCCTGGCTCGGTTCGAGCCAGGATTTCGGGAAGAAGGGTCAAAATTCGGATGCCGCGCCGGGGTCAGTATTCACCTGCCGTCGACAGCCTTCAGCGGGACGCTGCGTCACGTGTCGAGGTAGGCCTGGCGCGGTGTTCGATCGTCGAGAGCTTGGTGTGGCCGGATGCGGTTGGAGATGTCGCGGAAGCGCCATTGGCGGCACGACTCCGTGGTATCCGTGCAGCTAGCGCACACGATGCACGGGGCCGTAGTTCTCATAATCCGCCGGTCGTGGGTTCGAGCCCCACCCGCCCCACTTGCAGTTATACGTTACGGTCGGCCTTGATCGCGGACCGGTCCGCCGTCAGATCGAGGCGGCTTCTGACTGGTAGTGGCTGGATCCTCCGGCTGCCCAGGTGCTGTAGTCGTGGACACGGCCTGCCGTGAGGTGTCAGAGAACGCTCTGACCGGCACTAGCAGGGTCGTTATGATCTTCTCCGACAGGTCCAGCCATCCCCGCAGCACGGCGGGCAGGGCAATGAACTCCCCGCGCGCCGCGGCGCGCAGCAGGTCGTAGCCGTCATAGCTGGACGTGCCCGCCTTCTCTGTCGCCGCGGTGAGGTCGATCCGGGCCGACACAGTGTCTCCGTGACCGGTGATCTCAGCGTCCCCGAGCCGCTGCGCCAAGGTGACCATGGGCTGGTTCTCGGCCAGGATGTCCGCGACGAAGTACCGGATGCCCTCCTCCGCGGCCCGCTGCGCCAGCTCGCGCAGCAGGACCGTGCCCAGGCCGCGCCGCTGCCAGGAGTCAAGGACGGTGATGGCCACCTCGGCCTGGTCCGGCTGCCCGGGGATGCGGATATACCGGGCCACCCCCACCAGCTGCCCGGAGCCGGGCACCACCGCGACCACGGCTTCGTGGTCGCGGTGATCGATGTCGGTGAAGTAGGCCAGGCTCTGCTCGGACAGGTGGGGTTTGCCGGTGAAGAACCGCCGGTAACGCGAGGTCTCGCTGAGCTGGTCGTACGCCTCGGCAAGGCCCGGGCCGTCATCGGGGCGTACTGCCCGGACCAGCACGGGGTGTCCTGACCGAAGAGTGATCCGGTGCGGGACGACGGTAGTGTCCATAGCCCGAGTATTGCTTGGTAAATTTAGCGTTGTCAAACCAAATGGTAAGTTTATCAAGCATCGAAGGTGCGACAGCCTTGGCCTGGCTCGCATCGTCGCTGGCGGAGAGCAGATACGGATCTGTCACGTTCCGTACGCTAGCTCCTACCGGGCTGTAATTCGAGCGGAATGCGGTGATGCGGCGGCTACCGAGATCCCGGCAGACTTGCTTGCCCGGTCAACGGCGGCCTGAGCGCTGCGGATGGCCAGCTCCTGAAGACTGGCCACGCGGTAGCCAGGTAGCCCGCGAGTGGCCGTATAGGTGTGATCCCTGCAGTACGGGTTCCGTGTGCACCGTCCGGTGGCTGCCGTACGACTCATACCATCCCCGCAGCTCCGCTAGCTGAGCCTCACGCCCCGTGAACTCCACAATCGCGCGCTCCGCCCGCAGCAGCCCAGCTGGGCCTGCATCGGCTCCGCTGAGCATCGGCTCACCTACGGCATCCCACACGGCCCGGGCTGCCTCCAGCCGTGCCCCACCAGGTACACAGTGCTCGTCACCCAGGCGTAGGTCAGCAGCCCCACCCCACGAACAAGACGACACAGAAGGCCGGCGCGGGCTGGCACCCGGGTCATCGGGTGAACCGCCGGTCGACGGGCTGGACCTAGCCGGTGAGGTTGTGAAGGTGCGCGCACTGCACCGAGGTTCCTGCGAACGCGACAGCCAGCTCTGGGACGGTGTGCCGGGCAAACCACGGTGCAAGCAGCGCGCCGATGGCGACGCGGTGGGTGTATAGGCCACCGCGGGCGCAGAAGTCCGCGTCAAGTACGCGTTCCAGGAAAGCAAAGGTTCTGGCGAGCCTGGTTGTCTTGGCGAGGTCGGCGAACTGCTCCCGGGTGAATGCCTCTACCCTGACCCTTTCGCCGTCTGCGGTAGCAAAATCTCGGGGGAAGCCGCCGTACGGATAGCTGCCGGTCTCGTCATCGTGCACCCCGGCTGACTGGATGAAGTAGACCCGGCCGGCGATGGCCTGGGCGAGGTCCGCCGCCGTTCCTAGCGACGTAACGTTACTGGTCACGAGACCTCGGAAGCGCTGACGTCGCGCTGGATCTCCTGTGACCTTGGCTCCCGTCGCACCAGGTTCATCGACAGCTCGAGCGCCGCTGAAAATCCGGGTTGCTTTTCCCTGAGCAGCTTGCGCATGTATTCCCTGTTCTTCATGCCCTGTCGCCTGATGCCCTTCGCCATCGTCATCTTCCTGGCCAGTTGTCATTCTTCTGGGCAGGCTCCGCATAGCGCGCCGCTCTTCCCCCGTGGTGCCTCCCCACACGCCATCGATGACCCTGTTATCCAGCGCCCAGGCCAGGCACTGGGTTTGCGCCGGGCAGGTCCGGCAGACCCGTTTCGCTTCGCCGATCTGGCGCAGAGCGGGCCCGGTCGTGCCGATCGGGAAGAACAGGTCCGGGTCGGCGTCGCGGCAGGCGGCGTCGTCACGCCAGTTCGCGCGCGCGGTCATGGAGTTGCTCCTCGCCGGTGGCGTCAGCCGACGATGCGGAGGGCGAGCCGCGGGGGACAGCCGCACCGCACCAGCCGGGCCATCTGATGCCAGTCGATGCGGTCGGCGTAGATCTCGGCCAGCGGCCCGGGGACACCCAGGCGCTCGAGTTGCGACACGCGCCAGTTGTGCACGAGTGACTCATCATGGCCGATGGCCTCTTGGCCCGTGGTGGGCGGTTCCATCGCTCCTCCTTCAGCGGTGCGGGGTTAGTGCTGGACGGTGCAGGGGCCGCGCTGCCGGGAGAATCTGATCCGCATCGCGTGCTCTGTCCCGTTGCTTGCATGTGAGCATCGCGGTGGGCCGGATGAGCAAGCGTCGTCCGATTACGGTGATTCCGCCGGTCGCTAGCTTGCCCGGCAACCGAGTCACATCAGTGTGGTGCTCACGTCGTCTTCGGCCCTGCACGGCGGGACGCGGGCGGCGCTGGAGTGGCTGGGCTGATCCAGGGCGGCTTTGCGGGCGGCGCACAGGGGGTGCTTGCGGGTTGGCGTCGTGCGATGATCGGCCCATGGGGCCTGACGAGGGATCGGGTGCCGTCGCCGGCCGCGTCGCCCGCCCGGGTACGGGAGGTGTCGTGTCCCGTCCCGGGTTGTTCGAGCGGCTCGGGGCTTCGGCGCGGGTGACCGTGGTGTCGGCGCCGCCGGGCAGCGGGAAGACGGTGCTGCTGCGGTCGTGGCTCGGGGAAGCGGGTCTAGAGGAAAGCGCGGCGTGGGTGTCGGTGGGGCCGGGCGAGACCGACCCCCAGCAGTTCTGGTTGTCGGTGCTCGGCGCGCTGCGTCGGACTTCCGCGGGGTCAGGGCTGGTGCGGCCGGTGACGGCGGCGCCGGACCTGGTGTTCTCGGACGCTCAGGATGTCCATGTTGGCGTCGTTCAGGGTGGCCACCGCCGGGCAGGAAAAACCCCGCCCG
>Ga0207684_10002891_pt1 | contig 17014 bp, 13 predicted proteins | sample KBSK5501metaG_FD_184342 | JGI IMG/M metagenome (GOLD analysis project Ga0207684, IMG submission 184342) | Corn, switchgrass and miscanthus rhizosphere microbial communities from Kellogg Biological Station, Michigan, USA - KBS K5-50-1 metaG... | ecosystem: Host-associated > Plants > Roots >...
CTCGACTACGCTATGATAGCCCTTGCAAAGCCGGGAAAGAGTCTTCAACAGTATTGAAAAACGTATAATGATATGGTAGAATGTATGCATGGAGCATACATATTCACCGAAGCAGTTCGGACAGTTGATCGGAAAGTCTGTGAACACGTTGCAAAAATGGGATCGCAAGGGCATTCTCCCTGCTTTCCGCACGCCTACCAACCGGCGCTACTACACGCACGAACAATATCTGGCCTATCGTGGGTTGATTTCCTCCGAGCACGGACTGGTGATTGCGTATGCTCGCGTGTCTTCTCCCTCGCAGAAAAAAGACCTCACTCTCCAGAAAGAAGCGCTTCGGGCCTACTGTCAGGAGCATTCCATCCACGTGGATCAGTGGGTCGAGGACATCGGCTCGGCGCTCAACTACAAGCGCAAAGGCTTTAATCGCGTCATCGAACAAATCGAGCTGGGGTTGGTCAAGCGGTTGGTGATCGGGTATCAAGATCGCTTTGTACGCTTCGGGTATGATTGGTTTGAGCAGTTTTGTGCACGACATGGAACCACGATTACTGTCATCAACGGCGAAGCGTTCTCCCCTGAAGAAGAACTGGTTCGGGATTTGCTCGCGATCACAACCGTGTTCTCTGCGCGTCTGCCTGGCTTGCGTTCCCACAAACACCTCATTCGAGCGGCTGCTTTGGGAAAGGAGTAGAGGCGATGATCACAGCCCACAAGATACGCCTTAACCCCACCGAAGCGCAGAAGGTCTATTTTGCGAAAGCCGCAGGAACCGCAAGATTTGTGTGGAATTGGGCATTAGCCGAGTGGAACCGGCAATATGAAGCTGGGGAGAAACCTACTGCCCTCAAGCTGAAGAAGCAATTCAACGCGATCCGGCGGGAGCAGTTTCCCTGGACGTGGGACGTGACCAAAAATGCCTCAGATCAGCCGTTTTTTGACCTGCAAAAGGCGTTCACTGCCTTCTTTTCTGGGCAAAATGCTCGTCCAACATTTAAAAGCAGAAAGACAAGCAAACCGAGTTTTTATCTGGCAAACGACCAGTTGGAGCTTGGGGACCATCGCATCTGGATCCCGAAACTCGGCTGGGTCAATCTGGCGGAGAACCTGCGTTTCACAGGCAAGGTGACAGGTGCACGAGTGACCAAAACGGCGGATTGGTGGTTCGTGAGTATCACCGTTGAGATCGCAGAGACGGCAGAAGAGAAGCGAAAGCCAGCAGTCGGCATTGACGTTGGCCTCAATCGGCTGGCAACGTTGAGCACCGGCGAGGAAGTCGAAAACCAAGCCTTTCTCAAAACCGCGCTCAAAAAGCTGCGTCAGGCCAACAAGCGACTGCATCGGCGGGTCAAGGGGTCAAGGAACCGGGAAAAGGCGCGTCAACAGGTGGCACGCTTGCATTATCGGATCGCGTGCCTGCGTGAAGATGTGCTTCATAAGCTGACCACGCGCCTCGCGGGGTGTTATGGGATCATTGGGATCGAAGATCTCAACCTCAAGGGCTTGCTCAAAAACCGGCGTGTGTCGCGCTCGTTCTCCGATGCCGCGCTTGGCAAACTCGTGACGTTGCTCACCAACAAGGTGGAGCAGCGTGGAGGGCAGGTGATCAAGGTGGGACGCTTCTTCCCATCGAGTAAGACCTGTCACTGCTGCGCTTGGAAGTGGGAGGATATGGAGGTAGCTGATCGCGTCTTTGTCTGTCAAAACCCCACATGCGCCTACTATGGTTTTTCACAGGATCGAGACTACAACGCCGCGTTAAACATCCTTCAGGAAGCCCTTTGCTTGATCGGGCTGATTGATCAAGTCGTCACCGATATTGGCTCAGGCGATGACGTAAACTTGGCTGCGGACGCGGGGTAAGACGACTCAAGCTTGACTTGAGCGCACCTACGGGTGAAACAGCAACAACGAAAGGTGGGGGAAAGCTATGCTTGCATATGTTTTCCTACATTAATCGGAGCAGAAAGTGAGTAACAGTGATCATCTACAGTGATTTTGAAAAAGTTGATATTCGCGCAGGCAGAATAATTCAGGTAGAAGACTTCCCGCAGGCGCGAAAGCCCGCGTACAAGTTGCTAATTGATTTTGGCCCTGAAATCGGGACAAAAAGATCGTCTGCGCAGGTAACCGGGCACTACACAAAAGAAGAGCTACTGGGAAAACTGGTAATGGGTGTGGTTAACTTCCCTCCCAAGCAAATCGGGCCTTTCATATCCGAGGTATTAACGCTTGGCGTTGCTGATGAGCATGGCGACGTAGTCTTGCTTAGCCCTACGAAAGAGGTTCCTTTAGGTGGGAAGATGTTTTAGGAGCAATTATGCGTATATCACAACAACTAACCAAAACACTCCGCGAAGTTCCGCGCGATTCAGAGGGTGGCAACCAGGAACTTTTAGTGCGAGCTGGATTTATCCGCCAGCTCACCTCGGGCGTCTACAGTTACTTGCCACTTGGCAATCGTGTCATAAGGAAGATCTCGCAGATCGTGCGTGAGGAGATGGATCGCGCCGGTGGACAGGAAGTAACCATGCCGGTCATCCAGCCGAAGGACTTATGGGACAAACAAGCAGAAAGCGGTCCGACCCGTACCGAAGCTTTAGGCGACGTGCTGTTCAAGCTGAAAGACCGCAAGGGACGTGACATGGTGCTTGGCGCGACTCATGAAGAGGTTGTGACGACCCTGGTGTCCGAGTTCGTGCACAGTTACCGCGATCTGCCAAAACTTATCTACCAGATTCAGATCAAGTTCCGCGATGAGGCACGCCCGCGTGCCGGTTTACTGCGCGTGCGCGAGTTCACTATGAAGGACCTGTACAGCTTCGATGCCGATGCAGAAGGCCTGGATGTCAGTTATCGCAAAATGGCCGATGCCTATCGTACTATTTTCAAGCGCTGTGGCCTGCACTTTATCGTCATTCATGCTGATAGCGGAGCCATTGGGGGCAAAGAATCCCAGGAGTTCCTTGCCGTCACCGAGGCTGGGGAGGATGATGCGCTGGTCTGCGATCGCTGCGACTATGCGGCCAACCGCGAAAAGGCAGAATTTGTGCGCACTGAACTTACGCAAGAGCCGGAAAGGGCTCTCGAAGAGGTCTATACGCCCAACTGCATGTCCATCAGCGCCCTTGCAGCTTTCCTCAGCATTCCTGAGTCGAAGACGATGAAATCCGTCTGTTACGTGGCAGGAGGCAAGCTTGTGCTTGCTGTGGTGCGCGGCGACCTGGACATCAACGAAGTGAAACTTGCCAATACACTTTACCACGCCGGCATAAATGCTGCTGATCTGCACCTTGCCACACCGGAGGAACTGGAGCGTGCTGGTATTGTCGCAGGTTACACCTCACCATTAGGCAAAGATAAGCAGATGTTCATCGTAGCTGATATCTCGTTGAAGTTAGGTAATAACTTCGTTGCAGGAGCGAACCGGGTAGACTATCACCTAAAGAACGTGAACTATCCACGGGACTTTGACGTGGATGAATGGGAAGATATCGCCTCTGCTTATGAGGGCGCTACCTGTGTATGTTGTGGTGGGACGCTGCATATTATACGTGGCAGCGAAGTAGGTCACATCTTCAAACTTGGTACGAAGTATAGCGAGTTGTTCGATGCAACTTACCTGGATGCTAAGGGAGTAGCGCATCCTATTCTCATGGGCTCCTATGGTATAGGCATCGGACGTATCATGGCGACGCTAGTCGAGCAGAGTCACGACGAGAAAGGTATCATCTGGCCTTTCAGTATAGCGCCGTACCACGTCGCGCTGGTTGGACTCGACCTGGAGAAGGAAGAGAATCGCCAGGCTGCTGAGCAACTGTACGCTGATTTGACAGCAGCAGGTGTCGAAGTCCTCTACGACGACCGTGCCGAGACGGCGGGTGTCAAATTCAACGATGCCGACCTGGTCGGCTTGCCGGTACGTGTCGTTGTAAGCAAACGTTCCTTGAAGAACGGCGGCATCGAACTCAAACTGCGCTCTCAGACGGAAAGCCGCATCGTGTCCCTGGCGGATGCTATACGGGTCATTCAAGATGAGTTACAGAGAGGAATGACGCCCGCGTAGTTTAGCCGGCCTTGATTATGATCACAAGCGGCAGGCTGACCTGCGAATCAATCGCTACGTGGTGGCTGCCCGCATGCACATATAAACCGGTGGATGCGCCACCATCCAGGTTAAGCGCAGTATCGATGGACAAATCAGATGCCGCAAGCTGATCGGCCAGTTGGTCGAGTGAAAACACCTGGCCGGGGCTGGCTATGAACAGTAGACGCCCTTGCTTATCCATTGCCACCACGCTGCGGCGTGTCTGCGAGGCGTCGGCGCTAAACTGGGTGCGCTTCCCTCCCAGCATGAGCACCGGCGATGATTGCGTAGCCTGCTTCAATTGCTCGCTATCGGGATTGTATGGTTGTTGGTGCAATGAACGCAGACTCACTCTTCCTTGTCCGTCAACTGAGAGCATTCCGCCGAATCCAGCATATGACTCTCCAAATACTTTCCCATTAGAGACGACAAGGGCTGTTGCATTATCCTGTTGATCGAAGTATCCGCCATTGATAATCGCCGTCGCCTGTTCGTTCTGCATCCACGCACTCATCGATAGCGGTTGCTCTGGCTGGTAACCGACACTCAATTTAACCTTGTGCAGATCAAAGCGCACGATAGTCACTGTATCATCATCGCCGCCGGGATCCTTCCAGTCTTCATAACGAATCTCAATCCCAGGCGCAACCCGGTTCCACACGTTCAATTGCGAACCGCTGGGGGTGCCGTTTGATGACGAAATTATGGGCGTACCATTAACCTTGACAGTAGGCACGAGGTCACAGGCTAATAGAGGAATTGCCAGCAGACACAGGAGTAAACATAATCGAATGTACCGGCGGACCAAACCCTTTGGCAAGTTTACCTCTTCCATGGTGTTGCTGCAATGGCAGATGTCGTGCCTTTGAACTGCATTGCCAGTTGCAGCGCAGCATCATGCGCGGCATTTTCTATAGTATCGTCCAGAGGTGCAAGTTCGACTTTCCCATAACGGCGCTGCAGGGCAAGCTGGATCAGATAATCGGTGAACCAGGGATTTTTAGGCAGCACAGGCCCATGCAGGTATGTCCCAAACACATACTTATACCGGGCTCCCTCGAAACCATCTTTGCCGTTATTGCCCCAACCGGCAATTACGTTGCCTAGTGGTTGTGCCTTTGGACCGAGATAGGTACGACCGCTGTGATTTTCGTAGCCTACCAGCACCTTTTTGCCTGTCTGCTCAAAATCACATTCCAACGCCATGTGGGTCATAAAGCGCGTATTGCTACCTTCGGTATAGAAGTCAAGCAGACCTACCCCCTTGAGTTCCGGTCCCTGAAACGGTTTATAGTAATGGCCGAGGAGTTGGAAACCCGCGCATACACTCAGGAAAACAGTATTTGACTCCGCAGCCTCGATCAGTGAGGGCGCCTTGGCCTGGATATCGCGTGAAGCTAACTCCATCTCGCGATCCGCTCCACCATGAAAAAGAATCAGGTCATATTTAGTGAAATCGGGTGTTTGCTTCACATAAATCTGCTCGACCTCAATGGCAATACCTCGCCACTTACAGCGTCTCTCAATTGAAAAGAGGTTGCCGCGGTCCGCCGCCACACTCATAAGAGTAGGATAGAGGTGACCGATCTTCAATACCATGCCTGTATCTTGTATTTGCTCATTCATTACATAGTCCTTTTAGAAAGCCCGTCCTTTCAAGGCGGGGATGAATAAAAATGTACAGGGACATCCGTACGTTTCCACTTTTGCCGGGCTCTGGTAGAATAGAACTGTAGTACATTGACAACTCAATAGCGTTTGCGGGTTCCAGGGTAAATCGTTCCCCTGGGTAAAAGCACTAACGTGTTCAACCAATGCATACAACTTCTCTCACTCTCTCGCCAAGTTTTCTTGGAACGCCTGGACATGGGCGTAGGCCGCGAGTAGAGTACCATCAACGTGCGAATGCGGAACTGGTCTAGTTCCAAAGCATAGACATCTTCTGTGCTAGAGCGCGTCGGCCTGAAATTCTGTTGGTCTCGGACGATGCCCCTTTCCTAAAGAGTGTGGAGAGTTCGAACGACAGCAGAACCCTCTGGATTTATTCAGGGGAGTGTCAGTAAATCACTCCTGCCAGACGTGTTTAACCCAACCGCGTTTCTGCATAATGCGTCGCAGCTCGTTGGTGGGGGTATAGCTGCTCAATATATAGAGTGTGCCGCCAGGGCCCGCATTTTTAAGGGCGGCATCCAGGGCCGCCTCGCGGTCTTCAATCATACTAATCTTATAGATTGGTACCTCCGCGTATTTCAGGCGCATTGCTAGCTCTTCCGGCTTATTTCCACTGCAAACCACGTCAGCGATATCTTGCGCAACTGCCTCGGCATCAACATCCCAGAGCCAGGAAAAATCTTCGCCATCCACGATGGTGTGACTGGCTGCAAGTAGTACATGCATCTTACCGGGATGCTGGGCAATCAGGCGCAGGATGAGGTTAAAGGACGTGGGGTTTTTCACAAAGGATAGGTAAATAGTCTGATCTCCAGCCTGTATTTTCTCCAATCGTCCGAATGCAGGTTGGATGTTGGCCAGTGCTGCTGCCAACTTCTCTTTCTCGAGGCCCGCCGCCAGGGATGCGCCGATGGCCGCTGCAGCATTATATACATTATGCAGCCCGGGTAGAGCAATCTCCAGTACCATAGTTCCCTGAGGTGTGCGCATTTCTACGTGCGTTGGACCCTGCCCGTCGGGGGCCAGCTTGATCGTTGTAGCCGCGATATCTAATGGTGGGAGCGTATAGCCGCAATTGGGGCAGTGATAGATGCCCAGGTGCGACATATAGGCCACCTCGTACAATAAGTCTTCCTGGCAGTGGATGCAGCGAATGACATCCGCCGATTGTTCGGGGACTGGCATACCGACTTCGGTTGATTCCAATCCAAAAAAGAGGCGTTTGGCTTTTGCTTTCTGCCCGAAGTTGGCGACTTGTGGGTCATTGCCGTTCAAGAGGATAGTAGATGTTTCGGGTAAATCTTCAAGCGTCTTGTCAAGCGCTCTGGCGACCGAGTAAAGTTCTCCATAGCGATCCAACTGGTCACGAAAGATGTTGGTAACCACCACGACATCAGGTTGAATCTCCGGCATGACCAGGGGCATCGTTCCCTCGTCGATTTCAAACAGTAGCACGTCACTATTCAAGCGCCCGAAGACATCGGCAAAGTTGACAGCTACCGCTGTGACTCCCTGCAGCATGTTGGAGCCTGCCCGGTTATGCGAGACTCGTTTCCCATCGCTTGCAGCCATAGCAGCGGTCATACGTGCGGTTGTAGTCTTGCCATTGCTTCCAGTTATGACTATCTTCTTAGCTTTACTGGCGCCAACTACCGATTTGAGTATATTGGGATCAATGTGCCGTGCGATTAAACCTGGTAAACTTGTCCCGCCGCCGACGCCCAACAGGCGCCCCGATGCGCCCGCCAGTTTCCCTGCCGAGATCGCCAGTGCAAGACGCGCCCTTCCCAGGCCTGAGGGCGTGGTAGAGTGGTTGTTACTGCCATGTGTCTCTTCTTTTATCATAAAACCTCGAGCTTATCATGCTTTTGTTGCATGCAGTATAACAAAACAGCCCTGATAGGGGCAAGCCTTCTTCCTGGCATCCGCAAGGGATGCCACTACATTTTTCCCATAATGCGGCGTGCTAGAAACGTAGCGGCATCCCTTGCGGGGGCAGGACTTACTTAATCGCTAACGCTCTCAGCCAACGCCGTCCATCAGAGAAGCGCTCATCAATCGCGGTCGTGATCTCATCTACCCGTAACCCTGCCTGTTCGAGCAATGCCCAGAGTTCAGAGCCGCGGTACCGCGCAAAGAAGCGTATCTTACCGGTCTCATGAACTTCGTAGCGTTCGTCGTCGCCACTATCAGACTCTTTCACCGACATCATGATTGGACCGCCTGGGACGAGCACGCGGACGAGTTCCTTTAGCACCACGAGATTTTCTCGTTTAGGAATATGCAGGAATGAGGCTGACCGACATCATGATTGGACCGCCTGGGACGAGCACGCGGACGAGTTCCTTTAGCACCACGAGATTTTCTCGTTTAGGAATATGCAGGAATGAGGCTGAGACCCAAAGACCAGCGCACGAAGCGTCAGGGAGATCGAGATTATGCATGTCCATGCGTCGAAAAGTAATACGTTCTCCACCCGGTTGGCCCTGGTAACGCTTGCGAGCCTCGTCCAGCATGGACTCTGAAAGATCAGCCCCTAGCACGTTAAAACCCATTTGTGCTAACAAGAGTGAGTCACGCCCGGGCCCACAACCCATATCCAATACCGGAAGTGCAGGGTTGGCCTGGTATGCAGGGCACGAGCGTAACGTACTGGCAAATCGTTGTAGACGTTCCTGCCAGAACGCCGGGAGTCTAACGAGGTTATGGCTATCAGCGTAGATTGGCGCGATCTGCTGATATGTGTCTATAGTTATTGCATTTGCTTCAGGGAAATCTTGTAGCATAGTTCTGCTCATTCAGTCTGGCACTTATCTGCTGTCACCTTACATCGTATGGTGCCATGCTCAAACTGCTGGCTGATCACCGGTCCGGTGGCTACTGCCGGCATTTTCGTAGGGTAGCCAAAGGTCTTTAAGCCACCATTTTTATCGAAATATGCCATAATCGGCCCTGAGATACTAAACCCTGTATAAATGTAATAACGTCCATTGCCAGCGGTCGGGATGGTTATGTCCTGCCTATCACTACTAAAGTAGTGCCAGGAGTAATCATAGATGATGGGGTGCTGGTTTGCATCCACGTCACGCGGAGATATCCAGATGAAGGAGTCAAAGCCCCAGTTCATGAGGTCACGCATATCAGTCCACCAGTTTTTTGTATGCATGACCACGCCAATCAGGTGACGATGGTTACGTGTACAGGAAATGACCTGGATGAAATCCGACTGACCATCAAACCCTGTCTTGCCGCCATCAACACCCGGGTACCACCATAAAAATTGGTTTCCGTTGGTTAAGAAACGCTCAGGGTGTTTCCCTCCTTGAGGGATATGGTAGGTTATTTCGCTACTAATTTTGTGCAGCACCGGCAGGCTCAAAGCGTATCTTCCCAGTAATGCAAGATCATGCGCGCTGGAATATTGTCCTGGTTCTAATAAGCCGTGTGGATTCATAAAATGCGTGTCGTACAAGCCTAGCTGGTGGGCTTTCCGGTTCATCTCCGCGACAAAGTTTTGCAGGTTTCCTCCCAGTGTATCGGCAATGGCAATCGCAGCATCATTACCAGAAGGGAACAACAAGCCATAGAGCAAATCACGAAGTGTGTACACCTCTCCTGGTTTGATACCAAACCTCGCGCTATCAGCGCTCAACTGGCTAATATCGCGGCCAATAGCGCCGGTAATGGTTATTCGCTGGTCGAGATTGCCTTGTGCAACTGCCAGGGACGCGGTCATTAATTTCGTCGTGCTCAGCATCGGCAAGTGCATAAAAGGGTTATAGGCGTAAAGAGTTACACCCGTATCCGCATCGAGCAGGTATGCAGAGGTTGCGAATACTGGCGGAGGAGGATGATCCGTATCCTGTGGCACGATAATAAGTTCGTGTTGGTTCGCAGGAGCTCGTCTTATAGCTGGCTGTGACTGATTCGAAGTTGTGCTGCCCAAATGGGCCGTGATCGTTATGTGATTGTGGCCGAAATATGTAATGATCGGAACAATAATTACGATGATGAGAGTAATTACAACAATGATTATTACAGCCGGTTTATGGCTCGACTGTCGCAAGCGCGTGTCCTTGTATTCTTCCGTATCCAACGCTGGATTGTATGGGCGTTGAGTATGCTGCTGATCATGGTACAATGATGCTCGCCTGATCTTAGGAACCTCGGGATGTTCATCGGTACGGTAGCGCACCGGTGGCCGTTGAGGTGCAGCGGCACGTCTGCGCTGTCGCACAGGATAGGTAAACTCTGAATATTCGCGTGATTCGTCGTCTTCTGGCGGCTTTTTATACATTACGCCTGTTTACTCCGTCCATGTATACCGGTTGCATCTTGTCTTTTCTGATGCTAGTGTAACATAGAGAAAATACCCTGTCGAGACATGTCAGAACGTTTGACCATATAGAACGTCCCGCCATGGCGCTTTTGCACTTGACGGTACGTTCTTCTCGTGCTACTCTGCAACCATTGATTGAATAACCCCAACTTTGAACAGAACGAGGAGCCTGTAACATGCATCTAAGAACGGCAGTTATTCAAGTGAACTCACGTGATAATCCTGCTGAGAATTTGTCCACTGTAGAGCGATTCCTGGATCAAGCTGCTGATATGGGCGCACAATTCGCCGGTCTCCCCGAATTCTGGACCTATCTTGGACCCTATGCCGGCTTTGATGAAGCAGCGCAAACGATCCCCGGACCCGTGATTGAACTCTTGCAAGAGAAAGCCCGCAGGCATAAGTTAATTGTGCATGGCGGCAGTATCGTAGAACGCCATCCTCAACTGGCGGGAAAGTTTTACAATACCTCTGTGCTCATCAATCGAGATGGTGAAATTGTAGCGCGTTACCGCAAAATTCACCTGTTTGATGTAAACCTGGCAAATGGCGAGAAGCATTACGAATCAGAGCGAATCGCGCCGGGCGATGATATTGTGACTGCTGAGATTGATGGGATCACCTTTGGCCTCACAATTTGCTACGATCTTCGTTTCCCCGAACTTTATCGCCTGCTCGCCTTGCGGGGCGCACAGATCATCATGGTGCCCGCGGGATTTACACTACATACCGGGCGAGATCACTGGGAAGTCCTATTGCGAGCGCGGGCAATTGAGAACCTTTGCTATGTAGTTGCACCCGCGCAGGTGGGAACGTATCCGCCAAACCGGCAGTGTTTCGGACGCTCAATGATCGTGAACCCCTGGGGGCTGGTACTTGCGCAGGCACAAGATACCCCCACGGTCATTATGGCCGATATCGATCTCGCACAAATTGAGCAAGCCCGCGCGCAGATTCCAAGCCTGGAGAATCGTAGACCTGCAGTCTACAAGTGGTAGATATATGTGTAAGTAAGGACGACCTTCAGGTCACCCGCTTAAGAGAAAGGATGAACACAACTCATGGACATCAGTAGAATCAAGCAGCTCGTAGACGACGGAAAGATCGAGTACGTCAAGATTGGTGCTCCCGATATCGAGGGAGTCTACCGTGGCAAGCGCGTGGATGCGAGGTACTTCTTGAACTCGCTGGAAGATGGGTTTGGGCAATGTGATGTACTCTTTGGCTGGGACATTGGGGAAGTTGTGCTGCCCAATCTCAAATTCAGCAACTGGGAACGTGGTTTTGCTGATATTGAGATGAAGCCTGATCTCTCCACTTTTGCGCTTGTGCCATGGGAAGAAAACGTGGCCTCCTGTGTATGCGACCTGTGGACGGAGCATGGCGAACCGGTGACTATTGCTCCTCGTTACGTGCTCGCTAAGGTCGTGGAACGCGCTCGTGCTATGGGGTATGAGCCAATGGCTGCCGCCGAGCTGGAATTCCGCTTCTTCCGTGAGAACCAGGTAACGCTGCGTGAAAAGGATTTTGGGCCAAACCTGACTCCTCTGAATCCCGGCTTCAACTGCTACTCCATCAGCCAGTCAAGCGCCGACGATCATCTCCTGGGACGCATCGCTCGTGGAATGCGCGACAGCAATATTAATATTGAGGGCTACAACCGCGAACATGGCCCGGGCATGTATGAGATGAACATCCACTATGCTGATGCCCTTGCTGCTGGCGATAAGACCATGCTCTTCAAAACCGGTGTCAAAGAAATTTGTCACCAGATGGGTTTGACGGCGAGCTTCATGGCGAAGTGGAATGACCAGGAAGATGGAAGCAGCGGGCATTCACATATGAGCCTGTGGGATCGCAACCTGGAACGCAATCTCTTCTGGGACGAGGATGCAGAGGAGCATATGTCAAGCGCAATGCGACAGTTCCTCGCGGGTGTGCTAGACAAAATGCCGGAGTTTATGGCACTGTATGCCCCGGTCATCAATTCCTACAAACGCTATGTAGAGGGTACCTGGGCGCCTCTGAACACGACATGGGGTATGGATAATCGTACCTGCGCTGTTCGTGTCATCAGTGTTAACCGTGGTGCCATCCGTATTGAAAATCGCGTGCCTGGTGCGGATGCCAACTTCTATCTCGTCTTTGCGGCCACGCTTGCCAGTGGTCTCTATGGCATCGAGCACAAGCTGGAACTGCCCGACCGTGGTGCCATCCGTATTGAAAATCGCGTGCCTGGTGCGGATGCCAACTTCTATCTCGTCTTTGCGGCCACGCTTGCCAGTGGTCTCTATGGCATCGAGCACAAGCTGGAACTGCCCGAGCGCCTTGATGGAAACGCCTACGACGAGGCAACGGTTGCCAAGGCGCTTGAGCGGGGCCACATTCGTCCACTCGCGCGCACCCTTTCAACTGCAACAGACCTATTGGAGAGCAGTGAAATTGCCAGGGAGTACTTGGAGAGCAGTGAAATTGCCAGGGAGTACCTGGGAGCCGACTTTGTTGAGCACTTCGTGGCAACCCGGCGCTGGGAAGTAAAAGAATACGAAAAGGCGGTCACCAACTGGGACCGCCGGCGCTACCTGGAACTGATCTAAAAGGTTAGGGTTCTTCAATCCATCCGTATTCTTCGCGGAAGTTCAGCCCTTGTTGTGTTGCCTCCTCAGCCGTCAAATAGGGGAGAAGGTGGCCCACCAGGGGCTGCTTTGCTTTGTACCGGCGCAGGTTGTCCTGGGCACGCTCAGTCATTAGACGTAGTCCGACTAATGGATCTCCCAGCGTCTCTTGCAACTGCTGGTAAAGGTCCAGCGCTCGCTGATCCGCACTCTGTCTCTGGCGCTCTAGGTGACGTGCAACAGTAAACAGATCAGCCTCGCTCATCAGTCCCAGATGCTCAGCCCACAGCAGCAGGCGTAAGCCAAGCGCCAGTTCCGCATCGAGGGTTGCGACATTCATTTCCGTGTCGTCGTGCATCCCCCGGTTGTTCAGATTCGCGGAACCGACCGTCGACCACAGGTCGTCGACGATGGCGACTTTCGCATGGACATAGATGGGCCGGTAGTGTGCTTCGCCATCTACAGTTGTCGAGGTAGCCAGGCAGAAGGCCTGCATGCGCCCCTGCGCCGCAGCTTCGGGCGCTTCTTCGCGTAAGCGTGCCAGCCCTGCATCGGTGAAGGCGCGGCCAACGTTGGGATGGTCAGGCAGCACGATTGCAACAGTAGCCCCGCGTTGCAATGCCGCACCTAACTCGCGGATATTGCGTTCCATCTCGGGGCTGTCAGTTCCCAGCAATGGCATGTCAGCGCCATAATAGGCATGCAGCCAGAAATACTGGTTCTCCAGGTAAACGAAGTGCTGCACGTTACTTAGTGCATGTGCATAGAGCTGCGCGATACCCTGGATGCCTTGCTCGGGATCGAAACTATAGGTGTGTTGGGGGATCGTACGAGCCAACTGTACCAGGCTGCTGCTCTCTAAGGGAGGGGGGAGTGGATGTTCAGGAACGAGTAACCGGTTGTCCCACTTGTACCGCTGGACGACATCATTCCAACGCTGGCGAAAATTGAGTTCCACGTCCCCAGCAGCCGGTCCTTCGATGATCGCATGGGCGTCATGCCAGGGATGCGGATTGCGACCTTCTGCGTTTCGACGCAAAGGAGATGAGAAGTAGTGCGATGGCGTGTCCCAGCGGTCGAAATCGCCGTTCAATTCGATCAGCGGATCAATGCCGCCGACGAAGGCATGGGTGCCATCCACTACCGTAACTTTTTGATGTAATGATTCAAGGGGATGATGGAGTACGCCACGCGAGCATTCATCAAGAATGCAGGTCACGCCTACCTGGGTGAGTTGCTCGTGCGCCGTTTTGGGATCATAATGCGAAAACATCTCTGAACTGGCCCAGGGCAATGCTTTCACCTCGACACCTTTACTCACGGCATAACCCAGCACCGCTTGCAGGGTAAGATCGTGTGAACACCAGAAGTCAATCTCAGCCTCCTGCAGTCCCTCTGCACGTAGCTCGGCCAGGAGCGCCTCTTGTTCGGCGCTACCGTCTGGCCCTGCGCGATGATCTGTTCCACGCACCAGTTCCATTGTAGGAGTGATGCCCCAGTTCGCAAGGTAGATGTATTTGCTCGCCATCAGAAAATGACGGCACATCGTAAGCAAAGTTGTGCGACCATCAACGAGATAGGTGACGCGAGAATTGATACGTACTGGAGTATCATCCTCGGCCCACCAGTTATTCACCTGTTGATCATTGGTAGCTGACACGCTTTTCCTCCTGAAGATGTGTTTATATGCTAGCATTTAATACACGATGAATAGCTATTATTAGTAACATCACAACCATACGAATGTGCCCAGCTATGGGATATAATGAAACCCAGGTTATATTTTTGTCACGCATGGGAGTACTACAATGACAGCTATGGGATATAATGAAACCCAGGTTATATTTTTGTCACGCATGGGAGTACTACAATGAGCATTCAAACGATCAATCCAACCACCGGAGAAGTGCTGGAAACATTTGAGCCATTCAATCAGAACCAGATCAATGAAGCCCTCGGACAGGCGCATCAAGCGTATCTGAAGTGGCGCACGGCCACATTTGCTGAGCGAGCGAAGCACCTGCACAGCGTGGCCGGCTATCTGCGGGATCATAAGACCGAACTGGCACAGCTTGCTGTCCTTGAAATGGGCAAGACGATTACAGAAGCCGCGGCCGAGGTCGAAAAATGTGCCTGGAACTGCGACTACTTTGCAGAGAACGCCGGGCGCTTTCTTGCAGATGAAAAAGTTGCGACGAATGCCACCGAGAGCTATATCGCCTTTCGTCCCCTGGGTGTGGTTTTGGCAGTCATGCCCTGGAACTTCCCCTACTGGCAGGTCTTTCGTTTTGCCGCTCCCGCATTGATGGCTGGCAACACTGCCGTCCTCAAACATGCCTCCAACGTCTCAGGTGTTGCCTTGAAAATCGAGCGTATCTTTCAAGAAGCGGGACTCCCTCAGGGTGTATTGAGAACCGTTCTTGTACCGGGCTCCGAGACGAGAAAACTTATCGCCGATCCAAGGATAGCCGCGGTAACGCTCACAGGTAGCGAGGCCGCGGGTGTCGAGGTAGCTGCCAACAGTGGGCATGTCTTGAAGAAGACGGTGCTGGAATTGGGTGGCTCAGATGCTTTTATCGTTTTGGCGGATGCCGACCTGGACCAGGCTGCACAGGTAGGTATCACAGCCCGCTTCCAGAATAATGGTCAGAGCTGTATCGCTGCCAAGCGCTTCATCGTCGTTGATGCAGTCGCGGAGGCATTTGAGCGCAAGTTCGTTGATGCTGCATCGAAGCTGCGCGTGGGCGATCCGCTGGATTTCGAAACCCAGGTTGGGCCGGTGGCACGTGACGACCTGCGCGAAGCACTGGATAGGCAGGTGCGGGATTCCGTCAAGATGGGCGCACGTGTGCTCATAGGAGGCAAGCCACTTGAAGGTAAAGGGTACTTCTATGCTCCGACCATCGTAAGCGGTGTGACACCGGAAATGCCGATGTTCCGTGAGGAAACATTCGGTCCTGCCGCTGCAGTAATTCATGCACGCAATGCGGAACATGCGATAGAGCTGGCGAATGATTCTGAATTTGGGCTGAGTTGTAATCTCTGGACGCGTAACATTGAGCAGGCTCGTGAACTAGCAGCGCGAATTGAGGCAGGGGGCTGCTTTATTAATGGGATGACAGCCAGCGATCCACGTCTTCCCTTTGGCGGCGTTAAACACAGTGGTTATGGACGCGAACTTTCATCCTTTGGTATACAGGAATTTGTGAACGTCCAGACCGTCTGGATTGGCCCCAGGGTGGAGAATGTGCCGGTCCAGGCAGCCAGTGAATAGCCAAGGGCAAAGGACAACAGCATCTTGAAATAGAACGATCCGGCCCACTAACAGGAGCGTTGGTGGGCCAGATCGGAGAATAGCAGTACTCTGCCGGTCCGTCCTCTCTGTAGGAAGTATAGCGCGCCTCTCTCGCCTTATTGCAGTGCCAGCGCCGCCATCTCAGTAAATAAACGGTTCCTACCAGGGGGTATCTGATCGCCACTCACTTCCCGGTAGATTGCCTCGACAGTCACGACAATCCGTTCACCTTCCGTCCACGAGGCATACTGATTCAGGGGAATATCCTTGGCGGCCTCAAATGCAGGCATGCCTGCCTCGTAGCGCTTGCGTGCTTCCTGGAAGACGTACTCGAGGTAGTTCTTGACCTCGACAACGCCCTTTTTGTCTGTAATGGGACCGTGACCAGGGACAATCGTTTCGACGTCCATTGTGAGGATCAGATTGCAGGCCCGGATCCAGTTGCTGACGGGCCCGGCCCACGCGATGGGATGTCCCCCTATGAATAAGATATCGCCCGTGAAGATAACCCGGTCGGCGGGGATATGAACTAATGTGTCTCCGCGAGTGTGGGCCGGACCCACCTCAATGAGATGTACCACCTTACCTCCCACCCTCAGAGTCAGCTCGCCCTCAAAAGTCTTGTTGGGCGGGGTCCACGTGATGTTTTCGAACTCAAAAGGTCCAAAGATACGGCTGAGAAACTCGCCAACTTGACCCAACGCCGGGGCCTGTTTGAGTATCGTTGCAAACTGTTGGGGTGGTAGTTCGATCATCTCCTCGGCTGTGCGAGCCGACGCGATGATCTGGGAGCCGGCAACCAGCTGGTTGCCGTAGCAGTGATCGCCGTCCGCATGTGTGTTGACGACCATATCGATGGGGGCTGCCGCGGGAATAGATCTGCGCATGCTGTCCAGCATCTCCTGGGTGAGCTTCAGATCGTAAAGCGTATCGACCAGCAGCGAGGCATTGCCATCGGTGACGATGCCGGCATTGCTCCATCCCCAGGAGCCATCCGGCTGAAGGTA
>Ga0207684_10002893_pt1 | contig 17012 bp, 14 predicted proteins | sample KBSK5501metaG_FD_184342 | JGI IMG/M metagenome (GOLD analysis project Ga0207684, IMG submission 184342) | Corn, switchgrass and miscanthus rhizosphere microbial communities from Kellogg Biological Station, Michigan, USA - KBS K5-50-1 metaG... | ecosystem: Host-associated > Plants > Roots >...
CTTCCTCTCGGCCGTCGCCGCGCGCACGAAACGCATAGAGCTTGGGACCGCGGTGATGCTCGCGCCCTTCCACAATCCAATTCGTGTCGCAGAGGACGCCGCCGTTGTCGACAACATCTCCGACGGACGGCTCAACGTTGGTCTCGGTCTCGGATGGGCGCCGGAGGAGTACCGGATGTTCGGCGCCGAGCACAAGGGCCGCGGGAAGCGGCTCGCCGAGTTCGCGCAGGTGTTGAAGCGCGCGTGGACGGACGAGCGGTTCTCGTTCGACGGCGAGCATTACACGTATGACGACATCGCGATAACACCCAAGCCTGCGCGCGAAGGCGGGCCGCCGATCTGGCTCGGGGGAAGCGTCGAAGCTGCGCTGCGCCGATCTGCGCGCTACGGGGATGGCTACTTCCCTCCCTCGGCGATCTCGTGGGACGCGCTTCCCGAGACTGCCGAGCATCTGATCACGCTGCGGAATGAGCTCAACCCAGGCGCGCCGTATCGATTCGGCTCGTTCCAAAACGTAGGTCTCGGCGACGACGAAGAGGACGCCTGGAGATCCATCCGCGACGGCGTTCTCCACGTTCGAGGGGCGTACATGCTTTGGGGCCAAGGCGCGCGCGACGTCTCGGGCGCGCGCGACGCTGCTGCGGCGTTCGAAGATCAGATTCGCGCGTCGTGCATCGTGGGGACGCCGGAACAGGTTGTGGCGAGATTGCGTCCCACGATAGAGAAGATCGATTCGATGGGGTTCGTGGACACTTTCGTCTCCGTCATCCTTGCGCCGCCGGGCACGACCCCCGAGCGCGCGCGCGAAGCGGTCGCGCGGTTCGCGACCGAGGTTATCCCCGCACTGCACTCGTAGCCCGATCCTCGAGGACCGATTCGGGCAAGGCCGCGCGTCCAGACTTTGGACGGCGTCGCACGAGTTGCATGATGCCGCCGATCACGAGGCCGATGATCACAACGAACTCGAAGATCGGGATCCCGAAACGCTTCAAGCCGTGAACCACGTTCCCGGCCAGCCCATGGATGTGCACGTATCGATCCGGATCCACGGTCAACAGAAGGACCGATTGGACTGCAACGAGGCGCGCGAGCAAGGTCTTTCGGCTCGTCGCCAGCGAGGGAAGTAGCCAGGCCGGATACCACGGCAATGTGTACTGAGCGCCGAACAGGTATGGCGCCAAGCTGGCACCGGCAAGCTGCTCGGGACGTTGCTTTCGGAAGTGCGCGAGGATCACGATGAGCGTAACGAAGAGCACCAGGCCTGTTCCATAGAGCGCGATCTGGTGCCCCGCTCCGTCTAGCGCACTCAGTCGCGTCAGGCCCGTCGCTTGCAGGGAGGCGGCGATCCACCGCCGGGGATAGAACCAGAACGAGTGGCCGACGACGAGACGAGAGCCGCGGCCGAGCGGACGCAGGGCGTCCCTACCTCCCGCGAGCAGGTAACCCGCAACGACAAGAGCAAGCCCACTGCCGAGCAGCACGGCGGCGTGGCGGACGCCGCGCCGGTACCACGCCCAGGCGGCGACCGCCGCCAGTGGGAGGAGGCCGACGATCTTGATCGAAGCGCCGAGCCCAAGCACTAGACCGGCGATGATCGGGTGCGCCGGCGCTGCGAAGGCTCCGCCGAGAACGGTCAGCCCCAGGAGCGCGTCGTTGTGCCCTCCGTTGACGACGCTTGCCGCGACGATGGGGTTCAGACCGGCGAACGCGAGTACGGCGGCGTCTTTCGTCCGGCGCCACAACAAAGCGAGCGCGCCGAGGACCGAGGCGGCCGCGATCCCCTGGAAGAGAAGCCGCGCGCCGGTCTTGTTCTCGTTGGCGATCTCCATGACGCCGGCCGAAAGACCGGTCCAGACAGGCCCATACACCGAGCGAATGTTGTGATACCCGCGCTTTGCGCGCGGGAAGTACGGGTCAGACGGGTACTCCTCCGGATAATGCACATAGGGGCTGGCTTCGTGCGCCGTGACGATCCGGCCGTAGATCGAGTACGCCCATACATCGTTCGACGTTCGAGGCGGCAGGGCGACCGCGATGACCATGAGCACCGCGACGGCTCCGAACACCAGCCAGCACGGGACCGATGGGCGCTTGGTTTCGGAGCGAAGCAGGAGGAAGAAGGCGCCGGCTGCGACGATGACCAAGGGCCCGAAGAACCAAAATGAGATCGCCTTGCCGGTGATGATGACCCCGGCTGTCGCTGCAGCGGAGAGAAGCAGAAGGACGAGCGTCGACGCCGACACGGCGGTGCTCTTGCGCGCGTTCGCTAAGCGGAGCATGGGGTCAAAGGGTAACGAAGTTGGGATGGGTGTGTGCTGGCCGAGGAAGCGCATCGCGACGCGCGCCACTCGCGCCCTCGAGCGTGCCGCGCCTATCCTTCGGCCGTCCGATCCGACCGCGGGTTCGCGCGGGAGAGGAGAAGGTCACATCTGTTTGATTCCCACGAAGGCGGGTCGTAGGCTTCTTGTGAAGCCATTCACAAGCCGCTCGGGCGGCCCGTCGGAGGGCGGAGAGACGCGGTGACCGACAGGTTCGACGTTGCGATCGTGGGTGGTGGTCCGGCCGGCTCGACGGCCGCGTACCATCTTGCCGCGCGCGGGCGTCGCGTTCTGGTGATCGACAAGGCGCGTTTCCCGCGCGAGAAGGTTTGCGGCGACGGGCTCACGCCGCGCGCGGTTCGGGCCTTGCACGAGATGGGCGTCGCAACCGACGGCCCCGAGTGGGCGCGCGCGGACGGCCTGCGGATCATCGGTGGCGGTGTCACGCTCGAGCTGCCCTGGCCCGACCTCAACGCATGGCCCGACGAAGGGCTCGTCCAGACGCGGCTCGATTTCGATTCCTTACTGCTGGATCACGCCCGCAAAGCAGGCGCCGAGGTGTGGGAGGAGACCGAGGTCACGGGGCCGCTGCTGGATGACACTGGGGTTGTCACGGGCGTCTCGTACAAGAACGGTGACCGAGGCGAAGTGCGCGCGCCGATCGTGATCGCCGGCGATGGGGTCGCGAACCGCTTCGGGATCCCACTCGGCGTCCATCGGATCGACTCGCGGCCCATGGGCGTTGCCGTTCGCACGTACTTCCACAGCCCACGCTGGAACGACAACTACCTGGAAAGCTACCTCGAGCTGTGGGCCGGTGACGACCTGCTGCCGGGCTACGGATGGATCTTTCCTGTGCCGGACGGCACGGTGAACGTCGGGCTCGGGCTGCTCAATACGTCGAAGCACTTTCAGACGGTCGACTACAAGAAGCTGCTCTGGGACTGGGTCGCCGGCTTACCGCCGGAGTGGGGCCTGACCCGAGAGAACCAAGTCGGCAAGATCCGCGGGGGCTCCTTGCCGATGGGTTTCAACCGCGCGCCCCTCGCGCGCCCCGGCCTGATGCTGGTGGGGGACGCGGCCGGCGCCGTGAACCCCTTCAACGGCGAAGGGATCGCCTACGCGATGGAAACGGCCGCGATCGCAGCCGCCGTGGCCGACGACGCCCTGCGGTCCGGCGACCTACGCGCGCTCCGGGCGTATCCAGAGCGACTGCGCGACGCGTACGAGGGCTACTTCATCCTCGGACGAACGTTCGTGAAGCTGATCGGCCATGCTCCGGTGATGGCAGCGCTGACGAAGCACGGATTGAAGCGCGAATGGCTTATGCGCTTCGCATTCAAGATCCTGGCCAACCTGACGGAGCCCCGCGACGGGTCTGCATCGGACCGCTTGATCAACGCGATGGTGCGTAACGCCCCGGCGATCGATCGGATGGTGCATTCGTGAAGCCAGCTCAGTTGCCAGTCGAGTGCGTTCGTGAAGCGCGCGCGAGTTTGCACGCGCGCCGGGGCTGTTCCTATCGTGAGCCGAGGCCCTGGCCGTCTTCAGGGGTGAACGGTGCTTTCTGACTACCTGCCCATCTTGCTGCTGCTCGGCCTGGCGACGCTTTTCGCCGTAGGGTCGATCTTCGTCGCTTCCAAAGTCGGGCCGTTCAATCCGACGCCTGCGAAGCTGGCTCCCTACGAATGCGGGATCGTTCCCGAGCGCGTGCCGCGCGAGCGTTTCCCCGTCAAGTTCTATCTGATCGCGATGCTGTTCATTATCTTCGACGTCGAAGTGATCTTCTTCTATCCGTTCGCGGTGATCTTCCGTGAGCTCGGTCTGTTCGGGCTGGCCGAGATGGGGACGTTCATCGTGTTGCTGCTCGTCGCGTACTTCTACATCTGGCGCGCCGGAGGGCTCGACTGGGAAGAAGAAGAATCGATCCGCCACTCGGTCAGCCGCATCATCTTGGAGCGCGCGCGTCCCACCGAAAGGATCGGTGCGTAGGTGGGCTTCGAAGAATCCCTTCCGAGCGGCCTGCTCCTCACCTCCGTCGAGAAGTTCGTGAACTGGGCGCGGACGGGGTCGCTGTGGCCGGCGACGTTCGGATTGGCGTGCTGTGCGATCGAGATGATGGCAACGGGGGCCTCGCACTATGACCTCGCGCGTTTCGGTATGGAGGTGTTCCGCGCGTCGCCACGCCAGGCCGACCTGATGATCGTTGCTGGCCGCGTCTCGCAGAAGATGGCTCCCGTCCTCCGGCAGATCTACGACCAGATGGCGGAGCCGAAGTGGGTCATCTCGATGGGTGTTTGCGCGACGTCGGGTGGGATGTTCAACAACTACGCCATCGTCCAAGGGGTCGACCAGATCGTGCCCGTCGACATGTACGTTCCCGGGTGCCCGCCGCGGCCCGAGATGCTGATGGACGGGATCCTGAAGTTGCACGAGCAGATCCGGGCCAGCCACTTCGCGAAGAGCAACTAACCGATGGACGATCGCCTCGCCTCAATCGTCGCGCACGCTCGTGAACGGTTTCCCATGGCCGTGTCGCAGGCGGTCGAAGAGTTCGGAGAGGTATCGGTCGACGTGTCGCGAGACCGGATCGCGGACCTCGGCAAGATTCTCCGCGACGACACGCCGTTCGAGCTGCTGTCCGACCTCTCGTGCGTCGACTACCTCGACGTGAACGCAAGCGATCGCCGGTTCCTCGTTGCGTACCACCTCTCATCCCCGAAACACCCGTACCGGCTGCGTCTGCGCGTCTGGATTCCCGACGGCGACGAGCGCTGCCCGACGGTGACGAGCGTCTGGCCGACGGCGAACTTCCACGAGCGAGAGATCTTCGACTTCTTCGGCATCACGTTCGAGGGGCACCCCAACTTGCGACGCATCTTCATGCCGGACGAGTGGGAGGGGTACCCGCAGCGCAAGGACTATCCGCTTGGTGGAACCAACGTGCAGTACCACGGGGCGTTCATCCCACCGCCCGATGTTCGCAAGCAACCGACGACCACGACCGGCTACCCGGGGAGGCTCTCGTGAGCCAGCCCGAAGTCTTCGTCGGTGGGCAGGACTGGGACACGATCGTCGCGCGCACCGGCGAGGACACGCTGGTCGTCAACATGGGCCCGCAACACCCGTCGACGCACGGTGTGCTGCGGCTCGTCCTCGAGCTCGACGGTGAGACGGTCGTCAACGCGCACTCGGTGGTGGGCTACCTGCACACCGGCATCGAAAAGAACGCTGAAGTGCGCAACTGGACGCAGGGCGTCACGTTCGTCACGCGCGCGGACTACCTGGCGCCGTTCTTCAACGAAGTCGCCTACTGCATGTCCGTCGAGAAGCTGCTCGGCGCCGAAGTTCCGCCGCGCGCACAAGCGATCCGCGTCATGCTGATGGAGCTGAACCGGATCGCATCGCATCTCGTGTGGCTGGCGACCGGCGGCATGGAGCTCGGCGCGCTGTCGATGATGCTGTACGGCTTCCGCGAGCGTGAGGAGATCCTCGACATCTTCGAGTTCGTCACGGGCCTGCGCATGAACCACGCGTTCATCCGGCCGGGCGGATCATCGACCGACCTTCCGGACGGCACGCTCGAGAAGGTGCAAGCGTTCGTCGACGCGTTCCCCAAGAAGGTCGACGAGTACGAGGAGCTTCTGACCGAGAACTCGATCTGGATCGACCGCAACCGCGGTGTCGGGATCCTGGAGGCCGACGTCGCACTTGGGCTCGGCGTGACCGGCCCGCTGCTGCGCGCGGCGGGCGTTCCGCACGACCTTCGGAAGCAAACGCCCTACTGCGGGTACGAGAAGTACGAATTCGAAGTCGCGACGAAAGAGGCCGGCGATTGTGAGGCGCGCTATCTGGTTCGAGTGAAGGAGATGCGCGAGTCGGTGAAGATCCTCAAGCAAGTCATCGACGCCATGCCGGATGGTCCTGTCATGGTCGAGGACCGCAAGATCGCGTGGCCGGCTCAGCTCGCGCTCGGAGAAGGCGGGCTCGGAAACTCGCAGGCGTACATCCAGAAGATCATGGGCGAGTCGATGGAAGCTCTTATCCATCACTTCAAGCTTGTGACGGAAGGATTCAAGGTTCCCGCCGGCGAGGTATATGCGCCGATCGAATCGCCGCGTGGCGAGCTCGGCTATCACCTCGTGTCGACGGGTGGGACGAAACCGTGGCGCGTGCACGCGCGCGACCCAAGCTTCGTCAATCTCCAAGCGATGCCGCACATGGTGCGCGGCGGTTTGATCGCGGACGTGATCGCGTCGGTTGCAAGCATCGATCCGGTGATGGGCGGGGTGGATCGGTGAGCAACATCCAAGGGCGCTGGATGGATACGCCTCTGATGGGGAAGGCGCACGATCACGTCGACGCGCCGCCGCTTTCGGAGAAGTTCCACGCCGAGGCCCGCAAGCTCATCGCGCGCTATCCGGCCGGCCAAGAGCGCAGCGCGCTGCTGCCGATGCTGTACCTCGCGCAGGCCGAGCAGGGCTACGTCTCGCCGACGGCGATGCGGGAGATCGGCGACTTGCTCGGGCTCACGCGTGCGCAGGTCGGTGCGGTGTCGACCTTCTACACGATGTTCAAGCGCGACCCACAAGGACGCTGGCTCGTCAGCGTGTGCACGCACCCGTCGTGCACGCTCGCAGGCGGGCAGCAGCTGAAGGAACGCCTCGAGCAAGAGCTTGGGATCGCCTGCGGCGAAACGGCCGGCGATGTGTCCCTCGAAGAAGTCGAGTGCCTCTGCGCGTGCGACGGTGCACCCGTGTTCAGCGTCAACTACGAGAATTACGAGCGCATGACCGTTGATGATGCGGTCGCGTTGGTGAACAAGCTGCGTACGGGCGAGCAGCCTCCGCCCGGCGCGCGCGGCGAGGTGCCGCAGGAATTCGGACCGGTCAACCATCGGCTGTCCGGCGCAGAGGCTCCACGATGAGCATCATTTTCCGGACGCGCATCGGCATCGACTCCAGTTGGGTCAGGAGAATGATGCTCAGATGATGAGTACATCAACGTTGCAGGAGACGAAGGTCGTCACGCAGCGTTTCGACGTGCCGGACGGCGCGCGCCTCGAGGGCTACCGCAAGACCGGTGGCTACGAAGCGCTGCGCAAAGCACTTTCCATGACGCCGGACGAGATCATCGACGTCGTCAAGACGTCGGGCTTGCGCGGGCGAGGGGGCGCAGGCTTCCCGACGGGCACGAAGTGGAGCTTCATCCCGAAAGACAAGCGGCCGAGCTACCTCGTCTGCAACGCCGACGAAGGCGAGCCGGGAACGTTCAAGGACCGCGAGCTCATGGAGCGCGACCCCCATCAGCTGATCGAGGGGATGGCCATCGGGGCGTTCGCGATCGGCTCGACCGAGATGTACATCTTCTGCCGCGGTGAATTCGCGTACGCAGCCCGGCAGCTGGAACGAGCAGCCGCCGAGGCGTACGAGGCTGGGATCCTGGGTCGCAAGATCATGGGATCCGACCACGACTTGGATCTGATCATCCACCGCGGCGCCGGCGCGTACATCTGCGGAGAGGAAACGGCACTGCTCGAAGCGATCGAAGGCCGGCGCGGTCAGCCGCGGTTGCGCCCACCTTTTCCCGCGACGCATGGGTTGTTCGCGAAACCCACCGTGGTCAACAACGTCGAGACCTTCGCATGCGTGCCACACATCATCACGAACGGCGCCGACTGGTTCAAAGGATTCGGCACTGAGAAGTCTCCGGGCACAAAGATGTTCTGCCTTTCCGGCGATGTCGAGCGGCCGGGCAACTACGAGGTTCCGTTCGGGACGCCGGCGCGCGACCTGATCGAAGGCTTCGCCGGCGGCGTGAAAGGCGGAAAGAAGCTGAAAGCGTTCACGCCCGGCGGCGCGTCCTCCACGCAGTTCTTCGGCCCCGACAAGCTCGACACCAACATGGACTGGGAGTCGGTCATGGCCGCCGGGTCGCTGCTGGGCACCGGCGCGATCATCGTCTTCGCCGAAGACGTGTGTATGGTGCGCGCGGCGCTTCGGTACACGCGCTTCTACGCCCACGAGTCGTGTGGCAAGTGCACGCCGTGCCGCGAGGGCACCTACTGGATGGTCAACACGCTCGAGCGCTTCGAGAACGGTCAAGGTCGCGAAGAAGACATGGCGATCATGAACGACGTCGCCGGCAACATCATGGGCCGGTCGTTCTGCGCGCTCGGCGACTTCTCGGTCGCACCGGTGACGTCGACGATCAAGCTGTTCGCCGACGAGTACCGCCGGCACATCGAGAAAGGCGGGTGCCCGTTTGACCGCTGAGCAGGCTCCCGTCACGCTTACGATCGACGGCGCCGAGATCTCGGTGCCCGCCGGAACGCTCATCATCAGAGCGGCCGAAACGATCGGGAAGTACATCCCACGTTTCTGCGACCACCCGCTCCTCGATCCTCTCGGGGCGTGCCGGCAGTGCTTGGTCGAGATCGAAGGGCAGCGCAAACCCCTCACTGCGTGCACGACGCCGGTCGCCGAAGGCATGGTCGTGAAGACCGAATTCACGAGTGAGCTCGCGCGCGAAGGCCAGGAAGGCGTGCTCGAGTTCCTGCTGATCAACCACCCGCTGGACTGCCCCATGTGCGACAAGGGCGGGGAGTGTCCGCTGCAAGACCAAGCACTTGCGTACGGCCCCGGCGGGTCGCGATACATCGACCCCAAGCGGCGCTTCACAAAGCCGGTGCCGATCAGCCCGTTGGTGAAGCTCGACCGTGAGCGCTGCGTTCTGTGCGCGCGCTGCACGCGATTCAGCGATCAGATCGCAGGCGACCCATTCATAGAGCTCTTCGAACGGAGCGCGCTGGAGCAGGTCGCGATCTTCGAAGACGAGCCGTACGACAGCATCTTCAGCGGCAACGTGATCCAGATCTGCCCCGTCGGCGCTCTCACCTCGTCCACGTTCCGTTTCCGCGCGCGCCCCTTCGACATGGCCGGCGCAGATAGCACGTGCAATCGCTGCGCGAGCGGCTGCCGGATCACCGTGCAGACGCGGCGCGGCCAGCTCGTTCGGGTGCTCGCCAAGGATGACCCAGCCGTGAACGAGGAATGGATCTGCGACAAGGGGCGCTTCGGGTACGCGTACGCGCAGAGCCCCGAGCGCCTCGTCGAGCCGCTCGTCCGCAAGGAAGGGGAGTTCGTCGCCGTTTCGTGGGCGGAAGCGCTACAGGTGGTTGCCGACCGCATCATCGCCGCGCGCGAGGGGGGCACGTCGTCGGCCATCATCGCCGGACAGCAGCTCGTCGACGAGGACGCCTATGCGATCTCTCGCTTCGCGCGCACGGTGCTCGGAACGAACGACGTTGACGCGCGCAGGATGCTCGGTGGAGAAGGCGAGGACGCGGTGCTGGCTGCGATCCCCAAGTCGATCACCGCGACGAATAAGGACATCGACGCCGCGAAGCTGATCCTCACCGTCGGGATCGATCTTCACGAGGAGTCTCCGATCGTTTTCCTTCGCGTACGCAAGGCTGCGCGCAAAGGAGTCGCCGTTCGCGAGATCGGGCCTCGACGCACGACGAGCAGGATCTCGGGTGCAGCGTGGACGCAGTGCCGGCCCGGCGGAGAGGCCGCAGTCTTAGCGGGGATCGCGCGCGCGCTCGAAGTGCGCGGGAACAGCGGCCTCGATCCGTTCACGCGCGCGGCGATGCAAAGCGGCGACCCCGGTATACCGGGAGACCAGATCGAAGCCCTCGCCTCGACTCTGCAGAGCGCGCACGGCTCGGTCGTCGTGCTTGCCGGCGACGGCCTTGGCTCCGTTCCGGGCGCGCTCGCGCTCGCGTGGAACGTCACCGCAGCGATCGGCGGGAAATTTGGCTGGGTACCGCGGAAGGCCGGCGCGCGCGGAGCCCTCTGGGCGGGGCTGCATCCTGCGTTGCTGCCCGGCGGTAGGTCCGCGGCGAGCGAAGACGACCGTGCGGCGTTCGGCGACGTGTGGGGCATCGACCCGCCGGCTGCGCGTGGTCGTGATGCGCGCGCGATCTTCCAGAACGCGGCGAACCTCGGCGCCCTGTTCCTCGCCGGGGTCGATCCGGTCGCCGACTTCGAAGACGCCGAGCTTGCCGCGCGCGCGCTGGACGACGCGCCGTTCGTTGTTGCTCTCGACTTGTTCTTGACCGAGTCGGCGAAGCGTGCCGACGTCGTTCTGCCCGCCGCCGCAGTCTACGAGCGCGACGGAACGCAGACGAATTGGGAAGGCAGGCCGCAACCCGTCCGTGCGGCAGTGCCGCCTGCGGGTCTCGCCCAAAGCGACTACGAGATCCTCGCGCAGATCGCGGACGTTGCCGGAGTTGCGTTCCCGCAGACGCTCGATGCGCTGCGAAAGGAGATGAAGGCACTGGCCGTTACGCCTGCGGCCGCGCGCGCGGTGACCGTCGGGCTGCCCTCGCAGCCACCGGCGACGGGCCTCCTCCTGGCGACGTCTCAGCCGCTGTTGGACGAGGGAACGATGATGAAGGGCGCCGACGCGCTGATGCAGACGACGAGCCCGGTGACGATCGAGATCAACTCCGCCGATGCGGCCGGGCTGATCACCGGTGAAACCGTCGTCGTTCGCGCGGCGCGCAGCGAGGTGCGCGCGCCGGTCCGCGTGACCGATTCGGTTGCGCGCGGTGTCGTCTTCGTCGCTGCGCACGCCGGATTCGCCGGCCGGAACGGCGAGAGCGTCCAGGTCGAGAAAGCCCAGAACGAGAGAGCAGAGAGCTGATGGACGGTCTCGACATCATCATCGACGCGATCAAGGTGGTCGTCGCCTTCGGCTTCCTGCTGGTGAGTGTGATGTTCACGATCTGGGCCGAGCGGCGTGTGGTCGCGGTCATGCAGCAACGCATCGGCCCGAACCGCGTCGGACCGTTCGGATTACTCCAGGCGCTCGCCGACGGCATCAAGCTGTTTTTCAAGGAGGACATCCGGCCGGCCGGCGTCGACCGAGGGACGTACCTTTTGGCGCCGATCGCAGCGATGGTCCCGGCGTTCCTTTCCTTCGCCATCGTTCCCGTGGGTCAAGACTTCAGGATCGGCCATCGCATCATCAGCTTGCAGCTCACGGACTTGAACGTCGGCATCTTGTTCTTCCTTGCGATGGGAAGCTTGATGGTCTACGGCGTGGTGCTCGCGGGCTGGTCGAGCGGCAGCGTGTACCCGTTGCTCGGCGGCGTTCGATCGACGGCGCAGATGATCTCGTACGAAGTCCCGATGGGGCTCTCCGTCATCGCGGTCGTCATGTACGCCGGGACGCTTTCACCGCGAGGGATCGTTAACGCGCAAGCAGGGACGTGGGGGCACGTGATCCCGCACTGGTTCATCTTCGCCCAGCTCCCCGCTTTCCTAGTGTTCATGGTCGCCGGCCTTGCCGAGACGAACCGCGCCCCGTTCGACCTCCCGGAAGCTGAGACCGAGCTGGTTGCCGGCTTCCACACCGAGTACTCGGGCATCAAGTTCGCGATGTTCTTCCTCGCCGAGTATCTGCATGTCATCACGACGTCGGCGATCGCAGTCACGTTGTTCTTCGGCGGATGGCGCGGACCTATCTTCCCCTTCATCCGGCCGATCTGGCCGGTCGTCTGGTTCATGGCGAAGCTCGGTGTGATGGTGTTCCTCTTCATCTGGGTGCGTGCGACGCTGCCCCGGTTCCGTTACGACAAGCTGATGCGCTTCGGTTGGAAGATCCTGATCCCGGTATCGGTCGTCTGGGTCATGGTCACCGCACTCATGGTCGTCCTCCCGCAGTACTTCAGCCGCTCGACGCTTGCGGCTGCAGCGGGGCTTGTGTTCGCCGTCCTCTTCCTGTGGTGGGTCTTGTGGTACACGCTGCGCGCGCGCGGCACTCTTAGCCCGTCCAAGCTGCTCCCCATGCCGAGGAGGTTCCGTGGCGCTCGTTGAGATCCTCCGCGGCCTGTCCGTCACGGCGCGCAACATGCTTCGTCGTCCCGTCACGACTCAGTATCCCGAGGTCAAGAAGCCGACCTCCCCGCGGTTCCACGGACGGCATCTGTTGAATCGCTACGAAGACGGTTTGGAGAAATGCATCGGATGCGAGCTATGCGCGTGGGCGTGCCCCGCCGACGCGATATTCGTCCAAGGGGCCGATAACTCGCCGAGCGCGCGCTACTCGCCGGGGGAGCGGTACGCGATCGACTATCAGATCAGCTACGCGCGCTGCATCTTCTGTGGGCTTTGCATCGAGGCGTGCCCGACGCGCGCGCTCACGATGACCACCGAGTACGAGTTGTCGCGTCCGTCCCGCGAAGCGCTCGTGTTCACGAAGGAGATGTTGCTGGCTCCGCTGCAACCCGGTACGACGCCGCCGCCTCACACGGACGAGGATGTCGCAGCCCGAGGGATCAACTACTACGGCGGGCCGCAGGCGACGCCGATGCTTGCTTCTTCCGAAGCCGCTCGCCTCGCGGAAGAGCATCCGGGCACCGCGCGCAGGTCTCACTAAGCAAAGGAAAGGGGGAGCATGGAACGGGTCGTCTTCTACCTGATGGCCATCGGGGCCGTTGGCAGCGCAGTCTGGATGATCTTCGCGACGAACACCGTTCACAGCGCGCTCGCCCTGGTCGCCAACTTCTTCGCGCTGGCCGTTATGTATCTCCTCTTGGAGGCTCATTTCCTCGCGATCGTTCAGATCATCGTCTACGCCGGCGCGATCATGGTGCTCTTCCTCTTCGTGATCATGCTGCTCGGCGTCGACCGCAAGGACAGCTTGCGAGAAACGATCCGATTCCAGGTTCCGCTTGCGTATCTGTTCGTCGCTGGCTTGCTCGGATTGCTGATCTATACCGTTCGAGCAGCCTTCGACCGGACGCCGTTCCAGGGACTCCAGCAGGCGAATGCCGCGGGGAACACACAGGGGTTGGGGCGCCTCCTCTTCACGCACTACCTGTTCCCGTTCGAGGTGACCTCCTTGCTCCTCATCGTTGCCGCGATCGGAGCGATGGTGATCGGCAAGCGCCGAGCACCGAGTGAGACCGAACCGGAGGACGAAGACGCATGATCTCTCCGTCTGCTTATCTCGCCCTCGCCGCGATCCTGTTCTCGATCGGAGTGCTGGGTGTCCTTCTCCGGCGCAACGCGCTGGTGATCTTCATGTCGATCGAGCTCATGCTCAATGCGGTCAATCTCACGTTGATCACCTTCGCGCGCATGCGCGGGACCCTCGACGGCCAGGTGCTCGCGTTCTTCGTCATCGCCGTGGCGGCGGCTGAGGTCGTCGTCGGCCTCGCGATCATCGTGGCCATGTTCCGCAGGAAGCAGTCCGCTTCGGTCGACGACGCGAGGCTCTTCAAGTGGTGAACGGCATCCTGGCGCAGTCTGCGGTCCCGTCCGTCGTGCGGGCCGACTGGCTCGTGCTTCTGTTCCCGGCGGCCGGCGCAATCATCCTGATGTTCTACGGCCAAGGCATCAAGCGCGCAGCCGGCGCCATCGCGACGCTGCTGATGACGGCTTCGTTCGTCGTGGCGGCGATCACGTTCTTCCAGGTTGTCGCCCGGCCCGCGGGGAGTCGCGTCTTCGTACACACCATCTACAAGTTCTTCAACGCGGGCAGCTTGAGCGTCAAGGTCGACTATCGCATCGATCCCTTGTCGATCACGATGATGCTTATCGTCACCGGCGTCGGCACGCTGATCCACCTCTACTCGATCGGCTACATGCGGGGTGATGCGCGCGAGGGCCGCTACTTCTCTTACCTGAACCTGTTCGCGTTCTCGATGCTCCTGCTGGTCATGGCGAACAACTTCGTCATCATGTTCGTCGGGTGGGAGCTGGTCGGCCTCTGCTCGTACTTGTTGATCGGGTTCTGGTTCGATCGCGAACAGGCCGCGGTTGCTGCCAAGAAAGCATTCATCACGAACCGTGTCGGTGACTTCTCCTTCCTCATTGGCCTTTTCTTGATCTTCAACCATTTCGGGACGCTCGACTTCGGGCGCGTCTTCTCCTCTGCGCCGACTGCGATCTCGGCTGGGACGGCGACCGCGATCGGGCTGTTGCTCTTCGGCGGAGCCGCCGGGAAGAGCGCGCAGATCCCGTTGTATGTTTGGCTCCCCGACGCGATGGCCGGCCCAACGCCGGTGAGCGCGCTGATCCACGCCGCGACGATGGTGACGGCCGGCGTCTATATGGTCGCCCGCACGCACGTGATCTACGACCTCGGCCACACTGCTGCCGTCGTCGTCGCGTGCATCGGCGCAGCCACCATGTTGATGGCCGGCCTCATCGCGATCGCGCAAGACGACTTCAAGCGCGTGCTGGCGTACTCGACGATCTCGCAGCTCGGCTACATGTTCATCGGGGTGGGGTCGGGGGCCTACGTCGCCGGCATGTTCCACCTCGTGACGCACGCGTTCTTCAAAGCGCTGCTCTTCCTGTGTGCCGGGAGCGTCCTGCACGCGCTGGCCGATCGTGCCGACATCACCAAGATGGGCGGCCTGTGGCGGAAGCTGCCGTGGACGACCTTCGTCTTCGTGCTCGGGTGGCTCGCGATCATCGCGTTCCCGGGCACATCCGGGTTCTTCTCGAAGGATCAGGTCCTGGAGGGCGCGTACGGCGCCGGCCACACCTCGCTCTGGGCGATCGGCGTGATCGGTGCCGCCATCACCGGCTTCTACATGACGCGGCTGCTCGTCCTCGCATTCTTCGGGAAGAGCCGCGACACGGAAGGCTTGCATCCGCATGAGTCGCCGGTCTCGATGATCTTCCCGATGGTCCTTCTCGGGATCGCCGCGATCATCGGCGGCTTCTTGATCAACGGCAACGGCGAGAACGGTCGGCTCGCGCGTTTCCTCGAGCCGTCGATTGGTCCGCCAGCCGGCGCCGCCGTTGCAGCGCCGGGCAGCTCCCTCACACCGGAAACGGGGGTCCTCCCGCATCGGAACGGAGGCCTTTCATCGGCGGCGCTCTCGGGGATCGCGACCGGCGCCGGTGTCGGCGGAGCCGTCGTCGCGCTGGTGATGTACGGCGGGCTCTGGGATTGGCAACGCCGCCGTGAAAATCCCGGGCTCGCCTGGCGCGCGCTTCGCAACAAGTTCTTCGTGGACGACGTCTATCAGTTCCTCTTCACGAGCGTCGGCAAGCTCGTCGCATCGGCGATGGCATTCGTCATCGATGTGAAGATCATCGACGGCGTCGTGAACAACTTCGGAACGGTGACGACGAAGATCGCCGCCACCGGACGACGGCTTCAGACCGGGCTGGTCCGCTCGTACGCGCTCGGCATCCTCGGCGGCAGCGTTCTGTTGCTTGCGTTCTTCATCGCGCGGGCGGTGCGCTGATGGCCTGGCTGAGCTGGGTCCTCTGGACGCCGCTCGCGGGCGCGCTGGCTCTTGCCGTCTTCCCGAACAGCAAGCCGGCCCTGATCCGGGCGTGGACGCTGGCCGTATCGCTCGTGGCCTTCGCGTTCTCGCTCGGCATGCTCGCCAGCTTCCACACCGGCGTGGCGGGCATGCAGATGGTCGAGCGACATCGCTGGATCCCCGCCTTCGGTGCGTCGTACAAGCTCGGCGTCGACGGGATCAGCTTGTTCTTGGTCATCCTGACGGCGTTCTTGATCCCGATCTGCGTGGTCGCGTCGTGGAAGGTCCAGAAGAACCCCAAGCTCTTCATGGCGTTGCTGCTCGTCATCGAAACGGCGATCACCGGTGTATTCCTGGCCGGAGACTTGCTGCTCTTCTACGTGTTCTGGGAAGGGATGCTCGTCCCGATGTACTTCCTGATCGGATACTGGGGCTACGAGCGCCGGATCTACGCGGCGGTGAAATTCTTCATCTACACGCTGCTCGGCGGACTGCTGATGTTCGCGGGGATCCTGGTGCTTGCATTCCATGCAAGTGGCCACCTTGGGCACTTCACGTTCGATCTAGCGCAGATCCAGACCGTGCCCATCAGCGCCGGGCTGCAGCGGTGGTTGTTCTTGGCCTTCTTCGCTGCGTTCGCCATCAAGGTGCCGCTGTTCCCCGTGCACACATGGTTGCCGGACGCGCACACAGAGGCACCGACCGCCGGCAGCGTCATCCTCGCCGGTGTCTTGTTGAAGCTAGGCGGGTACGGCTTCCTCCGATACGCGGTTTCGCTCTTCCCGCACGCGGCCAAGGAGTTTGCGCCGTGGATCGTTGCGCTGGCGTTGATCGGCATCATCTACGGGGCGCTCGTCGCGACGATGCAGCGGGACCTGAAACGTCTCGTCGCGTACTCGAGCGTGGCGCACCTCGGTTTCGTGGTGCTCGGCATCTTCGCGTTTAGCTTGACCAGCTTGCAGGGCGCCAGTCTGCAGATGATCAGCCACGGCGTCTCGACGGGCGGGCTCTTCCTCCTCGTCGGCATGCTCTACGAGCGGCGTCACACGAGGCTGATCGAAGACTTCGGCGGCCTTGGAGCGATCGCGCCGATCTTCGGCGGCATCTTCTTGATCGTCTCGTTGTCTTCGCTCGGCCTTCCGGGACTGAACGGATTCATCGGCGAGTTCCTCGTGCTGATCGGCACGTTCACCGCGCATCGTCTTTGGGCGGTCATCGGGTCGGTCGGCGTCATCTTGGCGGCCGTGTACTTGCTGTGGGCGTATCAGCGCGTGTGGCACGGTCCTGTGTTGAAGGAAGAGAACCGGCACATCCTCGACCTCGACCGGCGTGAGAAGCTCATCATGGCGCCGGTGCTTGCGATGATCGTCTTGATCGGGGTCTATCCGAAGCCGTTC
>Ga0207684_10002894_pt1 | contig 17012 bp, 15 predicted proteins | sample KBSK5501metaG_FD_184342 | JGI IMG/M metagenome (GOLD analysis project Ga0207684, IMG submission 184342) | Corn, switchgrass and miscanthus rhizosphere microbial communities from Kellogg Biological Station, Michigan, USA - KBS K5-50-1 metaG... | ecosystem: Host-associated > Plants > Roots >...
GCGTCCGGTGACGAGTTGCACCCGCGCCGGTCAAGAGTGTCAGGGCACCGCGAACTTACTAAAGAGCGGCTGTCGCGCGAAAAGTAGATAATTACTGGATTCACGGAAGCTAAGACCAACACAAGATAAATTGAACAATAAGTCAAATTGTTTTTGCCTTATTTCGGTTTTGGCCCATCATCGAATAGTGAAGATCCCGGGATGGCGCTCACGTCTGTTGGCCAGCACACGTGGGAAGATTATCAGCGCGCTCCGCACCCAGAGCTATACCGTGCAGGAATTGGCTGAGACCTTGGGACTAACCGATAATGCGGTTCGGTCGCACCTGACGAGCCTTGAACGCGATGGGTTGATCCAGCAGCTCGGCACTCAGCCCGGTTTTCGCAAGCCTCATGTTCTTTATAGCCTTACAAGTGAAGCGGAAAGCCTCTTTCAAAACGCTTATGCTCCATTACTTCGTTACATCCTTGAGGTTATCGAGAGGCGTTTGCCTTCGTCGGAATTGAGGCAAAGCCTGCGAGAGGTCGGTCAAAGAGCTGCCCGCGAGCATCTCAATCGGGTAAAAGGCAAAACCCGGATTGAACGGATCGAATTTGCAATTGAAGTGCTAAAGAATCTGGGCGGTAACCCGAACGTCCGCGAAATCGAGGGCAAGCAGTTCATTTGCGGGAACAATTGTCCCCTTTCCGCGGCTACAACTCACAGCCCGGAAGCCTGCTTGATTGTCGAGTCCCTTCTTTCCGAAGTGATTGGTAATCCCGTGAAAGAATGCTGTCAGCACCAAGAGACGCCTCGCTGCTGTTTCGAAATTTCGTGAGGAGCCTGCTGTAAAAAGAAAGGTTTTGATTTGTCAGGGCCAGCTATCGAGTATTTCCGCCGTGGACCACTCTGGATGGCGACAACGTTTTTTTGGCAGTACCAGAGGCAGAATTCTTGTCTTACTGCGAGCGAAGGGCCAGCTCTCTGGCCCTTTCTGCTCATTACGGTCGTAGCGTTTAAGACACTTCCTCATTTGTAGTATAAAAGAAGAGGAACCGGGCAAAGATTTGCCCGACTATCTTTTCTTTCCATGCCGAGTGATTGGCGCCGATGACTTCTACCAGATGCCTGGCGTAAGCGGATCGAGCCGCCTGCTCGGTCCTCTCGCCTAGGATCTGCTCGATCCAATCTGAGCCAACCCAGTCATAGCGGTAGCCCTGTTGGGCGTAGCATCCGTACGAGCTCCACCCATACGATTTCAGTTCGTCGAGCAGCCGTCCTGCAAGTTGAGGGTCTTGTTCAATCGCTTGTCCCAGGCTCATTCCGCCGCGCTGGGTTCCAAACCTTTTTATTCGGATCGGATTCAGATGGATATACTGATTGATCGCTAACGCTAAGCTGGTTTTCTCATGCAGCCGTCCTGCTGCCCTCACTTCTCTACCTTTTTCAAATCTTCAAAGGTCAAGAACAGCGTTGACGCTCAATTGATTCATACGTGCTCGGTGGGGGCTGGCTTGGTGGCAGACTTTACAGACGCTCGCGTCGGTGGAGTACGAACGACCGACTGCACTACCGGCCACGTCCGGAAGCGATCGTGCTCTATGAGCAAAATACTGAATGCAAGTCATACGGACTTCCATTGTCGAAGCGACAGCCAACTCCAGGCGATCGCTGGCCGGTGTCGGATACGCCAAATATCGTGGAAAAAAGACGCCAAATAATTTGGAAACTCACACAAAGTGACACCTGGCCGAAAATTGCTGCGACCCCGTCTGCTGCTCGGTCGTGGAGAAAAAGACATTACCTTCATGATCCCATATTCCTTAACGCCGGTTGCGCTTGACTGACGGCTCGCGCGTAGACGGACGGCAGTGATTCACGATCAAGCGTTCCCGAATTAAGAAATCCGATCTCGCAGTGCTCGGAGCTGCTGCGAAACTCAAAGACCGGATACAAGGGGGATTTTCATTGGGAATAGTCCGACCAGCTGCGTTCTCAACTCTTAGTCGTGCATAGAGCATACGAACGGGTGAACCACGTTCGGGGGCTCGGTCCTTCGTCACGGAATGGCAAACATGAGTTTAGATTCATGGAGTTGCTTGGCTATCGCTATTCTTGCGCCCTTGGCCTCGACGCTCTCTTTTGCAGGGCAAGCAAGAAGCCCCTTTAGTGACCGCTCTCATAATACTAACCATCTCATTCACGAAAAGTCTCCGTACCTTCTGCAGCATGCCCATAACCCAGTCGATTGGTATCCCTGGGGTGAAGAGGCGTTTACCAAGGCCAGAAAAGAAAACAAACTGATCTTTCTCTCGATAGGCTATTCGACCTGTCATTGGTGCCACGTCATGGAGCGGGAATCTTATTCGGATCCCGAGATCGCTAAGGTGATGAACGCGAACTTCGTGAACATCAAAGTGGACCGAGAAGAGCGACCGGACATCGACAGCATCTGCATGGCTTTCGTCGTCGCTACCACCGGAAATGGTGGCTGGCCGATGAACGTCTGGTTAACACCGGAGCGCAGGCCCTTTGTCGGCGGCACTTATTTTCCCGCCAGAGACAGGGATGGCGCACCGGTCTTTAAGAATGTGCTCTTACAGGTCGCCGGCGAGTGGGAGAAGAGACACGACCGAATAATTGCCGTTTCCAAAGAGATCACAAGCCGGCTTCAAACATTTGTTCAATCGGGTAACTCGTCGAAGCAAAAGGTCAGCCGTGAGACTTTAAAGAAGGCTTATGAAGAGTTGGCGAAATCCTTTGACAGGGAATCAGGAGGTTTTGGTGGTGCGCCGAAGTTTCCGCAGCCGGTCGTATTGAATCTCCTGTTTCGGATCTTTGCCGCAGCGCCCGAGTCGTCCGATGGTAAACATGCGCTCGCGATGGCTCTTTTTACCCTCCGCAAAATGGCTGCGGGAGGTATTCATGATCATCTCGGAGGCGGGTTTCATCGCTATTCAGTCGATAGCGTTTGGCATGTGCCTCATTTCGAAAAGATGCTCTACGACCAGGCGCAGCTTGCGTCTGCTTACCTGGATGCCTATCAGATCACTCGGGATTCCTTTTTCGCCACAACGGCTAGAGATGTTCTCGATTACGTCCAGCGAGACATGACCGGACCGGAAGGCGGATTTTACTCAGCGGAGGATGCGGACAGCCTGGTCCGGACTGGGAAGTCAGATCGTGCAGAAGGCGCTTTTTACGTTTGGGAGAAAGATGAAATTGATGACGTCCTAGGATCTGATCGCGCAAAGATCTTCGATTACATTTATGGAGTAGAAGCAAAGGGCAACGCCGCTGAAAGCGATACCAGCGGCGAACTAATTGGGAAGAATGTTTTGATCGAGAGACACTCTCTAGAAGAGGCAGCTAAAAAGTTCGATCTAAAGGAGGACCAGGTTCGTCAGTCCCTTCAGGAGAGCAAGAAACTGCTGTTGGAAGCTCGCCATCAACGCCCGCGTCCGAATCGCGACGATAAAGTGGTCACGAGCTGGAACGGTTTAATGATCTCGGCTTTTGCCAGGGGCGCCCGGGTGCTCAATGAGGCGGGCTACCTGAAGACCGCACAGGAGGCCGCTCAATTCGTCCAAGGAAAACTGTACCGGCAAAAGGATCACTCGCTACAACGCACGTACCGCGAAGGCGAAAGCAAGATCAATGGCTTTTCAGATGATTACGCTTTCTTCATTCAAGGGCTGCTCGATTTGTACGAAGCCTCTTTCGACACCCATTGGTTGGAACTAGCTTCTAGTCTCCAGGAACGCCAGAACGCGCTGTTCTGGGATCGCGAAGGGGCCGCATATTTTACTACCAGCGGTCAAGATCCAAATCTGCTTTTCCGAACCAAGGGAGACTATGACGGCGCCGAACCTTTGGCTAACTCGGTTTCCGCTCTTAACCTCGTGCGGCTTTCGTGGTTTTTTGAAAACAATGAATGGCGCAAGATGGCGGAGCAAACCATTGACGCCTTTGAAGCTGAGCTTTCGCGATCAGCCCTTTCTTTAGCGCAAATGCTGGTAGCTCTGGACGCGTCAGAAGCCGCGCCGAAACAGGTTGTGATCGCCGGTAAATGGGATTGCTCGGACACTCAAACGCTCTTGCGCGAAGTGAATCATCGTTATCAACCGAACGCCGTCTTAATGTTGGCCGATGGTGGCTCCGGGCAGGCGTACTTCGACCAGAAAATCGAATTCTTCAAAGACGTTCATCCGCTCAATGGAAAGGCAACAGCATACATTTGCGAAAACTTCGTTTGCAGGGAACCCACGAACGATGTGGCTGTTATGATCAGGCTGTTAGATGCGAAGGTTACATCTGGCAAATCACCGGCAACTGATAACTCCAAGAATGCAGGTAAGGAATGACTACATGAGACATGTCCCGAACTATTTGAAAATGACACTTCCGCTTGTTCTGGCTTCTAGCCTGCTTGCGGACGCTAGGTTGAGCCATGCTGTAGACGCAAGCAAAGCAGCACCTGGCTGGCAATTGAATGACGTAGACGGCAAACCTGTGAAGCTTTCGGATTTCATAGGCAAGGTCGTCATCCTGGATTTCTGGGCTACCTGGTGTCCGCCTTGCCGTGCGGAGATTCCCGGATTTGTAGCTCTTCAAAACAAGTATGCGGATAAAGGCTTCACCATGATTGGCGTCTCCTTGGACCGGCAAGGCGCGTCGGTGGTTAAGCCGTTCATGCGAAAATTCGGGATGAACTATCCGGTAGTGATCGGTGATGAGAAAATAGTCGCCGACTATGGTGAGATAGAAGCTATCCCAACAACATTTGTTATCGATCGGCAAGGGAAGGTTGTAGCTGCCTATCAAGGCTTCACGGAGCAAGCGACTTTCGAGTCTGTAATCGGGCCCCTCCTCGAGAATACGCGTAGCTAGAAAATAGGGCCATCCCCAGGAATGAATCGGCGAGAATTCTTGGCAATTGCCGGTTTCAGCGTCGTTGGTACCGGAGGGCGCCTTGCGAGAGGTAATGAGAAGCAGGCCGCAAAAACCTTATCTAATAACCATCCTATGAAGAGGCCAAAGATGCTCTTTTTTGATGTAAATGAGACGTTGCTCGATCTGAAAGCGATGAAAACAAGTGTAGCGGAGGCGCTGGGCGGACGAGCTGATCTCTTGCCATTGTGGTTTACCACTATGCTTCAGTATTCATTGGTCGCTACCGTCGGGGACCACTACGACGACTTCGGTGCGATAGGAGCCGCTGCGCTCATGATGGTGGCGCGTAACAATCAAGTCACTCTTTCGCAAGAAGCAGCGCGCAACGCCATGCTTCCGATGCGATCTTTACCACCGCATCCTGACGTTGCCTCAGCGCTGGCTGACTTGAAGGAAGCTGGGTTTCGGATGACAACCCTGACTAACTCTTCCCAAGCAGCCGTAGATGCACAGATCGAGAACGCTGGACTCACGGAAATGTTTGAAGCGAGACTCAGCGTGGAGAGCGTTCGCCGGTTCAAACCCCTCCGCGAAGTATATAACTGGGCATCGAACAAGATGGGCCTGATGCCTGGGGAATGCATGTTAGTAGCGGCGCACGGCTGGGATGTTGCTGGCGCTCTCTGGGTTGGCTGGCGTGCCGCATTTCTTTCGCGTCCCGGCGCCCAACGGTATCCGTTGGCACCGGAGCCGGAGATTGCGGAACCCGATCTTAAACCGGCGGCAAAACGACTGATTGCAATGGAGGAGTAGCTGACTTGAAAGAAGCAAGCACAAGTCCATTACTGGCCACGCTCGACAAGACGCGCTGGAATCGCGTTCACACCGCGATCACGATCGCTCTTGGTGTTGGCTGGATGCTGGATGCGTTTGAGGTGACAATCATCAACAATGTCATCGGAGCGCTCCGCGATTTATGGCATCTGACAAACCTTCAAGCCTCCTGGATCCTGAGTGTCTGGTTTATAGGGATCATGGCCGGCGCGTATTTGTTCGGTTACCTCGCGGATCGCTTTGGACGCAGGCGACTGTTCCTATTGACGTTGCTTTTGTACGGCGTTCTCACCTTCGTTACGGCATTCGCGCCAGGATATTTCTCGTTCATGGGGTTGCGGTTGCTGGCGGCGGTTGGCGTAGGGGCAGAATACTCGGCGATCAATGCCGCAATCAGCGAGTTCATTCCGGCCCAGCACCGCGGAAAAACGAATGCGATCGTGATGAATTTCTGGTCTGTCGGGGCAATCCTGGCCGCACTTGTGACTCTTTTCTTACTGAACAATTTGCAGCCCGACATCGGATGGCGGGCAGCGTTCGGGTTCGGAGCAGTGATCGCGCTCTGCGCAGGCGTTATCCGCCGTTACATCCCGGAATCACCGCGATGGTTACTTGCTCAAGGCAACGAGGCCGCCGCAGAGGCGGTGGTTGAAAACATCGAGAGCGGGAACCTCGAACGGCTTCGAACCGTTCACCCTAGCCCCAGGTTCCCGGCAGTCGCCCACAGTGGCTTTTGGGGACAGAGTTACGAACTGATTAAGCGTTATCCGGGCCGGGTTGCTCTCGGATGCCTTCTGGATTTTTCCGAGGCCGCAGGCTATTACGGCCTATTCGCGTTTTTAGCATTATTTATTTTGCCGGCGCTCGCTGTGCCGGCACAGTTTGTTCCGTGCTTTTATCTGGTTGGCAATGTCGGCGCCCTGGCCGGTGGCGTTATCGCCGCTATTTCGCTCGATCGGATCGGCCGCAAAATTACTGTTCCTGGTCTCTATTCGTTGACCGTGGTGGGTGTTCTCTTGCTCACGGCCGCTACACGCACCGGGGACTGGCGCTGGGTCTTAGCCGGATTCACGCTCGCTAACCTGTTTGCTACTGGAAGCTGGGTTTCGGCCTATCCAACATTCTCAGAAATATTCCCGACGCATCTGCGCTCAACCGGAATCGGTCTGTCAGTTGCCTTTGGCAGGATCGGAGCCTTCATGGCGCCAATCGTGTTAACTATCGTAGCCAACGCATGGGGGATGCTTCCCGCACTAGTGCTTCTAGCAGCTTTCTGGCTGATCGGCGCCATTGCTATGGTTCCGTGGTATTTTCGTGGTGTGGAAGCAAAAGGCAGACCCCTTGAGGCACTCGTAGCCAATGAGTAACGAAGGGGTTCGAGAACGGCACGATCAATTGGCAAAGACCTACGATCGTCGCTGGAGTCGCTACGTAAATAAAACGCTGGGCTTGCTGAAATCATGGGCTGCGATTCCTCACGATTCATCTGTTCTAGACGTCGGATGCGGGACCGGAGAATTTGAGCGCCTCATGCTGAGCGAGCATCCTGGACAACGGATGGCCGGCGTTGACGTTGCCGACAAAATGCTGGAGATCGCCCGCCGAAAGTGTCAGGGATACTCGAACGTCTCATTTCTCAGTGCCAGCGCGTCGGAGTTACCGTTCCCGGATAACAGCTTCGACGTTGTTGTTTCCGCAAGCGCACTCCATTACTTTGACAAGCCGGTGGTGAGCCTAGTGGAAATGCGCCGGGTCCTGAAACCTCAAGGATGCGCGATAATCCTGGATTGGTGCAGGGACTATTTGATGTGCAAACTGTTCGACGCACTGTTTCGGCGTATCGAAACGTCCTACTATCGCTGTTACACTCAACGCGAATTTCATCATCTGTTGGCGTCAGTCGGACTCGAAATCCGATCGGCACGGAAGGTCCGGATCGATGCGGTTTGGGGACTGATGATCGCGACGGCCGTGAAATAGATCGCCGGATCGCGCGGGAACGCCGGAATCGCCGGGAACTGAAAGATCGCCACTCGAGCTCGCGACGATACAAACCGGAAAACGAGAAGCGAATTCCTCCTATTCAGTTGCCAGCGTTGTCGGCGATCCAGGTGTTGCCGGCGTTAACCCGCATTCTTCGTCAAAGATGTGGGTTAAATCTCTGGAGTTCCCGGCTAAGAAAGCGCTTTGTGTGCAGGGCGGGATACGCAAGACGGGCTCCTTGCATACTTCCCGTTGGATAAAGGTCGTCAAAAAGCCGACGCAACGCAGGTTCATCATCCACGTCGTACCAGGCTGGCAGGATCAATCGCGGAATGCCCAATTCGTTGATGCGCGCCTTGGTTTGTTCGAAAACGCGATCTGTACTCCAATCAATATCTTCGAACAGGCGCGGGATTGCTTTTTTTAGTCCGATGGCATAGTAGCCGCCGTCGGCGCTTGGACCAATTGCCATTCCATTCCTAAACCGGCCGAGATAATCCACCATCCGAGCGAGATACGATGGAGGAAGCGTCGGGCTATCGGCCCCAATAAAACAGACCGAACCGAATCCGGCGGAGAACAAATCCTCCGCTGCGTTGCGCAAACGCTCTCCCAGATCTTCACCGCGTTGGGGGATCAGCAGAAAATCCGCGGGTAACAGCACCTGGAAATTTCTTTTGCTGCCAACAGGAGCGTAGACGCCAATCCCAATGACATCCTTTTTTTCCCGAGCTACATTCGAGATGTTTTCAGCAGTGTCTTTTAGAAAACATCTGCTAAGTGCGGCGCATTCAGCAGGCGTGAAAGGAGGAGAGAGCCGAGTCTTTGATGACCCGGCCTTCGGCGCCTTGATAAAGATCCCGATGGCGCACTTGCCGTCTGCCGATCGATCGGTCTCTCTCTTTTCAGTAAATACCTCGTGAGCGCTCTTTCGCGGGAAGGATTTCATTACAAGTAGTCCACCAACCTGTCCGAATCGTCTCGATAAACTCGGCTGATAATTGTTCAGCAGCCATATCGCTGGCGAGACGTTCGTAATCATAGGCTAGGCGAACGAAATCCACGGATAAACCGCCGGCATCACTTTCGCCGCGAACACCCGCTCGTTCCGCGCGCGCTGCTGCCCGCGCTTCCGCTGCTACTTTAGGGCGGCAGGCCTCTGCCGCCGACACCCAGGGCCATACCTTCCCAGGCATCGGATCCGCGGCACAAGAGGCTCGGGACAGCTGCTCCACTGGTCCCGTGCTAAGAATAGAATATACAACTGTTGTCTCCCCATCGTTTGGGGGACGCCCTATCGCGCCGCAGTTAATAAAATGTTTTCCCCGTGATGGTTCCCGGTGCCAATACAACCCGGTGTGCGTTCCAATAATAACGTCGGTATCGAATTTCTCGAAAAGCCAATTGAGAAAAGCATCCGAAGTCGTGCTTTCCCACAGGAACTCGTTCGTTTTCCTCGGCGATCCATGGCAGAGCAAAACCCGGTACGGACCCATCTGAAGTCTTATCTGCGACGGCAGTTTCTGTAACCAGACTTTGTTGTCACTGCTCGTGTGACGGAACGTATAATCGTACGAGACCTTCGCAAAATAGTTGTCGCGAGGATCGGTGTAACCGCATTGGCAATCGGCGAGCCCGCTGCCGACCGAATTATCGTAATTTCCCTGGATGACCGGAATCCCGGTCTGACGCAAAATTTCGCAGACTCGATCTGGGAACGGACCAAAGGCACCGATATCTCCGAGACAATATAGGCACCGTGCTCCGCGTCTAACGGCATCTTCAAGCAGGGCCTGTAACGCGAGATAATTGCTGTAGACTCCGCCGAAAAAGGCGATGACCTGTCGCTGAGACGGCGCATCGGATTCTGCGAGCCGAATACCCTGTGACAACTCAGAAAGCATCTTCAAAGCGTGCCGCAACGGACGACGCATTCGCGCAGAGCGCGCCGTACTGGTAGCAAGTCACGCATGCTTGGTGTCCGATCTCAAAAGCTTCTCTCGCCGTTGAAAGTCTAGTGCCAAGAATTGCATCGGGCTGATCCACCAAAATCGGGCAGACGTGAACGCCTCGAGTACTAACGATCCGGCTATTGGAACACATCAATTGACTGCTGTCATATCCGATCATCATCGATTTCGTTATGTAGTCGTATTCCGAATATCCGCGGTCTCGCAACGCTTCCTGACCAATCTTCAGCGATGGAAGAAGCTTGATCCGCGGATGCCGGTATCCGATCTCGGCAAGAGAATTTTTGAACCTAGCGAGCTGGGCTTCATCTTGATTGATCGGCCAGCTCCGCATGGCTGTGATAATCGGTAAAAGACCAACATCGAGCAGTAGTTTGACTCCGCGCATCGCGCGTTTAAACGTGCCGGGTCCGCGAATCGGGTCATTGGTTTCGGGAGAAAATCCGTCGATACTCACACGTAATTCGAGCGAGTACCGTGAGGCGTCGCGCATCGCTGCCAGTCTATTTACGAGTTCTGGGCTAAAGAGGGTGGCATTGGTTAAGACCGTAGCTGGACCAATTCGCAGAGTTGCCTCCAGAATCTTGGGAAGCTCTGGATTAATGAATGGTTCGCCTCCGGTAAAATAGAATTCTTTGACACCGAGCCGCACCGCTTCTTCCAGATAGGGAAGAACCTGACCAAAGCTCATCAGGCCCAAGGTGCAATTCTCCGGCGAGCACGAAATGAAGCAATGGTTGCATCGGAGATTACAAAGCGTTCCGCCTACCTGGAACCAGAGAGCGTCCAGGTGAGTGAGGCGCACTGTCGGATGATCGGAGTTCATTCGGCGAAACAGGCTGCCACCAGGCTCCGGGGCTATTGCACCCCATCTTAGCAGACGAAATAGACCGCAATTTTATTCCCCAGCCGATCAATGAAGCGATTGATGCAGACAACATTCAGTCACCCTTCCGTCTATTTCCGGCAGACTCGATAAGTGCACCGAATTCCAGAGCAAAGTACGTACCACTCCCTGCCAGTTTTCTCCAGGATTTCAGCCGCTTATTGCAGACAGAGAATTTCAGAGCCGCCGCAATTCCCCTGCGCAATCGGGCAAAAGCGCGTCTAGCCGGCGCAAAAATGCAGTGATTTTTCTGAATAAACTCCGCGGCCAACACTCCTATAAAAGGAACTCGCAGGCAACTATCGCACTACCTGGTTATGTCCCCAGCTGCATTCGGGATTTATCCTGCCCGGTGCAAACTGGGCAGAAACTCTCGGCCAGGTTGCGTCGGGCGCGGCCGACGGGCAGGCAATCGTGCTCTACTGCTCCGAGTTCGAGTTCGAGGAAGACGACAAGTACGAGGAACTTCTTCTAAGAGTCACGTTGTCGCTTTTTCGATTCTACGGATCCAAGACAGCGCAAACTGCCTAAGGGTGGTGATGAGGAGCAATTTTCGGCTGGGGTCGTATTTGCCGGATGCTGGGGCTGCGCACCGAGTGCCGCGGAGGGGTAATAGCGACGATACAGAATGTCCGTGATCTGAGCCCCTTGTCGTCGCCGAAGACGATAGATTGCCAACAGGGCAATGACGGTGGTGCAACACTTGAACCAGCTTACCTTCCGCCAGCGGCGACCGGAGCAAACTAACCCTCCCCCGAGATAAAGTGTCGGCCCAGCGGAGCGCAAGCGCATGCTTAGTTCCACATCCTCCATTAACGATAACTCGGGAAAACCACCGGCGGCAACGATTGCGGTCCTCCGAAAGAACTGTCCTTGATCCCCGAACGACAGGCCGAGAAGCACGGCCTTGACCTCGTTGACGCATTCGATGATGAAAAGGTTCAAAGTGTCACGGTCGAAGCGCTGGCCGACAGCGCCGCCAACAACCTGCGGGCGGGCATTCAGAGCAGCCAATATTCGGGCTGCCGTATCGGGTGCTATCTCCGAATCAGCGTGCAAAACCAGCACAACGTCAGTTTGGGTTGTAGCCACGCCGGCGGCGATCTGCCGGCCTCGTCCGGGTTCGCTTACACGGACAAGCGCTCCAAGACGCGCCGCAATCTCAGCTGTGCCATCGATTGAGCCTCCGTCGACGACAATCACTTCATCGGGCCGCGGCGACATCCGCTGAATCGAAAGAAGGCAGTTTGGCAACAACTCCGATTCGTTCAGGGCCGGCACGACAACTGCCAACGTTTGAACCTTTGCTGCCTTTGGATAAGCCCGTTGCGCCAGCAGCGCGCGTAAGGCCGGGATCGCCTCAAGAGCAAGGATAATCCCAAACGTTGTCCAAACTGTAACCTGCGCCCAGAGCGGCAGCGACCAATCGGCTGTAAGTCGCACAAGAAAGTACAACGATATCGCGCCACTTAAAAAGAGCCAAGCCGTTGACGGGAAAAGCGGAACGAATGCGAGCGCCCAGGAAATATACCAATAGTGGACGATCGGGGAGAACACGATGAGTCCGCCGAACACAGAGAACGCCGAGCGCCACAGATCCGTTTCGAGAAATGTTACCAGCGCGATCGACAGGATAAGAAGCGCCGCGCAGAGTGCAGCGGCGCTAGCACCCCCACCGAGCACCATCGATGCGAGCGCGTGGATCGATCCGTTGAACCCAAGGTCCGCCCCAAAATGGTGAACGCCGGAAATCCAAGCATTGATGTCGGCTGCGTACGGCAGAAACGGCAGCACTGCGATCGCTGCACCGATCCAAGCGGTGCGCCAACCGCCTCGCCGAGCGAACAGGGGAGCCAGTAAAACAGCCACCAGCTTCGTTTGCACGGCAAGACCCAGAGCGATCCAACTCCACGCCGTATGGCGACGCTCGTGCAGCCAAAGAGCAAGCAAGACGTAGAAGATAAGTATCGCGTCAAAGTGGCCTTCGGCGGCAAATCCAATCAGCGGTACCGGATTAAAAGCGTAAAAGCCCGCGAATCGCAACGGCTGTGAACGGGCGGAAAGCATCGCAAGGAGCAGGGCGATCGATCCCAGATCGAATAAGATGAACGCTGCCTTTAGCGTCGCTGGATGGTACGACAACCGACCAATCGCGGCGAAGATCCATTCAGCAACGGGCGGATAGATGGTCCGCAAATCTTTCTGATTCATTTCCTCCCAATAGGCGTCGCGGAAACTGGCCCACTCTGGAGCTGAGGCAACGTGCGCGTATGGATCCTGGCCTTCTCGGATTAACCGCCCCTCCCACAAATACCGGTTAACATCGGAGTCAACGGGATAAGGAAACAACGCGAGCCGAGCGGCAAGCGCGAGCAAGAGAATACCGGCAGCTTGAACTCGGCGCGTACTTGTTTGCGGCCAACTAAACGTCAGTGCCAGGCATATTGGCAACAGCAGAAAAAATGCGATGACCCGCCATCTAGGATCGCGATGAATCAGCGGGAACTCGCCAATTACAACACAGAGCACAAGAAAGCTCGTGGCAGCCGCCAGAAAAACAGACTGACGCCCGCCGCTACGCCAACTAAGCCGCAAGGTCACGCTTTACCTCCAAGCGAGAGAATCTGGCGAACGACGCGCGCTTGCAAGATTCGCGCACTGATAAGCCTCTCATCGAGCGTCGCTTGGTGAACCGTAGAACGACGGAGTCTCATAGGAGAAACACCTATACCTCTACTGCTCTTTTCGAGGTCAAATGAGGCGGGAATATTCCGAGATTACTAGTCTACTGAGGGAGGCGCAAAGCTAACGCCGAAAAATTTCAAAAATCTTCCCCAATGCGCGCTGTGAGAGACCGTAAACGAGCCTATGAGTCAAACCATGTGAAAATCCCGCAAAAAGCAGCCGAGTTTGCAGGACTGCAAAAAGACCTGATCCGCCTGCGACAACGCGTTGAAGGTCTTGAGGATCGCTATGAGTTGCGTGAGGCTGTGACGCCCTGCCACGGCGCCCCGGAATAACTTTTCCCGTGTTCTGCTCGTATCAGTATTAGGAGCAACCGGTCAGTCGGCATTATGAGACGCATCCCGGATAGAGCGTACGTGGTAAGCGTACACTACGACGGCTCGAAAGGTGTGGTACGCATCGGGCTGAATTGGGAAGGCGATCATGACATAACCGCTTTCGATCTGGGTCGGCTAGGCAGACTGGTGCATTGCGAAGCCGAGACCAAAAACAGCGGTTGGGCCCTCATTGAACCGTATACCCACGCCAATCTTAGCGAATTCCCGCTACCTTTCGGGCCAGGGACACTCGAACTTTCGTTTTTTATTCAGACGGGTGAGGCCGTTCCTTTGAAAATCAAGGTTCCCACTGTATCAAAGGGCCCGATCGACTTAGCGAGCGTTTTGCATGATGTGGGGCTTTGTATAAAACGGAAGCGCTTGACGGCAATAACAAAGTGCTTTGTCCAGGAGCTAGTCCGGATTTTCCATCGGGTGCAAAATCCGCCGCGTCTGCATCGGCTCGCAGAGCCGTTCCGCACGGGCGAGTCTCCGTTATCTTTCGGGAACAGCAGACCCAAGGAAGAAGCAGGCCCGCTGCGCGCTTCGGTGTGAGGATCGCCCGACTACTATTAGCCACAAAGATCACAGAAAGCAGACTTGGCTCAGGCGCGAGCTTCAGGAGAAATCCGAACCGTTTCTTGTTTTGCGGCCAACTATTTCCAGAATTGGAGAAAGTTGAGAACCCAGTCTCTGATGCTCGGAATCAGTCCGTACTGCCTGCCCTGATTGCTCTGATCGTTAAGTGTAGTATAAAAGGAGAGGAACCGGCAAAGATTTGCCCGACCACCTTTTCTTTCCATGCCGAGTGATTGGCGCCGATGACTTCTACCAGATGCCTGGTGTAAGCGGACCGAGCCGCCTGCTCGGTCCTCTCACCTCGATCCAATCTGAGCCAACCCAGTCATAGCGGTACCCCCGTTGGGCGTAGCATCCGTACGAGCTCCACCGATACGATTTCAGTTCGTCGAGCAGCCGTCCTGCAAGTTGAGGGTCTTGTTCAATCGCTTGTCCCCATCGACGACGAAGGAATACCCAGATTCCAATTGCTCCAGAAATGGCAGAAGCAGCCCACCGCTTCCCTCACCTATCATGTGTTCGATCTACTTTGGACAGAAGGTGTGAACGATTTCGACAGTTTAGGATTCCTGGCGTTTCGGGGGGACTATATGAAATCTGTCCATCTGTCGGTACAAGGTTGACCGCGCGACTCCTAGTGCGATTGCAGCGGATTGGATTCGCCAGCCATGCTCTTCGAGCAGCGATTCGAGTTTCAATCGCTCATCTCTTGGATGACCCCGTTCGTTGACAGCCTCTGCTACAAGCGCTTCTGGTAGGTGTTCCTGCGTGATGATGCCGCCTTCACTAAGAATCAATGCGTGTCTCAGCACGTTATGCAATTCGCGGAAATTCCCGGGCCACGAGTGCAGCTTCAACCGGTGCATAGCGTCTTCACGCAACTCGGCACGAATCCCTGTTTCCCTGATTTCTTCCTGGAGAACTTCTCGGATCAGCTCCGGTAAGTCTTTACGATCCCGAATGGGTGGCAGCCGAATCACGACGCCGGAAAGCCGGTAATACAAATCCTCGCGAAATTGGCCGGACCGAACCATCTCCTTGAGGTCGCGGTGAGAAGCACAAATGAATCGCACGTCGACCCGCAGCGGGACCTCACATCCGAGCGGAGTAACCTCTTTTTCCGAGAGCACTCGAAGCAAGCGAGACTGGAGTTCCAGCGGCATGTCACCGACCTCATCCAGGAAAAGCGTTCCACCGTCTGCAAGAATGACTTTTCCCTGCATACCTTTTGCTCGAGCACCGGTAAATGCTCCCTGGCGATAACCAAAAAGTTCGCTTTCAATAAGCGATTCAGGAATCGCCGCGCAGCTGACCGCAACGAAAGGCTTTCCTCCGCGTGGTCCCTCGTCGTGAAGCGCTCGTGCTAATCGTTCCTTACCGGATCCGGTCTCCCCTTGAAGCATGAATGCAAGATCCGCATTGATCAGCTTTTGTGCTCGCTCGACTGCGCGACGCAACGCAAGATCTCTACCAGCAAGCTTGAACAGCTGACTCTGTTCTCGGGCTGGCCGCAGCCGAAGCGGTCGCGCCGGATAGTCCGGGCTCCGAAGCTGAAAATACCAGACGCTTCCATCGACAGCGCGCAGCTCTGCAGGCGCCGACGATGACTTCGAGCCAATCGCGTTCAGGAGTTCGTCCACAGAAACTCCGAACAAAGTCGAAAGATCTCTTGTCGAAGGCAGCACCTCTCGCGCATCCCGAGTAGCGGCCGTGATTTTGCCCGTCTCGTCGAACGCCAACATGCTGACGCCCGGCATTTCGAGAGACTCGGGATGCGGTGCGAGACGTAGCAGCCAGCGGTTCCGAGCCGCGTCCGCGAAGTTTGCGTTCTCAATCAACTTCGCGGTGTCGGTCACCATACTATAAACGAGCGTCTGGCTTTTTTTGTCGTCCGGAGCTGCCAGCGCGGATGCATCCAGGACGGCAAGAACCTCTCCAGATGGCCCGAATATCGGTGCGGCCGTGCAGGTGCGATCGATGTTCGCCGCGCGGAAATGCTCTGTCTTATGCACAACGATTGATTGACCATCTGCGATACAGGTTCCGACCCCATTTGTCCCTTCTTCAGTTTCGGACCAAAGCGCTCCCAGGTAGAGTCCTGCCCGCATCAACTCTTGTTTCAAAGCGTCGATTCCAAGAAAGTCGATCGTGACACCATTACGATCAGTCAGGAGAACGACATAACCGGCGTCGCGAATCCGTTCATGCAACCGCTCGGTGCCGAGCCGCGCGATGCGTAGAAAGCGCTCCATCGGAGCTTGAAAGCTCTTCAAATCGTGCGCGCTCAGAATGCGCGGCGCATCGACACGGCCCGGATCAAGCTCGTAGCTTGCAAGAGACCGGCGCCACGAATTGACGAGGCGCGATTGTGTTTCGGCCGGCTTTTCCGCTTTCGCGACCATGCGGCGTATCGCTTCGGCGTGAGATGAGATTGCACCACTCAGCATGCGGCTGCTTTCTTCAGGTCGCCGTCACACCACGGAGTTACCGTTCTAGATGGCCTTTGAGCGATTCCAGGGGGACGATCGGCCAACGCCCAATAAGCAACAACTATTGTCCCAGCGCAAGGTTTCAAATCGGCTGCACCGGCCACCGTCAGTATCGGTCCCCTGTTGCAACAGTTCTCGCGGCTGATACGCGTTTGATGCAACAAAAGCGCACTCTCAAATCGAAGTCTCGAGTCGAGGCTTCTTAACACGCGCAATGGTCGTTCTCAGTTCACACCGGCACCTGGAATAAGGCTGCGTCGGCTTGTTAGCCGATTTCCGTTGTGTGCTGACAATTGCCCATAATGCAGCTTTCGAGCTCGCTCGGCTGTGTCGATTT
>Ga0207684_10002898_pt1 | contig 17004 bp, 15 predicted proteins | sample KBSK5501metaG_FD_184342 | JGI IMG/M metagenome (GOLD analysis project Ga0207684, IMG submission 184342) | Corn, switchgrass and miscanthus rhizosphere microbial communities from Kellogg Biological Station, Michigan, USA - KBS K5-50-1 metaG... | ecosystem: Host-associated > Plants > Roots >...
CGGGCTGGACGACGATTTCCTTGCCCTCGACGTGGATCAGGCCCTGGCGCTCCAGGTCCTTCAGCATCCGCGTCACCGTCTCGCGGGTGGTGCCGATCCGGTTGGCGATCTCCTGGTGGGTGGCGCGGCGGAACGCGATGCGGCCGTCCCGCAGCCGCTTGCCTTCCTCACGCGCCATGTCGACGATGACCCGGGCCACGCGGCCGTAGACGTCGAGCAGCGCGAGGGTCGAGATCTGGTGGTTGGCCCGGCGCAGCCGCGCGCTCAGCACCCGGATGAGGGCGCTCGTGATGCTCTTGTTCTCGTTGAGCACGCTCTGGAAGTCGGTCCGGTGCAGCGAAAGCAGCTCGCTCTCCTCCACCGCGATCGCGGTGGCCGAGCGCGGCTCGTTGTCGAGCAGCGCCATCTCCCCGAAGAAATCGCCCGGCCCCAGGACGGAGAGAATCACCTCGCGCCCGTCGTCCCCGAGGATCGTCACCTTGATGCGCCCCTCGAGGATCGTGAAGAAGAAGTCGCCCTCTTCGTTCTCGAAGAACACGACGGTGTCCTTCGGGTAGCGCTTGCGTAGCGCCAGGTGGGCGAGGCTCGCAATGTCCTCGTCAGACAGCTCCGAGAAGATGGGAACGGTCCTCAGGACCTCCCGCTCGTCCATCGGCACAGGCCTCCGGTTGTGAATATTAGACGCGTCTGTCAAGGACGGCAAGCACTAGGGCGTCGTCATTGAGCTGGGGGGCGCTAGCGGCGCGCCCCCCAGACCCCCCCCTCGCTTCGCGGGAATGAATCCCGCTCCGCTCGCGGTGGTGACTGCCGGCCGTGCGAGCGGCGCGCCCCCCAGGATCCGAGGTGCGCTGGCGCGTCGCCGCTTGGCTGTTTGTTACGGGCCCACCAGTCTTACCAGCTCCTCGATCACCGCCACCGCCTCCGGTCCCGAGACGGGCCGCCAGGCCTCGAAGCCTCCGGCGGGCGTCAGGTCCATGAGTCCCGCCGCCACCACGCGCGTGGCCGGGTAGTAATACACGTTGCTGCGGGACATGTCGGTGGGGTTCGGGCCCGGCCCGGCCGGCCATTTGAGCAGGTCGAGGATCCGCTGAACCGCGCGGGCGGCGTCGCCGCGGCGCGCCGTGGCCGCGGGTTGGAAGGTGTGATTCGGATAGACGGTCATGATGTCGTAGGCCAGGGCCTTGATGATGTGGCCCCGCGCCCAGGACCCCGAGATGTCGACCGCGACCTGCGGCTCGCCGGCGGGCACCCGCGCGAGAGCGGTGACCTTGACCGCGACGAGGGCGGCCAGGTCGGCCCGGGTGATGGCGGGGGCCGTGGAGATCCGCCGGTACTCCTCCGGCATCTGCTCCAGCTCGATGGCCTCGCGCGCGTCACGGGACCGGCGTTGGGCCTCGTCGTCGTGCGGGTCGCGCGCCAGCATCCGGCGGTAGGCCTCGAGCGCGCCGGGATAGTCTCGGCGCTGCATGTCGACGTCGGCGAGGCGGAGCAGCACCTGCCGGTCCTCGGTGGGATCCGCCTTCAGCACCCCCACGGCGCCCTCGACGTCGCCCGCCGCCACGAGCAGGTTGGCCAGCTCCAGCCGGAGGCCGGCCACCTCCGGCGCCGATTCCAGCGCCTGGCGATAGGTCGCCACCGCCTCCTCCGACCGTCCCGCCTCCTGCGCGGCCCTGGCCGCCGCCACCCGGCGCTCGGTCACCTGCACGCGCAGCTCGGCCACGCGCTGGCGCAGGAACGCGTTGCTCGGCTCCGCCAAGAGCGCGCGGCGATAGAGGCGCAGAGCGCCCTCCGCATCCCCGCGGCGGGACGCGGTCGCCGCCGCCCCGACGAGCGCGGGGAGGTAGTCGGCCTGCCGCGACATCACCCCCTCGAAGCTGCGCGCCGCCTCGTCGAGGCGTCCCGCCCGCAGGCGGGCATAGGCGAGCGTCGTCTCCGCCGGGACGAGCCCCGGGCTCCGGGCCAGGAGCTTCTCCATGTCACGCTGGGCCGCCAGGGCGTCGCCGCCGAGGATCCGGCGCCAGGCCTTCTCGATGCGCTGCGCCTCGGCCGGCGACAGCTGGCCCGGCACCGCCGCGGGAAAGACGTATTCCTCCGCGTCGGGCAGGGGCGCCTTCGGCGGCGGGGCGCACGAGGCGAGCAGCGCGAGCATCCCCACGAGGGGGGTCGGCCACCGGACGCGCCGCCTCACCGCAGGTGCTCCCGGTACCTCGCGAGCAGGCGCTCGGGGATGTCTGCCTCGAGCGTGACCTCGTCCCCTCGGACCTCGTGGGCCACGACGCGCCCGGCCGCGTACACACCCGCGATGCCCCGCGCGTCGTGCGACGAGAAGCACAGGCGGACGCGCTGGGGAACGAGAGCGAGGCGCCGGCTGAGGGTGGCCGCCAGCTCGTCGAGGCCCTCGCCGCCGCGGGCCGAGACGAGCACCGCGTCGGGCCGGGCCGCCTTGAGGCCCGCCCCGCGCGCGGGAGGGACGAGGTCGATCTTGTTCAGCACCTGGACCCGCGGGCGGTCGGCGGCGCCGATCTCGCGCAGCACGGACTCCACCGCGGCCTCGCGCTCCTCCATGTCCTCGGCGGAAGCGTCGATGACGTGGAGGAGCAGGTCCGCCGCCGTCACCTCCTCCAGCGTGGCCCGGAAGGCGGCGACGAGGGCGTGGGGCAGCTTCTGGATGAACCCGACCGTGTCGACGAGCAGCACCTCGCGGCCGGGGCCGAAGTCGGCCTTGCGAACCAGGGGGTCGAGCGTCATGAAGAGCTGATCGGACACCTGCGTCTCGGCCCGGGTCAGCGCGGTGAACAGCGTCGACTTGCCGGCGTTGGTGTAGCCGACGAGCGCGACCACGGGCGCCTGCGCGCGCTGGCGCGCCTCGCGGCGCGTGGTGCGGTTCCTCCGCACCTTCTCGATCTCGCGCCGGACGGACTGGATCCGCTGGCGGATGCGGCGGCGGTCGGTCTCGAGCTTCGTCTCGCCGGGTCCCCGCGTGCCGATGCCGCCGCCCAGGCGCGACATGAGGGCGCCCTTTCCGGTGAGGCGCGGGAGCATGTAGTCGAGCTGGGCCAGCTCCACCTGGAGCCGGCCCTCACGGCTGCGCGCGCGGCGGGCGAAGATGTCGAGGATGAGCTGGGTGCGGTCGAGCGTCTTGCGCCCGATCCCGCGCTCGAGGTTGCGCTGCTGGGCCGGCGACAGCTCCTCGTCGAAGAGCAGCAGGTCGACGCTCTTGGCCTCCGCCGTGCGGGCCACCTCTTCGACCTTGCCGCGGCCGATGAGCGTGGCCGGATCCTTGCGCTTGCGCTCCTGGACGATGCTCCCCACCACCTGGGCGCCGGCGCTCCGCGCGAGCGCGCCGAGCTCCTCGACGGAGGACTCGGTCTCGAGCCGCGCCTGCGGTCCGCTCGCCACTCCGACGAGGAGGGCTTTCTCGGCGGGGACGCTCTGCGTGAGGTGTCTCTCGCGGATGGTGGGTGCGCCTTTCTTCTCGTTCGATTCTATCAGGACGCCGACCCGAGCGTGGCGAGCACGTCCTTCCACTCGACGGGGCCCGCCCGGAGGAGCCGCGGGCCGTCACCCGTGAGGTCGACGAGGGTGGACGAAGCGAGACGGCCGGGGCCGCCGTCCAGCGCGAGGGCCGCCGATGCGCCCACGGCCGCCACCGCGTCCCCACAGGCCCGCGGAGCCGCCTCCCCCGCGCGGTTGGCCGAGGTCGCGATGAGGGGCCCGCCACCGCAGAGGCGGCGCGCCAGCTCGCACGCCGGGACGCGCACCGCGACGGTGCCCGTCCCGGCCGTCACCCCTCGCGGCACCTTCGCGCGCGCGGGCAGGACCAGGGACAACGGGCCGGGCCAGAACCGGGCGGCGAGCAGCGCGGCGGCTTCCGGCCAGGAGGCGCAGAGCGAGCGCGCCTGCTCCACCCCCGAGGCCACGAGCGGCAACGGCTTGCCCTCTTCGCGTCCCTTGGCCGCGCGGACCTTCCGCGCTACGTCCGCCTCCACGGCCAGGCCGCCGAGCGCATAGAGCGTGTCGGTGGGATAGATGAGCAGCGCGCGTTCACGCAGGACCGCGGCGGCGCGCGCGATGACGTCGTCGGCCGGATGGTCGGCGTCGACGGCCAGGACGTCGGCCACCTACGCGCCGGACGGGCCGGGTGCCCCCGGGGACGCTTCGGTCGGTGCCCACGACGTATCGATCCCGGCCTTCTTGAACATCGCGAGCAGCCCGGTCTTGTCCGCGGCCTTGGCGTGGGCCTCCTGCGGATCGATGACCTTCTTCTTCACCAGGTCGGTGAAGGCCTCGTTCATCAGGCACATCCCGTACTTCTTCCCGGTCTGCATGATCGACGGGATCTGGAAGATCTTCGCCTCCCGGATCAGGTTCGATACCGACGGCGTCACGATCAGCACCTCGAGCACCGGCACCCGTCCGCCCCCGATCTTCTTGCACAGCATCTGGGAGACGACCCCCTTGAGGCTCTCGGCGAGCATGACCCGGACCTGGCTCTGCCGGTCGGCCGGGAACTGGTCGATGATCCGGTCCACGGTGGAGGGCGCGGACGAGGTGTGCAGCGTCCCGAAGACGAGGTGGCCGGTCTCCGCCGTCTCGATGGCGATCGCCACCGTCTCCAGGTCGCGCATCTCCCCGACGAGGACGATGTCGGGGTCCTCGCGCAACGCGGCGCGGAGGGCGTCCTTGAAGGAGTCGGTGTGCTCGCCGACCTGGCGCTGGTTGATGAGGCACCTCTTGTTTTCGTGGACGAACTCGAGCGGGTCCTCGACGGTGATGATGTGGTCCGTGCGGTTTCGGTTGATGTAGTCGATGAGCGCGCACAGCGTCGTCGACTTCCCGGAGCCGGTGGGACCGGTCACGAGGACGAGGCCCTTGGGCAGATGGCAGAGCTGGAGGATCTCCTTGGGCAGGCCCATCTCCTCGGCGGTCATGATCCGGCTCGGGATCACGCGGAAGACGCCGCCCATGCCCTTCCGGTCCATGAAGAAGTTGCAGCGGAAGCGGGCGAGGCCCGGGATCTCGTGCGCGAAGTCGGTGTCGTGGCGCCGCTTGAACTCCTCCCGGTTCCGCTCGGGCGCGATCGGCCAGAGCATTCGCTCGGTGTCGGCCGGGGCCAGGACCGCGCGGCCGGGCAGGGCCTTCACGTCCCCGTCGTGGCGAACGAGCGGCGGCGAGCCCACCGAGATGTGGAGGTCGGAGGCCTTCATGTCGACCATCACGCGGAACAGCTCTTCGAGCTCGGCCGCGGGCCCCGAGCCACGCGGAGCGGCAGAGGTGACGGCCGCCGGAGCGGGCGCCGGCGCCGAGGCGGGCACGGCGGCCGCACGCGAAGCGTTGCCGACGGCGAACGAGGCGAACGTGCCATCGGGCCGGCGCTCGGCCCGGGCGCGCACCGGCCCCACGCCCGCCACGTCGAGACCCCACTCGGCGCGGCCGGCGGCCAGGGCCTGGCGCGCCTCCGCGGTCAGGAACGGCGCGAGGAGCTGGTCGATCGTGGAAGGAGTCTGCTCGGGGCCTTGCACCTCCCGCTCTCCGGCGGGAGTGAGGATCACGATGCGCCGGCCGGGCACCAGGCGGACTTCCTGGCCCCCGGCCTTGATGGTGGCCTGCAGGATCCGGTCCAGCGACACTTCTACCCCTCCCGGATCTCGATCACGCGCGTGATGTGGTGCTTCTGAACGAGGTGGCGGCGGCTCCCTTCCGTCAGGGTCAGGAACAGCTCGAACCGGTTCAGGTAGTCCTGCACACGCTGATGGTTCTCCGGCATGTCGATGTGCAGCATCCCTTCGAGCCGCCTCTCTCCGCACTCGATGGCCACCCGGCGCTCCAGGCCGATCGGCTCGAACGCTTCCGAGCTGTCTCCGCCCTGGAGGGTCACGACGAGCACGGTGTGTTTGTTGAGCATAACCGGCACCGCGGCGTCATCGGGCAGAAAAGGGAAATACAGCATCGGCTCGTTGATCCACTCCTCCGGCCTCATGGGACCGGCGTGGTGAGAGGCGGCCGCGGGCACGAAGATGCGTCCCGTGAAGGTGCGCCCGTCGGCGCAGGCGACCTCCACGGCCAGCGCCACGGTCGGGACGCGCAGCTCGCTCATGCCGGCGGCATTATCGGCTCTCCCCGCCTCCACCCGCAATCCGGCCGGCGGCCCAGCGGATCTGCCGCGCCAGGCCGCGCAGCAGGCTCGCCTCGCGCGGCGTGGGCCCCGCGCGGACGAGGAGCAGACGCAGCTCGGCCAGGATCGCGCCGGGGTTGTCGCGGTTCAGATACCCGATGCCGACCAGTCCCTCCTCCAGCTCGCGAAGCGCGGCCTCGAGCTCCCCCGCGGGCGCTCGCGGCGGCGCCGGCGCTTCGGACCCGCCGTCGTGAGAGAGCCGGATCTCGTAGGCGAGGATCAGCACCGCCTGGGCCAGGTTCAACGAGGGCTGCTCCGGGTCGGCCGCGATGCGCACGCGCGCGTGGCACCACGAGAGCTCCTCGGCCGTGAGGCCGCTCGATTCGGGACCGAACACCAGCGCCGTCCGGCCGCCGGCCGCCCGCGCGCTCCCCTCGGCGGCAAGGCGCCGGGGCGACCACGCGGCGGGATCCTCGCGGCCGGACGTGCCGGCGACGAAGGTGGCGTCGGCGACCGCCTCCCGAAGGCCGGAGAAGAAGCGCGCGGAGTCGAGGATGTCCCACGCGCCGTACGCCAGGTTGCGCGCCTCCGGGCGGCCGAGGCCGGGGTCCTCGCCCACCAGTCGCACCGAGCGCAGGCCCATGTTCTTCAGCGCGCGGCAGGCGGCGGCGACGTTGGCCGGGTTGCGGGGGCGGACGAGGACCACGTCGACGGCGGCGGGATCCACGCCCAAGTATAATCCGCGGTGGTGAGGCTCCTGCGCCCGATCCCCCGCTGGCTCTCACGGGGGGCATCGTGGCTGATCGTGGCCGCCTGGCTCGTCCAGATGGGGCTGCTCCTCGATCGCTCTTACCTGCGGGCCTCGTCCCTCAACCTTGCCTCCGACCTCGCTCGATACGGCTCGGGGGCCCAGTGGAAGGGCGTGTATTACCGGGGCGAGAAGATCGGCTTCATGGTGGGCCAGACCGTGCCCACCGGCGACGGCTTCGAGCTGCAGGAAGACGGCCAGCTCCAGATGGCGCTGCTCGGCGCCACGACCGCGGCCCGGATCCACACCTCCGCTCGAGTGGACAAGGCCTTCGCGCTGCGCTCGTTCGCCTTCTCGCTCGACCCCGGGACGGGCGCGGTGGCCGTGAAGGGCGCACTCGACGGCCGGCGCCTGGACCTCACGGTGGAGACGCCCTCGGGCCGGCGGACGGAGAGCCGCGAGCTGGCCGAGCCGCCCGCCCTCTCGCTCAACCTCTCTCGCCGCCTGGCGGCCGAGGGCCTGGCCACCGGCCAGCACCGGGAGCTCGCCGTCTTCGATCCCGCCACGCTGCGCAACGCGCCGATGGCGCTCGACGTCCAGGCCCGCGAGATCGTGCGCGCCGCGGGCCGTCCCGTGCCCGCCTTCAAGGTCCGCATGCAGTTCAGCGGGCTGGTCTCGACCTCGTGGATCACCGACGTCGGCGAGGTCGTGCGCGAGGAGAGCCCGATGGGCCTCATCGTGGTGAAGGAGACGCGCGACCGCGCGATGGCGCTGGCGGTGCCGGGGGACGTTCAAACGGACATGCTGGAAGCGGCCGCGGTCGTCCCCACGGGGCCGAAGATCGACGACCCCGCCACGGTCGAGAGGCTCCGCGTGCGGCTCGAGGGCGTGGAGGTGGGCGGCCCCGACCTGGACGGCGGCGGCCAGAGCGCCACCGGCAACGTGATCGAGATCCGCGACTCCCGGACGCTGCCGCTCGGACCTGGCGATCCCGACGCGAAGAACTATCTCGCCGCGGAGCCGTTCCTGGAGAGCGACGCGCCGGAGGTGCGGGCCGAGGCGGCCAAGGCGGTCCAGGGTGTGGAGGGGGCGCGCGCCCGCGCCGAGCGCCTGGTGCGCTACGTCAACGCGCTGCTCGAGAAGAAGCCGACCGTGAGCCTGCCGTCGGCGCGGGAGGTGCTGCGGACCAAGGTCGGTGATTGCAACGAGCACACCGCCCTCTACGTCGCCATGGCCCGCTCGCTGGGCATCCCGGCTCGGATCGCCGTGGGCCTCGTCGACCTTCACGGCGCGTTCTACTACCACGCCTGGCCCGAGGTCTACATCGAGGAACGGGGCCGCGGGGCGTGGATGCCGGTCGACCCCACGCTCAACCAGTTCCCCGCCGACGTGACCCACGTTCGCCTGGCGCGCGGCGGCCTGGAGCGGCAGGCGGTGATCCTGCCCATGATCGGCCACGCGCGGCTGCGGATCCTCGACCTCCAGGTCGCGGCCGGCTCCACGCCCGTGCTCGTGGGCCGTACCGCTTCCGACATGAAGCCGATCGACATCCCGCTTCCCCGCCGCGATGGCGGCGGTCGCGGCTGCTGGTCGCGGCCGCCGCGGTAGCGCGATGATCCTCGTCGAGAACCTCGTCAAGAAGTACGGCGCCTTCACCGCGGTGGACGACGTCAGCCTCGAGGTGGCGCCGGGCGAGATCCACGGCTTCCTCGGCCCGAACGGCGCGGGCAAGACCACGACCATCCGCATCATCGCCGGGTTGCTCAAGCCGACTTCCGGCCGCGTCCTCATCGACGGCCAGGACCTCGCCACGAGCGCGGAAGCGGCCAAGGCGTCGCTCGGCTTCATCCCCGACCGCCCCTTCATCTACGAAAAGCTCACCGCGGGCGAATTCCTGCGCTTCCACGGGGGGCTCTACGGCATGGACGGCGACGGCATCGGCCACCGCCTGGCGGAGGTGCTGGAGCTGTTCGAGCTGACGCGGTGGGAGGGAGAGCTGGTGGAGAGCTTCTCCCACGGCATGAAGCAGCGTCTGGTGATGTGCGCGGCCTTCCTCCACCGCCCGCGGGCGGTGCTGGTCGACGAGCCCATGGTCGGGCTCGACCCGCGGGGCGCCCGGCTCATCAAGCAGGTCTTCCGCCACATGAGCGCGCGCGGCGTGGCCATCCTCATGAGCACCCACACGCTGGAGGTGGCCCAGGAGATGTGCGACCGCATCAGCATCATCCAGAGGGGCCGCATCATCGCGCGGGGGACGGTGGAAGACCTGCGGCGGCTGGCGGGCGGCGCCGACGAGCAGCTCACGCCCGTCTTCCTGAAGCTGACCGGGGGCGCGGGGCTGCAAGAGATCGACGAAGATCTGTGACTGGCCAACCGTTCCCCTACCTGCTCCTGCCGACGTTCTGGTCGGCGAGGAACCGCGCCCGCCGCCGGGAGCCGGGGGACTTGGCGCGCATGATGCTCTTCGGCGGCATCGGCGTGGGGGTGGCCGCCGCCATCTTCGCCGTCGTCTTCTGGCTCACCTGGCAGCTCGACTACTACGAGGAGCTCGGCGACTACCTGATCCGGCTCGGGCTCTCCTGGCTCTTCCTGACCTTCCTCTCCTTCCTGTCTTTCAGCGGCATCGTGACCGCGCTCTCGACCTTCTTCCTCTCCGAGGACCTGCGGCTGCTCGTGGCCGCCCCCGTGGCTCCCGCGCGGCTCTTCTACTCCTGCTTCGCCAAGACCGTGGCGCAGGCCTCGTGGATGGTGGCGACGTTCATGGGCCCCGTGCTGCTCGCCGTGGGGCTCGCCCGCTGCGCGGGCCCCCTCTATTACGTGGCCGGGCTATCGAGCCTTCTTCCCTTCGTCGTGATCCCGGTCGCGCTGGGCTCGATGGTGACGCTGCTGCTGGTCAACGTCTTCCCCGCGCGCCGGGCCCGTGACGTCCTGATGCTCATGGGCCTGCTCTTCGCGGTGAGCCTCGTCGTGATGCTGCGCTTCCTGCGGCCGGAGCGCCTGCTCGACGTCCAGACGCTCCCCGACGTCACCGCTTTCTTCGCCACGCTGCAGTCGCCGGTCACGCCGCTCCTCCCCTCCTTCTGGGCGGGTGAGACCGTCTTCTCCGGCCTGCAGGGCGGGGTCGACTGGGTCCACGCCGGCGCTCTCTGGACGACGGCCCTCGCCTTCACGGTGATCGCCCGCGCCGCCTTCGGACGCTATTACTTCTCGGGCTGGAGCAAGGCGCAGGAGGCCCGCAAGGCCCGCTTCACGCGCCTGCGCGCCCTCGACACGCTCGCGCACAGCCTGCCCGTCCGTCCCCTGGGCCGGAGCCTCCTTCTGAAGGACCTGAAGGTATTCCTCCGCGACACGACGCAGTGGTCGCAGCTGCTCCTGCTGCTCGCCCTCGTCCTCGTCTACCTCTACAACTTCCGCGTCCTCGACCTGGAGCGGATCCCGTACATGGGGGCGATGGTCAAGAACGTGTACGCGTTCGTGAACCTGGCCATGGCTTCCTTCGTGATGTCGGCGGTGGCGGTCCGGTTCGTCTTCCCCGCGGTCTCCGCCGAAGGGCCGGCCTTCTGGATCATCCGCAGCGCCCCCGTACCGATGCGGAGCTTCCTGTGGTCCAAGTTCTGGACCGGCCTCGTGCCGATCCTCGTGTTGTCCGAGGCCCTCACCGTCGTCTCGAACCGCTTTCTCGGGGCCGACCCGTTCCTGCGCGTCCTGGGTGCAGTCGCGATCTTCTTCATGACCTTCGCCCTGGTCGGCCTGGCCACCGGGATGGGCGCACAGCACCCGCGTTTCAACGCGGAGAACACCACCCAGGTCGCGGGCTCCTACGGCGGCATCGCCTTCATGGTCCTGGCGGTGCTCTACATCCTGGCCATGATCGCGCTCCTCGCGTGGCCGTCGTCGCTCTACCTCTGGCACCGCTTCCGGGAGGACCCCGTTCCCGCGCTCGACCGGGTGTGGATGGTCCTCTGCGGCGTCCTGGCCATCGGCCTCAGCGCGGCCACGTTCTGGGCCCCCATGCAGAAGGGGATCCGGTCCCTGGAGGAGATGGGTTAGACTGGGAATTCGTCGTCCGGGGAGGAAGCGTGCTCCTGAAGGCGGATTTCCATACCCACACCCGCGAAGACCCGCACGACTTCATCCGCTACACGGCGGTGGAGCTGCTCGAAGAGGCCGCGCGCCAGGGATTCGACGTCCTCGCCCTCACCTGCCACAACAAGCGCATCCACACCGAGGAGCTGCGCCGGCGGGCCGAGAGCCTGGGCATCCTTCTCGTCCCCGGCGTCGAGGCGGCCATCGAGGGCAAGCACACGCTCCTGCTCGACATGCCGTACGCGCGGCTGAGGGTCCGGACCTTCGAGCACGTACGCGACCTGAAGCGCGACGGGGGCTTCGTGATCGCGCCCCATCCCTTCTTTCCCGCGCCCAAGTGCCTCAACGGCAAGCTGCGCGAGAACCTGGACCTCTTCGACGCCATCGAGTTCTCGCACTTCTACACGCGCTCGCTGGACTTCAACCGCAAAGCGGTGGAGTACGCGCGGAGGATGGAGCTGCCGCTGGTGGGGACGTCGGACTGCCATCGCCTCTGGCAGCTCGGCACGACCTACACCATCGTGGAGGCGGCGGCGAAGACGGTTCCGGCCGTTTTCGCGGCGATCCGCGCGGGGCGGGTCCGCGTGGTGACGGCTCCGCTGCGCCCGCTCGATCGGCTGCGCGAGGGCCTGAGGGAGCGGCGGAACCGGTTGCGCGTGCGTCCCCGGGCTCTGCTGGGATCGATGCTGCGAGGCGCTGAGCGACGCATGTCGAGCGCGGATTCACTCCGCGCGAGGCGCTGAGCGACGCATGGCGCGAAGCGAGGACGCCTTTCGATGAATCGCAACCCGACGCGCGCCGTCCGGGTGGGCGCCGTGACGCTGGGCGGAGGCCATCGCGTGGCCGTCCAGAGCATGTGCGCCACACGCACGCAGGACGTCGACGCCACCGTCGAGCAGGCCGAGGCCATCCGGAAGGCCGGCGGCGACGTCGTCCGGGTGGCGGTCGACAGCGTGAAGGACGTAGACGCGCTGGCCGAGATCCGGCGGCTGACCACCGCCAATCTGGTCGTGGACCTGCAGGAGAACTACCGGCTCGCGGCCAGGGTGGCTCCTCACGTCGACAAGGTCCGCTACAACCCCGGGCATCTCTACCATCACGAGAAGGACAAGCCGGTGCGGGAAAAGGTGCGCTTCCTGGCCGAGGTGGCGCGCGAGCACGACTGCGCGATCCGCGTCGGGGTCAACTGCGGCAGCGTCGACCCCGAGACCAAGGCCCGCCACCCGGAAGACGACGTGGCCGCCATGGTCGAGTCCGCCATCGACCACTGCCGGATGCTGGACGAGCTGGGCTTCGAGCGCTACGTCGTGAGCCTCAAGGACTCGCATCCGCGCAAGGTGATCGAGGCCAACGTCCGCTTCGCCGCGCTTCGGCCCGACGTCCCCCTGCACCTGGGCGTGACCGAAGCCGGCATCCCGCCCGAGGGTGTGGTGAAGACGCGGGTCGCCTTCGAGCAGCTCCTGACCCGCGGCATCGGCGACACCCTGCGCGTGAGCCTCACCCTGCCCAATCCGCGCAAGCACGAGGAGGTCGCGGTCGGCCGGCAGATCCTGGCCGACATCGCGGCCGGCCGCTTCCGCTCCGTGCCGGTGTTCGACGACGACCGGCTGAACATCATCTCGTGCCCGTCGTGCTCGCGCGTGGAGAACGAGCGGTTCGTGGAGCTGGCGGAGGCGGTGAAGGCGATGTCCGCCTACGCGGAGCGGCACGCGCTGACGATCGCGGTCATGGGGTGCCGGGTCAACGGCCCCGGCGAGACCGACGACGCCGACCTCGGGCTCTGGTGCGGGCCGACCCACGTCAACCTGAAGCGCAAGACCGACACGGTCGGCGCCTTCACCTACGACGAGATCCTCGACCGCCTGCGCCTCGAGCTGGATCGGTTGATTGCGTCGCGGGCGGCCACGGCCGTTCCCTCCCGCTAGCGCGGGGGACGGACGGGAGCGCCACCGCCGGCGAGGTCGGCCTCGACCATCAGGCGCACCAGCTCCTTGAAGCCGACCTTCGGCTTCCACCCGAGCACGCTGCGCGCCTTGGTGGGATCGCCGAGCAGCGCGTCCACCTCCGCGGGCCGGAAGTACTTGGGATCGATCTTCACGAAGTCCTTCCAGGCGAGGCCCACGCAGCCGAAGGCCTCCTCCAGGAACTCGCGAACGGAGTGCGTCTCCCCCATCGCCACGACGTAATCGTCGGGCTTCGGCTGCTGCAGCATCAGCCACATGGCCTCGACGTAATCGCGGGCGAATCCCCAGTCGCGCTTCGCGTCCAGGTTGCCGAGGCGCAGCTCCTTCGACTTGCCCTGCTTGATCGCGGCCACGCCCATGGTGATCTTGCGGGTCACGAAGTTCTCACCGCGACGCGGGCTTTCATGGTTGAACAGTATCCCGTTGGAGACGTGCAGGCCGTAGCCCTCGCGGTAGTTCACCGCCATCCAGTGGCCGAAGACCTTCGAGATGCCGTAGGGCGAGCGCGGGTGGAAGGGCGTCCGCTCCGTCTGGGGGGTCTCCTGGACGAGGCCGTACATCTCCGAGCTTCCCGCCTGATACACGCGGGTGGGAAGGCCCAGCTCGCGCACCGCGTCGAGCAGGCGCAGCACGCCCAGACCGGTGACGTCGGTCGTGTACTCCGGCATCTCGAAGGAAACCTTGACGTGGCTCTGGGCGGCCAGGTTGTAGATCTCCTGGGGCTCTATGGCCTCCAGCGTCCGCGCGAGGCTGTTCTGGTCGACGAGGTCGCCGTAGTGAAGCGCGAGCCGATCACGGACGTGGTCGATCCGCCAGGTGTTGAACGAGCTGCTGCGGCGGACGAGGCCGTGGACCTCGTAGCCCTTCTCGAGAAGGAGCTCCGCCAGATAGCTGCCGTCCTGGCCGGTGATCCCGGTGATGAGAGCCTTCTGGGGCAAAGCACCTCCGATGCGTCAAAAGGGGAATCTACAACGGGGGCGCGGCGAGGGTCAAAAAGGAGCGCCTACGGCCGGTCGGGGCGCCGGTGGGTGGAACAAGAACAAAAAGGAAAAGGGACCGCGTTTTTCCTGACAGCACGCTCGCGCCTCGAAGATCCCCGACCGGTCGCTCGACCGGCCGTTCCCGCAGCTCCCGACGTGGCTCCCTCCAAACCCCGCCGTTCACCGCGGAAGGTCCCGACGCGCCGGCGGTTGCTGCCCGGCTACGCGATCCCTTGTCCGACTCGTACTTAAGCAGGGGCTATGCCAAGTCGGTGTATATGTACTAAGCATTTGATTCATATGCAGTTGTGAGAGACACGATCTCGCCGTGCGGACCTTCGATGATGCGGAAGCTCAACGCTCGTTTATCGCCAACGCAACATCTAAGGTCTCGGACGAGGTGGCGTCTGGATCCCGAGCTGCTTCATCTTGCGATAGAGGTTCGTCCGTTCGATGCCCAGCTCGCGGGCCGTGTGGCCGAGGTTGCCTCCGTTGGCGGAGAGGCGATAAAGGATGTACTGGCGCTCGAAGCGCGCCCGGGCCTCTCGTAGCGGCAACGGTCCCTCCTCCCCCACCGCGCCCGACATGTTGAGAACGCCCATGAGGTCCTGGTGGCCGATCACCTCCTTGGCGATCAGCACGACCACGCGTTCCATGAGGTTGCGCAGCTCCCGGACGTTGCCCTGCCACGGGAGCTGAGCCAGGAAATCGACCGCCCGCGGCGACAGCCGCTTCGGCTTGACCCCGTTTTCGACGCTGGAGAGCCGGAGGAAATGCTCGGCCAGCTCGGGGATGTCCTCGCGGCGCGAGCGTAGAGGCGGCACGGCGATCGTGAGCACGTTGATCCGGTGATACAGGTCCTCGCGGAACCGGCTCTGGGCGATTTCTTCCTGCAGGTTCTTGCTGGTGGCGCACAGGATGCGCACGTCGGCCGGGCGCCCCTCCGTGCTGCCCACCGGGGTCACGACGCCTTCCTGGAGCACGCGGAGGAGCTTGGCCTGGGTCATGAGGCTCATGTCCCCGATCTCGTCGAGGAACAGGGTGCCGCCGTTGGCCGCCTCGAAGCGACCCTTGCGGTCGGCCATCGCGCCCGTGAAGGAGCCCTTCACGTGGCCGAACATCTCGCTCTCGATCAGCTCGCCGGGAATCGCCGCGCAGTTCAGCTCGATGAATGGGCGATCCCGGCGGGGGGAGAGGGCGTGGATCGCATGGGCGATGAGCTCCTTGCCGGTCCCGCTCTCGCCCGAGATGAAGACCCGGCACTTGGTGGGGGCGGCCATCTCGATGAGCTGATAGATCCGGCGCATCGGCTCGGATCGGCCCACCATGCCGTAGCGGGAGCCGTCCGCGACGCGCTCGGGATCGGTCTCCCCGCCCGGCAGCGGGCGTTGGAGGATGCGGTCCATGAGCTGGAAGAGCCGGTCGCGGGAGATGGGCTTCTCGATGTAGTCGGTCGCCCCCATCCTCATGGCTTCCACAGCCTCCGTCACGCTGCCGAAGCCCGAGATGACCACGACCGGGGTGCCGGGCGACTGCCGCTGCAGCTCCCGGAGGACATCGATGCCGGTCCCGTCCGGGAGCTTCAGGTCGAGGAGCACGGCGGCCGGCCGCCGCTCGCCGAAGAGCCGCAAGCCCTCCCCAACGGAGGCCGCCGCCAGCGTCTGATGGCCTCGGGCCCGCAGCATCTCGACGCACGTGCGCCGGACGGCCTCGTCGTCGTCGATGATGAGGGTGGTTCCGTCACGGAGGGACATGAGCGGGGCATGGTATCATCGCGGCGAAAAAGGCGGCAACCGCTCTCCGCGGCGGCCGCAGCCACGTTTCATGCGTCTCAATGTCATGCGGCCGGTCACACCCAAGCTGCTCCTGGCCGGCGCCCTCATCTCCATGGGTTGCCTCGACTTCCACAAGACGGGCCCCGAAGACGCGAGTCCCGTCGTCCGCCCGATGCTCGTCAGCGTGACCGTGGAATATCGCCAGCCCAACCTCTGCATGGCGTCGGACCGCTGCGACGACAACGTCGTGTTCTTCGCGAGCTGGCTCCCCATGCAGCTCGATCCCCAGGGCCGGCCGACGGGCGGCTACATGTTCCTCACCCGGGTCAGCGCGTACGCCTGGCGCGGCGTGGCCCAGAACGTCCCCGTGAACTATCCGCCGAAGGACGATCCGCACGTGGTCGCGATCTACGACCCGCACCTGCGGGACACTCCCACCGGCGGCGTCACCGCCGCGCGCCTGATCGTCGGGCAGCAGAACCTGACGGACCTCATCAATGCCGGTACGCCGCGGGAGAGCGCGTTCGTCTACGTGGACGAGAACGGATACGGCCACAACCCGCTCTAACCGAACCCGCTACGGCTCGGAGAGGAATCGCAGGATCTCACGCATCAGCCGCTCCCCCTGTTCCGTCTGGAAGATGAACTGAGCATGGGCCGAGCCTTCCAGGATCACCAGCTCTTTCGGATCCGGCGCTCGTTCGTACTGCTCGCGAATCTTGATGAGCCGCGGCGATCCGTCCGCGGCGGCGTCGTCGCGGCTCGTGATGAAGAGCTTCCGGCCCTTCATCCGCTCCGGGTGCTCGATCGCCGCGTGTGCGAGCAACACGACGCGGTCTATCTCGCCCGGCGCCGCTTCGACTGACGCCTCGGCGGCCGCGCCGCCTCCCATGCTTCCCCCGATGACCGAGACGCTCTTCGCGCCGGTCTCATGCAGGTATCGGACCGCGGCCAACACGTCGAAGCGGAGCCCGTCGTCGCGGGACCCGAACCGGGCTCCGCCTCGCGACTGCCCGTGCCCGCGGAAGTCGATGGCGAGGGCGCGGAATCCGGCCTGCGCCAACCTCCGCGCCTGCTTCTCCCAACTCGACTTGTCGAAACGGCCTCCGTGAGCGAGCACGACGCCGCGGCCGCCCTTTCCATACATGTCGGCGTAGACGAGTCCCCCGTCCCGGGTTGGAAAGGAGACGCGTTCCGGCGGTGGGGCCACGACCGCCAGCACGACCGCCGCCAGCGCCGCTCCGAGGGCAAGCATGCCGCGGCTACCTTCGACCGCCGCCCGCCAGGCTAGTATCTGAATGGGTCGGACACCACGTCGACGATGTATTGCTTTGCG
>Ga0207684_10002899_pt1 | contig 16992 bp, 23 predicted proteins | sample KBSK5501metaG_FD_184342 | JGI IMG/M metagenome (GOLD analysis project Ga0207684, IMG submission 184342) | Corn, switchgrass and miscanthus rhizosphere microbial communities from Kellogg Biological Station, Michigan, USA - KBS K5-50-1 metaG... | ecosystem: Host-associated > Plants > Roots >...
GGAGGGCGAGCAGAACGAGGACGAGACCGGCCGCCTGGGACCAGACCACCGCCGAGAAGACCGTGGAGCCGCGCTTCGTCGCGAGGCCGCCTAAGAAATCCGCCGCGCCGTACGCGATCGAGGCTGCGACCGCCAGGGCGTTGGCGACCCACGTCATCGGGCGCGGGAAAGCGTCCAGCTCTCCAGCTCCGCCGGCCGGCCGAGGTCACGAAGGCCGCGCGCCAGGGTCTCGGCGGCTTGCGCGAGCGTCGGCAGGGGCAGCGGCTCCAGGCGCTCGAGGACGAAGTAGGCATCGGTGCTCCCCTCGGTCAGCCGCGTGCGCGCGCACTGACGCCAGTTCCAGCGCCGGCAGGTCACCCCGGCGTCGTCGACCCACACCACCTCGCCGGCGGAGGGGTTCTCGACGACCGGTGCCCCGGAGCGGAAGGTGTCGAACGGTTCCGCGCCCGTGGCGACCGTCAGCCGCGAGGCGCCCGAGGTCCGCGTGAGGTCCTCGCCGCCGACCGGCAGCGCGAACTCGACGCTCACGGCGTTGTAGAGATCGACGAGCCGATTGATCGCGGGAAGACCTTCTCCGCCGACCGCGCGCTTCAAGAGAGCCTCGGCCGAGCAGGGCGTGCGCTGGGCCTTCGCTCCGAACGCCCGGTAAGCGTCCCGCCAGGCGGAGATATGCGGAAGCGCGGTCGGCTCGGCGCCGTTCAAAGCTTTCCGCGCGGTCTCTTCTGCCCGCCGGAGAAGCGACGCCGACGAGTCATTGCTCGGGCCGTTGGAGAGTCCGCGGGCGCGGACGACCGTCACGACGAAATCGGGGCGCAGCTCCCAGATTCGGGGATCGATTTCGACTGAGTGAGGCATTGGCCGGCGGGAGTTTAGTCCGCCGGCCTTCAACCGAAGCGAACGCGCGATCTCAGTGGTCGCGGTTCTGAACGGAGAGGATGTTCCCGCCCGGATCCTTGAACCAGGCAACTTTCATGGGGCCTCCCACGTGGACGTCACCCTTCCGGGTCAGTCCGGGGAGGTCGTAGTGCTCGAACTTGACACCCTTGCCCTTGAGCTCCTTCACCGTCCCGTCGACGTCATCGACTTCCCAGAGGGCGGCCGTCCCCTTGTTCGTCCCGGCGAACTCGGAGCGATAGACGACGAGCGTGGTGCCGCCGCTCCGATACGTGACGGCCTCGCCGGGCATCTCGCCCGTTTTCTTCAGACCCAGCGTCCCCTCGTAGAACTTCTGCGCGCGTTTGAGGTCCTTGACCGGCAGCATCGGCTGCACTTTTGCATCACCCAACATTGCGGACTCCTTTCGTCAGGATTTCATGCAGGATCGCGGCCAAATTGGGAGGCCGCTACGGCCGCGCGGGTTCGATATCCACTGCGATGTGCCGCCACTTGCCCTGGCGGAACCGGGCGACGGAGAGGGCCGCGCGGGTCAAATGCCCGAGCACGATCGCCAGCCAGATGTCGGATGCCTCGAGACCGCGCATCGCCTGGAGCACGGTGCAGATGCCGATCGGCACCACGATCTGGGAGATGAGCGAGATGTACAGCGGGCTGCGCGTGTCGCCGGTTCCCTGCAGTCCGCCGGTGTAGCTCAGGGCGACGGTGATGAAGAAACCCGACAGGCTCAGGTACTTGAGCAGCTCCGTGCCGATCGACGTGACGAGAGGCTCGGTCATCCCGAAGATGCCGAGCAGGTACTTCGGGATCGTCAGGAACATCGCGCCCACCACCGCGGCCACGCCCAGGCCGAAACGCGAAGCGACGGCCACGCCGTTCATCGCACGCTCCGGGTTGCCAGCGCCCAGGTTCTGGCCCGCAATCGTCGCCGACGCTGCCATCAGCCCCACCGACGTCCAGGTGATGAGGGAGAAGAGCTCGGTGTACCCGACCGCGTAGGCCGCCTGCGCCGCCGCGCTGTGCTGGAGCGATCCGATGAAGCGCAGCAGCATCAGCCCGGCGATATTCATCGCGATGCCCTGCACGCCGGTCGGCAGCCCGAAACGGAAGAGCGATCGGATGATGCCGAAATCGGGTTTCGTGTCCATGCCGCGGTGGAAATGGATCACCGAGCCGGGCGCGAACAGCCTCCAGATGCCCCAGGCGGCCACGATCGTGCTGCTCGCGATGGTGCCCAGCGCCGCGCCGAGCGTGCCGAACCGCGGGATCAGGATGACGTTAAACACCACCGTCAGCACGGTCATCGTCACGCCGAGCCGCAGCGGCGTTCGCGGATCGCCGGCGGCCCGGAACGCGCCGCTCAACATGAAGAACAGCATCATTCCGAAGATGCCGAGGAACATCGCGCGCAGGAACGGAAGCGCCTCGCGCTGCACTTCCGGCGCCGCTTTGACGACGTTGAGCAACGACGGCGCCGCGAAGAAGCCGACGATGCCCATGAGCACCGCCAGCCCGATCGCGGTCAAAAACGCCTGGTAGACGACGCGGTTGACCTTCTCGGGCTGGTTCGCGCCCGCGAAGCGCGCCACGAGCACTGCCATCCCGGTGAACAGCGAGCTGATGAAGACGACGACGACGATGATGATCTGCCAGCTCACGCCGATGGCGGCGTTGGCGGTGAAGCCGACGAAGTTGCCCACCAGCACGTGATCGATGATGCCCTGCAGGCCCGCGATGACGTTCTGCAGCATCGTCGGCCAGGCGAGGCGCCAGACGGCCGGACCGATGGGCCCTTCGACGATCGAGCGGTCGAACCGCTGTGCCGGTTTCAGCGCGGGGGAGGACATCTCCGATGGTACGGGCGTCAGAAGCCGAGGTTCATGCCTCGACGATGACCTTGAAGCCCCCGTACGCCATGCGCTTCATATCGAAGGGCATCGCCTTCGGGTCCATCATCGGCTTGATCCGTGGGTCCTTCATCACCTTCGCATTGACCCGATCCCGGTGGGCTCGCGACTTGTACACGATCCACGAGAAAACGATCGTCTCGCCGGGCTTCGGCTTCGCCATTCGAGGGAAACCCCACCTCGGCTTGAGATCGTCGCCCACGGTCTCCCAGTACTCAAGGGCGCCGTGCTCGCGCCAGACCTTCCCGGCCTTCTGCGCGATGCGGCGGTACGCCTCCACTTTCTTCTTCGGGACCGGAATCACGAAACCATCGACGTAACGAGCCATACGAGTCCTCCTTGGTGTTAGTGAGCTACTTCCCCCGCTTCGCATCCAGGCTCCACGGTCCCGCGCCGGCGGCCGAGAAATAGATCATCAGAAAGCAATAGAGCGCGGCGGGTGTGCCCATGTTCACGACGGTCCAGAAGCTCTGAGGAAAGTGAAACTGGAAATACGCCACCGCCATCTCGCCGGCCAGAACGAACGCGACGGGCCGGGTGAAGAGGCCGAGGAGGATCAGGCCGCCGCCGAACACTTCGAGAACACCGCCAATCCCGATCTGGGACATCAGCTTCGCGGTGCCGCCGTCCGGGGGCATTCCGACCGGAAAAGCGAAAAGTTTCATCGTGCCGAACTGTATGAACATGAGCGCCGCGAAGATTCGGAGGACGCTCAGCAGGTATGGGGCCCAGGACTTCCACTTCGCGACGATTGGCGCAGTCATGATGCGCGCCTCCTCCTCTCCCTTCTCCGCTCGAACCCCGACTCTACTGGCACGACGAACGAGGCCGGGCGAAATCGACGTGTCGAGACTTTTAGCACGCGGCCGACGGTCGATTGAGAACCCAAAGACGAAGCCGCCCGGCACTTCAGTGGCCGGGCGGCCCCTACCGAGCCTATCTCCCCGCCGGGGGTGAGGGAATGACCGCCGATTACTCCACAGGCGGGGTCGGCATGATCGGGCGCACCTCGACCGAGCCGGTGCGAACCGCCGGGATCCCGCTTGCGAGCTTGATCGCCTCGTCCAGGTCCTTCGCCTCGACCAGGTAGAACCCGCCGAGCTGTTCCTTCGTCTCGGCGAACGGCCCGTCGGTCGTCAGCGTCTTGCCGTTTCTCTGCCGGACCGTTCTCGCGGTCGAGATGGGCTGAAGCGCTTCGCCCGCGACGTAGTTTCCGTTCCGGTGGATCCGGCTCGTGTAGTCCATGTACTCGTCGTAGATCCTGGCGCTCTCTTCGGGCGACCGGCCTTCGAGGATCCGTGCGTCCTGGTAAAGCAGCAAAAGGTATTTCATCGAATCACCCCCTTACTCCGAGCCCCGCCTATTCGACCGGCGGGGTCGGCATGATCGGCCGCACCTCGATCGAACCCGCGCGAACCGCCGGAATCCCACCCGCGAGCTTGATCGCCTCGTCCAGGTCCTTCGCCTCGACCAGGTAGAACCCGCCGAGCTGTTCCTTCGTCTCGGCGAACGGCCCGTCGGTCGTCAGCGTCTTGCCGTTCCTCTGCCGCACGGTGGTCGCGGTGGCGACGGGCTGCAGGGCCTCTCCGCCGATGTAATTTCCGTTCTTCTTGATGCCCCGCGTGTAGTCCATGTACTCCGCGAAGATCTTGTTCCCCTCGGCCTCGGAGACGTTGGCGAAGTTCGCTTCGTTTTCATAGATCAGCAACAGGTATTTCATGGTCGTTTCCTTTCTCGTCGATCCCTCACTCCGTTCGGGACGTTTTGTACTTACGTGAGCACGGTCAGTGCGGTTTCCGCACGAGGTGCGACTTGGCGACGAAGACCGGCTTGCCGTTGGCCAGCTCGGTCCACTCGCTCCGGAGCTCGTCGGCCCCGAGGATCTCGAGCGACGCCGAGTTCATGTAGCGGTCGCGCTTCGGGTCGATGTTGGTTCCGCCGTCGAAGGCGAAGTCGAACCGGGAGCCCTCCTTGACGTTCCGGGCGCGCATTTGCGGCTGGTTGCCTTCGATGCAGTAATGCGTCAGCACGAGGTCGGGACCGTCGGCATGGTACACGGTGACCATCTCGTGGGGGCTTCCGGGGAAGACCGTCTCGACGACGGCCGAGCCGGCCGCAGTCACCGCGTATCGCGCGATGAGGTCTCCCTTCTTGAACATCTCGCCGTCCTCGGCGGCGACCCAGTCTCCGGCCAGCGCCTTGAAGCGGTCCAGGGCGGGCGACGACGGGGCCGGCTTGCCCGCGGCCGCGGACGGCGTTGCCAGCGCGAGAGCCGCGCCGAGGGACAGGAGGATGGTCGCGAGAGTGGCATTTCGCAGTGAGTTTCCGAGCATTTCCGTCTCCTTTCTTTCCGAGGCGCCTCATGCGCTCTCGTCCAGTAGTCGAACGGGAGTCCCCGAAATCGACAGGGCCCGTTCTCGCGGCCGACTTCGACCGCGGGGGCGGAGGCGGCTACTGAGACGGCGCTGACTCGGGCCGGAGCCAGCGGGTGAACCAATCCAGGTTCCGGCGCATCGACTCGCGCTGCAAGGCGGGCTCGTAGAGGACGTGCCCGCCGCGCGGATAGATGTCGAATTCGACGTACGCGACCCGCTTGCCATCGGGAGAGATCTTCATCTCGTCGACCGTGAAGGTCCGGAGTTGCGCGGACGACGCGGCAGCGAAAATGGCGGTAAGAAGGACGGCAGCCGCCGTCGGATCGCGCTTCAAGATGAGACTAGAGTAGCAACACGAGATTCGCCGCGGTCATCCTCGCTGGCTGCTTTCTTGGCTCGCCCGGAATCGAGAGGGCATTTCTGGATGCATTCTCTGAGGAGAGGCAATGTCCGACGACGTCCTGAAGACGCTGCCCGTTCGCGCCGGGCATTTCCTGCTGGAGTCCGGCTACCACGCCGATCTCTGGTTCACTCTCGACGCTCTCTTCGTGACTCCGCGCGATGTCGCGCCGCTCGTCACCGCGCTGGCCAGCCACCTCGGACCCTACGGCGCATCGGCTGTGTGTGGCCCGCTCACGGGTGGCGCATTCCTGGCCCAGGCCGTCGCGACAGCGCTCGGGGTCGACTTCTTCTTCAGCGAGCCCGCTCCGCGGCGTGCCGAGGCCGGCCTGTTTGCCTGCGAATATCGCTTGCCGGCCGCGCTGCAGCAGCGGGTTCGTGGCGCGCAGGTCGCGCTCGTCGATGACGTGATCAGCGCGGGCTCGTCGGTCCGCGCGACTGCCGCTGCCCTGACCGAAGTCGGGGCCTCCGTCGTGGCGGTCGGGACGCTGCTCGCGCTCGGGACGACGGCCGTGGAGTTTTTCGCAGCGTGCGGAGTGCCCGTCGAGGCTCTCGGCCGGCGGGACTTCACGATGTGGGAACCGGCGGCCTGTCCTCTCTGCCGGACCCGCGCGCCGCTGGAGGATCCGATCGAACGAGACCGCGCCGGACGGGAGGATCGAAAATGAATCTCCTCGTCCTCTTCCTCCTGTACGCGATTGCGCTGACGGTCGGCCTCGCCCTCGCGGGGCACCGGTCGCGGATCGCTGCCTCCGGCGCGGGCGGAGCGCCACGCCGCCGCCCGACACGCCTCCTGATTCTGGGACCGACCGGCGGAACCGGCCGTCAGCTCGTGGCGCAGGCGCTCGAGCGCGGCTTCGCGGTCACGGCGCTCGTCCGGGATCCGTCACGGTTGACGATCTCCCACCCGCAGCTCACGGTCGTTCACGGGGACGTTCTCGACGAGAGTTCCGTCGAGGCCGCGATGCGCGGTCAGGAGGCGGTGCTTTCCGCCCTCGGCCACAAGCGGTACTTCCCTCCCAATCGAATCCTGTCGGAAGGAACGCAGAACATCCTGCGGGCCATGGAGGCTCACGGCGTCCCGCGGTTCGTCTGCGAGACCTCTCTGGGCATCGGAGACAGCGCCGGGCGCCTGGGCCTCTACTACACGTTCTTCACGATTCCCGTGATCCTGCCGTTCTACTACTGGGACAAGACGCGGCAGGAACGGCTCATCGCGAGCAGCAACGTGGAGTGGGTGATCGTTCGACCCGGTCTCCTGACCAACGGCGAGAAGCGAGGCCGCTATCGCCACGGTCTTCGGGTCGGGAGCTTCCTGTGGACGGTCCGTATCTCGCGTGCGGACGTGGCGGACTTCATGCTGAACCAGCTGACGTCCGACACGTACCTTCGAAGCGGGCCGGGCGTCTGCTGGTAGAGAGAATCGCGATGCTCGGTTCATTGGTGTTCTTGACGACGCGGCTACTCATCGTCGCCGACTGCGTCGCGCTGGTCCTGCTCGGCATCACCGTCTACCTCACGCGCGCGACCTTGCGTCGCGTCGTCGGAGCGTTGATCGGAGGATCCACCGTCACCCTGCTGATGGTCGGCGTGGATGCGCTCGCACGCGAGCGCGGCTGGTGGTCCTACCCGAACGTGAGCACGCTTTACGGACTGCCACTGATGTACGTCGCTGCCGCTCTCTGGTACGGGGCGGGAGTGGCGCTCATCGGCTGGCGGCTGACGCGCCGGTTCGGTTGGCGCGGGCTCGTCGGATTGGTCGGCGCCGCGACGATCCTCGGGCCGGTGAGGGACTACGCCTACGCGGCCCTGACCGGTGTGATCGTTTTCGCCCCGGGGACGATGTCCGCACTCCTGGATGCCGCGTGCTGGGGCTGCGGGATCGCCCTCGTGCAGGGCATCATGCGGCTGGTGGCCGGTCCGGCACGGGGCAATCGACTGCGACAAAGGACTGCTCTGGCGTAAGGAGACTGGATGAAAACAAGGATGACAGTCGTCGCGCTCGCTCTCCTCGCTCGTTAATGCGTTTCTGAGTTATCCGCAGGCCTTCTCTTATCAACGGCTTGAGGCGGAGAAAGGGCGCTCCGCGTGGTACCCGATCGATCGATGGCAACCGCCTTGCTGCTCCTTTCCGACGGGAGAAACGTCGTACGGAAAGGAGCAAGCATGAAAAACATCTTTATGAGAGCGGTGCTGGCGGCGCTCGTCCTCGTTCTCCTGGCGGTCGGCCAGTCGGCCTGCGGCGGCGGCTACTCCTCGCCGACTGCTCCGAGGACTGCGCCCGGACAGCCGACTCCGACTCCGAGGCCAGGGTACTGAGATCGCATTGACTCGATTCGTATAACCGTCGGGCGAGCGCTTCGTATCTCGGGATGTGCGGACGCTCGGCAGACGAAACGTCGCGTTCCTCGCCGCCCTCGGGACCGCGGGTTGCGCGACGTGGAAGGCGCCCGACGTCCGCCTTCCCGACCTGATCGCCCGGAATACCGAGGCTCGCGGCGTGCGTGCCGCGATCGAGGCCGTTCACAGCCTCGAAGTGAAGCTGCGCATCGTTGAGCCCACCGGCAGCTGCCGGCCGGCGCGGAGCGGGCCGTCGCGGCGAGCCCGGGCGGCGAAGCGGCCCTGCGCCACTTGGGCCAGCTGCCCACCAATATCCTGGGTCTCCACGAGATAGCGGGGCATGGACATCGCCTCGACCTTGAAGGCCGCGAAGAGATCGCGGGAACCTGGTACTACGTCGTCCTGCTGACCCTCGACGACGGGTTTGCCACGCGGTACTACGTCGATCCAGCGAGCTTTCTCATCACGCGGTCCCGGGTCCGCAAGGCTCTGCATCCGGACGCCGATCCCACACCCACGACGATCGAGACCGTGTGGAGCGACTCTCGTCAGGTCGCCGGAGTCCGCTTCGCATTCGCGGCGCGCGACACGGACCTGGCAACCGGCACTCTGCTGCAGACGACAACGCTCCTCGAGCTGCGGGCGAATCCACCGGTCGACGATCGCCTGTTCCAGATTCCTTGACGCCGGTCTCCGGATTCGTCACCGTAGCGCCGGCGACCTGCCCGAAAGGAGCACTCCATGAACCCCGCAATGACGACGACAACCTTCACTCTCGACGGCTTTCGCGTAACCCGGTCTCTCGGCGTGGTCCGCGGAATCACGGTGCGGTCGCGCTCCATCATCGGAACCCTCGCCGGGTCTCTTCAAACTCTGGCCGGCGGGAACATCACCATCTTCACGGATCTCTGCGAGAGGACTCGCGCCGAAGCGTTCGACATGATGGTCCGTCACGCCCAGCAAATCGGGGCGAACGCCGTCATCGGCGTGCGCTATGACGCCACGGAGCTCCTGCAGGGCGTGACCGAGGTCCTCTGCTACGGCACGGCCGTAACGGTCCAGCCCGCGACACCGTGACCGTGGAAGAGGAAGGATCGACCTGTCGTGAGTGGCTTCGGCTTTGCGCTCTCGCCGGGGCGTCCGGGATCTTCGTGTGCGGCCCGAGCCATGCGGAACGCGGGGCCGAGATCGAGCACCCGAACTCCGCCGGCGTGACCGCTCTGCTGGCGAAGCTCGGGATCGAAGCGAAGGTGAAGCCGGGCGAGCGGGTCCGACTCACGGCAACCTTGCGAACGCCGAACGGCAGCGTTCGACTGAGTTGAGCGACCCACGGAACTAGACTGCGACCGCATGCCGGAGGGCGCGCCTGCTCTCCGGCCTCTTTCGTGCAATCAACGCGTCGAGAGACCATCTCCCGGGTCCGGCAATGAGCAGAAAGATCGTCGTCATCAGCTGCGCATACTCCGACCGTACCTCGTGCAGGACTGCCCAGAAGCCGATCTGTGGTGGGACCGGAGGCAGAGGCAGAGGAGAAGTGCCCAGATACAAAGAGATCTTGGTCGATAGCATGGCGACCAGCATCTCGATGATGAAAGGAACGGCGATGAGCCTCGTGAGAAGGCCCGTAATCAAGAGGATCCCTCCGACGATCTCGAGCACGCCATCGAAGGTTGCCGTCGCCCGGGGGAAGGGGAATCCGAGTTTGGTAAACCGACCGACCCCCTGATTGGTGTAGACGAACTTGAGGATGCCTTCCCACAGAAACACGCCTCCCGCCATGACACGGAGGAGGATGGTGGCCGCCGGCGCGTCGTCCGGCGGGTTGCTGAGCCACTGCCACAGTCTTTGAATGCCCATAGTGTCCGTCCTTTCTTTCTTCATGAACTTTCACCTGTCCAGACTGTCCTGCCCACGGAGATAGTCCCGAGCGGCGGCTCAATTTCGGTTGGGGAATAAAGTCACCGAGGGGCGAGTCATGCATCTGGTGGGGCGATGCACGGAGACGAGAACGATTGCAAGAGCAGAGCGACGCCGCCCGCTTTGAGCAAGCCGTCCTGCCGCATCTGGACGCCGCGTTCAACCTGGCGCGCTGGTTGACGCGCAATGACGCGGACGCGGCAGACGTGGTGCAGGAATCCTTCCTGCGCGCCCTCAAGTTCTTTGGCGGTTTTCGCGGGGGCGACACGCGCGCATGGCTGCTGACGATCGTGCGGAACGCCTGCTACACATGGCTACGGCGGAACAAAGTGCACGAGTTGGCGACCCCCTTCGACGAAGAGGCGCACAGCGGCGAAAGTGATGATCCGGAGACGATATTGCTGGAAGGAGCAGACAGGGAAATGCTCAGCCAGGCCCTCGAGGCATTGCCCGTGGAGTTCCGGGAGGTCGTCATCCTCCGGGAGCTGGAAGGCTTGTCCTACAAGAAGATTGCGGGGATTGCCGATGTACCGGTGGGCACGGTGATGTCGCGGTTGGCGCGCGGCCGGAAGCGTCTCCGGCTCTCCCTGATCAGTCGCCCCGAGGGAGGTCGGAAATGAGCTGCGAGGAGATGCAGACTCTCATACAGGGGTACGCCGACGGTGAGCTGGACCTGTTGGGCAACCTTCGAGCGGAGGAGCATCTGAAGGATTGCGCGGTGTGCGCTCGGGACCTCCGGAACCATCAGGCATTGAGGGTCGCGCTCGGCGGCGGGTCTCTCTACTTCAGGGCCCCGGCGACTCTCCGCGGGCGCATCCGGAGCGCCGTGCGGGCAAGCGGCAATGCGGAGCCGAGGCGCGGCTCGTCGTCGTGGCGGTGGATGGCCGCGGCGGCTTCATTCGCTCTCCTCGCAATCGCCGTCTCGAGTCTCGTACTTCTTCGCTCACGCCCTTCAAGGGATGAACTCCTGGGGCAGGAGATCGTCGCCGGCCATGTCCGATCGATGATGGCGGGGCATCTAACGGATGTCGCGTCCTCCGATCAGCACACCGTCAAACCCTGGTTCGATGGCAGATTGGACTTTGCGCCTCCAGTGAAGGACCTGGCTCCCCTGGGGTTTCCGTTGGTGGGTGGCCGCCTCGATTACGCCGGCGGCAGGCCCGTGGCCGCGCTCGTGTACCAGCGCCGCCAACACGTGATCAATCTGTTCGTCTGGCCCTCCGCGGATGAATCGGATGCCAGGAATCGGATGGTCGTGCGGCAGGGCTACAACCTGATCCACTGGAGTCGAGCCGGCATGGTTTATTGGGCGGTATCCGACCTGAATCTGAACGAGCTGCAGGAATTCGCTCTGGCGTTGCAGAGCTCCGCCGCCCGGGATGACAGGGGATCGAAACGGTAAGGAGTTTTCCCTGGCCTCGGTCATCTCCCACCCGGCCGTTCCGGTCGCGCTCGCGGTGGCCCTGGGCCCGAATCGCGTTTCCCCCGCGCTCGCGGCCGTCGGTTGCGTCGCGAGCGTTTTTCCGGACGTGGACTCGTTCGGCTTCGCGGCGGGAATTCCCTACGGCCATCCCCTCGGCCACCGGGGCTTCACGCACTCGCTCTTCTTCGCGACGGTGATCGCGCTCCTCTGTATCCCCTTCGCGCGGCGGCTCGGGGCCTCGCCGCTGCCGACGTGGGCGTTCGTCTTCGTCAGCGTCTCCTCGCACGGGTTTCTGGACGCCATGACGACGGGAGGGCTCGGGGTCGCGTTTTTCAGCCCCTTCTCGAACGAGCGCTTCTTCCTGCCATCGCGGATGATCCTCGTATCTCCGATCGGCGTGGGCGCCTTCCTCTCGGGCCGCGGTCTGCGGGTGTTGCAATCGGAGCTCCTGTGGATCTGGGCGCCGTGTGCCGTGATCGCCGCCCTCGGCGCGGCGTTCCGGCGGATGGTCGGAGGCGCCTGATCGCCCCGAGGAAGAACGGTTGAGGCCGACAGCCGAGAGTCTCCATTCCGGACCGTAATTTGCATTCCGGATGCGGCGGCGGCTGAAGGCCGATTGAGGGAGGAATGACGATGGCGAGATACGGCAAGAAAGCATCCGAGAAGGTCGAGAAGGCGATGCACGAGCGGAAGAGGGGAACGCTCAAGAGCGGAAGGTCCGGCAAGAAGGTAACGAGCCGGAAGCAGGCGATTGCGATCGGTCTGTCGGAGGCGCGCCGCTCGGGCGGGAAGGTGCCGCGGCAGAAGTCTTCGTCGAAAAAGAAGTAGCTCTCTCCGTCCCGCGGGCTTTCGCGGGTCGAAACCGATATCGTTGGCGGCGTGAGAAAGCCGGGGGCCGCGATCGGGGCACTCGTCGGCGCGCTCGTCACCGTGCCGCTCATCGCGGTCTTCTATCTCGGCTGGAAGCTCGCCGGGCTGCCCTTCGTCCCCTTCAATCTTTTCGACTGGACCGCTCGGGTGCTGCCCGGGCGCGTGATCACGTTCGGCATCGACTCGATGGTGAAGGTAATCCGAGGACTCCACATCGGAGACACGTCCTCCGCGGCCAAGGCCGCCGAGCAGACCATGGCGATCGGCGTCTTCCTCGTCGCCGGCATCATCGCCGGGGCGGTTCTGTTCGCCGTCCTGCGCGCGTTCCGGGCGCGGCGCACGGTCTTCCCAGGGATCGTCCTGGGACTGGCGGCGGGCATGGCGGCGGTGCTCGCCACCGAGAGCCTGGGGCGGGCCGAGAGCCTGCCTCCGGTCATTGCCGACATCTGGACGGTCGCGGCCTTCGTCGTCTGGGGCGCGGCGCTCGGACGCGCGGACCGCCGACTGACAGGGGAAAGCGTGTCGGCGGCCGGGTTCTCCGGGGTCGAACGGGTGAATCGGCGGCAGTTTCTCGTCCGCCTGGGCGGCGCGGCGGCGACGATCACGGTGGTGGGGGCCGTCGTGGGCGCGATCGGCGGAGCGAGGCGCCGGCGCGAGATCGCAACCGGCAAGCGCTGGTCCGCGGATCACCCTCTCCCCAACGCCGGGGCGGACGTGAAGCCCGCGCCCGGTACGCGCCCGGAGTTCACGCCGCTCGAAGACCACTACCGCATCGACATCACCACGATTCCGCCGGTGGTCGACGAGGCGAAGTGGCGGTTGAAGATCGGCGCCCTCGTCGAGAAGCCTCTCGAGTGGACGCTCGACCAGATCCGGGGATACGAGCCGCTCCAACAGTTCGTTACGCTCGCGTGCATCTCGAATCCCGTCGCCGGCAGCCTGATCGGCACCACGCGGTGGACCGGCGTCAGCTTCCAGCGCCTCCTGCCGGACCTGCGATTGAAGCCGAACGCGACCCACCTGAAACTCTCTTCGGTCGACGGCTTCCACGAGGTGGTCGCGCTCGATACGATCCGGAACGACGCGCGCGCGATGCTGGCGTACGACTGGGACGGCGTGCCGCTCACGACCAAGCACGGCTTTCCGCTGAGGACCTACATCCCCGATCGGTACGGGATGAAACAACCCAAGTGGCTGCAGTCCATCGAGGCGATGGACCACTGGGAGCCGGGCTACTGGGTCAAGCGCGGCTGGGACGAGACGGCGCGGATGAAAGCCACTTCGGTGATCGACACGGTCTCCGTCGACATGATGCTTTCGCAGGCGAACCCGAACACGCTGATTCCGGTCGGCGGCATCGCCCACGCCGGTGCGCGCGGGATCTCGAAAGTCGAGGTGCGCGTCGACAACGGCCCGTGGAACGAGGCGCGCCTGCGGGCGCCGCTGTCGGACCTCACCTGGGTGATCTGGCGGTACGAGTGGCCCTTCCAGCCGGGACAGCACACCCTGACGGTGCGTTGTTATGACGGCAAGGGCGCGCTCCAGATCGCCGAGATGGCGCCGCCTCATCCCTCCGGCGCGTCGGGCCTCCACACCAAGAGCGTGATGCTCTGAAGGAGACGGGTCTCGAGAGAAAGGACCCTAACTCTTTTTCTCGCTCCCGGTCTTCTTGACTTTCCGGATCTCTTCGAGCAGGGCGGCGTTGCTATCGGGCTTCGCTGCGGCGAGCGCCTTGTCGAGCTCCGCGATGGCTGCGCCCGTTTTTCCGGCCGCCTCGAAGTACCGCGCCTTGGCGTAGTGGGTCTGCGGAGTCGGGCTGATCTCGATCGCCTTGTCCAGCCACGCTGCGGCGTCGTCCATGTAGATCTTGTTCTGAACGAGGTAGTTCCCGGCGCGGTAATACGCCTGCCAGTCGTCGGGCTTCGCTTTCGCGACGCTCTCGCGGAGCATCGCGACGGCCCGGACGTTGGTGTCGATCTGGTTCTTGATTGTGAAGGGGACCTGGAGGTTCTCCCACACGAGCACGGCGCGCGCGGAATTGAGGGTCGGGTCCTCGAAGCGGAACTGCATCCACTCTTCCGGGCCGCCCGGCATCGGCGTGATCTTCACGCGCAAAGCGTCCTTTGCCGGGTCGTAACTGTAGGAACCCCACTGGTTCGCTTCCTTGTTCAGGATGAGCGTCCACTCCTTCTCGCCCGGAATCGTGTGGAGCGAATACGTTCCGGCGGGAACCGGCCGGCCCTCGACGAGCACGTCCTCAGCGAACTGGATCGTGGTGGCGGAGTTGGCGCCCGTCCTCCAGACCGTTCCGTAGGGGACGAGGCCGCCCCAGATCTTCCGGCCTTTCACGCCTGGCCGGCTGTAGGTGATGGTGACGTCGTTCAGGCCGATCGTCTGCTTGACGGTCGCGGCGGGGCTCGCCTGCGGCAGCCGCATCGGCTGCTGCGCGGCGGCGACCGACGCGAGCAGGGCGACGGCAAACGCCGCGAGAGCGGCCTTCGATCGAATGAATGGGAGCGGATTCGGCATTTCTGTCCTCCGTTCGATTTTCGGATGGAGAAGGATATCGCCGGTCCACATGCCAGTGGCAACCTGGCCCTCAGACCTGACCCTACTTCAGGCGATCAGATTCAGCCGCTTCTTTTCTTCGAGATCGTAGCCGGGGAAGATGGACGCGAGCTTCCGGACTCCCTGGCGTTTCGCGAGGACTTCGGCGAAGACGTCCCGGAAGTCGGTCGTGACGGCGAGATCCCGATTCTCGTAGAGGTGAGAGGCGTCGAGTCCCGGCCACTTGCCGTACACCTTGCCGCCGCGGACGCCTCCGCCCAGGAGCAGCATGATGTTCGCGTGACCGTGGTCGGTCCCGCGATTCCCATTCTCCCGCACTGTTCGCCCGAACTCGGACATCGTCACGAGCGTGACGTCCGCCATGCGGGAGCCGAGGTCCGTCGCGAAAGCGGCGATCGACTCGGCGTAATTGCGAAGAAGATTGCCGAGCTGCCCCTGGGAGCTGCCTTCGCCGACGTGCGTATCCCAGCCGCCCACGTCGGAAAAAGCGACCTCGAGCCCGACGTTTGCCTTGATGAGCTGCGCGATCTGTTTCAGGGCTCCGCCGAACGGACCGTTGGGGTACTGCGCGCCGTTCTGTGGCGCGATCTTCGCCGGGTTGGCCGATTGGAGAATGCGGACGGCGTCGAAGGATTCCTTCGTCGTTCCGCCGAGCGCGCCCGCGGTCGCGGCGTACATCGCCTCGAGCGACTGTGCGGCCGTTCCGGTGGCGCCGCCCGCCCGGATGCCGAAGGACTGGAGGCTGGTCGTGGAGATTGCGCCCGCGGCGCCGGAGAGGATGCGGGGAAGGGCGGGCGTCAATGCCACCGCCCGCAACGGCGAGCCCGGCTTCTCGGTCGCGAGCGACCGGGCGAGGAATCCGTCGGGCGTGGACCGCACGCCCGGAGTTCCCGATTCCATGAAGTCCTGGGCGTCGAAATGCGAGCGGGTCGAGTCGGGGCTCCCCACCGCGTGCACGAAAGCCGCCGAGCCGTCCTTGTAGAACGGGAGAAGCGGCGCCATGGAAGGGTGGAGGCCGAAGAAGCCGTCCAGGTCGAGCGCGGCATCCTCACCCGTCCCCGGGGGAGCGACGGAGATCGTGGGCCGCGCGTCGTAGTAGATCTTCTCTCCGAACGGCACGACGACGTTCAGGCCGTCCACGGCGCCGCGCTGAAAAATCGCGACGAGCACCTTTCGGCCGGCGGTCGTCCCCGCCTCCGCCATCCGCGCGAAGACGTTGGGGAGAAAGCCGCCGGCGATCAGCGCCAGGCCGCTCGACTTCAGGAAGAATCTTCGGTCGAACATGTTTCTTTTCGGACTTCACTCCTTCTGAAAGTCGGGGCTGCCCAGGACGAGTCCCGCGATCAGGCGAAGCGGAGTTTTCGGTTGCGCGCCGGGGCCGCCCGCAGCGGTTCCGATGCGGGCGGCGATCGTCGCCTCGGTGTCGCAGGACAGCTCACCGCCCGTCAACACCCGCGCGAGCGCTTCGACCGACCGCTCCGGATCGCGCGCCTCGGCGGGCGGGACAAGGGCTTCCACGTCGGCCGCCGTTCCCGGGACGTTTCCCGACGTCAACGCCAGCGCGAAGTTCATTCTCTCCATGAGAGCTCCGCTGTTGACCCACGCGCTTCCCTTGTTTCCGTACCCGGTCGGCGGCTGGCAGAGGTACAGAGGTTCGCCCATCTGGGCGATCTCGCCCACGAGCGCCCGTGCGTCGGTCTCGCCTTTGACCGCCCGAACTGCCGACACGACGTACTCGAACGGGGACTTCACCTTCGAGTGGAAGTAGGCGAGATCGAAGAACTCCGGGCTCTCGACGATCGTGCGCACGGTCTCGCGCAGGTCGCCATCGGAGGCCCGAAAGGTCCTCGCGGCGCGCTCGACGAGAGCCTTCGGCGGATCATCGGCCACCAGCCGCTGCGCGAGCTCGTACGCGATGTGGTGCGCCGTCGAAGGGTGATGCGCCAGGATGCGGATCAGCGACTCGCCCTCGTCGAGACCGCCGCCCGCCGGGAAGGCGTGGCCGAGCACGGTCTTGGGCTGGACGTCGTGCATCGCGGCGCGGAAGACGAAGTCTGCTCCTTCCCCGGGCCGGTCGATCGACCAGCCGGTCAGCGCCCGCGCGAGCTCCGTCACGTCCTTCTGCGCGTAGCCTCCGTCGACGCCGAGGGTGTGGAGCTCCATCAGCTCGCGCGCGTAGTTCTCGTTGATGCCGGTCGGAGCGTTGGGTCTCGCCCCGAAGAGACGCATCCGGTTCCGGACGACGGGGCGCCGGTTGGCCTCCTCCGCGACGGAGCGCGCGTTGTCGAGATAGAAGAGC
>Ga0207684_10002900_pt1 | contig 16991 bp, 12 predicted proteins | sample KBSK5501metaG_FD_184342 | JGI IMG/M metagenome (GOLD analysis project Ga0207684, IMG submission 184342) | Corn, switchgrass and miscanthus rhizosphere microbial communities from Kellogg Biological Station, Michigan, USA - KBS K5-50-1 metaG... | ecosystem: Host-associated > Plants > Roots >...
CATGCGACTGCGGCGCCGCCGACACCCACGGTCGAGGTGGCCAAAGTTTCCTCAAAGAAGCTGTCGATCATGGTGCGTTTACCTGGGGAACTCCAAGCTTACGAAGCAGTGGCCGTTTTTCCGAAAGTCTCGGCCTATGTTGATTCGATCAGCGTCGACCGGGGATCGCGCGTGAAAACCGGCCAGCTGATGGCCCGGCTTGTCGCTCCCGAACTTGCCGCACAGCGGGCGGAAGCACAATCCAAACTGCAGGCTGCCGAAGCGCAGCGCGCCGAGTCGCAGGCCAAACTCAGCTCAGACGAGAGCACATACGAAAGACTAAAGAGCGCTTCGGCAACGCCGGGCGTGGTTGCGGGAAACGACCTCGAAATCGCGCAACGGGCAGTGGACGCTGATAAGGCGCGTCTGGAAGCGAGTCGCGGGAGCGCGGAAGCGGCCAAGTCCGCTTTGAAATCAGTCGCTGAACTCGAAGGCTATCTCCAAGTTCGTGCTCCCTTCAACGGTTTGGTGACGGAACGAAACGTTCATCCGGGATCTCTTGTCGGGCCCTCGAACAGTACATCGGGTGCAGCTATGCCGATGCTCCGGTTGGAGAAGGCGGAGAGGCTGAGACTTGTTGTGCCCGTTCCCGAAAAATACGCCGGAGGCATCGCGGAAAGAACGAAGATCGAATTCAGTGTCCCGGCTTATCCCGGGCAAACATTTACCGGAACGATCGCACGCATTGCTCATTCGGTGGATGTAAAAACGCGGACCATGCCTGTGGAACTCGATGTCAACAATGCGGACGCACGCCTGAGTTCCGGAATGTTTCCGGAAGTGGTGTGGGCCGTACGCCGAACCGGACCTTCCCTCTTCGTTCCGGTATCTGCGGTCGTGAGAACAACAGAAGCGAAATTTGTAGTTCGCATCCGCGATGGCCACACGGAATGGGTGAACGTGCAGACGGGGGAACTCGACGGCAAGTCCATCGAAGTCATTGGTGGACTGCGTGACGGCGATGAAATCGCAGCGCGAGGAACCGATGAGCTGCGGCCAGGAACTCATGTCGTTACGAAACAGATTCCAGCCGAGACGCAAACTCGGCAGTGATGAGGCAAAAGCACGTGCCGATTCGTTGTTTGCAAATGACCGAATGATTCAGGAGGTGGTTCGATGCTTCAGTTTGTAGGACGTACGGTTCTCAGTTTGTTTGCGTGTTTTGCCTCGTTCGGAATTTCCGCCGTTGCGCAGGACGTTCCGGCCGACTATCAGGAAGTCTTGAAGGCTCTCGACCGTAAGGGCGATGTCAAAGCCGGGGTTCTGAAGGTGAACATTCCGCGCAACGATTTGAAGATGACCATTCAGGGTTTCTCCACGCCAACGCCATTTGGTTTCGGAGGATGGATTGCGTTGACCAAAGCAACGGACGGGTCTGACGTAATCATGGGCGACCTGGTGCTGCTTCAGGAAGAAGTGAATCCGGTTCTTTCTGCGTTGCTCGATAACGGAATCGACGTCACGGCGCTCCACAACCATTTCTTTTGGGACGATCCGCACGTGTACTTCATGCACGTACATGGAATGGGCAAAGCGGCCGACCTTGCGCGGCGCGTGAAACCCGGTCTGGACCTGATTGGACATGTGAAACCAGAAGCGGTTTCTCCCGCGAGCACAGGTGGCACGGCTCTCGATACCGGTAAGCTCGCCAAAATCGCCGGGCATGAAGGCGAACAAACTGGGGCCGTTTACAAGATCACCGTGGGACGCGATGACCTCGGCATGAAAGAACACGGAGCGGTAATCAATGCCCGCATGGGTCTGAATACCTGGGCAGCATTCGTTGGCACGCAGGAAGACGCCGCGATTGCGGGCGATGTCGCCATGCTCGAAAGTGAAGTGACGCCTGTTCTAAAAGCCCTTCGCAAAAACGGTCTTGACGTAGTTGCCATTCACCATCACATGACTGGCGACCGGCCCGTCGTGATCTTTCTTCACTACTGGGGCAGAGGCCCCGCTGAGAAACTGGCTGCCGGATTCAAAGCGGCTCTCGACGAACTCGGTAAGGGCGGCGACACTTCACACTCGATGGGGCAGTGAGGAGCCAGAGATGCGGACGAAACTATTTTCTTTGCGATTTGGCGGCTGTGTCTGCCTCGCACTTGCCGGCACGTTCTCGCCAATCGCACACGCACAAACGCTCAAACAAGTCGCGAAGTTTGACCTGCCCGGCCCGGGCGGAAAGCGCTTCGACTACCTCACGATAGATGAGGACGATCACTACCTGCTGTCCACGCATCTCGCCGCAGGACAGACCTACGTCATCGACCTCGGCACCAACAAAGTTATTGCTACGATAACGGACACGCCGGGTGCGGAAGGAGTGGAGTACGTCCCGGAACTCAAGAAGTTCTACACCTCCAACGCTCATGACAACACCATCGGTGTGGTGGACCTCAAGCAAATGAAAGTCGTGAAGAAATTGAAAACCGAAGCGAAGCCGGACGGAAGCACGTATGCCGCGCCCTTCCACAAACTATATGTCTCCGATGAGCGGGGAAAGGCGGAAGCTGTCGTGGACGTGCAAAAGGACGAAATCGTCCGCACGCTGCATTTCGACAGCGAAACGGGAATGCCGCAGTACGACTCCCTTGCGCGGAAGGTGTACGTCAACCTACAGGACGAAAACATTTTTGCTGTCATTGATCCTGCAACGGACCAGGTGATTGGGCGCTATCCAGTTGGGAAATGCGAGGGAAACCACGGAATGGCGCTGGACTCCGAACACCATCGTGCATTCCTCTCGTGTGAAGGAAACGAATTGATGACGGTGTTCGACCTGGACAAGCACGCGCCCATCGCGTTTCTCAAAATGCCCGGCGGTCCCGACGTCATCAAGTTTGACCCAGGATTAGGCCGCATCTACGTTGCGTGTTACAGCGGAGCCATCGCCGTTTTCCATCAGGACGACCCGGATCACTATCGCAAGCTGGAGGATTTTCGCGTACAGCATGCCGTGCATAGCTTGGCCGTTGATCTCAAAACGCACCGTGTATACACGCCAGAACAGCAAGAAGAGGGCAAGCCCGTCGCGCGAATGGTGGTTTACGAGGCCTTTACGAACCAATAGGAAATTGCGTTAGTCCTTCACCAAATGGCGATGACCAAATTGATCCCGAGTGTGCTCAGGACTCTATCGCATGACGGATGGCTTCTGTTCGTCACTCGATTCGCACGTTTGTTCGCGTACGGTTCACTCTCCGTCATTCTGGTTTTTTATCTAATTGGTCTCGGGCTCACGGAGGCCCAAGCCGGTCTGGTTCTTACGCTGACCCTCGCCGGTGATGTCATCGTCTCGCTTTACCTCACAACAAGAGCGGATCGCAGCGGGCGGCGGCACATGTTGATCGCCGGATCGCTTCTTATGGCTGCCGCGGGCTTGGCTTTCGCATGTACCAGCAATCTGCTCTTCCTCGTCATTGCAGGCACCATCGGCGTCATCAGTCCAAGCGGCAATGAAGTTGGGCCGTTTCTCTCGATCGAACAAGCTGCGCTTTCACACATTGTCCCGGCAGCGGCTCGCACCGAGGTTTTTGCGTGGTACACGCTCGCTGGTTCGCTGGCGACCGCGCTCGGCGCACTCTGTGGCGGCGGCTTGACGCAAGCGCTGCAGCACACGGCGATGACGCATGTTCAAAGCTACCGCGCCGTGGTGTTTTTATACGCCGCCTTGGGAATCGCGCTGGCGTTTTTGTTCCTGCGTCTCTCGACATCCGTGGAAGTCAGCCCCGTTTCAAACGGGCCGACACCCTCCTCAAGCGTTGCAAATAGTTTCGGAATCGCTCGGTCGCGAAGCGTCGTCCTGAAACTATCGGGCCTCTTTGCTCTTGACTCATTTGCGGGCGGATTCGTCGTTCAAAGCTTTGCCGCCTATTGGTTCTATCTGCGCTTCGGAGTTCAACCTGCCGTACTCGGCGCAATTTTCTTTTGGGCGAATGTCTTTGCAGGAGTCTCCGCTCTTCTTGCTACCAGGCTCGCGGCGCGCATCGGTCTCGTCCGCACAATGGTAGTCACCCATCTACCTTCGAACATTCTTCTCATCCTCGTGCCGCTGATGCCCAATCTCCCGCTCGCGGTGTTAATGCTCCTACTCCGCTTCAGCATCAGCCAAATGGATGTTCCCACCAGACAGTCCTATACGATGGCCGTGGTTCCGGCCGAAGAGCGATCGGCCGCAGGCGGATTTACGGGGGTTGCGCGCACCTCGGGTGCTGCGATCAGTCCACTGCTTGCGGGATTTCTATTTGCGCGACCTTCGTTGATCAGCGCTCCATTCTTTATCGCCGGGACGTTGAAAATCATCTACGACCTGCTGCTTTATTTTTCGTTTCGAAAACTCCGGCCTCCGGAGGAAACGTGATTTGCCGGAGGTCAGAAGCCATGGACCGCAGTCGTGACGCTTTCCGGCACGAGTGGCAGAAGCGCATTTGTATTGTTTCCGTCCTCATCGGAACTTCCTGCTTTAGGGCCGCGGCCGAGGACCGGCCAAATGTGCAAGCCCTTGTGAGGCGCCAGGTCTCGATCACGCTCGACGGCAAACTGGATGAGTCCGTGTGGCGCGAAGCGCCGGCGATTCACCTCGTGCAGCAATCCCCGAAACCGGGTGCGGCGACGCCGTATGATACCGAAGTCCGCGTGATTGTCACGGGCGACCGCATCTACTTCGGTTTTTGGTGCAAAGACCCGGATCCGCGCCACATCTCCATCCACACCATGCGTCGCGATGAAACCATGGGCCGCGATGGAACTACGAAGACCGACGACACCGTCAGCATCATTCTTGATACCTATGGCGATCGCCGGACCGGCTATTTTTTCCAGATCAACGCAGCAGGCACGCGAACGGACGGCTTGATCTCCGATCCCCAGTCGGCCTCTCTCGACTGGGATGGAATCTGGGATGCGCGCACGGCGAGAACGACGGACGGCTGGTCGGCCGAGATCGCGGTCCCGTCCCGCACCCTTAGTTTTACGCGTGGGCTGAACGAGTGGGGATTGAATTTCGAGCGATATGTTCCGCGCGAACGCATGGCTCTCCGCTGGTCGTCGCCCACGCTCGATTCGTTTTTGTATGACCTGAGCCGGACGGGAACGTTGGCGGGACTGAGTGACCTGCAGCAGGGCAAGGGGATCGAGTTCGCGCCGTATGGGATCGGGAAGACGAAAGAGTTTTACGGCGAGAGTCCCCGGAGTTGGCAAGGTGCGGTGGGAGGAGAAGTGACATGGAAAGCGACCCCACAGCTCGTCACGGTGTTTACGGCCAACACCGATTTTGCCGAGACGGAAGTCGACACCCGGCAGATCAATCTGACCCGTTTCCCGCTGTTCTTCCCGGAGAAGCGCGCCTTTTTTCTTGAAGGAGCGAACCAGTACGATTTCGGTCTCGGCCTCGGCGGCGAATCTCCACAGTTTATTCCCTTTTTCAGCCGCCGGATCGGCTTACTCGACGGCGAACAAATTCCGATCAATGCCGGCGTGAAGCTCAACGGGCGCGTCGGCAAGTGGAACCTGGCGCTGCTGGACGTGCAGACCCGCGAAACGTTCGTTTCACAACAGGTCGTCGAAGATCTCGCCTTGCCGTCCTCGCGAGTTACCAGCACCAACCTGCTAGCCGGGCGTATTTCTTACGATCTCAACGAGAACCTGCGCGTAGGCACGATGTTCACGAACGGCGATCCCGCAGGGTTTCGCCGTAACACGCTCGTGGGAGTGGACGCCATCTGGCGCACTTCCAAGTTCCGCGGGAACAAGAATCTCCTGCTCGGCGCGTGGAGCGCGACGACGCAGGGTGATGTACGTCCGGGAAGCAAAATTGGCTGGGGATTCAAGATCGACTATCCCAACGACTTGTGGGACTGCAACACCAGCGTCAACCAGTACGGCGACGCACTCGACCCCCTCCTCGGGTTTCTGCCGCGTCCGGGTGTCCGTCGCACGGATGTCGGCTGCGCCTACCAGCCGCGGCCCTCGAAGGACGGACTGTTCCGCTGGATTCGCCAGGAGTTCTTCGAAAACCAGTACACGCGGTTCACAGACTCAAGAGGAATCGTCGAATCCTGGGAATACTTCATGGCTCCGGTCAATGTGCGTTTCGAGACGGGAGACCGCTTCGAGTTCAATTGGAATCCCCACGGGGAAACACTCCTGGCTCCGTTCGAGGTTGTTCCCGGTGTGGTGATTCCTCCGGGTTCTTACGATTTCACGCGGTGGCGGCTCGAAGCACAGACCAGTGAACATCGTCCCTTGCAATTCGGAACGACGACCTGGTTCGGGACTTTTTTCAACGGCCACCTGACGCAGTGGGAGAACTATCTTCGATGGACGTCCCCAAAGGGCAGAGTCCAGTTGGACCTCGATACGGAGAACGACTTCGGTCATTTGCCAGTCGGCAATTTCGTCCAGCGCCTTTGGTCGGTGCGAGCGGCGTACGCCTGGAATCCTAATCTCGTGCTGTCGAGTTTCATTCAGTACGACACCGAATCCCAGAACGTCGGTACCAATACACGTTTGCGCTGGACCATTAAGCCGGGCAACGACCTCTTCATCGTGTGGAACAGGGGTTGGCAGCGCATCGTGACCGATCCGCATGTCAGCATCGTCCCCCAAAGCGATCTGATTGCGGTCAAGCTGCGCTGGACATTTCGCCTGTAGGCGTGAAACACGCGGAGGAGCGATGGAAACATGTCGCCGTGAATTCCTACAGAAGATTTCGGGTGGCGTCGTCCTCGCCGCATCGCGGTCGATCCTCAGCTGGAACGGAGGTGGTGCATTGAACGAGAGTTCACCTCCAGTTGGAGGGCAGGCCGCGCGGGATCTGAAAGACTTACGTGCACAATTTCCTGTACTGGAAGAACGGGTCAATGGCCGCTCCTTGGTCTATCTCGACAACGCAGCGACGACGCAGCGGCCTCGCGCCGTCATAGACCGCCTCGGGAACTTTTATTTGCACGACAATGCGAACCCCGCGATGAATCTCCACACCCCTCGCACGGCGATCCGCAGCCCTGTATGAGAAATCGAGGGAGACGGTAGCGAGATTTGTGCATGGGGGTCCCGGAGGAGATTGTTTGGACCCGCGGGACGACGGAAGCGATCGACCTCGTGGCAGCGTCCTTGGGCGGGGCCAATCTCGGGCCGGAGATGAGATCAATATTCATCGTCGTGTGAATATCTGCGTGTCGCAGCAGCTCCTGCTGAACCTTGAGATCCACGCCTAACGCGTGTAGCAAAGAAGAATGGCTGTGGCGGAACGTATGCCAGCCGATCAGGCCTAACCCCACCTTTTCCCCGGCGGGAACAAGCCAGTTATGCTCCCCGCTCAGTGTCACAATGACCCGGTCGGCGAGATTTTGTTGGTATGTTCTTGTCGGTTGTCAGAAAGATTTCAAAGGCTGCTTCCTCGGCGGCTCTCAGGAGTTCGCCGTTGCTCAGCGTATCCCAACCAAGGTCTTTCGTCTTTTTGACTATGTGGTCCTTGAGGAATGAGCGGAGAGGAGCAGGAAGTGCCGTGGTCAAAGAGAATAAGCATTCAGCGGTGCGCTGGAGTTTCCAGAATGCGCGCGGCAAAGTCCAGAACCCCCGTGACTTGGTCACGGGTCAGGTCGAACCATTCCATGATCTCTTCTATGCTGGCCCCCGCTTCGAGATTCTCGAAAACCGTAGCGACCGGCATCCGCGTACCACGGAAGACCCACGCGCCGCTTACCTTTCCGGGTATGCTCTCGACAGCCGGGCATTGTGATCAATCCAGCGCCGCCATAACAAGCTCCTTCGGGTTATCATTGACAGACTGCCACTTATCTGGACTTGAAGGTCGCTCGGCCTCAAGCGATCTCCTGCACCACAGCATGCCGCCGTCGCCCCACATCATTTTCACATTGTCGTCCGAGCGAACGCAGTCCTTCATTGATATTGGGTTCGTTGCCAGCCGGCCTTGTGCAGCTTCTGCTTGTTATAGCTCGCGCCTGCTTCCATCGCCGGAACCAGACGCCGTATTGCAGGGAAAGCGTTTGAAGGTTTAGCAGCTTGAGGATTGGCATTGACAGAACAAATGCGGGGGCGTTGATCGTGAACAAGAGAAGGTAGATCGCTTGATAGGGCCAGAACGGCGGGCCCATATCCCAGCCCATCCCATCAATCCAACCGTGCGATTGTTTTCATAGTCCCACGTCATCAGCACGGCCGCGAGAAAGCCGAAGACAAGGGAGAGCACCAATCGAAAGCGAATCCAATCGTGCTTCAAGGCCGGGCTGGTGCTAGCCCGAGAACAGGAGCGAGCGGCGTCCAACTCCTTGAAGAAAGAAACCACCAAGCCGGCCGGTTTAACCGACGATGGTCTTGTCGTGGAAGGGATAATCGATATCGGGCAAGCCCTTATAAGTGCGTGTGGAGGGCTGATAGACCTCGGCTGGGCACTTCATGTCCAGGGCTTCGTGAGGACGTTCGTTGTTGAAGATTTCGATAAAGTCATCGAAGCGGGCCTGCTGCTGAAGGAAGTTTCACCCATTGCGGTCGCATCTGTTTAGGCCGCCCTTCGACCCGTTCCTTTCGGAATAGTGATCGAAGCCCGCTCACTATGTTTCGTAGCAAAGACATGGTCCTTACGACGCCTCCAGAACCGCGGCTACTACTCGTAACGCAAGGCCACGATGGGATCCACGCGTGTGGCTCGACGCGCTGGAATGTAACAGGCAAGAATCGACGTTGCCGCCAGGACGATTGTCACGACGCTAAACGTCACTGGGTCGGCTGGGCGCACGCCGTAAAGCAGATCGGTCATCAGTCGCGTCAAAGCCAATGCTACCGCTGTTCCTGCGCCAATCCCGAAAAACGCCAGCCGTGCGCCAGTGCCTACTACTAGCCGCAGCACGCTGCCTCGGTCGGCACCCAGGGCCAGGCGCAAACCGATTTCTCGTGTCCGCTGAGCCATGGAATATGAAAGCACACCGTAGATCCCCAAGGATGACAGGACTAGGGCAAGACCAGCGAATGACGTCAGGAGCGCCATCACCATGCGCTGCTGCTTCATCGGTTCTAGCGCAATCTCTTCCATCATGGTGATGTCCGCAACGGGCTGGTTCTTGTCAACACGATGGATTTCCTGCGTCACCGCGCGCACTAGACTCTCTGGCTTTACGGTCGCCGAGGTGCGCACGACCAAGTGTTTTGGCCCCTCCATTAACCACGGAAATTGTTGATACGGGATGTACATCTCTGGATTAAAGCCGCCATCAGGTCCTTGGCTCAGGACATCGCCAGCGACTCCAACGACCGTGCGCCAAGGGCCTTGGCCTCCGATTCGCAGCTGCTTCCCTAACGGGTTTTGGCCCGGCCAGTAAGATCGAGCTAGTTGTTCATTCACGATCACGACTCTCTCGCCACTTTGTGTATCGTGATCGTTAAAGCTGCGGCCTCGACGCAAGGGAATTTCCATAGCGCGAAAATAATGCGGGCCGATAACAACATAATTGGCCGCTGGGACTTGTCCAGCCGGAGGATTGGGATCGTCCAGGATGGTGAAGAATTGCCCATCCCACCCGTTGATTGGCAGACCTCGGGAGACGCTTGCTGCTTCAACACCCGGCAATGACTCAACAGCGGAGACCAAGTGTTCCCAGAATTGCGCTCGGACTTGCGGCTCTTTGTACCGCTCACCCGAAAGCGGTACACGCAGCGTCAGGACATTCATCGGATTGAAGCCCAGGTTTACGCGGCTCAGCCCCGCGAGAGTCCGCACCATAAGTCCAGCCCCAATCAAGAGCACCATGGCGAGTGCAATTTCAGAGACCACCAGAGCACTGCGAAAGCGGCGGCTTCGGGGACTCTGCAGCGCGCTGCGACCGGCTTCTTTGAGGGTTTCTGTGACATCCGGGCGAGCGCTCTGAAGCGCGGGCGCCATACCAAAGAAGAAATTGGTCGTTATCACTGTGACCAGGGCGAAAGCGAGAACCCGCACGTCCGTCGCCCCGGCAGCCAAGCCCGGGGCGGAATTCACCAGGAATGGCGGAGCTAGCGCCACCAAGGCTTTGCATCCTAAAGAAGCCAGCAAAACTCCCAGAACTCCACCGGCGATAGAAAGCACTAAGCTCTCGGTTAACAGTTGTCGAATAATGCGACTCTTGTCGGCACCCAACGCGTTTCTCACCGCGAACTCGTTCGCGCGGCCCGAGCCTCGTGCAAGCAATAGGTTGGCGATGTTGGCGCACGCAATAAGCAGAACAAAGATCACCGCCCCCATTAGAACGAAAAGGGCCGGTCGCGTATCCCCTGAAACATTGGTGCGCAAGGTCATCAACTGAGCTCGCCACCCCTTCAGATCGTTATGCATCGGCTCGATGCGCTCTGACACGGTGTTCATCTGCGCCTCAGCCTGCTGCAAGCTAATACCAGGCTTCAGTCGGCCAATCCCGAAGTAGTCGTTCCATACGAGCGTGGGCGATAGTCCAATTCCGGACAACCACAGCTCAGGAATCGCGCCGTAAGGTGATGCATACAAGTGTGAAAAATTAGAGGGCATTACTCCAACGACTGTGTAGCTATCTCCGCTGACATCAAAAGCGCGCCCAATCACTTTTTCATCCGCGGCGAACCGTCGCTGCCACAAGCCGTAACTAAGGATTGCGACGCGCGGCCCTTGCGGCTGATCCTCTTCAACAGAAAACGGCCGACCGCGACTCGGAGCCACAGCCAACAGGGGGAACAAGTTGCTAGAAATGATTTCACAGGGGTCTTCCTCCGCTTCACCGGTTCCGGTCAGCACACAGGTCCGCTGTGTATATGCGGCGATGTCTTCAAAAGCTCCGCTTTGATTGCGCCACGCTAGAATCTCGGCCGGTGAAATGGGGTTCCGAACCCAGCCGCGCGGAGGATTTTTCTTCTCGATAAAAACGAGCCGGTCTGAATCCTTAAATGGCAACGGCTTGAGCAAAACAGCGTAGACAGCGGAAAAAATCACTGTGTTGGCGCCGATACCGAGCGCCAATGTAACCACGGCCACCGTTGTGAAACCAGGAGACTTGCGCAGAGTGCGGAGGCCGAAGCGCAGGTCCTGCCACGCGGTTTCGATATAAGACTCCCAACCCGCAGAGCGGACGACTTCCTTCGTGACTTCGAGACTTCCTCGCTCCAAGCGCACCGCGCGAAGCGCATCCTTGCGGCTCATCCCCTCCTTCATCTTTTCAGCCGCTTCCATCTCCAAGTAGGCGCCCAGCTCCTCATTCAACTCCCGGTCCACCTGCTCCTTGCGGAACAGTGATCGGAGCCCCCTTGCTATGTTTCGCAGACGAGCCATGAATTACTCGTACCTCAGTGCAACCATTGGATCGACGCTAGAAGCCCGGCTCGCGGGAAAGTAGCAGGCCATAAGCACAACAATTCCCAGGACTCCCGCGACACTGAGAAATATTGTCGGATCGTATGGCCCGACCTCAAATAACATGCTGCGCATGAACCGCACGAGTATGAATGCGGCCACTAGTCCGGCGCTGCCGCCAAGTGCCGCCCATTTGAGTCCGTGGCCCAGGAATAACTTCAGGATGTGCTGACGCGGTGCCCCAAGAGCCATCCGTACCCCAATTTCGTGTCTGCTCTGCGCGACTGTGTATGCCAATACGCCATAAACTCCCACCGCCGCTAGGAGAAGCGCATTCCCTGCAAACACAGACAGGAGCACGGCGGGCAGTCGAGTTTGGGAGGTAGACGCAGAGACGATTTCTCCCAACCTCTGAAGTTTGTAGATCGGAAGATCAGGATCGAGACTGTTGAGCTGCCCACGGATTGCAGTCGCAATTTGCTGAGGTTCAGAACTCGTGCGAACAACCAAAGTCATCGAACGAAGATCGACCCATAACCCGAACGACTTCTCTGTATAGAGGAAGTACAGTTCGGGTTTTGTCTCTTTATTCGAACCTTCGTTCTTGATGTTGCCCACAACTCCAACAACTGTTAGCCAAGGAGCGTCTGTTTTGAGCCTCAACCGCTTCCCGATAGCGTCCTCTTCCGGCCAGATTTTGCGGGCAAGGCTTTGGTTCACAACGACAGTTGAAGGCGCTGGATTAAGGTCGCGCTCATCCAAAACTCGGCCACGGATCAACGGAATTCGCATCACGCTGAAGTAGTCGGGGCTTATCACTTGTGTGTTAGCGATGTTCGTGCCCACTTCCAGTTGCCGTCCTTCGACTTCAAAGGAGGAATTCGCCAAGACGTCGCTCATGGGCAACTGGTTGACGATTGCGACAGCTCGTACGCTCGGTATGCTACGGACCTTCTCTTGGAGGTCCTTATAGAAAGTTGCGAATCTGCCATTGGGATACCGTAATTCCGGCAGAGACATTCGCATCGTTACGATGTTTGCCGGGTCGAATCCGAGTTGAACTCCGAGGAGTCGCATCAAGCTCGCGATCATGAGTCCAGCTCCTGCAAGTAGGACTAGAGAGAACGCAATTTCAGACATGACCAACAAACTGCGAGTACGCGTATTCTGGCGGCTCCCCATTGCATCCCGCCCATTCTCTTTCAGGATTTCATTCAATTGAGGATGGGAGGTTTTAAGAGCTGGTATTAGACCGAAGAGCAAAGCAGTCGATATGCACGTGATGGCTGCGAAGGACAAAACACGAAAATCGAGTGAGGGCGCTCCCAGCTGCTGAAGGGGGAGAGACTGTCCCAGCGGCACAAGCCTCAAGCCCAATAACGCTATCACTAGCCCTGCAGCTCCCCCCGCGAGAAATAAGAGAAGATTTTCGGCTAATAGCTGGCGAACGATACGCGCTCGACCCGCGCCGATAGCTATTCTGGTTGCAATTTCTTTCTTTCGAACTTCTCCGTGCGCCAAAAGCAGGCTGGCGATATTCGTGCAAGCAATCAAAAGCATAAAACCCACGCCCGCTATCAAAACCAACACCATTGGTCGTACATTGCCAACCATTTGCTCGCGAAGAGGTACAAGATTCACGCCAATGCCGACAGCTCCGCTGTAATAGGCGGGATACTTTTGCTCAATACGGGCGAGTATTGTCTTGAGCTCGGCATTGGATTGTTCAAGCCTGACTTGCGGCTTAAGGTCTCCGACAAGATTCAAATAGTGGTTGCCCAGGTTCGAACTATTCGCCGCAATGGGCAATGGCTGCCACAAATCTACGTCGCCGCTCGGAAACCTAAAATTCGCTGGCATAACTCCTATAACGGTGCAGCTTTTGCCATTCAAGATTACAGATTTACCGATGATCGCTGGATTCGATCCAAAGCGGTCTCGCCATAAATGGTGACTGAGAATTACAACTTGATCGTGCCCTGGCTCCTGTTCGTCAGGTGAGAATGATCTGCCAAGTACGGGTTGTGTTCCCAGGACCGGAAAGAAATCCGATGTCCCCCAACTGACGGAAAGTCTCGCCGGGTCTCCACGTCCCGTTAGCGTTGTTGAACCGAGAGCAAATCCAGCGACATGAGCTAAAGTTTGGCTCTGATGATATTCAAGGAATTCCGGCTCCGACGCAGTGAGTTCCGTCAGTCCCCTGGGGGAGAACGTGTTCCAGATCCTGACGATCCGATGGGAATTTGGATAAGGAAGAGGTCGCAACAGGAGAGAATCGACAACACTGAAGATTGCAGTCGTTGCGCCAATGCCAATCGCGAGCGTAAGGACGCAAACTGCGGTCAATCCTTGGTTCTTTCGGAGTTGACGGAGTCCATAGCGCACGTCGTGCCAAGAAGTCTCAAGAACAGATTCCCAGCCGGCGGATCTGACGACTTCCTTCGTAACTTCGAGGCTTCCTCGCTCCAGGCGCACGGCGCGAAGCGCATCCTTGCGGTTCATCCCTTGCTTGATTTTTTCCTCGGCAGCCATCTCGAGGAAGCCATCGAGTTCTTCGTCCAGCTCCTGGCCGATGCGTTTTTTACGGAGCAGCGATCGGAGCCCGCGTACAACATTTCGGAGCAAGGACATAGCACACCCCTCAGGATGCCTCTAAAATTCTGTCGATCGCCGCTACTTGCCTTCCCCATTCTCGCGTTTCGTTATCGAGTCTCTTACGCCCCTTCTGTGTCAGGGCGTAGTACTTCGCTCGCCTATTGTTCTCGGTTGCCTTCCATTCACCCTCGATCAACCCGTCTCTGTCTAATCGTTGAACGGCAAGAAATAACGAGCCGGCATTCAGGCGGAAAACGCCCTTGCTCATCTGTTCGATTCGGACGGAAATCCCATATCCATGCATAGGTTCGAGCGCGAGCGTTTTGAGAACGAGCATATCCAGCGTGCCCTGGACGAGATCACTCGGCTTGTCTGGCATAAACCCTCTTCCCCTTGGCTACCAAGAGGAACATTACGCCTCTTCTACTGGTTGTCAAGAGGAGAAGACCCCAAAATTCATGAGGAAAAGACCTGAGAATTCATGGCGGCAGGCGAACAGTCAGGGATTGGGGGGAGATTTGGCGCAGGGACCGAATCGAGCGTGGTACAGAAAACGGCCGAGAGGCCGGGACGGAAACGTGGCCTCTCGGGTTTGAGCTATAAGCGTTTTGCTACGACTGCTTGCGATGTGACGATTTCAGTCTTGTGCGCTTCTGGGCCGGTCGAGGAGAGGCCGCAGGATCTTGGCGAAGGGAGAAGACGGAGAAACGAAGACGAAAGCATCGGACGGTTATGTTCCGCTGCATTCGACTCTCTCTCAGCATCTTCGCGCATGGCAAAGCTAGACGCCTTACGCGAAGAGCGGGGATTTTGTTTTTCCGTCCCTCAAGGCGGCGGGCCGTGTTCCCCTCTCCGCGTCCACTTTCGTTGCCGATCATCTGCGGCCGGCCGCAGAGAAAGCCGGAGTACATTTCGAGAACGGGCAAAGGTTCGGGCTTCACAATCTTCGCCACTCACTCAGCAACTGGTTAGTGAACAAAGCAAAAGTCGAACCCAAAACCGTGCAGGGCATTAGCCGTAAGTGGATCAGCTGGAAGCACGTCAAAGTGTTCCTGGCGATTGCGCGGTGTCGCACCGCCGCGCTCGGCGGACATCTCGATGAATGCACTCGCTGCGGACATCGCGCCATCTCTTTCAATTCCTGTAGAAATCGCCACTGCCCGAAGTGTCAGGCAGGAGCTCGCGAACGTTGGCTGGAAAAGCGTCGCCGGGAACTTCTTCCGACGCAGTACGTCCATGTTGTCTTCACGCTTCCTCGTCATTTGCCTCCGTTGGTCTTGCAGAACAAGAAAATCGTCTACGATCTCCTGTTCCGAACCAGTGCAGAAACACTCCTCGAAGTCGCCCGCGATCCTAAACATCTTGGCGCAGAAATTGGCTTCTTCAGCGTGCTGCATACCTGGAGTCAAAAACTCGAACTTCACCCGCATGTACATTGCGTGGTGCCCGCCGGCGGCCTGTCTGTCGATCACACCCGCTGGATCAAACCACGCTACGATTTCTTTCTTCCCGTCGAGGTGCTCAGTCGCGTCTTTCGCGGCAAGTTCCACGAAGCGCTCAAGCGTGCCTTTCATGATGGCAAGCTCAACTTTCATGGAAACTTGAAGCTCCTCGCTCAGCCGAAAACCTTTGTTGCGTGGCTCAGACCATTGTTCCGAAAGGATTGGGTGGTCTATTCGAAACGTCCATTCGGGGGCCCAGAGCATGTGCTCCGTTATCTGGGCCGTTACACCCATCGCGTGGCCATCTCCAACCATCGCCTGGTCTCGTTTGCTGATGGGAAGGTCACCTTTCGTTGGCGCGATTCCGCCCACAACAACGAACAGAACTTGCTGCCTCTATCTGTCGATGAGTTCTTCCGCCGCTTCCTGTTGCATCTGCTCCCCCAAGGTTTCGTGCGCATCCGTAACTTCGGCTTCCTGGCCAACCGGCGGCGTGCCACCACCTTGCCACTTTGCTTTCAGTTGCTCGGCTCGGCGCGACTAGCCAAGGCAGAGGCATCCACCGCAGGTTCGAACGATGCTTGGCTTTGCCCCAAATGTGGTGGGCCGATGCTGGTTATCGAAAGGCTTACAGCTGCGGAGATCCAACTCCGTTCTCCGCCAAGTCGGGACGCGTTCGCCGCATGAGACGACTACCAACATCCCAAAATCTTTGCGTGCTTCCGCTCGCTAACTCTCTTTGTGTCTTCCTGTCCGACCAATCTCTTTTCCCTACTCCCCAAGGTCATCCTTACCGCACCACACTTGCGCTTTCAGCAACGCTTCTTCTCTCCCGGTTGGGTCTTTGCTTTCCCGCATCTCTCCGGGGCGAACGCCAAACCTACTTTCCCTCAATTGAATTTGCATAACACCCGCGTCCGCCGCAACCCCGAGCGGCTTCCTTCAAGTCGCTGTATCGAAAGCGCCCAACACCGTGCTCGTGCGCGCATCTCGGCGTGCTCGCGCTTCCGATACAGCACTAAGACTTCTCGTTACCTATCGCATGTCCCGATCTGGATTACTTCCGATTTGCCGACAACTCAGTGCTCTTTGTTGGCGCTACTAATTTGATTCCGCCCGTTAGTACATCCTCGCTCGCCGCCGGCAGGCACAATCGCAAAAATCAGCTAGACCGTTGATGCATCTGCAACAAGCGATCAAGGCTCCACAGCCCTCCACCCTCGGGCGAAAACGCCAGTCTGCTAAGTGCCGGCAGAGCCTTGCAGAGTTCTCTCTCACTGTTTCGAGTAACGAAGCGCAACACATCCTGATTTAAATGGCTTTGACTCAACCAGTTTCAATTGCAATTTCTCGGGCAGGCTGACGCCCTCCATCAATCGTCTGCCTTCTCCAACAATGGTTGGCATAATGACAAAACGATATTCATCAATCAGGCCAAGCTCCATTAGTTGTGAAGGAACATCTACACCGCCGACCAGAATATTTTTGCCCTGTTCTTGCTTCAGTTTAAGTATTTCGTCGCGAAGGTTCGTACGAACAATTCTCGTATTTTCATCTTCAGCGCTGGCCAATGATCGTGAAAAAACAATCTTCTTCTTGGAGAC
>Ga0207684_10002901_pt1 | contig 16987 bp, 17 predicted proteins | sample KBSK5501metaG_FD_184342 | JGI IMG/M metagenome (GOLD analysis project Ga0207684, IMG submission 184342) | Corn, switchgrass and miscanthus rhizosphere microbial communities from Kellogg Biological Station, Michigan, USA - KBS K5-50-1 metaG... | ecosystem: Host-associated > Plants > Roots >...
CGCGGGTATCTCCACCGGGACCGACAGCACTGGCCAGCACCTGACCTTCACCGACGTGGCGCGCGCCATACCTCCGCTGCGCCTGGGCACGCACACCGTCGGGGTCAACATCACCACGTCCGGGGTGCTCATCGTCTTCCTGGACGGTGCGCAGATCTTCCAGGACGCGGAGCCTTCCCTGCCGGGCAGCGCCCTGCTCGCGTTCACCGGGGCGACCGGCACCAAAGTGGGGGTACACCTGGTACGGGACGTCGCCATCTCCACGGTGGGGTAGTAAGCCAGCCGCGCGCCGTCAAGCTGGCCGGGTGCTGGCGGTCACTTGGTTACGGTGAGGGCTGCCCGGCCAGGGCCCGGCTGGGCCACAGGCTGAGAGCGATGAGCGCGGCGGCGCTGATTTTGAGCGTGACGGTCCCCATGTCCTCCCCCTACGGCAGCCGGCGCGGGGCTGGGCGCTCGGATGATCTGTGAACTCACCGCCGGCTCCCGCGTGCAGCCCGAGGATGGTATCAGCCGGCGGGCCACCCATATGGCCGCACTTCGGCCGATTGGCGAAAGATCCCCGGATCGCGGGGGACGTCCCCTGGGCGCCGGTCACCGGCGCGCGGTGCGCTCCAGCGCGGCCTGCCCGGCGCCGTCCGGCTGGCCCTGCGGCGCGTGCTCCTCGTGCACGTACCGGCCGCCGCGCAGCAGCGACACCCCGGCGGCGATGACCAGCAGGCAGATGGCCATGGCGAACACGATGTTCAGGCCGTGGTGGAACGGCCCGGAGAGGAGCTGCGGGAAGAACACCTTGCCGGTGAGCAGCGCGACGTGGCTGGCCGGCAGGTGGGCCAGGATGCCGGTCGGGCCGAGCAGCTGGGCGACCGGGTTGTACCCGAGGAACGCGGCGAACAGGCTGCCCACCGGCGGCAGCGAGCCGATCTTGAACGCGATGGCGTGGGGGACGCCCTGGGCGGCGAGCCCGTGGGTGAACGTGCCCGGCAGGGTGGCCGCCAGCCCGGCGATCATCAGCGTGAAGAAGACGCCGATCGAGAGCACGAACCCGGAGTTCTGGAACGTGGCGAGCATGCCGGAGGCGGCGCCGCGCTGCCTGGCCGGGACGCTGTTCATGATCCCGGCCGCGTTCGGCGCGGAGAACAGCCCCATCCCCGCGCCGGCCACGAAGATCAGCACGGCGAACACCCCGTAGCTGAAGTTGGTGGGGATGAGCAGCAGGCCGGCAAACGCCAGCGCGGAGACCAGCAGGCCGCCGGAGGCGAACCAGCGGGCCCCGTGCCTGTCCGACAGCCAGCCGGACACCGGCCCGGAGAAGACGAACCCGCCGGTCAGCGGAAGCAGGAAGATGCCCGCCCACAGCGGGGTGTCCCTGAAGTCGTAGCCGTGCAGCGGCAGCCAGATCCCCTGCAGCCAGATGATCAGCATGAACTGCAGCCCGCCGCGGGCGATCGAGGCGAGCAGGGTGGCGCTGATGCCCGCCGCGAACGCCCGGATCCGCATCAGGTGCAGGTCGAACATGGGCGCGGCGACCTTCTGTTCCACGACGCAGAACACCGCCAGCATGGCGACGCCGCCGAACATCCCGCTCAGCACCAGCGGGCTGGTCCAGCCCATCGAGTGCCCGCCGTAGGGCAGCAGCCCGTAGGTGATGCCCACCAGCAGCGCGATCAGGCCGACCGCGAACGTGACGTTGCCGAGCCAGTCGATCCGCGACGGGGTCCGGATGCCGGCCTCGCGCAGGCTCAGGTACGACAGATGGCACCGCCGATGCCGATGGGGACCGACACGATGAACACCAGCCGCCAATCGACCGCGGCCAGGACACCGCCGAGGATCAGGCCGATGAACATGCCGGAGATGCCGGCCACCTGGTTGATGCCCATCGCGGTGCCGCGCTGGTTGGACGGGAACGCGTCGGTCAGGATCGCCGGTGCGTTGGCCATCAGCATCGCCCCGCCGGTCGCCTGGATCACCCGGAACCCGATCAGCCACAGCGCGCCGGACGGCCCGGTCAGCGGGTCGAACGGCAGCGCCAGGGCGCCGAGCGCGAAGATCGTGAACCCGGCGTTGTACATCTTGACCCGGCCGTAGATGTCACCCAGGCGGCCCAGCGTCACCACGAGCACGGCAGAGACGACCAGGTAGCCCATCAGCATCCACAGCAGGTAGCTGACGTTGCCCGGGGTCAGCGGGTTGAGCTTGATGCCACGGAAGATGGCCGGCAGCGAGATGATCACGATCGACGCGTTGACCGTTGCCGCCAGCATGCCGACGGTCGTGTTGGACAGCGCCAGCCACTTGTAATGCGTCCCGCGCAGCCGCGCGGGCGTGCCGCGCTGCCCGCCGGGCGCGCCGTTCGGCGCGGGCCCGCCGGGTGCCCCGCTGCGGGCGGAGCCGCCGGGTGCCCCGCTGCGGGCGGAGCCGCCGGGTGCCCCGCTGCGGGCGGAGCCGTTGTGCCCGCCCGGGCCACCCTGCCCGGGCACGTTCGCTTGGCCGGCCGCGGAGTCGGTCACCTGCTGCGGATCTCCTCGCTCAGCGTTAATTGCTATCAGCAAACTAACAGAGAAAGAGGATCACACCCAACGTTAATCAGGCCCGCTGGCCGCGCGGAAGACGGCCCCGGCCCCCGCGTCGCCAGTCGGGCGCCGGGGTTCCAGCCCGGGCCTGCCGTAGCCGCGGCGGCGCCGGCGCGGGCCCCGCGCCGCGGGCGGGGCGCCCGCCGGGGTGCCGGCCCGGTGCGCGCCTGCTCGTTAGGTGACGGCGCTGGCCGGGGGCGATATTTTCGTCAGGTGAGCCCGGCACGCAAACCAAGCGACCTGCGCGCGTCCGACCATGACCGGGAACGGGTCGTGGCGGTCCTCGCGGAGGCGGTGGGTGACGGGCGGCTCACCCTGGAGGAGCATACCGAGCGCGTGCAGCGCGCCTACCAGGCGCGCACCCTCGGCGATCTCGCCTCGCTGACCACCGACCTGGCCCCGGCCGCGGGCCAGCCGCTCAAACTGGACGACTCCCGCACGGTGACCGCGTTCTTCGCCACCGTACGGCGGGACGGGCGCTGGGTGGTGCCTGAGCGGCTCGACGTGGCGGCCGTGGGCGGCCACGTGATCCTCGACCTGCGCCAGGCCCTGCTCCAGGGCACGCACACCGTCCTGCACGCTGCCCTGCTCGGCGGCCAGTTGCACCTGCACGTGCCGGACGGGGTCCAGGTGACCGTGACCAGCGCGCGGCGGCAGGACCGGGCCCGGGTCGGCTTGGCCGACCGGCAGGCCACGCCGGCGCCACCCGGGTCGCCGTTGATCGAGGTCCGGACGTTCAGCTTCGCGGGCCGGGTGCAGGTGCACGCGCCCCGCCGGCCGGGGACCCGCTGGCGTGGCCGGTTGCCGCGCCGGCCCGGCGTCCCGCGCTGACGTGGGTACCACGCTCATGCCAGTCAGCCCTGTGCCACTCTCCGAGCCCGCGGTCGTCACCCGGCTGCGGGCCGCTGGATGCGTTTTCGCCGAGGACGAGGCGCGGCTGCTCATGTCCGCGGCTGGCACGCCGGCCGAACTGTCCGCCATGGTGGACCGACGGGCGGCCGGTGAGCCGCTGGAACACGTCCTCGGCTGGGCGGAATTCTGTGGCCTGCGGATCGCGGTGGAGCCCGGCGTCTTCGTGCCGCGCCGTCGCACCGAGTTCCTGGTCCGCCAGGCCATCGCGGTCGCCCCGTCGCACCCGGTGATCGTGGACCTGTGCTGCGGCTCCGGCGCGGTGGGCGCCGCGCTCGCCGCGGCACTGGACGGCGCCGAAGTGCACGCCGCGGACATCGACCCCGCCGCGGTGCGCTGCGCGCGCCGCAACCTCGCCCCGGCCGGCCGCCATGTCTACCTGGGCGACCTGTTCGGGGCGCTGCCCGCCGCGCTGCGCGGCCGGGTGGACATCCTGGCCGCCAACGTGCCCTACGTGCCCACCGGGGAGGTCGGCCTGCTGCCGGCGGAGGCCCGGCTGCACGAGCCGCGGGTGGCGCTGGACGGCGGCGGCGACGGGCTGGACGTGCTGCGCCGGGTGACGGCGCAGGCGGCACGGTGGCTGGCGGAGGGCGGCACCCTGCTGGCCGAGATCAGCGACCGGCAAGAACAAGCAGCATGCGATACGGCACGGCGCGGCGGCCTGGTCCCACGGGTGGCACGTTCTGCCGGGCTGGCCGCGACGGTGCTGCTCGCCAGCAGGACCACCGCGTAACGCCGGCGGGGCAGTCAACCGCAGCCGGTGCGGTGCGTCGCGTAGATGATCACCGACGGGTTCTGGAACGCCTGCTGGTAGTGGGCGGGGTCGGCGGCGAACGCCGGCAGGTCTGCGCCGTTGCCGACCCGGTACAGCACGACGTAACGCACGTCCTGGCGCACCAGGATGTTCGCGGACTGGCAGCTTTGCGGGCGCAGCAGCACCTCTTGCGAATCGAGCAGCGGCGCCTTGCCCGCGGTGGGCAGGGAACGCGGGTGCGCGATGCGGAACGGGCTGTAGGACTGCAGCCCGGTGTAGCCGCCCATGGCCAGCACGGCCCGGTTGGTGATCCCCGGGTTCATGTACGGCGTCGAGATGATCGTGCCCCCGGTGTTGTGCCGCGCCAGCCACTGGCCCGCCGCGGCGACCCGGTGGCTCAGCAGTTCCCCGGCGGACCGGTCGCTGGCGTTCACCGCGTGGAACGCCTGGGCCAGCAGCATCACCCCGCCCAGGACGCCGGCCACGCTGGCGGCCAGCGCAGGCCCGGTCCGGTTGACGGCGCCGCGCAGCGGCAACGCACGGACGACCAGGCCGATGCCGAGCGCCGCCAGCACCGAGAGCGGCGCGCCGAGGTCCCGCTCGAACCGCTGCGGGAACCCGTCCAGCGAGGTCCGGCTGCCCAGGTACATGACCACGCACCAGGCGACCACGGTCGCCACGGTGAGCACCTGGGCGGGGCGGCGCAGGTAGCGCAGGCTCACCGCGAGCGCGGCCAGGCCCAGCAGCCCGAACCATACGATCGGCGGCCCCAGTTCCTTGAGCAGGGCGCCCTGGCCGACGGGCGCCTGGCTGCCCAGCACGATGGAGACCGCGCCGCCGGCGGAGGACCTGCCGCCGAGGACCCCGCCCGGGTTGTAGACGTAGATCGCGTAGCACGCCGACAGCACCGCCACCCCGGCCAGCGACAGCAGCAGCGCGCGGGACTCGCCGCGGTGCCGCGCGCGCAGCAGGTACGGCAGGCAGATCACCGCGACGCCGGCGAACAGCACCGCCGCGTACAGCGTGGCCACCGAGTGGTACAGCACCGCGGAAGCGCCCACCACGGTGACCAGCGCGGCCGACCGCACGGTTGGCGCCTCATACAGCGTGACCAGCGCCGCGACGGTCATCACCAGCAGGAAGAACGCGGAGACGAGGTCGGGGTAGCGGCCCTCCGCGAAGCCGTTGAACGCCCCGGTCAGGACCAGCCCGGACAGCGCCGCCGCGCCGAGGCCGTACTCCCAGCCCCAGAGCCTGGTGGCCAGGGCGTAGGCGCCCAGCGCGGTGACCACGAGCAGCATCGGCGCCAGCACCGGGAACAATGCCAGCGGGGTGAGCCCGGCGAGCCGGCAGACCACCGCGGTCATCGCGGAGAACCCGGGCGGGTAGATGAGGTAGGCCGGGTACTGCCCGTGCGCGAGCATCTGCTCGGCCATCACCGCGTGCGAGAACTGGTCCCCGCCGCTCACGTAGGGCCACTCGAAGCGGACCACGCCGGAGTAGACCCGCAAGGCGGTCAGCACCAGGATCACGGCCAGGCCGCCGTCACGCACCACCGGCAGCGGCAGGCCGAACGGCCGCCGCTCCGGCCCGGAACCGCCAGCGGCGACCCCGGCCCGGGCCGATCCCGTCCTGGTCGGCGTGGTCCCGGCGTGCGCCGACCCGGCCGGGGCTGGCGCGGAACGGTCAGCCGACGGGCCGCCGTCGGCCGGGGAACCGGGCGCCGGGGAATCCGGTACTGAGGCGGCCGACGTCGACGGGGCGGATTCCGGGGACGCGGGCGGCGGCGCCGACAGGAATTCCCTCGGCCCTGAGGCCGGTCCGGATGGGGTGCCCGCAGGCGGCGGTGCTAGGCCCAGCGGGGGATCCGCGGGCTCGGGGGGGCGGGGCCAGGCCATCAGGGCACCACCGGCCAGCAGCACGACCGCGATGAGCGCGAGCAGCGGCAGCGGGGGCCGCTTGACGGCCATCATCAGCAGCCCGGCCGCGATCGCGGCGGCGACCAGGCCGAGCACCCGCGGGTCCCGGCACGGCTCCGGCACCCGCAGCACCGGGGCCGCCGTCCCGGGGGCCGGGCCCCGGAGCCGGTAGACCAGCAGCCCAGAGCCGAACACGATCAGCACCGCGGCCAGAGCCACCCAGAGCGCGACACCGGTGTGCGCGGCCCGGGCGATGATCACCGCGATCGTCGGCACCGACGCCATCGATAGCCCGGTGGAGTAGGCCAGCCGCTCACCCAGCCCGCCGGTCGGCCGCAGCACCGTTGCCCAGAAGTACCCGGGCAGCACGGCCCCAGCCGTTCCGGCCAGCAGCGCGCGGATCAGGTCCAGGTCCACGAGACACCGCCGAACGTTGAGTCGGGCGCCGAGCGCCGGCCGGCCCGGCTCCCCGAGGAGCACCGAAGAAGACGCACCGTACCTTATGCGGTCAACCTTGTGGTGGGTGCGCTTTTACCGCCCCCTAGCGCGGGCCCGCAGCCCACGGCGCGTCCATGCCCTGGACCCTCCGACGGAACAGCCTCGGACCAGCAGCGCCCCAGAGCCCTCGCACCCCCTCCGACGGAACAGCCTCGGAGCGGCCGAGTCCCAGAACCCTCGGACCCCTCCGATGGAACAGCCTTTGACCAGCCGAGCCCCAGAGCCCGCTCACCCCTCCTGTTGGGGCATGAACGTGGCACCGAGGCCCCTCTATGGGCATCAACCTCGCATTCATGCCCCCAGTAACCGGGGCACGGCTGCGGCGGTTAGTCGGCGGAGTCGAAGTTCACCGAGCTGTAGGCGCGCAGCTTCCAGAGCTGGTGCTCGCTGGTGATGGTCCTGATGGTGCCCGAACGGGCCCGCATCACCAAAGAGTGCGACGTGGCGCCGCCGGCCCGGTACCTGACACCGGCCAGCAGTTCCCCGTCGGTGATCCCGGTCGCGGCGAAGAACGCGTCCTCGGACGCGACCAGGTCGTCGGTGGTGAGCACCCGGGACAGGTCGTGCCCGGCGGCGATCGCCCGCTCCCGCTCTGCGTCGTCGCGCGGGGCGAGGCGCCCCTGGATGGTTCCGCCCAGGCACTTGATCGCGCACGCGGCGATGATGCCCTCGGGTGTGCCGCCGACCCCGAGCAGCAGGTCTACCCCGGTGCCGTCGCGCGCTGCCATGATCGCGCCGGCCACGTCGCCGTCGGTGATGAGCTGGATCCGCGCTCCCGCCGCGCGTACCTCTGCCATGAGGTCCGCGTGCCGCGGCCGGTCCAGGATGACCACGGTCACGTCGTGTGGTGAGCACGCCTTGGCCCGGGCGACCTTAGCGATGTTGTGCGCGACGGGTGCCTCGATGTCCACGAGGCCGGCCGCGGCCGGCCCGGTGACCAGTTTGGACATATAGAACACCGCGGACGGGTCGTACATCGACCCGCGGGCGCTGACCGCGAGCACGGAAATCGCGTTCGGCATCCCGTTGGCGGTCAGTCGGGTGCCGTCGATCGGGTCCACGGCGACGTCACAGGCCGGGCCGCTGCCGTCGCCCACCTCCTCGCCGTTGTAGAGCATCGGGGCGTGGTCCTTCTCGCCCTCGCCGATCACCACCACGCCCTTCATCGAGACCGTGTTGATGAGCATGCGCATCGCGTGCACCGCGGCGGCGTCGGCGCCGTTCTTGTCGCCCCGGCCCACCCACCGTGCGGCGGCCATGGCACCGGCCTCGGTGACCCTGACCAGTTCCATGGCCAGGTTCCGGTCCGGCGCTTGCCGGGGCGGCCTGGGTGGCTCGCTGACCGTAACTCCGGGCTCACCAGGGATGCCAACAGTTTGGTCTGTCATGGCCGGCGCCTTCCGCTGGGAACTAACAGATCAGAACGGTGCGCCGGGCTCACTCGGCTCCTGTTCGCCGGCCGACGCCGCGGTGAGCCGCGCCCTGGCGCCTTCGAGCCACTCCGAACATATGGCGGCGAGCCGCTCGCCCTGCTCCCAGAGCTCCAGCGACTCCTCCAAGGTGAGCCCCCCGCTCTCAAGCCGCCGGACCACGTCGGCGAGCTGGTCGCGCGCCGTCTCGTAGGGGAGCGGGGAAGCAGCCTCCGTCACCAGGCCAACCTAGCCGGCGGGGCCGCGGACAGCGCGGTGAGCCAGGTCAGGCAAGCGAAACCAGGGTCGGGCCGCGAAGCCGGGGGTCGGCAAGGCCGCGGTGGGGCCCGCGAAACCGGGGTCAGGCTGGCAAGGCCGCGGTCGGGCCGGCAAGGCCGCGGTGGGGCCCGCGAAACCGGGGTCAGGCCGGCAAGGCCGCGGTCGGGCCGGCAAGGCCGCGGTAGGGCCCGCGAAACCGGGGTCAGGCTGGCAAGGCCGGTCGGGCCGGCAAGGCCGCGGTAGGGCCCGCGAAACCGGGGGTCGGGCCGGCGAAACTTGGGTCAGGCCTGCTCGCCCTCGTCGGCAGTGACCGACAGCTGGTCGTCGGCGAATCGCACGGTCAGCCGTTCGCCCGCGGTGACGCCCGCGGCGCTGCGGACAACACCACCGCCGGGCCGCTGGACGATGGCGTAGCCACGCCGCAGCGTCGCCGACGGGGCCAAGGCGAGCAGCCGCGCCCGCAGATGACCCATGTCGTCGCCGGCGCGGCCCAGCTCGGCGGACAGGGCCCGCCGGCCGCGCTCGGCCAGCCCGTTGACCTGCTCCTGCCGCCGGTCGATCTCGCGGAGCGGGTCGGCGAGCACCGGGCGGGATCGTATGGCGTCCAGCCAGGCAAGCTCCCGGTCCACCCGGCCCGCGACGATCCGGTACGCGCGGGACCGCAACCCGGCGATGAGGTCCAATTGCTCGGTCACGTCCGGTACCACCCGGCGGGCCGCGTCGGTCGGCGTGGACGCCCGGACGTCGGCGACCAGGTCAAGCAGCGGGGTGTCCTGCTCGTGGCCGATCGCGCTGACCACCGGGGTCCGGCAGGCGGCCACCGCGCGGATCAGCGACTCGTCGGAGAACGGCAGCAGGTCTTCGATCGACCCGCCGCCCCTGGCGATGATGATCACGTCCACCGCGGGGTCGTTGTCCAGCCGGGCCAGCGCATCGGTGATCTCACTGACCGCGAAGGCGCCCTGCACCGCGACCTGCTCGACCCGGAACCGCACCGCCGGCCAGCGCCGGGCCGCGTTGAGCTGCACGTCCCGCTGGGCCGCCGAGTCGCGCCCGCAGATCAGGCCCACGCATCCGGGCAGGAACGGCAGCCGCCGTTTGCGCTCAGCCGCGAACAGGCCCTCGGCGGCCAGCGAGCGCCGCAGCCGCTCCAGCCTCGCCAGCAGCTCGCCGATGCCCACCGCCCGGATCTCCAGCCCGGCCAGTGAGAAGGAGCCACGGGCCACGTTGAACTCGGGCTTGGCCCACACGACCACACGGGCACCCTCGCCCGGTGCCGGGTCGGCCGCCTCCAGCACCGCTCGGGAGCAGATCACCCGCACCGACACGGCCGCGACCGGGTCCCGCAGGGTCAGAAACGCGGTTTGGCCGCGCTTGGTCAGCTCGGCGATCTGGCCTTCGACCCAGATCCTGCCCAGCCTGCCCACCCACTCGCCAACCAGGCGGAGCGCGGTGCGGACCGGAACGGGTGACTCAGCGGAAGTTTGCAACGGCATGGCAACACCACAATGGCACCGTGAGGGCCTGACCGCCGCCGAGTTCCTGCCCGCCGCGCGTCCTCACCGGCCCGGGTAACTACCGCGATATCGTGTAATACGATGTCGTAATACCGAAGGGCCTGCGTGCCGAGGGAGGGCCTGCGCGCCCACGGGAGGGCTGCGCGCACGGGAGGGGCTGCACCGGGGCAGGGCTGCACCGGGGCAGGGGCCGCGCGCCGGGATTTGGTCCGCGCCGGAGTAGGGCCTGCGGGCTGGGACCACCAGACCGTGTTATCCGGTGGTGATCTTCGCCAGGCGCCGTTCGAGCATGGTGATTACCGGCTCGCGGCGGGCGTGGGCCTGCTCGTAGGCGAGCATCGCCTGGATCGCGGTGGCGTCGAGCCCCCGCAACCGGGCACGAAGCGAGGCCAGGGAGAGATCGTCGTAGCCGGGCAGCGGCGCCGCTACCGCGGCGGCCGGCTCGGCTTCCCCGGCCCTCGGCGTCGGCACGGTCCCCGCCTTCTCGGCCGAGGCGGTCCGCACCTTCGCAGTCGGCCCGGTCTTCGCCTTCCCGCTAGGGGCTCGCTTCGCAGCCTTCTCGGCGGGCGCTTGCTCGGCGGTCTCCGCGGCCCTCGGTGCCGGCACGGTCTTCGGGGTCGGCGTGGTCTTTGTGGCCGGGGTCGTTCTTGTGGTCTTGGCCACAGCCGGGCTCTTGGTGGCCCTGGCTGCGGGAGCAGCCTTCGCGGCCGGCGGACGCTTCGCGGCCTCGGCTGCGGCGGCGGTTCCCGCGGCCTTGGTGGCCTTCGCCGTTGGAGTGGCCTTCGCCGGTGGAGTGGCCTTCGCCGGTGGAGTGACCTTCGCCGGTGGAGTGACCTTCGCCGGTGGAACCACCTTCGTGGCCGGAGTCGTCTTTGTGGTCTTGGCCACAGCAGGGCTCTTTGTGGCCCTGGCTGCGGGAGCAGCCTTCGCGGGCGGGGTGGTCTTCGCGGCTGGCGGGGCCTTTGCGCCAGTCGTGGTCTTGGCGGCCGGCGTGGCAGTGGCCCGGCCGGCCCCGGAGGCAGGGCCTGGTGCGGAACCTGCCGCCGCGCCGTCGGCCCTGGCCGGAGTGGCGATAGGCGCGGCCGTGGCTGCGGGGCTTGCCGCGGCCTCACGGACGGACGGCGTCTGAGGGCCGCCGGGCTCGGTATGCGGGGTGCCGTTCCGCTGCTCCTGCGGTGCCTGCCAGGGCCGGGTCTGGCTGGCCGGGCGCGGTGCCAAGGCGCGCTCGGGCGCCCAGACCTGCTCGGCCGCCCTGGCGCGGACCTTATCCGCCGCGAGCAGGATCTGGCCGATCCCGGCGAAGACCGCCCGGAGCACGACCAAGGGAGCCTCTTTGATGCGGTCGTTGACCTGCGGGATTGGCATACGGTTCTCCCTGGCGTGCGTGCCTGCGGCGCCGCTGGCGGGCGGGCGATGCCTGCGAGCGATGAGTTCATTGTCTCGTCTCGTCCCGTTCATCGCAGCATCGGGCCAGGGTTTGTCCGGATAAAGTCCGGCGGCCGGGGCAGGGGCGGCGCCCGGCAGCGGCCCCGCGGTGGTCGCTTACCATGAGAGGCATGCCTGTCAAGACCCGGCGTGTCCTGCTCGCAAAGCCCCGCGGTTACTGCGCGGGGGTGGACCGCGCGGTGCAGGCGGTTGAGGTGGTGCTGGAGCGGTACGGCGCGCCGGTCTACGTGCGCAAGCAGATCGTGCACAACTCCCACGTGGTCGCGTCCCTCGAAGCCCGGGGCGCGATCTTCGTGGAGGAGGTGGAGGAAGTCCCGGAGGGCGCGGTTGTCGTGTTCTCCGCGCACGGAGTGGCGCCCCAGGTCCGCGAGGATGCCCGCAAGCGCGGGCTGCGCACGATCGACGCGACCTGCCCCCTGGTCACCAAGGTGCACAACGAGGCGCGGCGGTTTGCGGCCGAGGACTACGACATCCTGCTCATCGGGCACGAAGGGCACGAGGAGGTCGTCGGCACCACGGGTGAGGCGCCCGCGCACATCCACCTGGTGGACGGCCCGGAGGAGAGCGCGACCACAAAGGTGCGGGACCCGGCCAAGGTGGCGTGGCTGTCCCAGACCACGCTGTCGGTCGATGAGACCCAGCAGACCGTCGCCGCGCTCCGGGAGCGCTTCCCGCTGCTGCTCGACCCGCCCAGCGATGACATCTGCTATGCCACGCAGAACCGGCAGGCCGCGGTCAAGGCCATCGCCGGTGAATCGGACCTGGTGCTCGTGGTGGGGTCGCGCAACTCGTCCAACTCGGTGCGGCTTGTGGAAGTGGCCCGCGACGGCGGCGCCGGAGCCGCCTACCTGGTCGACGATGCGTCGGCGCTGCGGCCCGAGTGGCTGGAGGGCGTCTGCACGGTCGGGCTGACCAGCGGCGCGTCGGTTCCCGAGGACCTGGTCGAGGGCATGCTCGCCCGGCTCGCCGAGAACGGCTTCGACCAGGTCGAGGAGGTCGAGGCGGTCCCGGAGCGGATGCAGTTCGCCCTGCCGAAGGAGTTGCGCCCGCAGAGGGCCGCCCGGCGGAAGTAGCCCTCGCGCCGCTTCGCGCAGGGCCCGGCCCGGTCAGCCGGACCGCAGTAGTTCGTGGATCAGGTCCCTGATGCACCGCGGCAGGCCGCGGGCCCAGGCGATGGCGACCGTGGCGGCGAGGCCCGCGGCCAGCCACGGCGCGGCGCCAGTGAGTGTGGCGACACTCCCCACCACTACCGACAACAGCAGGCTGCCCGGCCCGGTGACCGCGCTGACGCAGACCATCAGCACAACGAACACCAGCGGCGGGCTGACCACGACGGTCAGCAGGTCAGCGGGCACGGTGTACCGGGCGGCGAGCACGCAGCCGACCAGGAACGCCAGGCCCGCCAGCATCGTCCAGCCGGCCAGCGCGGCCGCCAGGAGGCCGGCCAGGAAGACCGCGGCCATGATCAGCACGGCCCCGCGCCCGGTGAGCCGTGCTGCCGGGCCAGCAGCCTGCTCGGGCCGTCCGTTACGAGGCCGCGCCATTGGTGTGGGCCACGAACAGCTCAGCCGGTGAGCCCGCGAGGCTCATGCCGGTGGCGGGGGCGGGCTCAGGCGTGGCCTCGGGGGAGGCGTGGGTCGTGCGTTCCGCGGCGCCCTGGCCCCCGGCGCCCTCGCCCGCCGTGGCCTCGGGAGCCCCGGTGGCGGGCGCGGGCCGGCCGTCGGGGGCGGCCGCGGCAGACAGTGCGGGCACGGCCGGCTCCGGCGCGGGAGCCGGGACGACCGACGCCGTCAGCTCCGGCGCGGGAGCCGGGACGACCGACGCCGTCAGCTCCGGCGCGGGCGCCGGGACGACCGACGCCGTCAGCTCCGGCGCGGACAGCAGCCGGGTGGGCTCCTCCACGATCCGCGGTGCCTCGTGGGTGTCCTGGACAAGGCCGAGCTGGGCGAGCCGCCGGGCGCTGACCAGCACCCGGCTCTCCAGGGAACCGACCGTCTGGTTGTAGGCGCTCACCGCGCCGGTGAGCGCCTTGCCCACCCTGTCCATGTGCTGGCCCAGGCCGGAGATACGCTCATAAAGCTCCCGACCGGCGTCGAACACCGCCCGCGCGTTCTCCGACAGCGCCTCCTGCTGCCAGGCGTACTGCGCGGTCCGGAGCAGGGAGACCAGGGTCGTGGGGGTGGCGATGTGTACCCGGCGCGCCATCGCGTACTCCAGCAGCCCGGGGTCGCGCTCCAGCGCCGGGGCGAGGAACGCCTCACCGGGGATGAACAGCACCACGAACTCCGGCGTGGCAGGCAGCGCCGCCCAGTACGCCTTGCCGGCCAGCCGGTCCACGTGCTCGCGCAGGTGCCGGGCGTGCGCGGCCAGGCGGGTTTCGCGCACGGTCTCGTCCGTCGCCTCGGCGGCCTCCAGGTAGGCCGAGAGCGAGACCTTGGAATCGACCACAATGTGCTTGCCGCCGGCCAGGTGGATCACCATGTCCGGGCGGAGCTGCCCCTCGCCGGTGGCCACGGTGGCCTGTTCGTCGAAGTCGCACCGGGCGCTCATGCCCGCCAGCTCGACCACCCGGCGCAGCTGCATCTCGCCCCAGCGGCCCCGTGCCTCGGGTCGGCGCAGCGCCGTGACCAGGGCTCGCGTCTGCAGCTTGAGTTCCTCGGAGCTGCGCCGGGTGATGGTCATCTGCTCGGTCAGGGCGGCGTGCGACGCCGCGCGCTGCGCGTCGGACTCGCGCAACTGCGCCTCCACCCGGGTCAGGGTCTCCTTCAGCGGCCCGACCAGGCCTTCGACCGCGGCCTTCCGGGTCTCCAGCTCACCCGCGGCCCTGGCGTTCGCCGCGCTGAACCGGCCCTCCGCCATCTCCAGGAACCGGCGCGCGCTGGCATCGAGGGCCTGCGCGGACAGCGCCTGAAACCGCTCCGCGAGCTGCCCGTCCACCAGGGCCGACCGCTGCTCCGCGGCACGGGCCCGCTCGTCGGCCGCACTGGCCCGGGCCGCCAGGTCCGCCGTGGCGCCCGCCTCCCGGGTCCGGGCCACGAGGAAGCCTATGACCGCGCCCAGCAGCAGGCCCATGACCAGCGTGAGCAGTGAGATCACGGTCATGTCGCCATACTTGCAGCAAGCGGTGACAGTTCCCATTCGCCACGCGGGCCGCCAGCCGGACGCCGCGATCGGCCCCGGCGCCGGCCTGGCTTTCCCGGGCACCACGGAACCCGGCCAGGTCAGGAGGACAGGTTCACGCCTGCAGCGTTACGAGGTCAAATTCTCCAGAGCCTGTGGCGGCCACCTTCAGCGTTCCGGTCAGGATCGTGCTGGCAGTGAACTGTTTGGTGCTGCTGAACGAGGCCTCGTTGTAAATGGTGGTGTGCTCGGCGTGGATCTTGCCCGCCAGCGTGCACGTCTCGGTGCCGGGGATCACCATCTTCGCCCCCGAGATCACGCCGCCCCGGTGACGGCGCCCGACGCGAGGCCCTTCACGGTCAGCGACTTGGCCGTGGCGTTGACACCGGCGCCGTGGCCTGGACCTCCGCCGCGTCCTCGCGGGTCGCCCCGGCCGGGGCCAGGAGGGACACCCCCCGGCCCACGTCGGTGAGGTGCACGAAGTGCCCGGGCGTGCCGACGGCGATCCCGGTCGCGATGGGCGCCGTCGGGGCGCCGCCGAGCCCGCCGCCCCACGACGCGAAGGCGCAGGCGAGCGGCGGCACGCAGGCCGCGTCGAGCTCATCGGTGTGCTTCATAGCAGGCTCCCCACAGGCGTACTTGCTGCTCACGCGTATCACAGCAGAACCGTCTGTAGCGGGGAAGCCGTGATTTCGTGGTCCCTGGCTGGTTCTAGACTTCCCGGGTGAGCTTGTCCATCGGCATCGTCGGCCTCCCCAACGTCGGGAAGTCCACCCTGTTCAACGCCCTGACCAGGGCAGGCGCGCTGGCGTCGAGCTACGCGTTCGCGACCGTCGAGCCCAATGTGGGCGTCGTGGGCATCCCCGACCCGCGCCTGAAGGTGCTGGCGGAGCTGAGCGGGTCCGCCAAGATCATCCCGGCTACCGTGCGTTTCGTGGACATCGCGGGCCTGGTGCGGGGCGCGTCGGAGGGCCAGGGCCTGGGTAACCAGTTCCTGGCGCACATCCGGGAAACCGACGCGGTCTGCCAGGTGGTGCGCGTGTTCGATGACCCGGACGTGAGCCACGTCAATGGTGATGTGGCCCCGGTGCGCGATGTGGAGATCATTTCCACGGAATTGATGTTGACGGACCTTCAGACGCTGGACAAAGCCTTGCCCCGGCTCGCGAAGGAAGTGAAGTTCTCTAAGGACGCAGAACGGCTTCGCGTGGCCGATGCCGCCGCAGCCGCACAGCGGCTGCTCAACGAGGGGACTACGTTGTCGCAGGGCGCGGCGGGAGTCGGCATCAGGCTCAGTGACCTGCGCGAACTGCAACTGTTGACGGCTAAGCCGTTCCTGTACGTGTTCAACACCGACATGACCGGCCTGCCCGACGACCAGCGGAAAGAGCTCACCGCCCTGGTGGCACCGGCCGAGCCGATCTTCCTCGACGTCAAAACCGAGGCGGAGCTCGCGGAGCTGCCCGAGGACGAGGCGGCCGAACTCGCAGCCGAACTCGGGCTCGGCGAGCCGGGGCTGGACCGGCTGGCCAGGGCCGGATTCGCCGCGCTCGGGCTGACCACGTTCCTGACCACGGGACCAAAGGAAACCCGGGCCTGGACGATCCGCGTCGGGGCGACGGCGCCCGAGGCGGCCGGGGTGATCCACAGCGACTTCCAGCGCGGCTTCATCAAGGCCGAGATCGTCTCGTACGGCGACCTGGTCGCCGCCGGTTCTGTCGCCGCCGCTCGCGCCGCCGGGAAGGCCCGCATCGAGGGCAAGGACTACGTCATGCAAGACGGCGACGTCGTGGAGTTCCGCTTTCAAACAACGTCAGGTGGTAAGGCTGCACACTGAGCCAACGCCGCAGGCGCGAACCGGAGTCCGCTATGCGCAGCGAGGACATCGTTGTCGCCAATGACCTGCTTGCGCCGGTCGTGGGGCAGCCGCTCGTCCAGTTCCGCATGGGCTACGGGGTTCATCTTGAGCTCGGGCGCGACTTCGAGGTAACAATTGAGACCCCGCTGACTGTGGTGGATGGCGACAGTCGGTGGAGCGGCGAGCCACTGACCGCGGCGGCGGCTGGCGCCTTGCTTCCGTTGAACTTGCGCGACGTGACCTCGGTCAAGGTGGACCGGGACGGCACGCTAAACCTCGGTCTTGGCGAAGCGATGCTGTCGGTGCCACCTCATCCCAGGTATGAGGCATGGCAAGTGCGCGGGCCGCGCGGCATGCTCATCGTGTGCTCAGCCGGCGGTGAATACGTCGCCGTGTGGGAGCCTGAGAGTGGATCGTGACGTGGTCGAGTTCCGCTTCAACGTGTGATCTGGCGCGTTCCGGCAGGCCAGCGCGCTATGCCTGCCCGGCAGTCCGCGCAGAGTCCGCAGCGCTGAGCGTGTCCGCGAGCATTGCCGCGGCGCCGGCGCGGGTCCGGTCCTCGGCGGTCGGCTACAGGTGTAACGGCACAGTCAGGTATTAGAACTGTCGGAATAGCCAGTCTTGGAGTGCCGAGGAGTCTGCGGGCGTCGTGGACTTGTGCTGGCCGTTATCGCTGGTTCCGGCGGCTGATGTCGGCGGCGTAGG
>Ga0207684_10002902_pt1 | contig 16986 bp, 15 predicted proteins | sample KBSK5501metaG_FD_184342 | JGI IMG/M metagenome (GOLD analysis project Ga0207684, IMG submission 184342) | Corn, switchgrass and miscanthus rhizosphere microbial communities from Kellogg Biological Station, Michigan, USA - KBS K5-50-1 metaG... | ecosystem: Host-associated > Plants > Roots >...
CATGAGCGATGATCTCCTGAGAGGTCCATCCAGTTTGAAAGAGATGCAAGAATGCTTCAAATGTGAGAGATGGCATCGTCTCCTCCTTCTTCTGCTCTCTGCAATGATACATCTCTCCAAGGCTTCCAGCAAGCTTCACCAAATCAGCGAAACGCTTCCTTTGGTTGTTGACAGGTTGACCTTCTTGCACAGAAGGTCGCTCGAACCTGCACTAGGCGCCGATGTACTCGCGTGCAAACAGCCGTACCGACTCCAGGTGTGCCGAGTCGGGCAGGTACAGGATGATCTCCTGTGCCCCTGCCCGCTCGTATGCTGCCAGGCGGTGACGGACGGTCTCAGGGGTCCCAATGAGCGCCCGCTCACGAAACTCGGCGGCGGGGGCCGCGCTGTGCGCGTCGCGCTCGATGGAGCCGGTTTTCGCCAGCGCCGCTTCGTCCGTCCCGGCGAGCACGCAGGTGAGCAAGACCGTGCGCCTCACGCTTTGATAGTCTCGCCCCATCTCCTCACAATAGCGCTTGAGGAGAGACAGTTTGTGTTCAAGTGTGGCGATGTCCGCGTTGGTGATGTTGCAGGCATCGGCGTACTGCGCCACGAGTTTGAGTGTGACCTGTTCGCCGCTTCCGCCGGTGAGCAGGGGAATGTGCGGCTTCTGCACGCCCTTGGGCTGGTTAATGGCGCCGCGGACCTGGTAGTAGCTCCCCTCGAACACGGCCTGCTCTTGCGTCCACAGAGCCAGGATCACCTGCACCGCCTCACGCAACTGACGCAGACGCGTCGGCGCGTCAGGGAAGTCGTAGCCATAGGCGCGAAATTCCTGTTCCTGCCAGCCAGCTCCAATCCCCAACGTGAGTCGCCCGTGACTCATTACATCCAGGGTCGAGGCCATCTTCGCCAGCAGGGCCGGGTTGCGATAGCCGTTGCAGGTGACCATTTGCCCGATGCGAATGCGCCGGGTATCGCGGGCCAGAGCGGCCGCGCTGGTCCAGCACTCGAAGGTCACTTCCTGCGTCGGGGTCAGCACGGTGTGGAAATGGTCGAAAAGCCAGAGCGAATGATAGCCGAGCGCTTCAGCTTCCTGGGCCACGCGGGTCATGGTCTCGTAGGCCTCCTGCGGGTCGGCGATGCCGAGCAGGTCCATGCGCCAGCCTTGCGGAACAAACAGGCCGAATTGTAATGCCATCAGTGCCTCTTCCCCTCGACCTGCTTCAGCAAATCGAGGATCGCTACGATATCCTGGTGAAACATCCAGGACTCGATCACCTGGCCCTCCCGCACCTTGAACACAAACGCCCCCAGAAGGTCGACCGTTCTATCGCCCAGGGGCGCCATGACTCTTGCTTGCCCCAGAACCACGACGTACTCCCCCCTTGTGTCAAGGACGATGGGTGGGTACGCTCGCTGGGCTTCTTCAAGCAGTTCTCGCCGCCGAAGCGCATCCCAGGTCTGGTAGAAGCCACGCGTGTGTTGCAGTGCGCCTTCATGGCCGTGATAGTCTCCGCCATAGGGCAAGGAAGGATCCTCGTGGATCACAACCTCGGGGTGGTACTCCTCCAGGATGCCGGCTTCGTCGCGATGCGCGACGGCCTCAAACAGACGCCTCACGGCTTCCAGCTTCTGCTGCGAAGGAGGCTGTGTGGAGCGCAGATACAACGCCCTGAGCGCCTCGATCTCCCCAAGGTGCCCGACGCACCCGAGCAGGATGCCTTTGCTCAACTGGTACGCCGTCTGGCTTTTACCCAGAGCCACGATTGGCCGTGCCAGTGCCCCTTCTGATAGGGAGAGCAGGCGCTGCCTAAGCGCCTCGGCCGCCTGATCCAGATAGGCGAGGAGGTCCCCCGCGGTAAGCTGCGGGATCGCGGTCACTTCCTCCTGTGTGTAGCCGGTCAGGATACCCAGGCCCCCGGTGCCGATGCCGCGAGGGTCATATCCGGTCTTCTTCGCCCACCCTCTGGTGTGCCATTGCTCGGCTTCAGCAGGCTGTTGCTCTAAGAAGCGCGCTTTGAGCACATCCAGCCCGCGGGCAATATGCCAGGCCGTGATCCCAATGCTGTTGCCCTCGGCATCGGGTCGCCACGCCAGTTCTTGAATCGACAATCCCGCCACGGCCAGGTGAATACCTGCGGTAAGGTCGATGACGAGGTCGGCCAATACTTCTCTCTCGGTCATAAAATCTTTCACCTTCCTGATGAAGCGCTCCCGGCTTGATACTGATTGAAGTCGGCATGCCAGGGATGCAGGTGAGGTTCCACAACCCGCGCCTGCACAAAGGGATCGTGTGCGACGATGTCCCGCGCCTGCGCAACGCTCGCGACCTCGAGAATGCCCAGGCCGCCCTGATTGTCCAGGAAAGCACCGCCCATGAGCAGCTGGCCAGCCGCAAACACCTGTTGCATATACCTGACATGTTCGCGAAAAAAGGGGAGTTCCTCCACCTTTTTCACGGGCTGCCAAGCTGGGCCCGGGGTATAGATCACGACAAACATTGCTGGTTCTCCTTTCTCCGACACGTTTCTCTTTCTCAGATCATAGGGAATGGCATGCTTGCAAGGGGGGAACGCTCTTGCCCTATCAGCGTCTTCGCTGTCGCTTGCTTGCAGATTTCTACCCTGGGTCGGCTCGTTGCCGACCCTGTGGGCATGAGCCTTCCCAAAAACCTACCCTGGCAAGACCCCCTATTGGGCCTCCTTCAGGAATTCCAGGATGGCCACGGTATCCTGGTGAAACATCCAGGACTCAATCACCTTGCCCTCCTGCACCTTGTACACGCCAACCTCTGGCAGGTCGATCTTTCTTCCGCTATGCGGCGCCACCGCTTTATGCCGAAAGAGCACCACCACGTAGTCCCCTTTCGTCTCGAGGAAGATGGGATCTAGACCCCTCGCCTCGGGCGATATCTGAAAGGGATCCCAGGTCCGGTTGAAGCCCGCGCCATGCCGTCTGGCGCCTTCATGACCGTAATAGTCTCCGCCGTAGGGCAGGGAAGGGGCCTCGTGGATCACGATGTCGCGATGGTAGGCTTCCAGCACGCTTGCTCGTTTGGCGCTGGGAGGTTGCTCCACAATGGCAAACAGGTGTTTCACGACTTCTAAAGGCTGTTGTGACATAGAGTCTCCTTTTCCCGAATCAAGGTCGAGCCCATCGATGGGCAAGTTGACTGACCCGTTGACCAAACCGTTCGGCGGTGGTACGATCACTTGCAGGCGGCATGAGATCGGGTCGCTGGTCGCTGTTGCTCTGGGACAACAGTCTGAGAAATGACGCCAGGCGGTTCACATCCTCGGCGCTTCCGCGGCTAGAGGTCCAGCCGGGAAACTCGCCGAGCGATACCCAGATCATCCCATGCCGAGCAGCGAAGACGGCCAATTGCTCAACAGTGAGCAGCTTGTCCTTCCACCGCAGCTCTCTCCAGCGAATGGAGAAGGCCTCCTCCATAAAGGCTTTGCTGGACTCACCCCCTCTACAATGGTGTATGTGACTGCTCGAACTGCTTCAGTTGAGAACCCAGCTTCAGCAACAGCACACCAAGCTTACCGGCGACACGCCTGCGCAGATGGGTCCGCGGCAGGTGCGAAAGCCTCCGGCTCTCCGCCATGTCGCGCTGCAAGAGCTCGAAGATTCTGAACCTCTCTTTTGTAGGGAAGTCACGTACGAAACTCACGTTTGTGATGGTTCGATCTCACCGGCCGCTACCTGGTTGACCGCTAGCAGGGGCAGGTTCAGGTCGCGTATTTTCATCAGCACACCGTGCAGCGCGGCTTCATCAGGGAGGAGCCCACGTAACAACGTCCTCGCGTCCTCTTCGTGGCTGATCGTTAGCCCGTTGAACCAGGCCGGCCAGTGGGGATCAAGGTGCCCCTTGACGCGAATTTCGTAGACGATCATCTCAATTGCTCCCCGGGACTGAACGCGGTGCTGAACCGTGTTGCTCCCCGAACTCAGCGTGTTTTCATGGTATCTGCACAGAGTATAGTGCGAGCGGGAGGAAGATGCAGTAAACCAAGGTCGTATTTCAGGATGTATGTGTGAGAAGGACGGAACCTGAGCGGCTCATCCACGCTTCATTTGCCACTTTACGCCTGTGCATTGTTCCTGGATGAACCAAGTCGAGTAATGTTCAGTATCCTGCAGCGCAAGCGGCCCAGCATCTCTGACTTTGCTAGCTTGACTCAGTTGGATGACCGACTGATCGCTTTTGTTCAGAACTGGGGCCTACACATGCATCCCTTCAAGTGATCGACAACGTCCATAACAAAAGTACTAACAAATGCGAGGCTCGAGCTACTCAGGTGGTACAGCCCCATTAACTGGTGAACGTGCTCAAAGGGATTTTCCGGGGCCGTCCTCGTGGACGCTTCGGCATGTTGGGATCAGGCAACGGCCTGCTACGGGGACGGCCTCGTCGCTTCGGCTCGACCCAAGGTGCAGGAGCAACCTTGTAGCGTAACAATTCAGAGAGACTCCAAAGATGATCGGTCAGACCGCTGGCCATCGCTGGCGTCTGTCTCAAGAGCCTGTGAGGTTCTCCAGCATCTTGTGTGTTGAGTGCTTGATGGAAACAGTCGGGTAAGAGAAGCGTATTGCTACGCCTCCCTCCCCTTGAAACTGTGCATGCACTTCTCAATGCACACAGCTTGAGCACATCACGAACGACACGGCTCCTTTTCCTCTTCTTGTTTCTGCCGACGTTTGGGCTTTGGCCTTCCTAGTGCTGTCAGATGTTCCATGTCGTTGTACTTCTGACAGCAGGCTGCTGAGTCCTTTCGTTCGGCTTTGGCATGAATGTGTTGGTGGCAGAATAGGTGTACCAGAGCTAAGTTGTTGTAGGTGTTTGTTCCTCCTTCTGCTCGTGTGTGTTGATGGTGAATCTGTACCTCCTCCTCGTTGAAGAGCGACTCTCCACATACAGGGCACCTGCCTTTTTGTCTCTTGGCGATCTGCTGTTTGCTGAGCGTCAGGTCTTTGACTTTGGCTCCCTGTCTTTGCATCCAGTAGTCTTTGAGACGTGGGTCATCAGGCGAAGCCGTGCCTTTGACCAGCGTATGCCGTTCAATCGGGAACCAGCTCAGCTTGAGCAGGTATTTTCCAGTCCGTTTGTCTCCAAATGTCCAGCAGTCCAGCCTGTCCAGGTTCAGTTGTCCCCAGTACTTCTTCTTGAGCCAGGGGATGGGTTTCGTGGGATGGGTATATTTGGCATAGCGGAGCGCCTTGTGAAACATCCATCGATCGAGCTGACGGAAGGTTTCTTTTGCCACCCCGATGCGGAAGTAGTTCGCCCACCCTCGGATGATCGGGTTGAGTCTGCTCAGAATGGCTAACACGTTGGCCCCTTTGCCTCTGTTCCATTCTTCTTTGACCTGTTCCATCATCTTTTTCATCGCTTCTTTGCTCGGTTTGATGAGCACTTTCCATCCTGTTCGTGAGGTCAGCGGGGCCTGATAGTGTCTGATGTTGAAGCCTAAGAAATTGAAGCCCTCGGAGAGGTGGACGATCTTGGTCTTCTCCGGTGAGAGCGTTAGACCGCGGTCTTTCAACCATGCTCTGAGGATTGCTTGCACCTGCTCGGCATCTTCTTTGGTCTCACAGAAGCAGACAAAATCATCGGCATACCTCACAATGGCCCGGTTTCCAATGAGTTGGCCACGAGCGTCATATTTGACGCCAATGGCCTCTTCCATCCCGTGTAAAGCGATGTTCGCCAACAACGGCGAGACGACTCCACCCTGCGGGGTTCCACGTTCTGTTGCGTGAAAGACCTCTTGTTCGACATAGCCTGCCTTGAGCCATTGCTTGATGAGTTCCTTACCGGGAACCGGGCCAATGGTCTTGAGCAGATAGTCGTGACAGATGTTGTCGAATGCACCCTGGATATCGGCGTCTAAGACCCATTTCTTTCGCGTGTTGGGTCGGGCTAGTCCATAGATTTTCGCGATGGCGTCATGACAGCTCCGTCCTGGTCGAAATCCGTAACTACTGCCCTCAAATTGCGCTTCCCAAGCGGGTTCGAGCGCATTTTTGACCATTGCCTGAAGGCACCGATCGACGATGGCGGGCATACCAAGCGGGCGGAGTTTGCCATTGGCCTTCGCTATGTACACCCGACGCACTGGTTTCGCTTTCCAGAGAGTGTAGTGGGCGAGATGATCGACCATTCTTCCCCTGGCGGCTGGCGTTTTGATGACCAGCTTGTCCATTCCAGGCGTCTTTCTGCCTGTACTGATCTGCGTCACTCGTCGGACACTCACCAGCCGATTAGAGTGACATTTCAGCATGAGTTTTTGAAGCGAGCGCACCTTTTTCAAGTTGCCCTCTTGTGTCGCCCGAAAGATACGTTGTCTCAGGTTACGCACAATCCGATGGGTTTTCTGCCAGTTGACAGCATTCCAATCCGTTTGCGTCTCGGTTCCATTTGCCAAGCGTGTTGCTTGCATCTAACTTTTCCCTTGCTAAGTCTCCCTTACTCCGATCTTTGGGTGATGTACCAGGACCACGTCAGCCACCTTTCGGTGTGGGCATTGCCCTATCTGTCTGGTTATGGATTTCCATGACCTTTCGGCTGACAGCCTTCGCTTCTTGGTCCTTCCCGTTCCCACTGAGGAGTTCAGCTTCCCTTGCAGTTGGCTTACTCAGGGTATCGACCTCCCCTGAGACCTCATTGGGGTTACTCCGTTTCGCATGGTTGAGAGACAAGTGGTGAGGATGCCTTCTTTACTGCGGGGACTGGGTGCCCGTTCCCATGATTTCTGCGCTCATGGGGACCAAGTGTCCCTTCATCATCGTTGCAGCCGTTTGCGATGACCCTACATCACACAGCCTCATCGAAGGTTCATTTGCATTCATCCTTCCATTTTTCCCTTAGCCTGGTTGCCTCTTTCGGCTAGAAGCTCCCTTAGACATTACCCCTCGCTTTCCACCTCATCGTTACCAATGACGCAGAGAGGGATCAGGGACAGCCCTGGACACTGGGCTGAGAGTTGATACTCCACTCAACACAAGCGACCTCGTGTCGCACGCAAAAGTTGTAGGTGCTCCCAATCAAGTACATGCCCGTCTCAAGAGCTTGGAGCCGATGAGCAGCATGCCGACACTTGCGCGTCAAGGTTGCAAGCCGTTCTCTCACCGTCCCATTGAACCGTTCGATGTAGGAGGTGTTGAGCACTTGCCCGCCCGCTGAACGCCGCAAGAGGTGCATCGCTTGCTCCACAGTCCCATGACTCATCTGTCGTACGACCTCCTTGAGGCGCTTGTTCACCGTCTGTTTGATGACCGTCCCAATGTGCAAGCCCGACCAGATCTGCAACGCTGCCCGACCACGTCCCGCTGTTCGTTTCACCTTGTCACGAAATGCTCGTCTGATACTGGTGGGGTAGGCCGCCCACCCATCGGTGCACACCAGCAGTGCGCAGGCCGCCTGAGAGCAAGCTCGCACCTGCTGGAGCAGCCGATCCGCTAGACTGCTATCACGTGTGCGACTCACCACCCCACCCAGCCACAGACGCGTCGAGACCATCATCGCCAATCCCATCCACACCACCATGCCACGCGCTTTCACCCGGATCTCGTCGGCTTGCACGTGGATCAAATCGAGCTGTCCTTGCTCGATGATGGCCTCATGCACGCGTTGACACTGTTTGCCAGCGCGCTCGCGCCACGAAGCCACCGTCCGTTCATCCAGTCCATAGGCCTGCACAATCGCTTGCACCGGGCATCCAAAGGCCAGAAGCGTGACGACAATGACCACCAACTCCGTTGAGGTGCGCAATCCCTCAAACAGGGTGCCTCGCCGAGCACTGAAGGTGTGCTTGCAGATCTTACAACGATAGCGTTGCCGCTTGCGATCATGGACCGCGCTATTGCCCTGTCCAATTTGGCCTCTTGCGCAACACGTCGAGTTCGGGCAAAATTGCTCTGACGGTTCCATCGGCTCTGCTGTGCTTGTTTGCATACACACAACATGCTTGGTACCGTCACCATTTTCAAGCTTTTCCCCCTTTTTCACCAGTTAGTGGGGCTGTACCACTCAGGTGCCTGCTGCCTGATTTTTGCATCCTTTCAGTGATTTTGTGTCCCCGGAGCCTCTCCCACCTTTGTGCGTACCGTCTCTACACTCGTCCCCAGATCGCCCAGCAGATCTGCCATGATTCCCTGAGCTTCGAGCCGCGCCCCCTCCAGCGCGCGCCGGGCTTCGATCGTGAAGGGATAGACAGCCAGTAGCGTTTTATCCAACTCCCGACTCTGTAAGCCTCTCTCGATTGAGGCAATCGAAGCATTAGAAGCATACACATCTTGCTCACTGAGTTCATCAGTCACCACTGCTGCTCGTGACACGAGAGGCCCATGGCTCCAGGTGGACCGTGGGATTCGTGCGCCGGAACAGGATCGCTCCCCGCGCTGGATTGCCCTGACTGTGCATCACAGGGATGCCGGAGCGTGCAAGCGCTCCTTGTGCTCGCTCAAAAAGCCTGGTGCTCCAGATCGAGCCTCCCAGCACGAGCCATGGCGGGCTTGCGGGAGTGACCTGCGCACAAAACCGCTCGTAGAGATGCTGAAGCTGGCTGATCCCCTGGTTAAGGAACGAGGCCACTGGCTCTTCATCCGCGTGTTGGGAGATGAGCGGACCCAGCGCCAGCCACCGAGGCGGCCAGAGGGTGTCCAGCATGGGGTCCTGCTTGACGGTGTTGCGCAGGGTGGCGGCAGAGAGCCCGGTGCGGGCGAGGATCTCGTTTGCCAGAGGCAACGTGGTGCCCTGGTCCCATGCCTCACACCACCACGCCAGCAGAAAGCGGGCAAAGGTGATGCCTTCAAAGCTGTGGGGCAAATAGTCCCAGATGGCACAGGGGCTCGCAAAGCAAATGACGTTGTTGGCATGGTCGTAATACATCGCGTTCCAGTGGCTCCCGCAGGCGACCGTCACCGCATTGCCAGGCATGTCTGTCAAGCCGTAGTGGTTGTGAACATCGGTGAAGACTTCGAGCGCCTGGACATCGAAACCAGCGCCAGACAAACCGTCGAAGAAGCTGCAAGGCGTTTCGAAATGCCCGCCGAGGAAGAGAGAGAGGGGATGGGCCTTGAAGGGGGTCAGATGCTGTGCGATCAGGTGAAGCAGACCTTCGTCGGTGAGTGGCTGCGGGTCGACCCGATCAAAGTGTTCGATCCGTGCTTCCAGTAACGGGTGCCCATCGGCACGAGCCACGGCCAGATTGGTCTTACTGCGGCCTTTGTCCAGTCCAACAGCGAGATGGTTCATGGAATATCCTCACTGCTCCCCAGGTGCTCGTTCGCGTGGGGCCTTCCCATGATCTCCACCTCGGCAGCATGGCGTTGCTCCGCATTATAAATCACGCCGGCTCGTCAGGACAAGCTGCCCGGTCCACCAGGTGTTACAGCAGTCTGTGTCTACTCTCCTGCGACCAAGTATGGGCGACATCTGGTATACTTACAGTAGAACATTGTAAATTGGGTGCTTTTGTGGAAGACTTGACCGTTGGAACGCTCCATATGCTACCGATTCGGCCCACGAAGAGCCCGGAACTCATCGACACGATCGTCTGTGCCTACGAGTTGACCCCCACCAGCGATCCCATCGACCTGGGTGGCTCATCGAACCTGAACCTGCTCTTGCCGGGGAGAGATCTGGGGCACGTGGCCCGTATTTATCGAGCCTGGGTGACGCCTCGACGCCTCGAAGGGATCCAGTCCGTCCGAGCCGCTCTTCGTGCCGCAGGGCTCCCTTTCACCCAGACCCTGCTGACCGCTGATGAGCGCACGTTTATCCACTTCGCAGACTGGCTGGTCGAGGTCGAGCCATTCGTCGGCGGCCAGAACATGAGCACATGGGCCGAGCTCCTCGACGGCATGCGGATGTTGGGCACCATTCATACTGTCCTGATTGGAATCGCTGCCCCGCCCGGCGCCAGGCGTGCCCCGACCGCTAACCACATCGATGCCGCCGACGTCTTCCAGACCACGATGCGTGCCTGCGCGGCCATCCGCACCTGGGCATCGTCTGCTGACGAAGAGCACATCGCGAGGGTCACCGAGGAACTGGCGAACGCGCTGCTGCGCGCCGGAGATGAGACCACCAGAGGGTTCCCGAGGCAGCTGGTCCATGGGGACTTTTGGGACAACAACGTGAAGTTCCGGGACGGTTCCCTGGTGGTGGTGTTGGACCTCGACTTCATGGAGGAGGGGGTTCGGATCGACGATCTCGCACTGGTCCTCTACTACGCCTACTCCGGATCGACCCTGGCTGACCTTCACTCCCCAGTCGAACGCATGCAGGGGCTGCGGGAACTCGTCGACGCCTACGATTCCGGTCTCTCGTGCCACCTCTCGGAGGAGGAGCGAGCGGCGCTCCCCTTGGTCCTGGCCCGCACGCCGCTCAAGTACGCGAGGCACCTGCTGCTGCGCCCAAGCGCCGCGGACCAGCGCGCCGTCGCCATGGCCGAGGCACCGGATCTGGAGTGGGCACTCTCCATCGCGAAGCTTCCTGGCCCCTGGCAGGCCGCCTTCCGCTGAGGCCCTCTGCTCCTCCCGGCGCGTCGCCGTCATCGGCGATGTGTCTGGGACCGAGGACTATCTCGCACGAGACCTCCCTGCCCGAAAGCGCCGTCAAGATCGCGCGCCGAGAGGGATATTTTGGGAGGCCAATTGACAAGATGTCAAGGGGAGAAGCCAGATCGAGAGCAGCAATGAGATTTGAGCGAAGCTTACTCTGCCATTCGTTTTTGTCTAGCTAATGGATAAAAGTTTAGCAAACAGCCTACCTCATTTCCTATTCGTTTCAACGGCCCTGTGTACTCAGACAGACGCTCTGGGCATTCTATAGGAGATGGATGACTCTTGCCTGGGCCACGGCCTGGGTTCGGCTCCGCACACCCAGTTTGCCGTAGATATTCGAGACATGCTTCTTGACCGTGCCCAGACTCAAGACCAGGCGTTGGGCAATGGTGCGGTTGGATGCCCCGGCCTCCAGGAGCCGCAGCACTTCGTATTCGCGCGCCGTGAGGGGTTCCACCAGGCCCCCGGAATCGTCCGTCTTGGGAGGGTGATCCGAGGGAGATTGCTCCTCAAAGGCAGGGAGGAGCGTGGCAACGTAATCGGGAGTAATACCGCGCGCATGGGCCAGGCGGAGCAAGGCTCGCATGTGCGCTCCCCCATCCACAAAAAGACGAATGTAGCCCTCCGGGGCGCCGAGTCGGAGCGCACGTTCCAGGGGCGTCAGCGCTCCATGACGGTTGCCTTGTGCAGCAAGCGCCAGGGCGCATACGATGAGGATTTCAAGCACACTGCCCATGCGCGCGTTGGTCTCAGCCTCGTGAAGCAGCTGCTCCAGGAGACGCAAAGCCTGCTGGAGGGAAGGGCTATGTGGGTCGCTGCGCCCCTGGACAAGGCACACGCGTGCCAAGGTCAGGTACTCCCGTTCGCGCGGGTAGTTCGGGGCATCGTCGGGGGTGAGGCCGCTGGTATCGGCCCAGCGTATGGCCGCGGCGAGATTGCCTCGCGCCAGCTCTACCTGCGCTCGCACGGCTGCCCCGCGGGCCACAAGATGGGGGGCAAAGCGGCGCGCGCGGGCCAGGTGGTCGAACGCGTCCAACGTCGCGAGCGCCTGGCCCGCCTGCCCGCGAGCCTGTTGCAAGCGGGCCCGGACGGTGTACCCCAGTGTAATAAAGTCGGCGTCCACCAACGTGCTCCCCTCGAGCAAGCCCATGCCCTGGGCAAGCTGCTGTTCGGACTCGTCCAGCTTATTCCATTCATACAACACCTCGGCCAGGCCAAAAGGGCAGGCCGGACCACTGCTGAGAACCTGGAGGACCTCTGGTCCCCCTATCACCCGCACGGCATCTTCATAGAGGGTTGCAGCCTCGCGGAGCCTGCCCTGCAGTACGTACAACCGGGCAAGGAGCGTGAGGCTGCGCAGGATGGAAAACAGATTGCCGGAGGCACGCGCAGGGGCCAATGTGCCTGCCACCAGGCGTTCGCTCTCGGGCGTCACATCTCCACTGACATGGTAGGCGTGGGCAGTGTACACCAGAGCGGTCGCCCGGCCGATGACCTCCGTCTCTGGGAGCAGATCCAGTGCCTCGTGCGCGAGCGCGACCGTGCGCACGAGATCGCCCGTGTAGCGGACCATGTTCCCGCGGATCACCGCGGCCCAGCCGCGAATCGTACGTGCCTGCTCGGCGGCGGTGTCCGCCTGAACCAGGCGTTCGGCCTCTTGCAGGCGGGCCTCGGCTGCCTCTTCCTGCCGCGTGAACAGCATGAGCAGGACAGCATGGGCAATACAGAGGGCGGGCCGCGCTCGCACGAGCGCATCGGGGAGGGCGTTCAGCCAGCCGAGGACTGTCTGGGTCTGCCCCTGCCCTGCCACTATCAGGGCGTGCTCTTCGATGAGGCGGGCGGCCCGCGCGATATCAGGGGCGGACAGGGCATGCTGCACCGCTTCGGCGATCGTCCCGTGTTGCTCGTACCAGGCGCTCGCACGGCGATGCAGTTCAGGTACAAGGAGGGGCTGGCTCTGCTGGAGGCGACTCTTCAGAACGTCGGCAAAGAGGTGGTGGTAGCGGTACCAGCGGTGTTCGTCGTCTAACGGGATGACGAACAGGTTTGCGTGCTCGAGCGCCTCCAGCATGAGTTGACCGCGTGCCTCTTTGTCCTGGCGGGTCAGGGCGTCACAGAGCGACCCACAGAGGCGCTCCAGAACGCAGGTGTGCGACAGAAATGATCGCGTAGGTGCATCCAGCCGCCAAAAGACCTCCTCGGAGAGGTAATCCAGGACGAAGCGGTGGCCGCCGGTGAAGGTGGCGAGGAAGGCTGAGACATCGGCCCTCTCGCGCAACGAGAGAGCCGCAAGCTGGAGCCCGGCCACCCAGCCCTCGGTACGCTGCTCGAGCGTGGCGACGTCGGCGGGGGAGAGATCCAGGTCACTCACGAGGCGCAGAAACGCGCTGACCTCCTGCGCGTCGAACCGTAAGTCGGCGGCGCGCACCTCGGTGAGTTGCCCATGAGCACGCAGGCGGGCCAGTGGCAGTGGCGGGTCAGCCCGTGTGGCAAGGATGAGGTGTATCTGAGGCGGCAGGCGCTCCAGGAAATACATCAGGGCGCGATGAATGGACAGCGCTTCGATGACATGGTAGTCATCTAGCACGAGAGCCACCTTCTCTCCTTCACCACTCGCCATATTGTGGATGAGCAGAGCCAGAACGGCCTCAGGTGGTGCAGGCTGCGGGGTATGCAACAGCGCGAGCGCGGTCCTGCCGATCCTTTGGTCGAGCCTCTGCAAAGCAGCAATGAGGCAGGAGAGAAAGCGGACCGGGTCGTTGTCCTCCGCATCCAAAGCAAGCCAGGCAACAGGGACTCCGCTTTGAGCACACCACTGGGAAAGCAGGGTCGTCTTGCCAAACCCGGCAGGGGCCGAGACAAGGGTGAGCGCCCCCTCTATTCCTTGCTCGAGCCGCTTGAGGAGCCGCGGGCGGAGTACGAGCCGGGCACGCGGGCGGGGCAAGTGGAGCTTGGTGGCGAGTTGTGAATCCCGTAGCTGATGAGGCGCTGTACGCCGTAGGCTATCCCCTTCGAGAGGTGCCTGTCTGCTCATGTGCCCAGGGGATGTCGGCATCGGGGCCTCGCTCGGCCCTCGGCCCGCCGGCGACGCTCTCTCCTGCGCGCCGTGTCTATCCACGAGGTGGTCGGCAGATTGGATGAGGAGCGTTTGCGCTACCTGTTCAAGCCGGGCCAGCGTGAGGCTCGGGGTCTTGCCCAGATACGCCTTTGTGCGCTGCTTCCCGCGCGAGAAGTAGGCGTACCAGTACTGGGTGCCACGCTGCTTGCGTTCCTTCCGTGCAGTGTAGTGGCCTGCTTTGCCGGCGAAGGCGAAGCAGGAGGTATGATCCAGCCAGGCGTACCAGGCAGCACTCCCGACAACAATGCTCAAAGGCCCTTGGTCAGGACCTTCACCAAGAGTGTAGGCCTGGGTCGAGGAAGACCAGGCAAGGGTATAGGGCGGAACTTTCGGCATCGGACCTTCCTGGGAAAGCTGACGTATTCGGTTTGTCCCCAACAGCTTTGTCCCCAACAGTATTGAGTACTCTTCACGTCAGCATACCTTCGTTTACAAAAACATGCTCGTGCAAACTCTTCAGCACCCTTTTCCATCCGCGTCTGAAAGCATATGAATAAGACGACTGTGGCCCTTGTTTTGTGACTCCGCCTGCTGCTCCAGGTCACTCCCCACACCCGAACCGTCCCGTCGTCGCTGCCTGAAGCAAGTCGGAGGCCATTGGGTGACCAGGCGGTACTCTATACGTCGTCGGCGTGTCTATCCAGGGCAATCACGTTCCTGCCTGTACGGGCATCCCAAAGCTGCGCCATGTGGCCCTCTCACGATGCAGCCAGCGTCGTTTGCCCGCGATGTGGGTACAGCGCCACTGGGCGGTGGATAATTCGGACGTTGCTCCCACTCGCTTGACAGGCCATTGCGACTCTCCTTATGATAAGGAAACTATCCCTACCACCCATTTCAAGCAGCGAGGATCGTTATGTCCGTTCATGTGTACGTGTTCCTGCTCGTGATCTGCCTCTTCCTCTCGCTGGCGCTGCTTTGGCATCTTTCCTGGTTCCATCTTCGGCCTTCCTCCTCACGAGGAGGGGCCAAGCGCAGCACGCTCCAACGTCTGCTGAAGCCCCGCAGCCCAGACGATTGTCCCTGTGCTGGCTACATGGGACATCCGTTCGCAAAATTCATCGTTTTCTACGAACGGATGTCCCATGTAGAGTTGAGTAGCCAGCACAAGGTTTTACGCCAACCACGTATCTACGCGTCTATGCTCCTTGCTTGTTTCGCAAAGCCGTGTACGTATCTGTGTGCAAGAATGATTCGTGCCTGCAAGTGGTGTTGAGATGCACCGGGGCAAAACGTCTATTACCACAGAGAAATGAAGGAGGTGACTTGAATGATGGATAGTCTCACCGATGCTGTGGAAGATCTGTCTACTCTGTATCACAAGGATAGTGTGCGTTTCTTTCTTACTTTGGCAGATCGCTCCGACCTGGGATGCCTCTGTTGCGAGTGCCTACGAGTCCGAACTCAAGGAGCGGCTGACCAGGCTCCTGCCCTGGCGTCGGGACATGACCATCCTCGACGCGGGAACAGGCACGGGCTATCTCGCGGGTATGATGGCTCTGCTCGCAGGGAACGTGATCGGCGTGGATTGCGCTTCTGCTATGCTCGCTCGTGCCGGGGAGAAGATGGCGCAGGCGGGATATCAGCATCTCTCGTTGCGAGAGGGGATGGCTGAGCGACTCCTTTGCCGTCCGGTTCCGTTGATGTCACCATATGTCATATGCCGCTGCATCACGTTGTGAGTCCCCGAACCGGCTTGAAGTGAATTGCGCCGCGTCGTGCGTCCTGGCGGCTACGTGGTCATTATTGATGCGCATGCACACACGTGCCATTGGACCCCGGAAGCCTTTGGTGATCTGCACTCCGGGACCGATCTCAGAAAACTGTGGAAGCATCTGTCCGCCTTCCAGATGCAGACGCTGTTGGGAGAAGGTGCAGGAATCTCCCACCTGGAAATTTAATTGGCAGGAAGGCAGATTTCACGAATTTTCTCCTTCTGGCTGGAGCAGGTGTCTAAGCGAGGAAGCACAACCCTGGCAAACGAACGGCAAAAAAGCAAGACGAAAGAGGAGGAAAGATGCGGACAGAAGAACAGAAGACGACGGGCAATTCTCCTGTGGAGAGCTATCAACTCTATCATACGGACAGTTATCTGCAAGAAATGGATGCAACGGTAATCATGATCCAGGAGCACTGGGTGGTGCTGGACCAGACCGTTTTCTACGCCCAGAGCGGAGGGCAGCCCGCCGACCATGGGGTGCTTGCGTGGTCTGGAGGACAGGCGCGGGTCACCGATGTGCGCCGCCGTAGTGAGGCGATCTGGCATCAGCTCGAAGGGCCAATCCCGGCGGAAGGGACGCGGGTCCATGGCCTGCTCGATTGGACCCGTCGCTACGCATTAATGCGCGCTCACACCGCACTCCATGTCCTGGACGGCGTCATCTGGCGCGATTACGGCGCGCATGTTACCAGCAGTGCGATGGAACCGGGCAGCTCGCGCCAGGATTTCGAGTTAGAGCGTATGTCTCTTGATTTCGCCAGCGAGGTCGAACGATGCGTCAATGCTGAGATCGAGGCGAACCGCGAGGTGCGTATTCGCTTCTTGCCGCGTGCCGAAGCCTTCACGATCCCGGACCTGATTCGCACAAAGATCAATCTGCTGCCGGAAGGGATCGAGGTGGTGCGCATCTGCGAGATCGTCGGCCTGGATCTGCAGGCTGATGGCGGCACACACGTCGCACGGACCGGGGAGGTTGGCCCAATTCGGGTCGTGGGACACGAGAGTAAAGGACGCATCAACAAGCGGCTGCGCCTGGCCATCGAGGGGTAATCGTCAGGTCAAGGATCATGCGCGGCAGTTGATACCAGCCATTTCTGTCTAAATGCTTCCGAGTAACGTCTGTGGAGATGTGCGGCTTACTGAGATCGAAAAAGGTGGCCTGTTTTCTGGCCCAAAAGCGACTCTAGTTAAGAGGAGCAATCTCAAAACAGACCTTCTGAGAGGAGGATGGGGTCACTAGTATAGCAGAAAAAGAGCGGGAACATGAGTTACCCCGAATTTTTCGGGGAAGGGTGAAAAAAGCACCTCCTTGGGGTACACTTGAGAAAACGAACTTTTTTCAAGACTCCAAGGAGGTGTTGTCTATGTCCAAGCATGTCATGAAGAAGGAAATTCCACAAGCCCCCGACTGGGAAGAGGAGATGATGGCAGAGGCGGTAGGTCGTGATCTGCTGATCTATCTGGCCCCGCTGTTGATGCGGTTGGAGGAGGTGTTAGACCAGCGAGTGGTGCGCACCTTTGCCCAGACGATCCTGGCCATTGTGCGCAACCGGGATCGAGCGCGCTGTTTGGTGCAGACGGAACTGGGCGG
>Ga0207684_10002903_pt1 | contig 16983 bp, 13 predicted proteins | sample KBSK5501metaG_FD_184342 | JGI IMG/M metagenome (GOLD analysis project Ga0207684, IMG submission 184342) | Corn, switchgrass and miscanthus rhizosphere microbial communities from Kellogg Biological Station, Michigan, USA - KBS K5-50-1 metaG... | ecosystem: Host-associated > Plants > Roots >...
CGGAACAGACCGCATGGCAGCAACTCGAAGAAGAATTGCGGCAGCTATCACTTCAGACCATGTAAAGAGTCAATGTTCACCTAGAAGGAGTCCTTCCATGGCAACTACACCCGAGTCATCCAAGCAGGAGAACACCTACTTTATCCAGGATAGTGGAGCTGAACTGGCGCGAGTCATCGAACTGGAGCGTGTCCTGACAAGGGGCATGGGCGGACTCTTGCCAGAGCATCCCGACCCATCAGCTTTGGTGGCCCCTTTCCATCGCGTTCTCGATGTCGCCTGTGGCCCAGGAGGATGGTCACTCGACCTGGTCCAGGCCTACCCTCACTTGCAAGTGGAAGGCTTCGATATTGACCAGCGGATGATCGATTATGCGAATTCTCAGGCGCGAGTAGCCGGACTCGACAACGCCAGTTTCCGGGTGATGAACGCAGCCGGTCCGCTCGATTATCCCAATAACTACTTTGACTTAGTCAATGCGCGCTGGTTAGCGGTTATTCCTACAGATGTCTATGAAAGAGCCGTGCGGGAACTCGTGCGGATTACACGGCCCGGCGGCATCATACGCTTGACTGAGAATGAGCAGTACAGCATCAGCAATGGTCCCGCATTTGAGAGATTAAGCGGGATGTTCCTGCAAGCGGTCAAACGTGCCGGGAACACACACTCTCCTGATGGGCGTAGTACTGGCCTTACGCCGCTATTGGGGCGCTTTCTGCGCAATGCGGGATGCCAGCACATCCAGATGAAGCCCTTTGTGATCGATTGGTCAGCGGGGGCAGCAGAGCACGAGCCAGTTTACCGTGTCCTCAGCGTGTTCATCCAATTGTTGCAGCCGTTCCTGATCAAAGTGGGAGTGACCACAAAGGAGGAATTTGAGCGCCTCTATAACGAAGCCGAGATAGAGATGCATTCGGATGATTTTCGCGCTCTTTGGTACTTTCTCACGGTTTGGGGCACAAAGTCCAATGCGTAGATGTCAGTTACCCTTGAGGGTGAAATGATAGTGGAGCTGAACTGGACTGCCAAGGAACGTGCCTGAAACCTGAGTGGTGACGATCGTCTCGTTGTCTCCCGCGGTCACATCAATGACCGCGACCGTGTAGTGGTATTGCTCGTTGGTCTTCTCTCTCCATTCCCTGATCCGAGCTTCGCCGTGGTACTCCTGCCCTTCGTCGGTCACGACGGCGTCGGCGGTGAAGCAGGCGAGCAATGTATCAGTGTCACAGGCATTGGTTGCCTGCATATAGGTAGCGATGGGCTGAGGGAGTTGTGTCTTGGTGTTCCTTTCATCATCTTCTTGTTGGTTGTGCGCATCATCCTAACAATGCGTTTTGAACATGTCAAATCGTCCGGATAGTTCCCCCGTCGATGACGTGCTCACTGCCGGTAATATAGGAGGCTCGGTCAGACACCAGAAAGGCAACGAGTTCGGCAACTTCTTCTGGGCGACCGGGACGACCGAGCGGAATCCCTCCCAGTGAATCCATCAGTCCCTGTCGAGCAGTGTCGCGGTCAGTCCCCGAACTGCTCGCTAACCGGTCGATGAGCCTGCTTGCGGCAGCCGTTTCAATCATGCCGGGAGCCACGGAGTTCACACGTATCCCGTACGATGCGACTTCGTTCGACAGAGGAGAGATGTAGGGAATTGGCTTGTTTCTCTCCTTGACGGACTTGCAGATTACTGCGTCCGTTGATGCGCTATTGATGTCGGCCGAAATGTGCGTTCAGGAACACTGGATGATTCTGGATGTACTGCATGAAGTTGGTGGCCTGCTACGGCGATTGCAGCATCATGCCCTTTCCCCAAAAGCCGTGCCGGTGACCTATGCATGCCATGTGGGACTCCATGCGACTTCTGATCCGATTGGCCTGACTCTGTGTCAGCTTGCCATCTTTGACGAGCTGGGCAAGCACATCTTCCGCTGCGGCCAAGCTGTCTTTCTGCAGGGTGCTAACCGGGACGCCAAGACGCTTTGCAAGGTCCTGCTGGTATTGTTGGCAGTACTGATTCGTCGTCGCTGTGGGCGTAGGGGTAGGGGCGTTCTTTGTCGGACCGCTCCGGGCTGATGCGAACAGCGGGCCAGCAAAGAACGCACCAAAGAGTAGGCAGAGTAATAGTAAGGCTGAACCGCCACCTATTAAGAGGGCTTTTTTCATAGTTCTGAAAATCCTTTCATTCAAAGGAAATCTCTTCCACACTTATTAACTGCTGTGTTATCACACAAGTAGCGTGATACTCGAGGGCGTTTCCTCGCTTAAAGGCCCAGCCAGCAGGGTTTCGGGCCACTCTCCAGCTAAGGCGCCTCGCCCTCTTTAGACCTAGAATAAGGAGGAAGCGTCATGAAAGCGCAATGAGCATCGTCATGGGCAGTGTCCTTATGTCACTTTTCAGCGTAATGACGAGCAATGGCGTGAATCTCTTGCTGAACACGCATATTAGGAGTAATGGGGTATTAACATAGCCACCTTTATCTGGTAGAATAGTCGCGTTATCCATCGTCCGGCTCAATTATGCTTTTTCACTTTTTAATCAGGACATCGGAACATCCACTGAAGGCCGATAAATCGGCGGTGGGCGCGCTAAAGCGGCCCCTACGGATGGCCGGATTATTTTGTTAAATGCCATCATTGTGCCCGACTCTTGTAAAGCTACTACATTCGTGATATGGCTCTGCCTTTTGCTGCGATTGCATAACAAAGGTATGAGCGACCATTGAAAGCCCGCCAGGAACGTGGAGGAGTAGAGGATGTCTGTGGATCCGCCTTTCGATATGCAGAGCCTGGTTAGCCGCGCCTTGCGCCGCCAGGTGAGCTTGTCGGAGTTCAGCCAACCGGTGTACATTGAAGATGTTCAGACTATTGATGACCTGGTAAGCCTCTCAGTGCGTACACGTGATGGTCAGACCGTCCAGACAATTATTCCCGCAACCGAACTTATCGCCGTTCTTGACCAGGCCACAGTACAAAGTACTACCAGTACGCTGGCTGACCCGTATGACTTCTTTCTGCTGGTAGAAGCCGCACGCATCCGCCTTGCCTATAGCTTTGACCCATTTTTTGCCGTCTCGATGTCGGGCGTTCAGGCGTTTCCTCACCAGTTGCAGGCCGTTTATGAACGCATGCTTCCTCAAGCACGCCTGCGCTTCCTGCTCGCCGATGATCCAGGAGCCGGTAAGACGATTATGGCAGGGCTACTGCTGAAAGAACTGAAATTGCGGGGTGTCATCACTTATGTTCTTATCCTGACTCCGGCTCCGTTGACCATCCAGTGGCAGGACGAACTGTATAGCAAATTCGATGAAACCTTCGAGGTGGTGAACTCCGATATGGTGGGCAACCAGCTCGCAGGCAATGTGTGGGATCGCTACCGCCAGTGCATCGCCTCGCTCGACTTCGCCAAGCAGGAGCGAATCACCCAAACCCTTGAGCAGATTCCGTGGGACCTCGTGATTATCGACGAGGCCCACAAATGTTCCGCGCACACGCAGGGTGAAAAGGTCGCGAAGACGCGCCGCTATCAACTGGCGGAACGTCTCTCAGCAAGCGCCGAGCGTATCTTGCTCCTCAGCGCGACACCGCACAGCGGCAACCCTGACCAGTTTGCGCACTTCCTGCGCCTGCTCGATGCGGACCAGTTTCCTGATCCTCGCTACGACGGTTTGCAGCTTGATCGCAAAATACTGGAGGATGCCCGCGAAGGAGGACGCGATCAATGGTTCCTGCGCCGTATCAAAGAGGAACTGCGTGATCGCGAGGGCAATCCACTCTTCACCAAGCGCCATGTGAGTACAGTGCCTTTTGCGCTTACCTGGCCTGAAGAGCAGCTTTATAAGCACGTGACCGAGTATATTAACCTCTTTCTGCCCTACCAGCAGGGCGGAGGCGCACGCCGTAACAGCGTCGCCCTGGCACGTACGGTGCTACAGCGTCGTCTCGCCAGCAGCCTGCATGCCATCCACCGCTCGCTCGAACGCCGCGCCAAGCACTTCAGGGATATCCTGCAGGAACTGGAACGCTTGCCGGCCGGCGAACACGAGAAGATCTTGTACAAGTACCGCTTGCTGGCTTCCAGCGGGTACGAGGACGAAGAAAGTGATAGCGGCGACCTGGATGAACAGCAGGAAGAGGCTATGGAGAACTTCCCGGTCGCGCAGCGCGTCGATCAACTGCGTGCCGAAGTGCAGGCCCTGGAGAAACTCGTGCAGGAGGCTGCCAAAGTAGTGGCCTCGGGCGAAGAAGCGAAGCTCAAAGCCCTGCGCACCTGTATCGAGGGCGCCCAATTCCACGAGTTGAACGATGGGCGAGGTAAGCTGCTGATCTTTACCGAACATCGTGATACGCTGGAATACCTGCGTGGACACCTACAAAAATGGGGCTACACGACCTGTGAGATTCACGGTGGCATGAATGCCGTGCTGCGGCGTGACGAGGCGCAACGCTTTTACGAGTCAGCGCAGGTTTGCATCGCCACCGAGGCGGCAGGCGAAGGAATCAACCTCCAATTCTGTCACCAGATGATAAACTACGACATTCCCTGGAATCCCAACCGGCTGGAACAGCGCATGGGGCGCATCCACCGCATCGGGCAGCGCTCGGATGTCTACATTTTCAATTTCGTCTCTACCAACACCGTCGAGGGAACCATCCTTGAACGCCTCTTCACCAAGCTGGAAGAGATCCGGGGCCAACTGGGCGACCGCGTCTTCGACGTGGTGGGGCAACTACTGGCGCTCAATGAGATCCGCCTGGAAGATATGCTGCGCGAAGTTGCCGTCAATCCAGCGCGCATCGAGGAATATACAGGACAGATAGGGCAACTCAGCACAGAGCAACTGCAAGAGTTGGAACAGGCTACGGGTGTCGCACTGGCCACCTCGCAGGTGGACCTGGCCTGGGTACAGGGCACGGATATACGCTCGCAAGAGCGACGCCTGATGCCCGAATATGTTGAGAAATTCTTCTTACGTGCTGCCGAACGTGAGAAGATGAACTTGCACCGGCGTGTCGATGGTCTCTATACCATCGAGCGCGTACCGGCACGCCGTTATGGTGTCCCGTCCCAGGAGTATCGCAAGCTCACATTCGATAAAATGGTCCAGCAAAGAGCCGAGCACCAGGACGCCGTCTTGCTTTCACCAGGACATCCCCTCTTTGCCGCGCTCAGCGAGGTATTACTGGCCGACCTGGGACCTGTACAGGGTCATGCAGCAGTCTTTGTTGATCCGCGTGTTAGCGAGAGCTACCAGGTGCATTTCTTTGAAGTACAGATTGTCAGCGAGGAACCTGTCGTTGATAGCAGGCGGGATGGCACTACTGGTGAGTCACGCACGCAGGTTCTTTACTCCACACTCGCTGCCGTCCTTGATGGGCCGCAAGGCAAAGAGCTTGCTCCTGCCGATTTGCTGCACGATCTGACACCGCTACCTGACAATGCAACGGTACAGATTGAGATGATCGCACCCGATCCCCAGGCCATCGTCGCACTCGAGCAATGGATACGCATCAAGGTACAGTTTCCGCTGAAACAGCAGCAGGCAAAAGAGCGCCAGCGGCTGCTGCAGATTCGCCGCGAATACATCGACAACATGTTTGGGGAACAGATCAAACAGGTTCAACACCGTTACATGCAGTTGTACCGCCGCGTGCAAAAAGGTGATGAAGCGGCACGACTGGCGCGTGACGAAGCCGACCGTCGCCAGAAGGAACTGCGCGTGCACCAGCGTGAGAAGGTGGCGGAACTGAACCGCCTGCAGGTCGTGCGCGAGGGAGTAGCGCGTTACATAGGCAGCGCCCTCGTGGTTCCAATTACGCAGACCTCGCTCGCCGCACAATTAGAGCAACAGACTGATATTACTAGCGGTGAACTGGTACGCGATGATGCAATCGAGCAGGTCGGCATGGACTATGTCATGAACTACGAGCGCGAGCAGGGCAGGCAACCCGAAGATATTAGCAAAAACTACGATGGCAGCGGTTTCGACATTCGCAGTACCGACCTCGCTTCTGGCGAGATACGCCGCATCGAGGTCAAGTCGCGTGCCGGCGAAGGCGAGTTTATAGAACTGACTCCCAACGAGTGGTTACAGGCGCGCCGCCACGGCGAAAGTTACTGGCTCTACGTGGTTTGGAACTGTGCCAGCGAGCCCTATCTCATCATCATCCAGAATCCGGCCCAGGTACTGGCGAATGTGATACAGGAGCAGGTGGTGATCGAGGGGTACCGTGTGCCAGGGGAGGCGATTGCAAGGTTGAATGCGAATATGATGGATGGTAATTGAGGGGAAATAATGGAACCTGTCAATCTAAATGCCCAGCAGCGCCTATACTTACAAACCATATTTGACCATTTCCATGAATATGGAAAGTGGCCTATGTATAGTTATATAAAACGAACGATGCTTCGATCACATCCCGACCTGGACATCGATGAAATAGTCAAAAGCCTTCCGCCCGGGCTTTCCAAACCTTTCAATGCCTATATGTTTGATGTCCCTGGTTATACCAATGAAGATACCTTTCTCACGTTGCCAGCTATATATCTCTGCAAGGGTTCGGAAGAAGATCTGAAGGATTTTGTGCAAGCTATACATTTTTTTGTTGAAAGATACATCTCTTCGGATAAAGAGAAGCGCCAGGTCTCCAGTAACGACCTCATCACCTTGCTAGATATGTCAGAGCTTTCGACTCGCAAGATCGGATTGCTGCTGCAAGTTGAACCCTGGATTTTTACTTTCTTCTCCACGGGTGAGGAAGGTAACTGGCAATGCAAACTCTCTCGAGATATACGCCGCTATCGTGATGTAGAGACGATAGAACAGTACCTGGAAAAGAGAGACATACTCAAGAAAAACGCGAGTCCTCTGGCTAATGAACCCACGCAACACTCAATCGTTGTAAGTGAGATGTGGAATCTTGAAATCCACTCGGAAATCTACGCGAGATGCTGGCACCTGTACACTGCAAGAAAATATGATTATGCAATTCTCAACGCAACGAAAGTACTAGAAATTGCAATCAGAACAAAAGCAAAACTTCCTAATGATCTTGTGGGCGCTGCATTAATAAAAAGGGCATTTAAACCGGATAAACCCTTGCTACGCTACAGCGACATAGAAGCCGAGCAAGAAGGCATGATGTCCTTGCTGCGTGGCATGATCCAGGTTTTCAAGAACCCGCAGAGCCACCGCTTCATAAGGGTTCAGAACAAATCAGAATGCCTGAGCGTGCTGCTCATGTGCAGCAACCTATTGTATGTAATTGATAATGCAGAATATAATATATAGGCTAGAAAAGGACATACCACCCATGCCCGACAACGACCGCCGGCTCATCGAAGACCTGATCCCCATCCGCGAGATCAGCGCCGAAGCCTCGCGTGAAAAAAGCCTGCGACACGGCAACATTTCTACTTTACATATCTGGTGGTCGCGTAAACCAATAACTGCTTCTCGAGCCGCAGTCTATGGCGCACTCGTTCCTGCTCCTGCTGATAGTCAGCAGCGCACTATCTATATGGCACGTATGCGGAAACTTTGCTCATGGGATACACCTACTAGCGTACTTGCACAAGCACGTAAAGATATCCTGGCAGCCAACGGTGATCAGCCTCCGCGAGTACTGGCAAAATCCAGCCTTTTCCACCCTCTCACGGGGGCGAACATGCGATACGTTGCACGCACGTAAACATGTTTTTAGCGACCCTTGACAAGTTTAACTTGAGTAAGGTAATATATATAGAAGTTAGAACGGTTAAACTTGAAGGAAGGTGAGCCATGAGTCGTCCCCAGCTCGCTCTCGTTCATAACATCGAGGTCGTTTCGACCCCAGTGCCTTTTTCTCAGTTGCTCGCCGATCATCACGCCATCCTGCAGGGGTACCTGGATACCCACGTCACCCGCAACCACAGTGATCGTACCATCGCGTCGGAGCACCGCTTTCTGATGGGCTGGTTCGAGAGCCTCATGGTGCAGGACGACGACCATCCCGACGGGCAGCGTCAATTACTTGTGTGGGAGGCTATGGAGCCGATGCAGGGCCGGCAACGCATCGTCGCGTTCAGTAAGGGCCTGGTCGACGCCGGGCTCAAGCCACGTACGGTCCACGGCTATCTCGGGTCGCTGCGTCGCCTGTTCCAGTACATCCTGGAATACCCCTACATCCCGGGCCCCCAAGTCCGGTCTCTCGTCGCCACGTATGGTCGGCTTGAGCAGCCGGTGCTCGAGTACGACTACCCGGTGCATACGCTCGACCAGGAAGAGGAGAGCTTCGTCCTGACGGGTGATCAGCTGCTCCAATTCTACGACTTCGTGCGCCTGGACTACATCGGTTCCAACCAGAAGAAACTCCCGGCCTCGCGGGACTACACCATGATCGTCGTGGCGGGGGAAAGTGGTCTGCGTGCCGACGAGATCCTGCACCTCGATGCCCTCGGACCCCACCGCGACCTCTTTTACGAACGCAATTGCATCCAGACCCGCCACGGGAAAGGAACCAGGGGCTCGGGGAAACGGGTGCGCAAGACGATCTTCACCCCTTTTGCGCAGGCCACCGTTCGAGTCTATGAGGAGCATATCCGCCCGAACTTCCCCAACGCTAAAACCAACCCGGCGCTCTTCCTGACCGAGAGCGGTGGGCGCATCAGCTACAAGGCGATGTGGCACAATCTGCACGATATTACGGAAGAAGCGAGAAAGGCAGGCTTGGAGATGCCTCCGAAACTGAGCTGGCACAGTCTGCGCAAGTCGTTTGCCACCAACTTCATGGAGCAGCACCCCGACCGGCCGTGGGTCTTGATGGACCTGTTGGGTCACCTCAATCCGAGCACGCTCCACCGCTACGTGAAGCACTCCAGGGCGTACTACGAGCAGGCCATCGAAGATATTGTCGAGGAGATGGTGCCGGGCAATACCCCGCAGCGAGGAGTTGTGTGATGCCCATTGTCTGGAACCTCAAAAAGTGGCTGGCGGTCGAACGGGATATCTACCGGCCCTCAGAGCTGCAAGCCGCGCTGGTGGAGAAGGCCGGTGTACAGCTCTCGCTGCAGGCCGTTTCTGCCCTGATCAACGGTGAACCCAACGCGCTGCGGCTCCAAACCATACAGGCGCTGTGCAATGCACTGAACTGCAAGCTCAGTGATTTCTGCGACGTGCTTCCGGACACAGCAAAAGAGCAGCAAAAACAGCGCAAAGTGGCCGGTGAGATGCCTGTACGTCTGTACGGGGGCAAAGAGTCACCAAAAAACCGGGAGAGCCTTTTCCCCGACCCTCATCAGTACACCGAGGTAAAGCCAGGTCAGGGCGGAAAAGGGAAGAAGAAAAAGGAGTAGGAGGAAGGAGCGATGAACCGGGAACCTGCAGCAGAAGTGTACTACGTCTACCTGTCGTGCTGCGCCAACGGAACATTCTACGTCGGTTGTACTGGAGACATCGAGCAGCGCATCCTCGCTCACAATGCCGGCCGGGGAAGTCACTACACGCGGCGCAATCGACCCCTCTCCTTGGTAGCGGCGTGGCCGTTCAACAGTAGAGCCGAGGCGAGGCGAGCAGAACGGGGCCTCAAGCGGTTGCCTCATGAGCGAAAGCGCGCGCTGGCTGAGTCAGCAGCCTTGCTCGAAGGAAAAGTACAATGAGCGCTAGACCCTACCAATCCCGCCAGATCGTGTGCGAGATATGCGGACGCAGCACACGCCCCCAGCTAAAGAGCCGCGATATCTGCCGCTCATGCCTACGGAAGGAGCCGAGCGTTCCCTGCGCCCGCTGTAGGCTCATGACCCATCATGCCGCCCCGGAAACCGGGCTGTGCCCTCGCTGCACGCATGTTATGTCCCGACCTGAGGGAGTGTGCGCACACTGCTCTCGAATCAGGGTCATTTTCAATCAAGAGGCTCAACTCTGCCTGACCTGTCACAAAGTCACTCAGCAAACGAAGCGCTATTGGGAAAAACAGGCCCAGGTCACATGCACGGTCTGTGGGAAGCTACGTGTCTCGGCTTTGTACAACAGGGATATTTGCCGTTCCTGCTTGCACGCAGAACGGAACGGCTATCATCATTGTTCGAGGTGCGGGGAATTCAAGCTGATCTATGCCAAAGCGGACAATCTCTGCAAGCAGTGCCATGATCGTTCCCTTGCCCCCGGAATGCTGCGGAAGTACATCACCAATTTCTCAACGCCTTATCCGTACAACAACGTTCTTTTCGACACACTTGTAGCCGCGATCGACTGGGCGTCGGTTAACAAGAAAACTGAGCGGAAGATCCGCTCATTTGGGCGTTTCTTGCAGGCGCAGCCACTGAATGAACCACTCACCTGGGAGACCATTGATGCACTTCTCCCACCTCTGGGACCGACAAATCGCACCAACCCCAAACTGATCCGGGCTTGTCTCTTCGAACTGGGGCATCTTCTAGCAGCCAGAGGGGAACTGGAAAACAGGGAAACGTACATCGACAGGCGCTACGCGCTCGCCCCTATCGGACAGGCGCCCTTGCAGCTGCAAGCACTCATACGACGCTACGCGACGTGGCTCCAGGAGCGGCGGACGGTGCCGGCGAATGTGCGAGACCACATGGAGGTACTCGCGTCCTTCTGGTCCTGGAGTGAGCAGCACGGCGTGAACGCTCCAGAGGGGGTGCAGGAATCTCTCGTCCTCGATTACTTGCTGCAGCTTTACTGGCAGTGGCAGTGCTCAAGCTGCCAGTGCTCGATGGCCTTCGATCCACGCGCACGGAACGCCCCGAGGGTGTGTGCTCACTGTGGGATGATCGGCTCCCTCGTGAAAGAAAAACGCTTCGCCCAGAACACGGTACGCAGTCACCGGGCGAAGCTGTTCGTCTTCTTCGACTGGCTCAAGATGAATCACATGGTGCTCTCCAACCCTGTACGATCCAAAGTCCCGGCTCCCGATCCAACCATCAAACACTACTCGCTCGATGTGATCAAGCAGCTCTGCGGATATGTGAGAGCCCCAGATGCCGATCCGACTGAAGCGCTGATCCTCTACCTGGTTATTTTCCATGCGCTCACCGTCTGGGAGCTGCGACACGTCATGTTGCCAACGTTTTTGCCCCTTCGCCAGGATATCCCTGTACTGCGACTCGCAGAGAGCTACTACCTGATCATACCAAAGCCCGAACCCTCGCTCGGCGAGCGCTCTCCCGGCCGCCCGGACATTCGGCTGGACTTTCCTGTCAAGGCTGCCCCCTGGCTGAAGCCACTCCTCAGCCGTTTTGAGCGCCAGCGCCAGTCGATGGCCCCCAACCCCAAAAACCGCTACCTGTTCATCAATCCCAAAACGAGACAGCGCAACGCTCCCGTTAGCCACACCCAAATCTGGAGTATCATGCACAGAGCTTCAGGGCGCGTGCTCGGTGCCTCCTGTAACCCGAACACGCTCAGAAAAACTGCCGGGATCATGTTTGCCGACCGCGCCGGTGCAGATATCCTGCGCTGGATGGGGTGGGAGGACCAGCAGGCGTTTGCCTACGCCTGGGTGCCGCGTGAGGAAGTGCAACCGCGTTCGCAAGAAGGGCCCCAAGAACCTGCAGCGCTAGATCCGAACCCAATTCCATTTCCATCACCGAAGGAGAGTTCACGTAATGCGACGACTAAACGTGCGACCAGCACAGATTGACGAGTGTATCCAGAAGTCTATGTTCGCTTTCAGCGTCAGGCCTCAAAACCCGGAGTTGCAGCCGGGCGAGCTCCTCCTGCTCCAGCTCGTTAAGGCGGAGGCGGCCCGGCTGGGAAAACTGCACAGCCGCATCGATTTCGCGCTGGTCTTCGATCACATCGAGCCTGACTACGATGGGACGATCAGCCGCCTGCACTGGCCGAGAGAAAACCGCACCTGGCCCTGGATCGTTTACGGCTCGGCGACGGTCCCGACCATCCCGTTCAGCCTGGAGGCGCTCGACCTCTCGATGGATTACGACGGACAGACCAACCCGCGCTACATCGAGCCGCGCGACGAGCGGCTCATCCTGCCCTACATCCAGTGGTCCCTCGCCGAAGTGCCGAAACCGACGCTGCAGTACGTGCCTGCTTCCCAGGTCGCGCAAAAGTTCGGCCAGGAGCTCACGCTTTCAGCGATCTACAACCACGACCGCATCGCGGTCCTGCACGCGGTCCCCAGGAGGATGGTCAGCGTCGAGGAGTTCGTGCGCAACCAGTACCTTGCGGACAGCCTCAAGTCGTACTACGAGAACCGCTGCCAGATCTGCGGCAAGGACTTTTACCCCGATTACGGCGTCGCCTACTCCGAGACCCACCACGTGCAGTACCTGGCGCGCGGCGGTGCGGATATCAGCGGGAACATCGTGGTGATCTGCCCGAACCACCACCGCATCATTCACGCGACGGACGCCCGCTTCGACCGCCAGAGCCTGACCTACGAGTACCCGAATGGCCTGCGCGAGCCACTGATCCTCCCCGATCACTTCGTGAAGGCGCCGCAGTTATCGACACTGTGAGCGCATCATCACCCACGTAAGAACGACACGAGGCTGGGAGGTGTGGGAACCCTCCCCAACGGAGTCGCCCAAGCGGTCCCCGCGCAACCCTTCTGCCGAACGCGAGTCGCCCCTCTAGCCTCTCCAACGTCTGCCGCAGCCCGAACCGCGTCCCCGACTCCCGGTGCGGGTTAGTTCTACAAGGCCACGCCATGTCAAGGCCGCGCAGGTGGTGCCGGGGAGCGGTAGGGGCGCGCTCGTCTTGGCCTTGACAGGTGTGGCATACTGGGCACGCCCGCACGGGAGGCAGCATCTCCGGTGGCAACGGGTCAAAGGGGGCCCGGGGTTCGCGGTCGATTCCTTCCCTTTTCAGCACCTTGAATGGTCGATATCGCACGTTTGGGTGTCTGAAAAGCGGTAACGGGGTCAAGTAAAACTTGGAACGTTAGAAAAACTCCTTGATATGTTTGCTGGCGGCGGCTCTATTCCTCTCGAAGCTCTACGCCTGGGTTGCGAATCCTACTCTGTCGAACTTAACCCTGTCGCCCATATCATTGAACTCTGCACGCTGGTCTACCCGCAGAAATATGGCCCATCGCTGGTAGCAGACGTGAAAAAGTGGGGAGAATGGGTTATAGAACGCGCCAAGGCACAATTAGCTGAATTCTATCCCTCTCCTCACAGCGAACAGAATGCTAATAATGGCCTTGTACAATCTACCTTCACTGATGAACAGAATCATTTCCAACTCAACAGTTCTTTGACTCCTGTTGCCTATCTCTGGACACGTACCGTCCCTTGTCCCAATCCTACATGTGGTGCAACAGTGCCATTGGCTACTCAAACATGGCTACGTAAAAAAGAGGGTAATTTTGTTGCATTGCGAACTAAGGCAGATCATACAACCAGAAAAGTGCAATTTGAGCTTGTACAGGCTGCTACCCTCAAAAGCTTGGGTTTTGATCCAGAAATTGGTAGCAGCAGGGGTAATACTGTTTGTTCTCACTGTGGCGCTACTGTTAACTCCGAACATGTAAGACAAGAGAGTCGCGCATGTCGCTTGGGCCAGCAATTAATGGCAGTAGTTACAAGTAAAACAGAGAGCAAAGGAAAGATTTATCTTGAAGTAGCTGATGCTCAATCTTGGATGCCATCAGAAGAGTATATACAAAACCGTATTAAAGAGCTTTGTAATAATGAACATCTAACATTGCCAGATGAATATTTACCCAAAGAAGATAGCAAAAATTTTTGGGCAGTTGACTATGGCTTAATACAATTTGAAGACCTCTTTACACCACGTCAACTCCTGACCTTGCTCACATTCGTTGCAGAAGTACATCATGCTCACACTTCTATGCTCGAGGAAGGTATAGAACATGAGAGAGCTACCGCTATCACAACCTACCTTGGTCTAATGGTTGATAGACTTGCTGACTACAATAGCACAATCTGTCACTGGCATACTACAGGTGAGAAAATCGGTCATACATATGCACGTCAAGCGCTTCCAATGATCTGGCATTTTGCTGAATTGAATCCATTTGGTGGAGCAGCAGGTAATATCGTAGGAGCGTTAGAGTGGATTCTTGGAGCACTTCAGGGTCTGGAAAACAGCGGTCAACCAGCCCTCGTTTATCGCACATCTGCTAATCAGACTCCGTTAAAGGATGGAGTACTTGATGCTGTGATTACCGACCCTCCCTACTATGATAATGTCTCCTATGCCGACCTGAGTGACTTCTTTTATGTCTGGCTAAAGCGAAGCATAGGCTTCCTGTACCCTGAACACTTCAGTACTTCTCTGACACCCAAGAAGCAGGAAGCAATAATGGCCCCATATCGCCACAACCAAAATAGAGAGATGGCACGGCAAGGTTTTGAGTCAATGATAGAGCAGGCTTTCTCCGAAGCCCATCGTGTACTGAAACCAGGTGCCCCTCTTGTTTGTGTCTATGCTCATAAGACAACTTTGGGATGGTCAACCCTAATTGAAGCACTAAGGCATGCAGGTTTTGTGATTACTGAAGCATGGCCTCTCGATACGGAAATGAAAGCTCGCTCCGTAGCACAAGGCACGGCAGCCCTCGCCTCTAGCATCTTCCTGGTAGCTCGTCGTCGCGAGAATGAGGAGACGGGCGACTACGTAAGCCAGGTGAGACCGCAGCTCATCAGCATCATTAATGAACGGCTCAATACACTCATTGGAGCAGGATTGACTGGAGCAGATCTCATTATCGCCACGATTGGAGCGGGACTACGAGCATATACACAGTTTGTACGAGTAGAGATGCCCAATGGTGATGAACTGGATGCAAAAACCTTTTTAGGCGAGGTGGAACGCGAGGTGGCGCAGCACGTATTGCAGCGACTGCTCGAAGCTGTAGAGGGTGAAGAGCACCAGGATGCGGGGGCGCGGGTTGCCGCTGTGGATACTGTGACGCGCTTCTACGTAACAGGCAGGTTCTTCTATGGCGAGAGCGCAGCCCCTTTCGATGATATGAACCTGCTGGCTCGCGGTATGGGAGTGGAACTGGATGGGCCGCGTGGCCTGGCACAAGGTAAGAAGGGGCTGGTAAAGAAAGAGAAGGATACCGTCGTGCTGCGCGACTATCGCACAAGGGGGGATGACGAACACCTGGGAAGGTTAAGCGAGAGCGGCAATCCCGCGCCATTGATTGATGTGCTGCAGCGGCTGCTCTGGCTCCTGGATGAACAGCCCTATGAAGTTCAGGATTTCTTGATGAGAGCACACCCACCCGTCGAGCAGTTGCGCATGGTGGCCCAGGCCCTGGCGGGTCACGCGCTGGCGCCGGCAGGGAGCAACGGGACGACAAAGCAGGAACGCAGTGAAGAGCAAAAGGCAGTTGACCGCCTGTTAGCCGGCTGGCGAGGTCTTTTCAGCGAGATGACAGGCAGAACACTTTGGGGTTGAAGGTGTTCTTGAAGAGGAAAGGATGAACGTCATGACGACACAACAACATAGCAGTGGAGTTACGCTTCCCACGTGGAACCGCGTGGTCACACCTCATAGCGATATCATCCAGGGCCAGCTTGCGATGGATACTACGCCGTCAACCTGGGGAAGGTCGTGCAGGGTGACAACAGTGTGCGTCCCGTCTACCGCGATGCCCGTGCATTCTTCGAGGCCACCTATCTCACTACGGAGCTGCGCCGCATCCTTACAGATGTCTTCTCGGTGCTAGCAGGCAAGAGCGGTGACCGCGTGCTCCAGCTGCGCACTCCGTTTGGCGGTGGCAAAACGCACAGCTTGCTCTCACTCTATCACCTGGCACATTCGCGACAACTGCTGGGCGATATGCCTGAACTCAGCAGCCTGCCCGACCCGGGTACAGTGCGCCTCGCGGTCATCTCCGGTGTCGATATAGGCGCAGCAGATACGTACACGCATAACCGTCGTACCTTGTGGGGAGAACTGGCATGGCAGCTTGGCGGGCCAGAAGGTTACGGACTGGTCGCGGAGCAGGATCGGCTGGGGGTGGCTCCCGGTGGAGATGTGCTCTCGCGCTTGATCGGTGATGCCCCAACCCTTCTACTCCTTGATGAAGTGCTGCTCTATGTCGAGAACGCGATGGGTGTAGTCGTCGGCGAGTCTACGCTTGGACGGCAGACGATTGCTTTCCTGCAGCGACTGACGGAAGTTGTGGCGGCGTCCTCTCATGCTGCCATGGTCTATTCGCTGCAGGCAAGTGAGCAGGAGGCAGGCGGCAACCTGGAGCTGCTGGGCATACTGGGAAAACTAGTGCAGCGCCTCAATGCAATCCGAGAACCGGTGAGCGGCGATGAGGTGCTGCGTGTCGTCCAGCGGCACCTCTTCTCCAACCTTGGCGACGAGATACAGCGTCAACGGGTAGCCAGCGCGTATGCCGAGGGCTATAGAGGATTTTTGCTGGCCGGTGGCACCTCTGCACAGTTGGCACAACAGCAGGCCGAACAGTTGCGCGGGCGTATTCTGCAAAGCTACCCTTTCCATCCTTTGCTCCTCGACCTGATGCGCGAACGCTGGAGCGCCTTGCCGAGCTACCAACGCACGCGCGGCGCACTGCAATTTTTAGCTACTGCCGTACACGCGCTCTGGGCAGGCAATGTGCAGACCCAGCCACTCCTGGGAGCTGGAGATGTTCCTTTAACGGACAGCCAGGTACGCACCTCGTTCCTCGCACAGGTGGGCGAGCCTACGCAGTACGACGCGGTTATCCAGTCTGACTTGCTTGGTCCCCAAGCGGGAGCGCATATTGTAGATGCACTGCTAGTGCAGGAAAGCCCACACCTGCAGTTATACCTACCGGGCACACGCATCGCTACCGCCGCCCTGCTCTATAGCTTTGGCGGCAGCAGCCAGCTTGAACGCGGCGTTTTTGAGAATGAGCTGCTCAGTGCTTGTCTCTGCCCAGGTCTTGACCGCAACATCTTGCAGACGGCTCTGCACGATCTCAACGAGCGTTTGCTCTACCTGCACCGGCGCGAGCTGCGCTACCGCTTTGAGACGCAGCCGAATCTGAATAAAATGA
>Ga0207684_10002904_pt1 | contig 16982 bp, 14 predicted proteins | sample KBSK5501metaG_FD_184342 | JGI IMG/M metagenome (GOLD analysis project Ga0207684, IMG submission 184342) | Corn, switchgrass and miscanthus rhizosphere microbial communities from Kellogg Biological Station, Michigan, USA - KBS K5-50-1 metaG... | ecosystem: Host-associated > Plants > Roots >...
ACGGAGCCTCTTCGGACGCTCCCCCGTACGACTCGGGCCGGGCAGGCCCGTCAGGCGCCAACGTAGTGGATTGCCGCATGCGTAGCCTGAGCATCTCCCGCATAAATGGGGGGGAATGTCAAAGTAGCTACAGGCGGTGGTCAAAGAGGCCGCCGCCTTTTCCATACGCCTTCAGTTTGCGGAAAGATATGCGGAGAGAGACGATGAGCGAGAGGCAGAAGAGCATCCTGGCGTGTTTCGCGCATCCCGACGACGAGCTAGGCGTCGCCTCGCTCGTCGCCCAGTCGGTCGCGCAGGGCGCGCGCGCGACCCTGATCTGTACAACCAACGGCGATGTCGGGACCGTGGACGAGGAGTACCTGCGCGGTTATTCGTCTATCGCCGAGCTGCGCCTGGCGGAGTTGGCCTGCGCGACGAAGCTTATTGGCTTCACGGAGGTCGTCACGCCCGGCTACCGCGATAGCGGCATGATGGGCAGCGAGGATAACCAGCGTCCCGAGAGCTACTGGCAGGCCGCGCCAGAGGTCGCCGCAGCGCAGGTGGCCGAGGTCATGCGCCGCGTGCGCCCGCAGGTGGTGATCACATTCAACACATTCGGCGCCTACGGGCATCCCGACCACATCAAGATCAACCGGGCGACGGTGGCGGCGTTCCAGATGCTGCAGGACGAGCCAGAGCGCCCTGAGAAGCTCTACTACACGACCATCAGCAAGACGTTCGCGCGTACGGCGCTGAGCCTGGTCAAGCTCTTCCGGCGCGACCCGCGCGCATTTGGCCGCAACAAGGACGTGGACCTTCAGGCGAGCTTCGATGCGATCACGCCGATCACGACGCGCATCCACATCGCCGCGAAGTATCGCGCCATCGCCGACGAGGCGCGTCGCTGCCACGCCAGCCAGATACAGGTGAATCCAGTGATCGAGGCGGTTGGCAAAGTGGCGGGGCCACTCTTCTTCCGCGAGGTGACGCTCTCGCGCGTGCTGCCGCCGCCACAGTCGAGAGCGCGCATTGAGCGCGACCTCTTCGCCTGAGCGCTCAATCAAAAGTATTGCGTGGGGGCTCTCCGCTCCACCCGGGGTATAAACGTCAGGCGCGGCGTGAGATGGGGAACCATTCTGGCGCTTCAACGTCTATGATGCGAACACCGCTGCGGACATTTATACCAGGGGGAGCCTTCTATGTCTCCGCGACTGCCGGCGCTGGGCTTGATCGCGTTGCTGGCGCTCGCTGGGTGTGGGGCGACTTCGTCGCAGAGCGCCACAGAGCAGAACGTTGTGGAAACGCCGGCGCCGAACGACGCTCTGATCGCGCCGACACCGACGATCATCGCAAACCACGTGACACTCACAACCGATCGCGCGACCTATGCGCCCGGCGACTCTGTGCGCGTCACCATCGCGAACGGCCGGAGCGTCAGCGTGTATGCTATCGCCTCCAAAGCCAATTGCACTGCGCTGGATGTGCAGTTGCACACACCCTCTGGCTGGCAAGCGCACAATGTTCCCCTATGTGGCGCGCAGGAAGATCCGAGTTCCGTCGAGATCAAGCCCCGCAGCGCAACTACTGTGACCATCACCGCGCCCACCGCTGGGATGTATCGCTGCGCGCTGCAATACACCACCGTCACTATCCCGCCACCGCGCAGCGCCCCTTCCAATGCTGCCGTCAGCGCGACGAATCTCACGACCGGGCCAGCCACCACCGTGTATTCGGCTGAGTGGGAAGTGAAGAGCGGCTGAAGACACGAATGCGGCCAGTGTGTTTGACACTGACCGCACCGCCTGTGATGTGTTCGCTGTAGTGGTCGGAGCCTCCAATAAGACCCCGACCGCTACACTAATGGCCCTAGTTCACCCGGACCTGCATGAAGCCGGCCGAATCGATGCTCTGGATGTGGATCTGGGTGCCGGTGTGGGGAACATTCACGCTGTTCCACTCAGACTGGTAGCGGCCGTTCGCGGGCGCATCGCCTGGATCGCCGTTCACCCAGTAGCTGTTGTTGTCGTTGAACGTCGAGACGCCCGCCTGCGAAGCGACCGTGACCGTCGAGCCGCCCGGCCCATTGTGTAGGGTCACGGCGTCGGTTGGCGCGAGGGTGAAGGTCGCGTCGTAGGACTGGATGCGCGGCCGCACAGTGTCGCCGCTACTCCAGTGCAGGACTCCCGGATGCGAGTCGATCGGGAGGATCAAGCCGCCGCCCGGGTGGTCGCCGACGTTGTTGTCGCCGAACGAGCTATCCCAGTACGAGACGAGCAGCCCATCCTGGTAGGGGAAATGCTCGACGAACGTGTCGCTGGTGAAGTTGTACGGACCCGTCTGCAGGCTGCGATCATAGCCACGGTACTGGCGGAACTCGGCGACGTAGGTGTTGAAGTACGGCGTGACCGTCGTGCCCGTCGTGCGGCTGAAGCCCGCGTACGTCCATCCCGGATCCGTCTCGCCGCCATCGGTCGCCTGACCGGTGATGGCGATCTCGTCCACACCGAAGCCCTGCCCGACGACCGCGCCGTCCGTCCAGTAGCGGAAGCGCAGCTGGATGGTCTGGTTGGCGTAGGCGCTCAGATCAGCGGTGACGTTCACCCACTGGGGGGTGAAGAACGTGTCGCAGACCTTGGGCGAGCCCGAGGTAGCGGTGATGCCGTTGCCGAAGTTCTGCCCGTTCTCGTTGTCGTTGGTCGAGGCCGAGGTCGGAATCGAGCTGAACGTCGCCCCGCCGTTGGTTGAGACCTCAACGTAGGCGTAGTCCCAACACGCCTCGATGTGCCAGCGGCCCTGGAACGACAAGGAGATCGGACCCGCCCCCAGGGTGATTGGACGCGTCATGTTATTGTCCAGATCGTTGCCCGCCCCAGAGTGATAGAAGTAGCTGCCCGCGTAGGCTGAGCCAATGTTGGTCGTCACCTGCTTGTCAGGTAGCAGCATAAAGGCGGCTTGAGCCTGCTTGGTGTTCGTCTCGGCCGGTCCGAGCTTGATGTCCTTGTGTTGCCCATAGCCGGCGACGTCGTAGTTGAGCCAGCCAAGCTGGAACTTGTCCCAGGCATTGAAGTGGACTGGGCGCGAGCCAAGATCTTCTGTGCCATCAGTGCCATAGGAACCTTGCGACATGATCGTCCACCAGGCCGTGCCGTTCTCGGCGCCGCCAGTGTTGCCGCTGGTATCGTACTCGTCCGGAAGTCCCAGATCGTGGCCGAACTCATGCGAGAAGACGCCCACGCCACCGTTCTCCGGCTGCGCGGTGTAGTCGCCGATCCAGTAGTTGCTGCCGCCAATGCGGACGCCGCCGAGGTTATGCGGGCCGGCGCCGTCTGGACCGTTGGCCGAGAAGTAGGCGTACCAGCGATGGCTCCAGATGGCGTTGGCTCCCTGCGAGCCGCCGCCGGTCTCCTCGCCCTCGCCGGCGTGGATCGACTCGAAGTGGTCGATGTAGCCATCAGGCTCGTTGAAGTTGCCGTCGCCGTCGGCGTCGTAGCGGTCCTGCTGGTCGAACTGCGCCAGGTAGGCGTTGAGGTCGCCAGCCGTCTTACCTGCGACGATCTGGCCGTTGTACCAGGCGTCTGACGAGTCATTGACAAAGCGCCAGACCGTCGAGCAGACGATGCTGCCGCACAGATTCGTGCCGTAGCGCGCCTCGTTGAAGGGCACAATACCCCAGTTGGTGACGCCACCGTGCACCGCGTAGCGGCCGGAGGAGGCCTCGAGGTAGAAGTTGCGCATCGTGGAGGCGCCAGGCGTCCCCGCGAAGAGCATGTTCTGATAGTGCGACTGGCTGAAGTCGGACGTCCAGATGGTGGTGTTGTCGACGGTGCGATCGGGCTGTGGAATCTGGTTATGTAGCGGGCCAGGCGTGCCGCCGGTGACGGGGTTGATCTGGTTGCCGAACTCTCCCAGGACGGCCAGGATCGCGTCCTCGCCTTCGCGGGCGAGCTGGACATACTGGCCGTTGGCGCCCTTGTAGACCTTGCCGCTCGCCTGGCCCTTGAGCTTCGCCTGCAGTCCGTCCTGGCGCAGGCCGTTCTGCTTGTCGGCGAGTGGGCTATACGCCACATCACCCTTCATCTTGGCGGGCGAGCCCACATCCGCCGCACTCTGGGTGGCGGCGCGTGATTTGAACGGATTGAAGGCGGCGAACGCCCCCACAGAGACGGCTGCGACGAGGACGAACGTGATCGCTGCGAAAATACGTGCGCGTCGTGACACAGGAAGACCTCCATACAGCCCACGCTTGTGGCGCTGTAACACTATGAGGATGCATCCAGAACGGGACCGCAGGTGGCGCATGGCAAACGGGGAGTGTGTCGCCTGCCATGCGCACACCGCTGACAAGCCCACGCCCCTCAGAACGCGTCTGCCAGTAATGCGGTCAGGGTCACAGGCTCCGGGGTGGGCCGCGAGCGCTCAGGATTGGGGCAAGTGCAGTGGCGACAAGCGCGCGTACAGGCGCCTCGTCAAAATAGCGTGGCGCGGCATTATCAGGGGTGATCGCAGTTGAGCAGGCCGCGTCAGGGGCGACACGGTCGATAACGGCCTGAGTAGCGCGGAGTCCACCATGAACGACATTGATATGCGTAGATGGGCATTGGTGTGAGGCGCCATCGGTATCGAGATCGCTAATGGTATGCAGCGAAAAGTGCAGCGCCAGGGATATCCCGACCAGCGCAAGTGCGCACAGCAGGAAATCGCGCCATAACCCGCGCGCCCTCATCCTTCGAGAAGCGCGCCCCGGGCGAAGACATGACGGCGTTGTCAGTCTCATCGTCAGCACATGGCGTCCTTCAACTCTGACGGCTAATGAGCTCCGCTCAAAACTGGCGTACCACCAGGCAATGAAAACAGGGGCTAGCTATGTAACGGCCTGACTGCGAAATAGTAACCGTAGCAGCGTTCAATGCGCGCTTGGAAATCATCTGCCTGACACGCACAAACGAAAGGCTGGACCCCGAGGTGGGAATCCAGCCCTGCCGTCGCTGGCGCGGCCTCAACGAGAGGTCACGCCAAACACTGTTTCACATGAGGGTATTAGCGGGGCAGGTCAAGGCGCCAGGCGCTGCGGCCATGGGTGGCGGCGTAGAGCACGCCCGCCTTGCTGTCGATGGTCAGGCCATAGGTCGCCACCAGCGGCAGACCCGGAGCCGCCACGCGCCAGTTCCCATCTTTCCCTTGCTTCAGCACGGTGAAGTCGGTCGAGATGTAGAGGCCCTTGGCGACACTATCCCAGGCGATCCCGGTGATCGGCTGGTCGCCCAGGTTCTTCGTGATGTCGGTCCAGGTCGCCGTATGCGTACCCGGATTGTAGGTCACATCGAAGACATGCCCCTTCGCCGTCCCGGCCGCCGCTGCATACGCGTCGTAGCCAGAGAACGAGACGAAAGCATGGTTCGGGTTCGACGGGTCAACCGCGATGCCGCTGACGAAGCGGGTCGGGGTGCTCGCCGTGTCGATGCGTGTGAACGTCACCGCGTTTGGATCGGCGGCGTCGGCGTTCTGGGTGATGAAGAGGCGGCCACGGCGTGTGCCGACCCACATCGTGCCCGTATCGCTCGCTGCTCGCGTGATCGCGACCGTGTAGCTGCCGGTCTTATCGGGGCCGTAAAGGGTGCTGGTCAGGTCACCAGGCTGCCCAGGGCCTTCTGGCCCGCCGAGTGGCTTCCAGTCGCCGCACTGCGTGCCGGCGGGCGGATGGTAGTTGAACTCGTTGCAGTACGTCTCGAGGAACGTCTGATTGCCCCCGTTGTCGGTGGTGCGCCAGACATGCTGCTCACCCTCGAAGATCGTGTTGGCCTTGCCCGCGTTCGGGTCGTAGATCATTGGCACGTAGAACGACGCGCCCTCGGTGTTGCCGAGCGGATCGGAGACCCATAGCCACTCCGTCGGATCGCCGTTGTGGAAGTTGACATCGTGGGCTGGGCCAAAGTACGAGTGGAAGCGGATACCCGGGTCGCCGATGTTGACGCCGGACTGGCCACCGTCGCCACCCACGGTCTCTGTCCAGGTCGTGGCCGAGCCGTAGCTGAAGAGCGTGCCGTTGTCCTGCGTGCCACCCATCACGTCGCCTCGCGCGTTCTGTGGATTGACGGCGAGGCTCTGGAACTGGATCGTCTGCAGGCCAGCGTTCATGTTGTACTGAAGCGTCGGGACCTGCGCGAGCCAGTTGTTGCAGTCCGTCAGGTCGGCGCCGCTCAGGCCACGCGAAGAGCAAGGAATCGCATCTGCGCCGAAACTGCCGCTCGTACGTACCAGGCCGCCGTCCGAGCCGGTGAAGGCGATGTCGGCGTTCTCCGGATCGAACACAATGGCGTGCTGGTCTGGGTGCATGCCATTGAACTGCTGGTCGTTTGTCATGTCCGTGAAGCTCGCGCCAGCGGTCACTGAACGCTGGACAGCGCGACCGTTGGACGGGCCAAAGAACTCGGCGTACTGCATCTGGCCGCCGATCCAGACGTTATCTGGACGCCCAGCGGGCGAGGCCACTGGCATGTCGTACGAGCACTGGTCGCTGCAGAAGTCATAGGACGCATAGCCAGGGTTTCCTGGCTTGGAGCTTGAGAGCGAGAGCCAGCCCGGGTTACTCTTCCCGTTGGTCAACTGGTTCACCTTAACGCTCGCGTCATCCACGCGGAACAACTCCGCAGGGGCCGCGCCACTCGTGTCGCCGACATAGATACGCAGCTTGCCATTGCCCAGCGGCGCCAGCGCGAACTCGGTGCGCGCGCCGAGGCTGTTCGCCTGGAGACCGCCGCCGGCGGAGGCGAAGACCTGCTCGTAGCCGCCATTGCCGTCGCTGCGGTAGAGGCCGTAGTCAAAAATCGACAAGTAGACGCGCTCGGCGGTCGTCGGATCGAATTGCACATTGGTGACGCCACCACGGAAGAAGTCACTGCCATTCGGCGAGGTCGGGTCGACGATGTCACCGGGCCGGCTGAAGACCAGCTTGAAGGTCTGGCCGCCGTTGTTCGACTCATACAGACCCAGCGTCGGCGCGCTTGGCGGCGTGAAGCGACCGCCGTTCACCGAGGACGAACCGTGGCGCGCGAGCGCCGTGCCGATGAAGAGATGTGATGGGTTATTCGGATCGACGGCAATGCCACCGATCGAGCGACCCTGGGCGGCGGCGAGGCTGCCGGGGACCAGGGTCCACGAGGCGCCAGCGTCCGACGACGCGAAGAGGCCAAGGCCCGCCTCGGAGTCGCTGGAGCCATTCGGCTCACCGGTGCCGACGAGCACATGCGCGGAGTTGGTCGGGTCGACCCAGAGCGAGCCGATGGCGTTGGTAGAGAGACCAGACGAGACAGAGGTCCAGGCCGGCGGATTGGCCAGCGCGTCGTTGGTGCGCCAGACTCCACCACCCGCCGCGCCGACGTAGAGGCGGCAGTCGCCTGGATGGCAGACAGAGCCGATACCGAGCGCGGTGATGCGCCCAGAGGTGATCGACGGACTGCCAGTGTAGGTCCAGAACTCGGAGACGTTCGACGTGTTGGGGCCCACTGGCGTCCACGAACTGCCGTTGCTGTCGGGGCCGTTCTTAGACACATTCTTGTGGGCGTTCTGCGCGCCGAGGATCTGGGCGGGGCCGACATTCGTGGCGGGATAGGCGACATCGCCCGCACGCTGCGCCGCCGCCGCGCCATCCAGCGTGTTGTCGTTGTACTTCTCCTCGAGGCCAGAGCCGCTGCCCTCGCCATAATGCTGGTACCACCAGGAGGTGGTGAAGTTCTTCGTCCGGCTCGCCTGCGCCGGCTGCGGATGGTAGAGAAACGCCGCCGTACCAGCGCCGAGGATGGCGGCCAGACCAAAGATGGTCAGGCCCAAGAACACCTTACGCCGAGTGCTCGACAGATGTAGTCTCAACTTACACTCCCTTGTGTCGCATCTCGCTGTGGTTGGACAGCATGGTTGGATCGCTTGAGCGTGCGCTACATCAGCGCGTTCTGTCAGCGCAAATGAGTCAAGTAGATTCGATCCGCCTCCTTCGACTAGCCCCAATCGCAAACGTTGCAGTCAAGGGGAAACACTCATTTGTGCGTGTCGTGAAAGTGAGGATTCCTGACCTGATTCATGAACAGCGGCCAGACCTGTGTGGAACGAACGGTGTCGAGGGCAATGACTAACAGCGGACGCTTAGGTCCGAATACTGGTGTAACGTGGGACAGCTAAGCGAGTAACTACTTATTCTTTGGGAACACTGTGCAGTAGAACAAGAAAAGAGCCGGGCGCCTCATTAGCTACCCGGCTCGCGTCAGCGCGTAGGACGCTGCGGCTATGCGATGGTGAACTGTGTAGATTGTGTCGAGGATTGCGCGCTAACGGTCTTCTGATCCGTGGCGTAGGTCAGCGTCGCGCGGTAGGTTCCGGCCGGCCACCCTGCTCCGGTATCCATGCCCGCCGACGCGTCCATCCGCACCACCCGCTGCGCGCCCGCCGCGATGGCTACCGAGCGTGGCAACGTGGCAGGAGCGCATTTGCTGGCGCGCTGCCACTGCCCATTCACCTGCCGCTCCAGGACGACCGAGGGGCAGCCCGGCGCCGAGTCGCCCAGCCAGATGCTCTGGCTCAACCCGTTATGCACGGTCACGATGACTGGATCTTCGGCGCCGTACTGGGTCTTATTGAGAGTCAGCGTCACTTCGCCGGAGGTGGTCTGACCGGAGAAACCTGGAGTCATCGTCGCGGCCTCGTTTCCGGCAGCTGTCGCTGTGCCATTGCTCGCTCTTCCAGACGTATCGCCCTGCGTGGCGCCACTTACCTGGCCGCAACCTGCGAGGAACAATCCGAGGAATCCAAGGCACAGCGCCGTTGTAATCGCTCCCTTGCGCATCCTGAGACCTCCTTCTCTCCCATTTGACGTTTCAGGCGTAGAGAAGTTCCATTGTCGGGTGGAGAGCAAAGCGCCGCACGCGAAGAAGCCGGACCCTTGTGTCAGGATCCGGCCCCCGACGAGCGCCTCAGATGCGGCGCGAACGGTAGGTTACGAGGTGAACTTGCTGATACGCATGGGCTAGTTGGCGAGTGCGGCACGTGCCTGGACTACGCGTTTATGCGGAGGTAAACCTGTGGCCGCTCATTGTCTGTGGCGCCATACCCTCCTGCGTCTTATTGCAGCGGAGCAAACCATGAAGGTAACACGCGGCGATGCCCTCAGCGAGCTTGACGTCACGCGGCGCGAGATGCTACACTTGACTCTGCATTTGGGGCGGTTAGCTCAGTTGGTTAGAGCGCCACGTTGACATCGTGGAGGTCACAGATTCGAGTTCTGTACCGCCCACCCCAACGCTACATGTGACGCCAGGACGATCTCCATCGACGATCTCCATCCTGGCGTTGTGCTTATTCCTCGGCGGCGCCTCAACGTGGAGAGGACGGGTCCAGCGTCTTGCCAGCCAGCGACGCGCGGACGACCTCAATCAGTTCCGGCTCGCCGCGCTCCTGCGCGAACGCAGGGTAGCTCTCGAAGGTCAGCGGCAGGTCACGCGCCAGCGCCCACTCCCAGAAGGGAACGTAGTGCGTGCGCGCCGTCTGATACTCCAGCAGCATCAGCGCCGAGACGAGGCTGCCATCGTCGAAGTAGCCGTTGTCGCGCCAGGCCGCGTAGACCGGCTCATGATCGTAGGGCACGGAGCGATGCTCACATGTCCAGCGCACGCCATCCCAGGTGAAAAGACCATACTGCGCGTTCAGGTCGCGGTTGAATGGGCAGCCGACCGCGCCAACCACGACGACGCGCGTGCCATCCACCTCGCGCTCATAGGGATAATGAATGTGCGCACCGATGATCGTCTTCTCCTCTACCCCCGCCAACGCCTCACGCACCTGTTCATCTGAGCGCATGCGCCCCATGCCCTCGCGGTTGTCGCGCGGATTGCCATGCACGATCAGCGCAGGTTCGGCGCCGGGCAATTCCACCGGCAGGCTGAACGGTAGCGCCTCCAGCCACGCGACGTTCTCTCGCGTGAGGTCGGCGACGCCCAGCCGTGCGGGCGTCCACCAGGGGGTCTCCCAACCCTCAGGCAGTCCCTCGCCACGCCACAGACTGACAAACCAGGTGTCGTGATTGCCGGAGATCGCCTCCCAACCCAGCGGCGCAACCCGTTCGACGACGGCGCGGCTCTGCGGCCCGCGATTGACCAGATCGCCGCCGATGATGACGCGATCCGGCTGGACGCGGTCCAGGTCGGCGAGCACGGCCTCCGTTGCGGCGAGGTTACCGTGCAGGTCGGCGATGACAGCGAAGGTCGGCGGGCGGCCCACGATGCTTACACTCCAGGTTTGATAACGCGCAATGACGACTCTGTGAGATTATAGCGGGCATGCCAACGCATGGCGACTGCGCAGGCGGATGAGGCCACCTGGGCGCTGCCTGTTCAATGCGAGAGCGGGACCGTTCCAGATGAGGGGTCCAATGGCGGTTGGCAAAACGAGATGACGACAGAAGCGTGCGCCCTCGCGCTGAGATGCCCGATCTAGCTTATCTGGGTGTCGGCGTGGGCGTGCCTTTGTTCTTGCCATTGTCGCCATTCTTGGTAGGCTCGACGGATGGAGTCGGGTGGTCGCCGGAACCAATGATGGGATCCTGCTTGCTGTTCGCTGCCGTGCCATCTGGGTTCCCGACGCCAATTGGGCCCTGGCTGGCGAGCGCCTGAGCCGCGGCGCGCACCTGCGCGACGAGCGTATCGCCTGAGACCGAGAGCGTCGCGCCAGTTGGCGCGCCCCGCAGCAAGAGTTGCGCGCCGGACTGGAAACCGGATCCTGTGATCGTGACGATGGTGACACGTCCGACTCCCTTGCTATCCGCCGGATCATGCGCCTCGGATAGTGTCACCTGCCGTATGACCGGGACCACGGCGCCGAGCGCGCCGAGCGCCTGGGTGAGCCGAATGCGGATGGGCCAGTCCTGGCCCGTAAGCGCCGCATGCAGGTCAGTGATCGCCCGCGCGCGCTGTCCATCAAGCTCCGTAGCAAGGTTCGCGTGCGCCGCGCTGTCGGTGACTTCGGCGAGCGAGGCTCCGGCGGCGGCGTGTTCAGCCACGAAGGTGTCGAGCGCGTCGGTGAGCCGTGCGCCATGCTCGCGCTGCGCGGCCGCTGTGTCGAACGCCCGCAGGGCTGACTCCGCATTGTCGAGATGGAGTTGTGTCCGGTCGGCGGCGTTGAGGGTGAGTTGCGAGCGCACATTCTGTTCGAGCCTGCGCACAACATAAAGTACGCCGCCCGGCTGCGCGTCCGCCGCGGCGATGAACACCCCTCCAATCGTGCACACCAGTGTCGCCGCGATCACGCTGGTCCAGAGGAGGCGACGCGGGCTCGTCGTCCTCGCGCGCGCAGGCGGGCGCTGGCTGCCTGCGTGTGGCGCTGGCCGCTCAGGGGTCTGGGCCGGAGCTTCGCGCGCGGTCGTGTGGGACTCAGTGGAGAGTTGGCGTGCGCGGCGTAGAACGCTCCCCTCCAGCTGGCGCGCGAAGGCGGCGGACGGCGACGCCGCGCGGAGCGGGATCAGGGCATCGGCCGCCGCGAGCAGTGGCGCGAGTGACTCAGGCGCGCGCGCGGTCTGACCAGCGAGCCGCAGAGCGAGCAGGCGATCCAATTCAAGCTCAGGTTCCATCGCGCTACCCATCTGCTTGCTCCTTCGCCGATCGCGCTTGACGCGGCGACACGTTTGGAAACTCTGGATGCTGGGCGCCCAGCCGGCGCGCGAGCGCGGCCAGCGCGCGGAATTGCAGGGCGCGCACCGCGCCCGCCTGTTTGTGAAGCAAGGCGCCCACTTCCTCCGCCGAGTACCCCAGCACACAGCGATAGAGCACGACGGTGCGCTGCTCCTCGGTCAATTCATTGAGCGCGGTTACTACCTCGCTCCAACTCTCGCGCGCGCTCAACACGGCGAGCGGATCATCCTCATCCGCGCGCGTGTAGAGCGGGAGGTCATCGGACAGACCGTACACGGGCGCGGGTCTGCTGCGGCGCGCCCGGTAATACATCAATAACTTGTTCCGCGCGATCCCCAATAACCACGCGGCGAAGGTTAACTCATCCTCGGCCCGCGCGCGCGCGATCTGCTCAACCATAGCGATGAAGGACTCGGCGGTGAGATCTTCCGCCAGGTGTGGATCGCCCAGGCGCGCCAGGTGATAGCGATAGACGACCGGCAAATAGCGCGCATAGAGCAAACTGAGTGAGCGCTCATCCAGCGCCTTCGCGCGCGCAAGCGCCAACTCGAACGGCAGAGATGGAGGCCAGGTCATGCCTGACCTCACTCCCTGCGAATCCGCGCCCGCCGAATCCGCCTGCTCGCCTCGCTGGCGCTTGCGGGTGGCGCGTTGATCCTTCACGAGTGCCCGCGCCTCTCGTTTGCGTGCCTTCTCTGGGTGACACTGCGCCAAACACCATACACCCAGGCCAACCCACTGTGAAACGACACGCGTCAGTACGCCTCATCCACCGCTACTGCGACATAGGATACTTGCCGGACCGCGCTCAGTAATTACCCTCCGAAGGTGATCTTGCTGGCCGCGATCGAGCCATTCGCCTGCTTGAGGCCGTGCACCGTGACATGCGCGCCAGCTTTCGCCTGCGCCAGCGCATGGACGCTCCCCTGGAACTCGGTCTTGGCGCTGACGATCACGGTGACATCTCCGGTTTCCGTCGTCAAGGTGAACGACGAGGTCGCCAGGTTCACGGACTTGACGGTGCCCTGCAGCGTCACTTCCTGGGCCGCTGTGGGAGTGCTCGCGCCATTGTCCGAACCAGCGCCCAGCAGCGTCACTTTCCAGGCGGTGAAGGTTCCGTTGGCGGCCTTGGTCGTCTGCGCCTCGACACGCTGCTTGAGATGGCGACACAGGTCGGCGAGTGCGCCCACCTGCTCGCCGGTCACGCGGGTATCCTTAGTGACGGCGATTGCGACTGGGCCGCTGACGCTCGTCGCCGAGTCATTCCCGTCCGCCTCTTTCGTAGATTCTGCTTCTGGCGCCTTGGTGGCATCATCCTGCTCGGTGTGCTCCGCGCCTATTTTCGCGTTGGTGAGCGTCAGTCTGGTGATGTTGGAGGTTGCGCTGGATGAGCAAGTCGTAATCGCGGTGAGTGTCCCCTGAATGGAAATGGTGTGCGCATGCGCGCCTTGAGCGTCATCCCCGTTGGCGTCTTTTGTCGCGCTCGCGCCGCCGAAGTGCGGCGTCTGGATGGGTCCGAGATGTCCGGTCATGGCCGCGACCGTGGTCGCGGTGGCGGCGCCGCCGACGAGCACGACGCCGAGGGCGGCCAACGCGGCCTTGCCTGATAGCAGCGCGGTGAGCTTCGCTAACATGGTACGAGTCCTTCCAGGGTAAACAACACAGTACGTTATGCGTGGGCAAACGACAGGCCAGCGGTGTATCGGAGCCGTGACATGCGCGTGGCGCGCACATACATCACTGTAGTTGCGCGAACGGGGAGATGTGTTACGGGCGCCTGCGCGCTCACCCTGCTGGTACCAACGCTTGCGGTTTTTAGATTATGGCGACTCGCTCCTGCGCATAGTCGGGATTTTTCCCAACGGGCAAGGATTGACCGGCTATACATGACTCACTACAATCGCTGCAATCGCTGCGCCAGAAACGATTGAAATTTTTCTCCACGGTAGCAGAGAACGGGGGCACAATGAGCGAGGAGATGCCACGGTCGCGCACGCAAATACGCCAGGCCGAGCGAATCAAGTTCCGCCGGCGTGGCCTGGCGATCTCACGTCTGGAGGGATTTAGCGACGCCGTCTTCGCTTTCGCGTTGACGTTGCTCGTCGTCTCGCTCGAAGTGCCCAGGACTGTCGACGATCTGCTGGTGACCCTCGGTGGGTTTCTGCCCTTTGCGTTCAGCTTCGCGCTCTTTGTATATATCTGGTACCAGCACTATACCTTCTTCCGCCGCTATGGTCTGGAGGATACGCTGACCATCATCCTCAACTCGGCGCTGCTGCTCGTGGTGTTGTTCTTCGTGTTTCCGCTCAAGTTTCTGTTTGCGCGCACCTTTGCGTCGGATACGCTGACGTTCTATCAGTTGCGCGCTGTTTTCACCATCTATGGCCTGGGATTCACCGCTGTATTCCTGATCCTGGCGCTGCTCTACGCAAACGCTTACCGCCAGCGCGCCGCTCTGGAACTCAACGCCGTCGAGACGTTTGATACGGTATCAGGCGTCTGGGGCGCCGTCAGTATGGCGGCGGTTGGTCTGGGGTCGGTCGCGCTGGCACAATTTCCCGCGACGATCAACCTCGCTGGTATCTTCTATTTCGCCATCGCCATCGTGCGCACGGCCTTCGAGACGCTTCGCGCGCGCGAACGGCGCACGCTGGAGGCGCGATTGCTGACGGATGCGGCGGAAAGGAAATGAAGAGGGGCGAATCCGCATCGCCACGGATCCGCCCCCTAGTTTTCGGTCGCTGGCGTCAGCGCGCGTCTTTACCTCAGCGCTCGACGATCTCGATGCTGTTGATCGTGTCCCCGGGCTGGCGGTCACGCCCCGGTTCGCGCTCGCGGATGCTGTTCACGACATCCATCCCGCTCCTCACTCTTCCGAAGACGGCGTGTTTGCCGTTGAGGTGCGGCGTCGGGACGAAGGTGATGAAGAACTGCGAGCCGTTAGTGTTGCGGCCAGCGTTCGCCATGCTGAGAACGCCGGCGCCGTCGTGTTTGAGCGCGAGCGCTGATGGCTCATCGTTCCACTGATAGCCGGGGCCGCCTGTTCCTGTGGCGGTGGGGTCGCCGCCCTGCGCCATAAAACCGCGCAGCACCCGATGGAACGTGGTGCCATTATAGAAGCCTTCACGCGCCAGCGCCAGTGTATGTGTAGGTGGTCTGTGGTGATCCATACCTCTTTCTTGAGCATGGCCATGAATTTTGACTGAGCGTCATGGTCCCGTTACTGAGGCATAAGCCGAATGTGGAAAAGGATAGAAATTCTGTGGATAAGCCTGCGGATAACCAATTCCCAGCCTTGCCCAAATAGTCCCCAAAACTGGCGACTTTTTGGGCAGATGGGGATGCTGCCCAAAAAGTGGGCATGCGAGTACGGCGCCAGATCGTCTTACATGAAGCGATAGTACCAATGTTCGATGCAATGGCTGGAATCTGGAAGTCGCGGAGCGCACCCCAGGCACGCGCGGCTTCAGCGTCCAACCGCGCCGCTGGGTCGTGGAACGGGGCCTCGCCTGGCTGATCCGCAATCGCCGGTTGGCCAAGGACTACGAGCGCCGGGTGCAGACGAGCGAGACCCTGATCGCGTTCGCCGCCATCCGCCTGCTGCTTCGCCGGTTGGCTGCCGGCGCATCGACGAGGTAGGCCTCCTTGCTCATGCGTCCTGCGATGGCGCGCTGTCCGCCTCGCCCAGCACCGCGGCGACCAGCGGGCGGCTCAGGTCGAAGAGCCCACTGTGCTCGTCGTCAATCTCATCATTCGAGAGCACAATGATGACCGCTTTGTCGTCTGGGAGCTGGAGGTTGATGGACCGAAATCCGGCATTGTCCCCGGTATGGAAGCGCAGCCGATGCCCCTGCAGCTCCCCAATGACCCAGCCATAGCCATAGGCCATAGCCGGCGCCCCCACGAAGCCCTGCGGCGTGGCGGCATGCGAGGTGAACATGGCCCGCAGCGACGCGGCGTTCAGCAGCCCAGGCGCGGCCAGCGCCGCGTCCCAGCGCGCCAGATCGCCCGCCGTCGCCCAAATGTCGCCGGCCCCGATAAGCACCGTGTCCAACTCGACGGACGGCGAGCGTTCCGCGCCTACGTACCCCAGCGCCTGCCGGTCTGGACGTGGCGCTTGTTTCCCCGCGCCGGTGCTGGCCATGCGCAACGGCTGGAAGATCCGGCGCTGGAGGAAGCTGGCATAGGGTTCGCCTGAGACCTCCTCGACAATGTGCGCGAGGAGCGCATACGCTGGACTGCTGTAGGCCCACCTAGCGCCAGGTGAGAACTTGAGCGGGTGGTGTTGGACGATGTCTAGCAGCTGCTCCCGCGCGGTCGGCTCGAACAGACTCAGCTCGGGCAGGTCCTGCCAGTGGCCGATTCCCGAGGTGTGGGTCAGCAAGTGGTGCACCGTGATCGCTTCCCACCCCGCCGGGCGCCCTGGCGCCCACGTCTGGATGCGGTCGTGGACGGAGAGGGCGCCCGCCTCCTGCAAGAACAGGATGGCTGCAGCGGTAAATTGCTTGCTAATGGAGGCGATCTGAAAGACGGTCTCAGGGGTGTTGGGCCGCCCCTGCGCACGATCCGCGGTCCCATAGGCGCGCTCGAGCACCGTCTGGCCGTTGCGGCGTACCAGGACCGATCCGTTCAGGCGCCCCTGTTGGTGTTGCTCGCCGAGATAGGCCTCCATGGTCACGGCGTGCGCTCCTTTGGGAAAAGAAGGGTAGGTGGCGCGAGCATGGGCGCGGGGCGGTGACCCACGGCGACAGGCCACCGCATCATGCGGTTCGTGCAGGAGTCTAGCACATCCGAACCAGCGAGGGTGGCAGCGCAGAGCATCGAGACAGAACCAGCGCAGGCAGACCGGGCGGGGCAGCCAGATGGGATACTACCGAATGGAAACGATTGCCAAACACGCTCTCAAGGACATTCCAGCGGGCCGTGTCGTGCGAGTGGCAGGTTGGCCGATCTCGGCGCAGCGTCCCCCGACGGCCAAGGGTATGGGGTTCTTGGTCATCGAAGACGAGACCGGACGTCTCCTCATCGCGGTCCCGCCCCAGCTTGCCGAGCACATGTACCGGCGCATCCGGCAGGCGCGCGTCGTCGCCGTCGCTGGCCGCGTCGAGCGCATCCACTGGTATCGCTCCATGCTGGCCATGGACCTGCGCGAAATATCATCGAGTGGCTTCGGGCATTGAAGTCGAACACTGCTCTACTGGAAGCCATGCCTCCTGCGGGCTCCTTATCCCTCATCTGTCATATTGGGATATGGTTTGCTGTGTCTGCTCGCTACGCAGTCCGTTGAAACCAGCATCCGTGCCTTTCGTTTGCTTCGCAAGGTGCTGGTGCGCG
>Ga0207684_10002905_pt1 | contig 16982 bp, 17 predicted proteins | sample KBSK5501metaG_FD_184342 | JGI IMG/M metagenome (GOLD analysis project Ga0207684, IMG submission 184342) | Corn, switchgrass and miscanthus rhizosphere microbial communities from Kellogg Biological Station, Michigan, USA - KBS K5-50-1 metaG... | ecosystem: Host-associated > Plants > Roots >...
AGCGCCTGCGGCGCTGGTCCCTCGTGATCACTTCAATCGTCTCCGTATGCCTAGCCATACTCACAGTCCTACTCCTATCCATAAGATAAGCGATGGACCGTGTCCGGACATTCAGGGGGCCAGCTCATCATGACCTAGAGAAGATGGGTGGGATACGTGCCCCCGCGCCGAACTGTGCGATTGGAGAATGACGTATGACACGAACAACGACTGCGATTCAGTGGGTGCTTGCAGCGGGCCTTTCTGTGCAGCTCGCATTCTCCGCGGAGCCGTCTGCGCATTCTCGGATCGATGTAGGTGCATCCTTTTTGTTTTCCCAGGCAGTGCAGGGCGGGGGGATGAAGAAGGGAACCTACTTCCCTCGACTGGATGCGTTCGGGAGGAATAGTGCCGGCGGGCTCATCTTTACGATTGCCAGCGGTCCGAAGAAGGAGACGACGGCGGTTGTCAATCAGACGATCTATGCTCTAGCTGCCGATGCCTGCGTTGTTGACGTAGTAAATGGTACGGCACTCATGAGCGGTACGAGCTGCGGGCAATCCTTGCCAGAGAGCTGGACGATCGAAAACCCTCGTGGCGGAGTCCGGACGTGCATGTTGATGCAGCCGGCGACCGAGAGAGTCAGCGTGCCGTCTGGAGAGTTCAACACAACGAGGATCGAGTGCCGTGAGAAGGCGGGGACGCCGGAGCAGCACAGGGTTACAGTCTATTGGTACGCCCCAACTATAGGAGCCATGGTTAAGGCTGTTCATCGCACGCTCGATTCTGCGGGTACTGAGATATCCAGCATCACCGAGCAACTGGTGAACTATCAGCCGAAGTAGCTGCATCGTGGGCGAAATGCCCAAAAGTGTGCTGCAGGTGACTTGCGAGGATGCTCGCGCCTGAGCGCGAACGTTGAGCGACCGCTTTTCGGCGGCGATTCGTTTACCTCGGAGGTCTGCAATGGGTCGACTCTCGCCGACCATCGGTCGAGGATGCGGTCGTTCGATCTGGGGTTTACCGCCAACGTCAGCTACGCGGTGCCGGTGGCTACTCGCAGTCTCGGCCACTTCCGGACTCTCACTCCCATCGCACGCGCATTGCCGATCCATCGGTCGGGTGTGCCGAAGGCACACCCGGAACGACGATCAAACAACGCGCCAGATTGAATCGCGCATGGATCCAGCGATGAAGTTGTCTGCGCCCTTGCCGACGACCTCCCAGTAGTGCTTGTCGGAGAGAAGTTTCGAGCTCACCGCATCGAACGCAGCAAGATCCTTGTAGCGCGTAGTCCAGGCAATGCGTTGCGGGTTGCCGCCTATCGGCAGCAGTATCTCAAGTTCGATCTTGTAGGCCTCCTTCATGTACGCCGTAATCTCGTGTGCAAACTTGATGGCGTTTGACGTCTTGCCTGGCGCGATGGATGCGATTCGGTTGAAAGTAATCATGTGGAGCCTCCGTCCACCGATATTGAGCGGTGGCCTCAGTCACGGGATGCGACAACGGCGAGTCTGCGCCCGGCACGTATCAATGCAATCCACGGAGTTACCCGAGCGTCGATGCACGAAATACAAACGCGAAACGACCGCGGCGCCGGGATCGGCCCCCACCTCACGGGTCTGGCGTTTGACGACTCCTTCCTGGACGTTTGGATCGTTCGCCGAACGTCAACTGTGGGTCGACCGCAGCCCTACGGCGACCGGCACGAGCCGACTGCTGAGCAGCCCATACCCGTGATTGCCCAATTGCTGGCCGGTCTGGGTGTCGTGGGCTGGGCAGTTCGTTGCCGTCGCGCTGCCTGAGTTGTCTCAGCCTAATTTGGCGCGGGACATCTTGGAGCGAAACAGCTCCTGAATGCCCACCTCGCGTGGGCCAGGGAGGAGTTCGAAAGACTCCCCGGGGCGCAATGTTCCCGGGATGCGCACGGCCAGGTAGAAGCCGCACCAGGCGTTCTGCCCCATCAGCTTGGCCGCCTGGTTGAAGCCCATGGCGGCGTTGAACTTGAAGCACGGAAAACGCGGCTCGCTGACGGCGAGCTCGCAGTCGGCGAAGCGCAGCACGTCCCCGATGAAGGCCTCGCTCTCGACGAAGCCCGAAATGGTGAGGTTCTCTCCCAGCGCGCCGGGCATGAGCGGCTCGTCCCAACCGGCCACCTTCGCTTGCGCGCGCACGGTCTGCCAGAACCCGTAGTGCTCGACCGGGTAGGCGTAGACCGCCTTCGTCAAGCCGCCGTGAACCGAAAGATCGGATTGCTCGTCGCCCTCGATGCCCATCACCTTCACGCTGACCGGCTGGTCGACCGCGCGCTTGAAGATCCCGGTCATCACCGACTGCCCGTTGATCTCCACCGCGCGTGCACGGGACACGTTGATGCTGCGAACAATGCTCGTCATGGGGTCATGATGCCTGAGGCCTGCTATGCCCTCACGCGCCCTGAGCGCGGCCGCCGGCCTGCAGCGCCGTGCGAAGAAGGCGTCGACCGCGGCCCAGTCGGAGGCGCGAAACGCCGGATGTGCGTGCGGCCCGGCTGGGGCACAGCACCAACAACGCCTGGTCGCTGATGGAAGTGACCTTGCCCCAGGATGCCGGGCCGCCGCCGCACACCCACGAGTGGGACGAGGCCTACTTCATCATCGAGGGCGATGTGGAGTTCTCCGTGGGCGACCAGCGCTTCACGGCAACGGCAGGCGATTTCGTCTACACGCCGGGTGGTGTGGTGCATGGCTTTCGCGGCGTGTCGCAGCGCCCGGCGCGTGTGCTCATCTTTGATGCGCCAGCGCATGCCGGCTCATTCTTCAAGCGCGTCGACCGTGAAGTGAAGGACCTGCCGCGCGACTTGCCCAAGGTACTCGACATCGGCGAGGACACCGGGATCCGCTTCCTGCAGCCGGCGTGAGTCGCATGATTACCAAAGCCAGTCAAGCACCTCTGCGGGCTCCTGGCGTGCACGCACAGAGGCGCCTGAAGCGGCGACGTTCGCCGCTGCGCGAACTGGTGCGTGCGGTGGTCGCGGTGGCGTCGTGGCATTGAATCCCAAGGAGAATCGCCAATGAGCCACAACTCTCGCAGTCGCGCCAGCCGCCGATGCTCGCAGCAAGGTATGCGCCCTTGAGCTGCTCCTCACCGTTCGAATGGCGGGTTCGTATCAATCAGCGGGCACCGGCGCGCGCGATTGGACATCGAGGGTAGGGTTGGCCATGAGCGGTCAGGGCGGATGTCGGCTTTGAGGGATCCCGCGCCCGCGGGATGAGCGCAACGCGCACGAGCCGGGTGTCCCTGAGTCCACCTAGAATTTGCGCTCCGCCAGCACACCGAGGAAGCCGCCCGTGACACCCGAGCCAGCCGCGCTGCCAATGCCGACGGGTCTCGCGCTGACCAAGTTTCGTGTGCCGCGAGCGCGCCGAGATTTCGTGCGCCGCGATAACCTGCTGGCCCACCTGCGCCAGCTCACGCTGGACCACCCGGTGACCTTGATCTGTGCGCCGGCGGGCTCGGGCAAGACCACCTTGATGGTCCAGCTCGCCGCCCCGGATGCGCCGGGCGAACTGGCGATCTGGGTGGCGCTGGACGACAGCGACAACAATCCGGCCCGTCTGCTGGCCACGCTGGTGCAGTCGCTGCTGCCCCTCGACATGGCCTGGGAGATGGACCCGCGCGCACTCGTGGCCAACGTCACCGGCAGTGGCCCCGAGGCGCGCGCCGCGTTGGCCGGCATCGTCAACGCGCTGTGCACCGTGCCGGCCCGGCGCGTGGTCTGGCTGCTTGACGACCTGCACCGTATCGTCGACGCCGACACTGTCAGCCTGCTCGATTCGTTGATCGAGCGCCTGCCCGAGCATGTGGCGCTGGTTCTGGGTTCACGCACCGAGCCGGCCTTGCCGCTAGCCCGCCTGCGCGCCCACGGTGAGCTGGGCGAGATCGACGCCAGCCCGCTGCGCTTCGACGAATCCACCATCATCGCCCTGGCACAGCACCGCTGGGGCAGCGCACCGGCGCTCGAGATCGTGCGCGACACGCTGGCGCGCACCGGTGGCTGGGCGGTCGGCGTCAATCTGCTGCTGGCCTCCAGCACCGGCACGGGCGTCGTGCGGCCAGCCCTGCGGCACCATGCGCCACAGCGGGCCTTGTTCGACTTTCTCGCCCAGGAGGTGCTTGATGAGCTGCCGCCCGCGTTGCGCGACTTCGCCGTCGACTGTGCGGTGCTGCCCGACTTGAATCCGGCACGCTGCCAGGCCGTCACGCTGCGCAGCGACAGCCGGGACGCACTCGACGCGCTGCTGCGCCGCCACCTGTTCCTGAGCGTGGTCGAAGACAGCCAGCCGGTGCTGCGCTTCCATGACCTGTTTCGCGACTTCCTGCTGGCACAGCTGGCACGCAAGCCGGCAGCTCACACGCGTCTGCTGCATGAACGCGCAGCGGCGGCCGAAGACCTGCCCGAGCGCGCGATCAACCACTGGCTGGACGCCGGGCGCTGGATAGCAGCGACCGACCTGATCGTGCGCCATGGCCTGCGGCTGGCCGGCGAGGGCGCATATGCCACGCTGGAGCGCTGGATCGAACGGCTGCCGGCCGAGATCGTGGCGGCCGATCCGCGGCTGGCCTTGCTGCGCACCGAATGCGCCTGGTCGCGCTGGGACTGGGAGCAGGTGCTGCTGCATGCGGCACCGGCCGCCGAAGGCCTGGCACAGTCGGGCGACCTGCCCGGCCAGCTGCGGGCCCAATTGCTGCTGTCCGCCACGCTCGGCGCTCTGGGCCACCTCGAAGAGCGTGCGACGCTGACCGAACGCAGCTTGCGCCTGGACCTGCCTGCCAGCGACGCGGCGCAGTTCCACCTGCAGCGGGCCTGGAGCGATTTTTCACTCGGCCAGTGCGGGCAGGTCGGGCAGCACCTGGCCACGATGAATTCACTCGTGGCCGAGGACCCGGCGCGGTATGCGCCGCAGGTCGCACCCACCATCAACTGCCACTTCGGCGGCCTGCCCGGCGTGACCGAGGCCTACCTGCAATTTGTGGCGCTGTGCGACTCGGTGCCGAAGCCGGCCGCAATGCCTTGGCACTCGACGCCGGTGGTGTTGGGTGCCTGGGCCGCCCTGTGGCAGGGGCGCCGCGCCGGTGCCACGCAGGCGCTGCAGCGCGCCGAGCAGATCCAGCACCGCTTCGGCAAGGTGCGCTATGTCCTGCTCGACGCCACCCACCTGCAAGCGCTGCTGCTGGCGGCGACCGGCGAATTCGGCGCTGCACGCCAGGTGCTCGAGGCCCTGCTGACGGACCTGGGCGCCAGCGACGCCGAAGGCCTGCGCCGCGTGTGGCAACGGCCGTACCGCAGCGTGCTGGCCCGCACGTTGTGGATGGCACAGGATGGCCCGGGGCTTGCGGCACAGGCCGCCCGGCTCGAAGGACCGCTGCGCCACCGCGAATGGCCATTGACCGCGGGCGCAGTGGAAACCGTTCGCGGCCAGGCCGCGCTGCTGGCTGGTGACTTGCGCAGCGCGCACGATGCGCTGGAATCGGCGGTCGCGCACCACGCCCGCTATCCGGCGCCGGCCTTTTATGCCGATCCGCGGATAGCGTTTGCCGGCGTCCATCTGCGGCGTCACGATCCGGCGCTCGCCTGGGCCACGGTCGTGCCCGTGCTGCGAGAAATCGCTCGCGACGGCACGGCCGGCCGCTTGCTGCTGGAACCGGCCCCGCTGGTCACCAGCTTGCTGGCTCTGTGCCCGGCCCAGGCGCCCCAAGCCGCGCAGGTGGCGGGGCTGCAGCAGACGCTGGCCGGTTGGCACTCGCCGGCCGTGCCGTCTGCGACTGACACGGCCGCCCGAGCCGAGCCGATGCCGCTCGGCCCGCCCGGGCTGCGGCTGACCGATCGCGAACGCGAAGTGCTCGAGTTGGTGACACAAGGTCTGTCCAACAAACTGCTGGCGCGGCAGCTCTCGTTGAGCGCGCACACCGTCAAGCGCCACCTCGCCAACATCCTGGACAAGCTCGACTGCGATAACCGCGTCCAGGCGGCAGCGCTGTGGCGGCGCAACACGCACTGACGCTTTGCGCCAGCCCGGCGATCGCCAGGGTGCATGGCTCTTTTGGGCGATGACGCGACAGGTTGCACTGCCGACACTGACCGTTTTCGCTCCGGGCCGATGGCTGCCGATGAGGACAGATCACGCTGGGACCGATCCCATCTCGCTGGCGCTGCAGTTGCTGGAGCGGCCCGCGGACTGGCCGCTGACCGCGGCTGCGCTGTACGACGCTGCCGTGTGCTGGCGGGCGCCGGCGCGCGGACTGCTCATCGACGGTCGTGATGCGGTGTTGGCACAACTGCGCGACGATGCGCGGCGCCTCGCTTCGGCCGAGCACGTGGTGCTCCGGCGTGTAGTGGCGGGCGCGCGGCTGATCGACGAGTCCGCTCTGACCTTCATCTGCCCCGCCGACGGCGTTGAAGGCGTCAAGCTGACCACCGGCGACCGCATTGAACTCAAACGCACCCGGCTGCTCAGCTTCGCCAATGGATTGATCGTCGACGAGCTGAATCTGGAAACCTGGACGGTCCTGCAACCGTTCGGATGAGGGCCGGCGTCCCGGATGAGATGGCCGACAACTCAGACCCACTGAATACCACCGTCAAGCTCGAGATCGATGCCGTTCGCGGCGCGATTGTCCAAGAGAAAGAACACACCGTGAACGATGTCGTCAGTCGTCGCCAGCCTTCTTGCGGGAGTGCGCGAGCGCCAGGCCTCGACAAGCGATGCCGCTCCCTCCTGGATGCGCTTTTGCCATCTCGGCGAATCCGCGACGAGTCCCGGAGAAATGCCGTTCACGCGAATCGGGGCGAGTTCGACGGCGAGCGTTCTCGCCATCCCGATCATTCCGCCGTTGACGATGCTGACCATGGTTGATCCCGGGTAGGGATTCGCTTTCGCCAAGCCGCCGAACAGAACGATCGACGAGGTCGGGCGGAGCCGAGGCAGCGCCTTGTTCACAATCTCGGCGAAGGCCACGATCTTGACACGAGCCGCTCTGTAGGCCTCCTCGGCGTTGAAATCCTTGATGCTCTGATTGCCGCCGTAGATCGGTGTCAGGATCAGATGATCTATGGGATCGCCACCCTCCAACGCCCGATGGATCGAATTGGAATCTTCCAAGTCGATATGAACGCCACGGGCTCGCGAGCTGATCGATTTCGCCAGCGCCGCGGCGCGCTCGGTTCCGCGACCGGCAATGGTCACGTTGGCGCCCAAGGCGTCGGCGCCCTGCGCAATCGAGAGTCCGAGACCGGATGTCCCTCCGACGACGAAGACATGTTGACCAGCTTGAGGCATTGGAACACTCCTTGAGTTTGAGTTGAGAAGCGAGCGGCCGGCTCGCGAAGTTCCGGAATTCTCGGGTTGCATGGATGCGCCGACATCGCTCTCTGGAGCCATGGCGCGAGGCCGTGTGCGCCACCGCCGCATGGCTCCTCAGGCCGATGGCAAATGCACGCCGGATAACCACAATCACGCCGCGACCTGTCGATCCATCCAACCCACGCCTGAGAGAGAACCCGATGAAGCGACCCCTGATCACTGTCCTCGGCGCCACTGGCGCCCAAGGCGGCGGCACAGCACACGCGCTGTTGGCCGACTCCGCCCAACGCTTCGCAGTGCGCGCCGTCACACGTCGCCCGACGAGCGACACTGGGCAGGCGCTCGCGTCAGCCGGCGCCGAACTGGTGCAGGCCGATCTCGATGATGTGCAATCGCTCGAGCACGCCTTCGGCGAATCGCACGGCGTCTTCGCAGTCACGAACTTCTGGGAGCATTTCTCGCCGGAGCGCGAACTCGAGCAGGCTTCGAATATCGCGGCCGCCGCGCGGCGGGCGGGCGTGAAGCACGTGGTCTGGTCGACACTGGAGGACACGCGCCGGTGGGTGCCGCTGGAGGACGATCGCTGGCCGACATTGATGCAGCATTACAAGGTGCCGCACTTCGATGCGAAGGGACAGGCGAACGAGTTCTTCCAGGGCTTGCCGACCACGCTGATGCACACCTCGTTCTACTGGGACAACCTGATCCACTTCGGTCTCGGGCCGCAGCGAGCGCCCGGTGGTGAGCTCGTCTTCGTTCTGCCCATGGGTGATTCACCGCTGCCGGGAATCGCCGCAGCCGACATTGGCGTGTGCGCGGCGGCCCTGTTCGCGCGGGGGCCGGAACTCGCCGGCCGCTCCGTCGGTATCTCCGGCGAGCACCTGAGCGGCGCGCAGATGGCTGCGTCGCTGGCGCGCGCGCTCGGCGAACCCGTGCGACATCAGGACATGAGCCGTGCGCAGTACGCCGCGCTGGGTTTTGCCGGCGCAGGCGATCTCGCGAACATGTTTTCGTTCAAGCGCGAGTTCGGTGACGATTACCGGGCACGCCGCAGCCTCGAAGCCACCCGCGCCTTGCATCCCGGAGTGCTGAACTTCGACGCCTGGCTCGCATGCCACGCCGATCGCATTCCCGTTCCGCCGGTGGCGCGCGGTGCCTGACGTGGAGCGCACCGGCGGAGGGGCCGACTGCCTTGGCGTCCAAAGCAACACGAGAAGCAGCCGAGGTCCTCGAAGAGTACGAATTTCCTCCGCGTCTCCAAGAGCCGAACCATGCAGACAGACGAGCAAGCGATGTACGGCAGCAGCACTGGGCGAGTGAGTCGTTTCCGCTGCATCCGCTTTTCAGCGTTGAATCCGACGGATCGAGGGGCAACTGAGGGTCGGCTTCGATCGCCCGTCGGCCCGCGGGCAGTAGCCACTCAAGCTCGCAAAGCCGACGTTCATCAGCAAGCTGCTGCTGTGGAGCGGCTAGTGTCCTTAGTCCGCGGCCACTCTGCGGCGGTGGTCGGCCAGGAGCGAACATGCCTCTGGCGAGCTGGCGCAGCCGCCACTCCCCTGTGCAGCGCTCAGCCGCCGCCCGAACGGCGCGCTCCGTCCATGAACAATCGTGCGATGGCCCGTTGCTCCTTCGGATCGTTCCATGCTGCCCCCGGGGCGAGAAGGAATCTCGAGAGCAGGTAGCCGATGTTGAGCGAAAGGAACATTCGGACCAGCGATTCCGCCGGGTAAGCCCCGGAAAGCCGGCCGTCGTCCTGCAACCGCTTGAACAGCTGCAACAGCGGGATCCAGACGGCACCCCTCCACTGGTCGGCGAACCGCGCCAGCAGCTCGTGGTCGCGCAACATCTCCACCAACAGGAGCCGAGTCAGCTCGGGAGCCTGAGCGAGCGAACCCGCGCGAGCTTCCAGCAGTGCGACATGCCAGGCGGCGAAGTCGTCTCCATGGGCTTCGATCACGGCACGCAACGCATCCAGCGACGTAGGCGCCAGGTGCGGCAGCACGGCCTCGCGGATGACGGCGTGAACCAGGCCGTCCTTCGAGCCGAAATGCTTGAAGAGGGTTCGCTCCGTGGTGTTCGCGGCCGCTGCGATCTCGCGCGTGCTGGTCTGGCCCACACCGCGCGCGGCGAACAGCCGCGCGGCCGCCCACAGGATGTCGATGTGCTTGGTCGGAAGGGGGCCGCGCCGGCCCGTTGCGGACGGGGAATTCATCCGGTGAGTTTAGGCATGCGTCCCCGCCCGCGATGCTCACTCCGCAAAGCCGGTCTCCTCTCGGAACAGCTGCGGCAGGAAGTGCTCGAACAACCCCACTTCTTCGATGTTGTGGCGCAACCAGGCCAGGCCGTGCGCATGGTCGAAGCCGAAGCGCTGCATCAGGGGCGTAATCCAGCGCCTCCAGCCACGCCCGCCGCCGACCAGCAGGCGGTTTTCGTACAGCGTTCCGTCGGCCACGCGAGTGAAGCGGTATTCCATTCGGACCAGACCGCTGACACCATGCAGGCGCGGATTGTGGATGAACCCTTCCTCATCCAGCTTCTCGATGTCCGTGATCGTGTCGACCTTGTAGCGGGGGTTGGCACCCAGGTACTCCCGCAAGCGGATTGCAGCACCTGGTCCGATGCGTCCGTCCGCGCGACGGCGCGCGTAGCTCGCATGCACGTGGTCGTAGGGGTGCCACGCGCGGTAGCGGTTGATGCGCTGGCCGGCCACCACGATGTCGCCTTCCAGGTGCGCGAACCACCAGGCGAGCATGCGCGGCGTAACCCCACGAAGAATGTCATGGCGGATCCAGTAACTCAGTCGGCCGTCATCCAACCGCCCGGCACCGCACTCGGCCGAGCCGAGCGGCTTGAGTGGCCAGGGCACCGTCACCGGTTCAGGCGGGGCGCGCCGGTCGTCGTCGTAGGCCGGATAGTCGCGGTGATCGGCCATGGCGAAACGGACTGGCAGTGTTGCTTGCATGGAATCCTCCAGTTGGGATGCCGGGGAGAAGGCGGACCGTGGCGGATCAGGAGACGCGCTCCACGCCGTGCTCGGCCATCACAGCCTGCATGCGAGCGAGGTCGCGCGGCAGTTGGTGCACGGACTCGGCCATGTCGAGGAAGAAGCGGTCCATCGGGCCACCCACGGTCCAGGCCAGGAAGCGCGCGGGTGCGTCGCCCGGATTCCGGTAGCCGTGGGGCGTGAGCGGCGGAAGGTGGACCATGTCACCGGGCCGAAGGGAGTGGCGCTGCGTCGGCGTGTGCATCAGCAACTCGCCTTCCAGCACGAAGTAGACCTCTTCCTCCTTCGCATGCGTCACGCACGGGGTGCCGCTGCCCGGCGGTACCACGACGGTCACGATGCACAGCCCGTGCGGTGACCGGTCAGAAGGCAGCTTGATGGTCACGCAATCACCCAGGACCTGCACCGTGCGGCCTTCGTCGCTTCTCATCACGTTCATGGTTTCGCTCCTCGGCCTCGCGGCCATCAAACAGTATGGCGAGCACTATACTGTATTTGTGGGTCAATGTATAGTGATGGCTATACTGTTTAATTTGCCGGCGGAATCTCGAGTCTCTACGCCTCCCGTGCCTGCATGCGGGACTGAGCGTGCTTTGGGTCGGCTCGACCGCCCGTCGGTGTGCGAGCGGCCGCTCAAGTCGGCCGATCCACCGATCACAGCGACCGCAAACGCGACAGGGGGCGACATCCCGCGGTTCATGAGGGTCCACCCGACTGCCAACCGCTTGCGTGAAGAAGATCTCACGCGCGAGCAGGCCGCGAAGGACTGCGGCGCGGGTGCTGCGGCGACGCTCCAGCCGCGCTCCGCGTACTCGGCTTCGCCGAGCAGGTCGATCGGCGCGTTGCACCACGTGTGCGGGACTCCTGGGGCGCGAACTTGTGCGCCCACGAACATTGAAGTCTCCGGACACTTCTGGAACGACCGCTGCTTGGCACCGAAGTGAGTCGTTTCAACTTCAGCGATGGGTCGCTGGCCGTCTGTCACTCGCCGCACACGAAGGACTGCTCGCGGCCCCACTCGCGAAGCACTTTGTCGAGTTGCACGGCGGCGCGATCCGGATCGAAAGCACGCCCGGTCACGTGTCGACCTTCGCTTCATTCTGCCGAACCGGGTTCTAGAGGTGGTATGAGGCGCGCCTGGCGCCTATTCTTGTCGTGTGACCGTGCTCGACATGGCCGATGCGACATGGAATCGACGCAATCTTCTCGGTGCGGCTGGCGCCGTGGGCGCGCCCGGCGCGAGTGCGATTTCCGCCGGCACGGGTGGCGCCAAAGACCGGAATCCAGTCGCGGCAGGCGCGAGGCACGACTCACCTGCAACGGGAGACGGCCATGAGCACGATCCGGTGCCATCTCTGCGCCTTCGTGGCGGCGCTGGCTGCAACGAGCTCCGCCGCGCACTGGCCTGGCCAACCGCCGCACCAGATGGCGCAGCTCGGTGAGTTGAAGCTCGAAAGCGGTGAAGTCATCAAGAACTTCAGAATGTCATACGTCACGCACGGCAAGCTGAACGCGGCGAAGGACAACGCAATCCTGTTCCACCACGGATTTGCCGCTAATCATCACTTCTTCGACCACATGATCGGGCCCGGCCGGCCGCTCGACACCGACAAGTACTTCATCATCTGCCCCGACACGCTCGGCGCCACCCAGACCGGCTACGAACGCACGACCAGCGCGACGAACAGCGGGCTGAAGATGAAGTTTCCGTTCTACAACGGACGCGACATTGTCGCCGCCTCGTACCGGCTCATCACCGAAACGCTCGGCATTCCCCACCTCCTCGCGGTGACCGGCATTTCGTCCGGCGCCCAGGACAGTCTGCAGTTTGCGGTGAGCTACCCGCAGTTCGCGGACGGCGTCATCCCAGTGGTCGGAGGCGCCCTGTGGAACGCCGATGGCGGCTTCCGCGGGCCGTTGGCGGTGTCGATCATCCGATCCTGCAGCGGATGGGACGGTGGCAGCTATGACGAGAATCCGAAGACGTGCGCGACCAATGCGCTTTCCGGCTGGATCCACTACTTCTTCACGCAGCAATGGTGGGAGAAGTACGTCGATACGCCCGAGGCCTACACGATGTGGCGCAACACGATCGGGCAAGACTACCTCGACGTGCAGGACACCCGTGACCTCTACTACCGGATCGTCTCGTTCGGGCGCGGTTGGGTCGGCGACACCCCGGGGTTCGACGGTGACCTCGCCAAGGCACTGGGCTCGATCAAGGCGAAAGCCTTGTTCGTCTACAGCCCGCAGGACCGGTTCTTTCAGCCGCAGCACATCGATGCGCAGGTCAAGATGATCCCCGCTGCACGGGCCGTGGTGATCGACTCGGACGCCGGCCACATGCTCTGCTGCAACGCCGATCCGAACGCGACCCGGGTCATGGGCGACGCGATCCGGGCCTTTCTTCAGGAACTGGCTGCGCAGCGCATGACAGCGCAGTGATTGACGCAGGACTTGGCGCAACGGCTGAACACAGGAGCAGGCACCATGGACGCGTTGAGACTGCTGGAACCTGGACGCCGCGAGTTTCTCGCGCGCAGCGCGGCGCTGGGCGCCGCCGGTCTGTTCGGCTTGGCGCGCCATTCGGTGGCCGCCGATCCGCCACCGGAGACGACCCGGGTGCGGCTCGTGCACGCACCCTTCATCTGCCTCGCGCCGCAGTATCTCGCCGCGGAGTTCCTGTCGATGGAGGGCATCACCGGCGAATATCTCCAGCTGGGCTCAAGGAGCGGCGGCATCGATGCCCTCGTCGAAGGCCGTGCCGATATCACGATGTGGGACGCACACAGCCCCCTTCCGATGATCGATGCGGGCAAGCCGATTGTCGTTCTGGCCGGCGTGCACGGTGGCTGCTACCAGCTGTTCTGCAACGAGAGCGTGCGGGCCATCCGCGATCTCAAGGGCAGGGCGCCCGCCGTGCACTACTTCGGTGGCGGCGATCACGTGTTGCTCTCTTCGATGCTGGCGCAGGTCGGCATCAATCCAGCGAAGGAAGTCAATTGGACCACCGGCCGTGGCGCCGACGCGAAAGACCTCTTCGCCAGCGGCAAGGCCGACGCCTTCATGGCCTTCGCCCAGGAGCCAGCCGAATTGCGGGCCAAGAACGTCGGGCACGTGATCCTCAACACGGCGACTGACCGCCCCTGGTCGCAATACTACTGCTGTGTCGTCATTGCAAACCGCGACTTCGCGGCCCGCAACCCGCTCGCGACCAAGCGTGTGCTGCGCTCGATCCTGAAGGCGACCGACATCTGCGCCAGCGACCCGGAACGCGTGGCACGCTTCCTCGTGGATATGCGCTACGAGACGCGGTATCCGGTCGGGCTCGAAGTGCTCAGGAACACGTCCTACACCCGATGGCGCCATGACAACCCCGAAGACACACTGCGTTTCCACGCGCTGAGGCTGCGCGAAGTTGGAATGCTGAAGTCCACGCCACAGAAGTTGATTGCGCAAGGCACCGATTGGCGGTTCTTGAACGAACTGAAGCTCGAGCTCAAGGCGTAGCAGGCCCTTGTTCTCGACAACGCGCGATGGCAGACCTACAGTGCAGCGTGAGCGGCAGGCTCGACATGACCAAGCGGTGCCGGAGCTGGCCTACCCTTGTGCTGGCGTTGCTGGTGGCGTGGCTACTCGCGCCAGCGCTCACCCAGGCCGGCGGCGCCACGCGCCTGCCAGTGATCGGCCCCGCGCCTGCCTTCACGCTCGACTCGGCACAGGGCTCGCGCGTGGCGCTCTCCGACCTGCGCGGCAAGGTGCTGGCGCTGACCTTTGTGTTCACGACCTGCAGCGACCGCTGCCCGATTCTGACTGCGATGCTGGCCGAGATAGGGCGCGCGCTCGGCGATGACTTCGGCCCGAAGGTCGCCTTCGTGGCGATCAGCGTCGACCCGTTGAACGATACGCCGGCGCGATTGCGCGACTACGCAGTGGCGCACCGCGCCGATGCACCGGGCTGGTTCTTCCTGACCGGCGCGCCGGCCGAGGTCGGCGAGGTGGTGCGGCGTTATGGCGTCTACGCGAGAAAGACCCAAGGTGGCAGCGTCGATCACCTGTTCCTGACCTCGCTGATCGACCGCGCCGGCATGCTGCGCGTTCAGTACCTCGGCACGCGCTTCGATCCCCGCGAAATGCAGCGGGATCTCCAGACGTTGTTGCGCGAGTGAACACGCCGCTGCTGCGCTGGCTGCCGCTGGCCGTGGCCCGGGCACCGGCCTCTGTGTACACCAAGCTGCTGACGGCGTTCCTTGCGATCGTCGGGCTGTTGATGGCGATCGGCGTGGTCAGCCTGGCCGAACTGGGGCGACTGAACCAACGTGCCGAGGACTTCGTCAAGCTGCAGCGCAAGGTCGCGGCGTACCGACAGATCCAGCAAAGCACGACCTCGCAGCTGTACAGCGTGGCCACCGTGATGCTCGCGCCCGATGCCGCCGCGCTCGACGGGACGCTGCGCCAGCTGAATCAGTTCGGCTACGACCTTGACCGCCTCCAGTTCGTCGCCAAGGACGAGGTCGAACTGCTGCAGCGCGTGCGTGTCGAGTACGACGGATTTGCCGCCGTGGTGAGCGAAGTGATCGGGCTGATCCGCGCCGGCAAGCTCTCCGAAGGTCACCGCGTGCAGATCGAGCGCGCCGGGCCGCTCGCCGAACGGCTTGAGCGCCTGACAAACGAGCTCGTCAACAAGGCCGAGGCAGACATGCTGGCGCGCATCGACGAGAGCCACGAAGGCTACCTCGGCTCGCTGCGCTGGGTGGTGGGCTTCGCGCTGGGCAGCATCGCCCTGGCGCTGGCCTTGGGCTATGCGATCTCATGGTCCTTAATCGGGCCGCTGCAACAAATGGGCGAACGCTTCGACCAGATCGCCGCCGGCGACTTCACGAACCGTGTCGTCGTGCCGAACCGCGACGAGCTCGGCGTGTTGGCCGGCAACTTGAATCACATGAGCGCTGAACTCGGCCGCCTGTATCGGCAGATCGAGTCGGCGAACAAGCACAAGTCGGAATTCCTGGCCAACATGTCGCACGAGTTGCGCACGCCGCTGAACGCGATCATCGGCTTCTCGGAGGTGCTGGTCGAGGGGATGTTCGGCGAGGTGAACGACAAGCAGCTCGAGTACCTGCGCGACATCCACAGTTCGGGGCACCATTTGTTGACGCTGATCAACGATATCCTCGATCTGTCGAAGATCGAGGCGGGCCGGATGGAACTGGAACTCGAGAGCGTCGACCTCGGCGAGCTGCTCGAGAGCGCCACGATGCTGGTGCGCGAGCGCGCCGGCCGCCATGGCGTGACCTTGGCGCTCGAGGTGGCCGAAGGCCTGGGCACGTGGGTGGCCGACGGGCGCAAGGTCAAGCAAGTGGTGATCAACCTCCTGTCGAACGCCGTCAAGTTCACACCCGCGGGCGGCAGCGTGACGCTGCGCGCGCGCCGTGCCGAGGCAGGGGCCGTGGAGATCGCCGTGATCGACACCGGTGTCGGAATCGCGCCCGACCAGCAGACGCTGGTGTTCGAGGAATTCCGCCAAGCTGCGGGCGACCACCTGCGGAAGTCGGAAGGCACGGGCCTGGGCTTGGCGCTCGCCAAGCGCTTCGTCGAGTTGCACGGAGGCACCATCCGCGTCGAAAGCGCGCCGGGTCAGGGCTCGACCTTCGCGTTTGTCCTTCCGGAAGCTGGACCGGAGGCAGACCCATGAGCACCATTCTGATCGTCGAGGACAACGAGAAGAACATGAAGCTCGTACGCGACATCCTGCAGCACCAGGGCCACACGACACTTGAGGCCGTGACCGGCGCCGATGGCGTGCGCATCGCGCTCGCGCAGCGGCCCGATATGGTGTTGATGGACATCCAGCTGCCTGACATCGACGGCATCAACGCGCTGCGCGAGATCCGTACGGACAGCGCGCTTGACGGGATGCCGGTACTGGCGGTGTCGGCCTCGGTGATGCCCAACGAGCAGTAAAAGGTCGTCACCTCGGGTTTCGATGCGTTCATCACCAAGCCGATCAACCTGAAGCAGTTCCGCGATACCGTGCAGCACTTCCTGGCGCACGGGCGCAAGCCGCCATGAACGGGAAAATTCTGGTCGTCGACGACACGCCGCTGAACGTCAAGCTGCTCGCCGACCTGCTCGTCGCGAAGGGGTACCAGGTGATCACCGCGGCCTCGGGTGCCGAGGCGCTGGCCAAGCTGGCCAGCGACGCGCCCGACCTGGTGCTGCTCGACGTGATGATGCCTGGCATGAGCGGTTACGAGGTCTGCGCGGCGATCCGTGCCGACCCGGCGCACGCGATGCTGCCGGTGGTGCTGGTCACGGCACTCGACCCGGCACGGGAGCGCGCGAAGGGGCTGGAGGCCGGCGCCGACGACTTCCTCAGCAAGCCGGTCGCGAAGGCCGAGCTGCTGGCGCGCGTGAAGTCGCTGCTGCGCATCAAGCAGCTCTACGACGAGGTGAATTGCCAGAAGCAGGCGCTCGCCGACTGGAACCGCACGCTCGAGGCGCGGGTGCAGGAGGGCATGCAGCAGCTCGAACGGGTCGGCCGCCTGCGACGCTTCTTCTCGCCGCAGTTGGCCGAGGCGATCGTCGGCGGCGGCACGACTGACCCGCTGAAGAGCCACCGCCGCGAGATCACCGTCGTGTTCCTTGACCTGCGC
>Ga0207684_10002906_pt1 | contig 16981 bp, 18 predicted proteins | sample KBSK5501metaG_FD_184342 | JGI IMG/M metagenome (GOLD analysis project Ga0207684, IMG submission 184342) | Corn, switchgrass and miscanthus rhizosphere microbial communities from Kellogg Biological Station, Michigan, USA - KBS K5-50-1 metaG... | ecosystem: Host-associated > Plants > Roots >...
GCGTGCTGTTCATCGGTGATTACCGGAATTAAGGCCAAATCCTCAGGCGGGTGAGGCAGCGTCACCCAGGATCGGCAGCCACCATAGGAACGATGGAACGGGAACTCCCACGGTGTCGATAATCGGCAGGCGCGAAAAAACGCCAGGTGCAGACCCTTTTGTTCGTCGTATGCAAACCGTTCCTCCAAGACTGACCGCTTCAACACATGGAGCGATTCGAGCGGATCTATCTCGCTAAGGTCTCCAATCCAGGAGGTGAACTCTACTTCCAAGAACAGGGATACGACGATCGGATCGTGCTGCGGCCGAAGATCGCGTTCGCCTGGTAACCGCGTTCGATCAATCTGCTCATGGAAAAAAGTTGGAAAAAGGAAGAACCGATCGTGCTTAAACCGAAACCCCTCCCGCCCCTCGGCGATCCCGCCTTTGCGAAAAAGAACACTCGTCTCACCACGCAAAATCGAATCGCAGACAATTGCCCATTCTTTAAAACCAACAGCAGCCTCCATCGCAATTCTATAAGATCGACCAGCTTGTACCGCAAATTGTAACAATGCCAACGGCGCCGATCACGCCGTCATCGCTGACAACGCCGACAACGCCGTCCGTTGTCGGCACTGTTGGCATTGACGGCGATGTTGGCATTGTCGGAGCTGGCAGGATTGGCTACATTGCTGGCCGACGCATGGCTATCAAAATCGATCTCCATTGCCATTCTTTTTTCTCTGGCGACGGAGTCAGTAGCCCTGAAGAACTCATTCAAGAGGCAAAGAAAAGAGGGCTGAACGGTTTCGCGATGACCGATCACAACACGTGCGACGCAATCAAGTACATGTTGGATAAGGGCCTGATGCGTGACGATGGATTACCGGTGGATAATTTTCTGGTGATCCCAGGGGTAGAGGTTACCACCGCCGAAGGCCATCTACTATGTCTTGGAGTCGTTTTACCGAACCTGAAAGGTCGCCCGGCGATTGAGGTTTGCCACCTGGCTCACGAAGCTGGAGGGTTAGCGGTTCCACCGCATCCCTACGATCTATTCCGAGCAGGGATTCGTGAAAACACGCTGAACACTCTGCCAATCGATGCCATCGAAGTATTTAACGCGGCGACGACTTTCAAACGATACAATCGAATGGCCTACGAATACGCGCATCGCCGCGGTCTGCCGATGACTGCGGCGAGTGATGCTCACCACTACGGGGCAATCGGAACGGCGTACACTATTTTCGACACCGAAGATCTCTCGGTCCAGGGAATTCTTAAAGAGATTCCAAAGCTGAACGAGCTCAACCAGAGCTACATGACTATCAAGGACAACATCCGGAAGACCTGGAACAATTGGATGCGTCTGCGAAAACGGAAATCGGTGGAGGACCTGCTGGGGAAATAGGTGAGAGGATAGGGCGAATCGGACGAATGGGACGTATATGACTTATGAGACGTAGAGGACAATAGGACGGCGGATTACTTGACCCGCACAGCGTGTTTTTTGTCGAGTTTGAAGACTCCGCCGGCGGTCCAATCGATTTTCGATTTTGGATCGGTCACCTTGTCGTTGCGCCACTGTACACTCCCTTGTTCAACGAGCCGGCGAGCCTTACTGCGTGATTTCGTAATCGAAAACCCGCGTACAAACGCAGCGACAACGGCGGAAACTATATCTTCGCCGAGATCTGCACCTCGCACCTCGGGCAGCTCTGCAGCTTCCAGATCTTTCTTACTGAACCGAAGATTGAACTCGCCCAACGCCTTCTGCGCGGAGTCACGATCGTGAAATCGCTCAACGATCCGGAATGCGAGCTGTTTTTTGGCTTCCATCGGATGGATCTGCGGAGCCTCCTGGCAAAGGAGCACTTCGTAATAACGCGCCATCAAAGAATCAGAAATGCTCATGAGCTTACCGAACATTTCCGATGGAGGCTCGTCGATACCAACATAGTTGCCCAGGCTCTTACTCATCTTTTGTACACCATCGAGACCTTCGAGAATCGGTTGCAGGCAAGCTACCTGTTGCGGCTGGCCTTCCGCTTTCTGAAAATCCCGGCCCACCATGATGTTAAAGAGCTGGTCGGTTCCGCCCATTTCCACATCGGCGCGCACCATCACCGAATCCCAGCCTTGCATAATCGGATATTGAAGTTCATGCAGAGCGATCGGGTGCTCCTCGTCTATCCGCGCCTTAAAATCTTCGCGTTGGAGCATTTGCTGGATCGTAACCCGGCTATTAAGTCGAATAATCTCCATGAACGTCATTTTCTTGAACCATTCTCCGTTAAACACTGTCTCGGTTCGCGAATGGTCCAGAATCTTGAACGCTTGATCCAGGTAGGTCTGAGCATTGGCCAGTACCTCTTCATGGGTCAGGATCGGACGCGTAGACGAGCGTCCACTCGGATCACCGACCATCGAGGTGAAATCGCCGATGATTAACACTGCAATGTGCCCGAGATCCTGAAACTGCCGAAGCTTAGACAGGTTGACAGAATGGCCGAGATGAAGATCTGGAGATGTCGGATCAACCCCTAGTTTGACACGCAATGGCCTCCCTTCCTGGAGCTTTTTCTTTAGTTCACCTTCGGTGATGATCTGAGTTCCGCCTCGCTTTAGCTGGGCTATCGTCTCGTCCGACAAATCCATGAGCGCCACCATGCAAGGGAGCGATGTTGAACGCAACGTCGTTTTGCCCCGCAGTCGGTAGGGCTGAGCTTTAGCTCAGCCTCGTGGACGTGGTAGCCGCACGAGGCTGAGCTAAAGCTCAGCCCTACCGACGGCAGACCAGCAAAGCTGCAGGGTCACGATGTCTCGCGACCTTCTTGATCGCGCACAGCGCTTCATTCGTTGACATTACATCCCGCTGAATTACTTTCCCGACTCTCAACGCTCCAGGATTATTGACATGAAAAGAACCTATCAACCTTCCAAGCGTACCCGGAAACGCCAGTTCGGGTTCCGCGCCCGAATGAAAACCAAAGGCGGCCGAGCAACCTTGGCGAGACGCCGGCAGCGCGGACGTAAGCGCCTGGTGCCGAAGGGCGTTGAGGTCCACTACGCGCGCCATACCGAGGCATAATCCATGGTCCGGCCGGGCCGGATACGTCTTCGATTTCCCAAAACTGCGCGCTTAAGCCGTGCTTCCGAATTCGCGCTCCTCAAAACGGAGGGTAAATCCTGGACCGGAAAGCACCTGACACTGGCAACTCTGGCGCGTGGAGAAGAAACGCGGATCGGAATCGTCACGGCGCGCCGCCTTGGATCAGCGGTCGTTCGTAACAAAATACGTCGGCGAATTCGCGAGATTTTTCGGCTGAATCAGCACCGGCTACGGCGCGGGCTGTGGTTAGTAACTGTCGCCCGGTCATCATCAGTCGGGGCCTCCTATGATGACCTTTTGCGAGACTGGTTGCGGTTGGCGGAACGCGCTTCTATTTTTCTTCCCCGTCATCCTGATGCTGAAGATCCTGCTCAAAGTTTATAAATGTACACTGTCGCCTTTCCTGGCGTTGCTGACAGGTGGGCCGGGAACCGGTTGTCGATTTAGACCAACCTGCTCCGAGTACTTTGTGGAGGCTGTCGAAACGCATGGTTGGATTAATGGGACTTGGTTGGGGATAAAACGACTCTGCCGTTGCCATCCGTGGGGTGGTTCCGGTTACGACCCGGTCCCCGGCAAAAAGACGACCTACAGAAAGATTTCTTAAATCACAAAATGGACCGTAAAGGCTGGTTTTTCGTAATACTTGCAACGATCGGGTTGGTGATCTCGCTCTGGTGGCAACAGCAACAAGCGACCGAACTTCGCGCTCGCCAACAACAACAGCAGCTTGCTCAAGCGGCATCTCCAACAGCAACGGCGACGCCTTCGGTGGCAGCAACACCCGTGGCCCCTGCCCAGCCGGTGCCTCAGCAACGACCAGTCGCGCCGGATCAGGAGGCTGCCCTTAAGGACTCGGTTGCCATCCTCCATTTCTCCAACAATCGCGGGGGACTTTCGTCGGTTGAGCTGCTCCAGCACAAAGCAGAACACGACCAACCAGTTTTGCTGAACACCCCGACTGCTCCCGCCATCGGCGCAATCACTCAGACGCCAAACGATTGGAACGACTCGGGCTACGAGCTCTCTTCGGATGCAACCTCCGGCACCGCTACCCTGAAGCGGTTGTCCTCTGAGAACGTTGAGATCACCAAAACTTACACTCTGGGCGAAAAGGCGGGGCTGAAAGACGAGTACCAGACAAAGCTCTCGATTACGTTCAAGAATAACGGCAATTCGGAATTCAAGACCCCAGGCTATTTCGTCAGCACCGGCGCCGCCCAGCAGATCCACAGCAGCGATCGATCGATAAACACTCAGTTCGACTGGTATCGGGAAGGCAAGGGCACTGCCATTGACGTCAATTGGTTCAATCCAAGGACCTTTCTTTTCTTCCAGACAGGGCCGGGACAGGATGTCTACGTTCAAGCCGCTCCGAAGATTCTTTGGGCGGCTGTTAGTAATCAATATTTCACAACCATCCTTGCGCCGACCGATGTCGCTGGTACGCAAGCCTGGGCAACTCACGTCACCACGCCGTCTCGCAGCAGCGATCCACCGGTTATCGGTATCCTGGGAGCGATGGAGCTACCGGGATTCACGCTGGCGCCTGGAGAAAGTAAGACAATCGATTTCGCCATTTATTCCGGACCCAAGGAATATGGCCGGCTTGCTCGCTTACCCAATGAACAAGCGGACGTGATGAACTTTGGGTTCTTCAAATGGATTAGCGTCCTGCTGCTGACCTCGCTCAATACCCTGCATTCATGGGTGAAGAGCTACGCACTGGCAATCATCATCCTGACGATCATCATCCGAGCATTGCTCTGGCCGATCCAGAACGCGTCGACAAAGTCGATGCGCAAAATGGCTAAGCTTTCGCCGCTGATCAACGAACTGCGCGAAAAATACAAGGACGATCCGCAGCGGCTAAATCAGGAAACGATGAAGTTGTACAAGGATTATGGTGTAAATCCGGTCAGCGGCTGCATACCGGTATTCATCCAGCTTCCGATTTTCTTCGGGTTCTACGGCATGCTCGATAAGGCGATTGAGCTGCGCAACAGCCCTTTCTTGTGGGTACGCGATCTATCGCAGCCCGACACAGTTTTTCATTTGGGTAACATACCTATCAACATCTTGCCCCTGGTGATGGCCGCCACCCAAATCTGGCAGATGAGCATCACTCCGAAAACAGGCGATCCAGCCCAGCAGCGGATATTGCTTTTCATGCCGGTGATTTTTGTTTTTATCTGTTATAACTACGCTTCCGCGTTGGCACTGTATTGGACTGTTCAAAACCTGTTTTTTGTCGCGCAGATGTATCTCACACGGAATCAAGCGGAACCGCAACTGGTGAAAGTTCCAAAACCAGCCGCGGTTGCGAAAAAGAAAAGCTACCGATAAAGATAACTGTTGGGACACCCCCTGACTCGCACCCCACACTCAACTTCATGGAAGCCAAGGAAATACTCGACACAATGCTAGGGTACCTCGGTTTCGTCACCGAAATTCAGGAGATTGAGACAGAGGGTGGGCGCCAGCTACAGGTGTTCACCGCGGAAAGCGAGTTCCTGATCGGGCATAACGGGGCCACGCTTGAAGATTTGCAGTTCTTGCTGAACCGGATACTGCAGAGCCAGGATAGAAATGCGCCGCGGGTACAGGTCGATGTAGGTCACTGGCGCGCGATGCGCGATGATCAGTTGCGTCAACGGGTTCGTCAGATTGCTGATACCGTTCGGATCTCCGGACGTCCGGTAAAGCTGGAACCGATGAATTCATACGATCGCCGGATTGTGCACAACCTTTTGAAAGATGATCCTTACGTCATGAGCTTCAGCCCAAATGATGATGCGCGAATCAAACGGATCACCATCCAAAGGCGGCCAAAGAGCAGCGCGCAAGGCCCTCCTCAACAACAATGAATAAAGTCGTCGTCTGGAACGAGAACGTTCACGAGCAAAGATCGGAAAAGATTCGAGCAGTCTATCCGCATGGAATTCACTCGCAGATCGCGAACGTCCTGCGCGATGACATCCCGGTCGAAACTGCGACCTTACAGGACCCGGAACATGGTCTTACCGAAGAACGCTTAGCGGAAACCGATGTGTTGCTCTGGTGGGGGCACGTTGCACACAAAGAAGTAAGCGACACAGTGGTCGATCGGGTGCAAAAGCGGGTGTTGGAAGGCATGGGGCTGATTGTTCTGCATTCCGGACACTACTCTGAAATTTTCAAACGCCTTTTAGGAACCACTTGTTCACTTACCTGGCGCGAGGCCGCAGAAAAGGAGCGTCTTTGGATCTGCAACCCTGGCCACCCCATTGTTCAAGGCCTTGGTCCTTACTTCGAAATACCACATGAAGAAATGTATGGAGAGCCGTTCGCCATTCCGACTCCCGATGAAACAGTCTTCATTTCCTGGTTTGCCGGCGGCGAGGTGTTTCGGTCGGGATGCACCTGGAAACGCGGGAACGGCAAAATCTTTTATTTCCGGCCAGGTCATGAAAGCTACCCCACATACTACCAACCGGAAGTGCAGATCGTCCTGCGGAACGCGGTGAAGTGGGCCATGCCGGAAGGCTCACGCTGGGTCGACTCCTGTCCTAATATTAAAGTGTCGCCGGAAGGAATCACTCAATCAGACCGAGATTAAAACTGGTTAACGCCTGAACAGCCAGCTTATCAGCGTTAAGACGATGCTCACCAGGATGCAGGTAACAATCGGAAAATAAAACGACGTGTTGCCTTTCCGGATAGAAATATCGCCCGGTAGCTTGCCGACCCATCCAAAAAGACCTGGGGCACGCCAAATCAGAAACCCGACCACGGCCAGAACAAGCCCGAGGATCAGGACGAATTTGCCGATTTCCTGCACAACCAAAAGGTATATCGGCCTGATTGATTCCTCAACGCGCTCCTAACTCCTAGCTCCGGACTCCGGACTCCTCCCCAATGCCTCTCGCGTTCTACGTCCATCATCTCAGCCCATTCCTGATCCAGTTCAACGAGCAATTGGGAATCCGCTGGTACGGCCTCGCCTATATCGCTGGATTTATCGCGGCGTTGTATCTGATGAAATGGCTCGCCAGAAAAGGATATGGCGCGCTCAAAGAAAATCAGGTCGGTGATTTCGTATTCTATGCCGCGATATTCGGCGTACTAGTCGGCGGACGCCTGGGCTATGTCCTATTCTACCGGCCGAACATGCTGACCGAGGATCCGCTCAGCATTTTCCGCGTCTGGGACGGCGGTATGGCAAGCCATGGCGGCATCCTGGGCCTGGTCATTTTTTCCTGGATCTACGCACGGCGACATCACCTTTCCTGGACCGGTATCGGAGACAATCTAGTAACGGCCGCACCTATCGGCCTATTTGCTGGGCGTCTGGCCAATTTTATCAATGGCGAATTGTTCGGGAGAGCAGCATCGGTTCCTTGGGCTATGCAATTCCCGGCCGAGTTGCTCGATCACCCGGATGAAGCGTCGCAGGCAATTCAGAAAGCTGTTCAAATCGATCCGAGTCTGAACACGGTTCCCGCGATCATTGACGCAGCGCGTCACAGCGCGCCCGTACGGGAAATGCTCGCTACAGTGCTGACGCCGCGGCATCCAAGCCAGCTGTATGAAGCGTGCCTTGAAGGGGTTGTGTTATTTACTTGTCTATTCCTGATCCGGTTAAAAGTCAGGCGGCCGGACGGGGTTACAACTGGCTGTTTTTTTATCCTTTATCCGCTCATGCGGATCATTGGCGAATTTTTCCGCGAACCAGATGCGCCGCTGACCGGGCCTTTTACCCGGGGGCAATTCCTTTCGTTGTTCATGTTTTTGATTGGCGCAGCATTTCTGCTAAATGCCTGGAATAAAGTGCGTCAAAACAAGTAGTGGTTTTGGCCTAACGTCCAGCGGTTGGAAGTCAGAAAACCAGCACTACCACTAGCACTCACATGACAGGCGATCTGGTACTGGTAACCGGCGCCCGCGGTTTCGTCGGGTGGCACGTGGCCGCGGCCCTGCTTGATGCTGGCGCGAAGGTTCGCGGACTGACGCGATCCCTGAGGGCGCCGTTGCCGGGAATCGACCCAGGAATTAACTGGTTTGAGGGAGACTTGCTGCTACCAGATTCGCTCACCGAAGCGCTGACCGACTGCCGGTTCCTTTTCCATGTCGCTGCCGATCATCGATACGAAATGAGGAACGCCGAATCGGTTCACCGATCGAATGTCAACGGAACGAAAAACATCCTCGATGCGGCCTGGAAAGCCGGGGTGGAAAAAGTCGTCTACACAAGCAGCAGCGGCATCCTTGCTCCGAAACCTGCCGGGGAACGGAACGAGGCTGATGTTGCCAAGCTCACACAGTTGCGCGGCCCATACCACACTTCCAAGCTGCTGGCCTACCAAGAGGTGGAGAAGCGATCAAAGCAAGGTCTTCCACTTGCTACCGTCATGCCTACTGCGGCGATCGGTCCCTACGACTCGAGACCAACGCCAACTGGACGGGTGATCACAGAATTCCTGGCGGGCAGGATGCCATTCAGATTGAAGGCCGGACTCAATTGTGTCGATGTTCGCGACGTGGCTCTCGGACACGTACTGGCGCTGACCCGAGGAATTTCCGGACAACGCTACCTGATCGGATGCCAAAACCTCTGGTTGCACGAGTTTCTTTCTAAACTCGAACCCTTTACTGAAAGCCGGGTTCCGAAGATTGCCGCGCCAGATTGGTTAGCGCGGATCTACGCCACGGTGACCGACAAGATGCCGATCGGCCGCGACGGAAACTCGCCAGCCGCCGTCGAAGCCTTGGAAGCAGGCCGTTGCGCCCGGTTTTGCAGCTCGAGCAAAGCGATTTCTGAAATCGGCTATCGCCCGCGCGGCATCGATCTCGCAATTCGAGAAGCCGTCGAATATTTCAAAATCAAAGGAATGATTTGAGTGCGAGTGTGAGTGTGAGTGCGAGAAATAAAATCAGAAAGCCTGGTGCTAACACCAACACTCACACTCGCACTCTCCTCACCTCGGCGTGAGGACGACAAATTGGCCCGACGCAACTTTCACTAAAACGATCCGTTGATCGGATTGTTTTGGCGATTGATAAAGCTCGATTTTGCCAGTGTCGTCTTTCCCCACTTTACGCACATCAAAATCAGGGAGCTGGGCTAGCTCATTCGTCTGCAAAAAATAACCTTGTCCCTTCCACCGAAGCACCTCGTGACCTGGATTCTGACGAGGGTCAAACCCTATGGTAATCGGGTCACCAACGGCGGTGGGCTGGGTTATCTGCTCGAGGTTTGTTCGGTTCTGCCGATCCAACCATACCGTGAAAGAAACGATCAGCGTTCCTGCCAGGAAAACACCCATCAGCCAATAGGCCCATCGCCCAGCCGGTAACTGCCGTTCGGCCGGTAGCTGCTGTTCGGATTCTGATTCCATCTGAAGAATATTAGGACTGCAGGAACGAGAAAGTCCAAGAACAGGTCTCGCAGCCGCTCAGCCTTTGCCACTCCCGTTTCCCATTTGTCTCATTGGTTTCAAATTTCCTATCCGCATCCTCATCTGTGCCGGTAAAAGCTCCGGCAATCGTTGTTGCGCGGGGCTCTTTGTGAGATCTACATGCTTCCGGGCCACTGCCTTTAGTTGCATCCAACGGTCCCACTGCAAATCGGGCGCATGCACGATCTGGCGCAGTAAGCTTCGCCATTCCGTCACCGCACGCTCGATATCGCCGGCTCGCAGCAGTTCGTTGGTCAGTTTTTGCCTTGGGACCTGGTATTCAACCACATCGCGGATTACTTCCGAAGCGCCGGCGCCGTACCCGGGCGGAACGCCCATCTCCAAATATCCCGAAAATTCGGCACGCCGATAAGTTTCCTGGCAAACAACGCCGAGCCGGCCTCCAAACGGAGAGTCGTCCAGCGAAAAGCGGTACCCCGCGCGAAGATTGCCAATGTCATACAATAAATCGCCAACCGGATAGTTTTCTTCCTCCAGAGCGGCTGCGATCGCCAGGCCTTCACCATGGTTGAAAAAGCTGAACAAAATTCCTCGCCGCGTCGGGAATCCTTTTTCGTCGATCAATCCTAGCTGACGCCATGCAAATGCTGGTGTGGATGCCAGCTCCAGCGACTCGCACTCCGCTCGATGACGGCATTCCCGGCAGATATCGGGATAGGCTCGGCGCGTTTCCGGATTGCTCAGCCATCGTTGATCGGTCCCCAAATATCCTTGAGCATTGAGATGCCCAAATCGGAATCGAGCTACCATGATTTTGTTTCTTTCAACGACGTCGTGCAGCTGGCCACCCATCTTGGCTTTAATCAACGGCATGGCGGTTTCGCTAAACTCGCCTTCGCTGAATACACGCTTGATCGCAACGAGCGGATATTTCTCTCTCAAAAATTTCTTCAGCCACTTTACCGGGCTCCATTTACCCGCGCTTACAACAGCCACTGGAACTTCCTTTCCATATTCGAAGCGATTGCGATCGATCCGGATCCTGCACAAGGATCCAAAGCCAATGTCCTTGATCGTGTCTGCCAATGTAAGCGCCCGCCTCCAACGGTTCTCCGGTGAACGGACCCAGATTGCATCCAACGTCGTAGGCATAGGTTGAGGCTGAGTCTCCCATTCCCCGCTCAAGTTCTGCATTTCGATTTTGTGCCTCCGCACGAATCGACCTCTTTCAACGTCCACTCGGATGCCGCACGGCCGGTCAGACTCGCGATAATAACCTTCGATCCCAATTACTGCTGCTCTGGTGGTAAAGAGCCGCCGAGATACTTCGATAGCCCGTTGAAACGGATCCTGTCCTGAAACGGCTGCCTTTTGCATCACCGCCAGCAGCGAAGGCCAATCAAGAGGTTCGGCGCGCTTCAGGCGAAGTGGATGCGCCTCGAATAACCGTGGTACTTCATGTGTCACTAGAGCGTATCCAGTCTCGTCTAAGCCTCGGCGGCCTGCCCGCCCAAACATTTGCAGCAATTCATCCGGACGGACATGACGTTGGAAGTTGCCAGCCAGATAGTGCGTCCCAGTGACAAGAACCGATCGCATGGAAAAATTGATCCCCGCAGCCAAGCCCATGGTTGCGACGACTACGCGTAATTGCCCACGTTTAGCTAATGGCTCAATCACTCCTGCGCGCGCTGCGTAACTAAGACCGCTGTGATGGTACGCAACGCGATGACGCAATAGTTTTGCCAATGGTTCGCCTACAATCAGTCCCTGTTCCTGGCTAAGCGCGAGCGGCTCATCCGGCGGCAAACTGTTTACCAGCGATTGCGCGAGTTCCTCCGCAGCCTTCCTGCGTGGAGCAAAAACCAATACCGGCCCAAGATCCGCCTGCATCGCGCGAGAGAGTAATCGCGGCCAATAACCGCGCACCAAAGAGCGTCCTGGCAAATCGGTAAGAATGACCTCATCCAACGGAACCGGGCGCTCCCTATGTTCGACCAGCTCGGCCGGTCGCCCGATCCGGCGAAGCCAAGCGACGACATCGTCCGGATTCGCAACGCTTCCGCTCAATAGTAGAAGGTGGGTTTCCGCCGGCGCCAACGACAGGATCAACTCGTAGTTCACGCCTCGGACCGGATCAGCCAGCAATTGGTACTCATCAACTACCAGCAAACGAGGACCTTCCCCGCGTAGAAAACGATCCTTTTGTGTCTCGAGTGTCGCGACAACGACTCTCGCGTCCAAATTTTCCGCAATGTCCCCAGTCGAAATGCCGACGTCCCAGCCGCGCGCTCTCCACTCGGCAAGCTTGTCATTGGCGAGCGCCCTCGTTGGAACAGTAAAGACCGCCTGCTCGCGGATGGAGTCGTACAAAAGCTCAAAAATGTATGTCTTTCCCGCCCCCGTTGGAGCATCAACAACAACATCTTTTCCTTCGCGCAAAAGTTTGACTGCCTCCTGCTGCCATTTGTCGGGAATGACCAGGCTAACCATGTAATAAGACCACACTGGGCCGATCCAAAGAGAAGAGCAAGGCCAGCTGTCACTCGCGATGCCCTTGGCTCAGCTTGAAGAACGTTGAAAGGATTGCGTCGGACGTCTCCTGGACATTCGAGTTGACCGTCAGCCCACAGCAACTGGACGAGGTGAAAGCACTCCTGGAAACGATAGTGAGTTCAATCAAAAGCTCTGAACCAGAAACGCTGAATTAGGGTCGTCAAAAAGCTTGCCCAAATAAAAGCTGTTCTTTTAAATCGTGAGTACGGTGGCCTACGAAAAAGATCTGCTGGGCTTGCTTGTAGTGGACCCATATAACGACTTCATTTTCTAGGGCGGCAAACTACGGATTCGGGCGAAGTCAGTCCCAGTCGCAAGTCGAATGCTTCGAGAGGAGTTTCACAATGACGACCAACGGAAGTTCAGCGCAAAATGAGGCGACAAGCTCGGCCGGTCTGCTCGACGCGGCAAACGGTCTTGCTTTGGTACGCGTCACGATCGGCGCGATGTTTGTATGGGTCTTTTTCGAAAATCTGAGAAAAGGTCTCTACACAACCGAGGAATATGCAAAGCTGATTAACTACTACATCGAGAAGGGTCACTCTCCGGCTGTGTGGAAGGCGGTCATGGGCCTGGTCGCAAACCACGCCGCGATAGCAGCTCCGTTACAGGCCATGACCGAGATTTCTCTTGGTATCTTGCTCGTCATCGGTCTGCTTACCCGTCCGGCCGCATTCGTGGCTTTTCTGTTTCTCGGCAGCCTTTGGCTTTCTGAGTTGGGCGTAGGCTGGATATGGGAACTGTTAGTGATGGTGCTCGCTTCCCTTGGGCTCGCGATCGGGCGCGCAGGCCGGCGGTGGGGCGTTGACGCTTGGCTGGCACAACGGCGGCCGTCCTCGCTGTGGTGGTGATCCAGCCAAGGTCACATGCGCGTGTCGGTGATCATTCCCACCCACAATGAAGCGCAGGCGATTGGCCGCGTTCTTGCAGATCTACCGTCTGATCTCATCGCAGAGGTAATCGTTGTTGACAGCAACTCGAATGACGGAACACCCGAAATCGCCGCGAGAATGGGGGCCCGCGTCATTCATGAACCACGCCGCGGATATGGACGGGCATGCCTTACGGGGCTGGCAAGGGCAAATTCTCCCGACATAGTTGTATTCCTCGATGGCGACTACAGTGACCGCCCTTCTGAGCTCCCTATTCTTATCGGCCCGATCATCCAAGGACATGCAGATATCACGCTCGGTTCTCGCCTCGGCCAGCAGCGTATTCCGGCGGCGTTGCCATGGCATCAGGCGTTTGGAAACCGCCTCGCCGCCGCTTTGATCCGCCTTCTGTACGGCCTAAAGATCACTGACCTCGGCCCCTTTCGCGCCGGACGAGCGGACCTGCTTCGCGCACTCGCCCTAGAAGAAACCACCTATGGCTGGGCGGTTGAGATGATCCTGAAGGGTGCCCTCGGTGGATTTCGCGTGGTTGAAGTGCCTGTGACCTACTACCCGCGTATCGGAAAATCGAAGATCGGCGGTACGCTGAAGGGCACGGTCGGCGCTGCCTGGTTCATTCTGAGCCTAATGGTGCGATACTATTTTCGCTACCGAAAAGCTGGAATTCTACGGTCCGCGTAACTGCGTGTTGATATATGGAATCTTCAAGCGAGACCGGGGCGCCCGCGCGGAACAGCGACCGCGTGCTGGTAATCATGGCGAAAGCACCGAGGCCGGGCACGGTGAAGACCCGCTTAACTCCAGGCCTTCCTCTTCAGGCCGCCACCGCATTCTATCGCTGTCTTCTGGGCGACACGTTCACACTGGCGCGGTCGTTGGGCGGCGTAGAGATTGCCGTCATGTGCCCGGACTCCGATGTCAACGAACTAGCTCGTTTGGCCGGTCACGGAGCTCACATAGTTGCACAGAAGGGTGAGGGACTTGCGGCGGGCCTTACGTCGGTGTTTGAACACTTCGCAGACGGCCCCCAACGCCGCATCATTGCCTTCAACAGCGACAGCCCGCATCTTCCGCGCTCAGTTCTTGAAGAAGCTTTCGAAACCCTTGCGGTGCATGACGTGGTAATCGGGCCGACCCATGACGGAGGGTACTATCTAGTAGGGGCGAAGGCCTCTTACCCTACGCTTTTCACAGGCGACGGAATGGGCTCTAGCAGCGCGCTGGAGAGACTCTTATCGCGTGCGCGACTTCTTGAGCTTTCCGCAGGATTCGCAGGTCCTTTTTACGACATTGACGTAGCTGACGATCTCATTCGGCTCGCTGCGGAATTGCAGGACGCTCCGGGCCGGGCACCGCGAACGGCGGCTTGGCTCAAACAGTGGGGACGACAATTGCGGACGGGAGATCTGTGAAGCTCACTCCATCCCGCAGGGTTTACGGGCTTGGCGCGACTCTGCTCGTATCGTTGTTCATCTGCTCGCGCAATTTCGGCAGAATGGGCGATCCGTCCTTCCTTGTTCCCCTGGCGGTTGCGAGCATTGCCTACCTCCTCGCCATTCGTGAGTTCTTCTCTGCGCCAAGATTCCCGCGGCGCGTTATCGTCATTGGCCTTCTGCTAGCTGCCCTGTGGCATCTTCAATTCCTACAGATGCCGCCGGGCCCAAATGATGACGTTCATCGATATGTTTGGGATGGTCGCGTGCAGCGCCTCGGCTACGACCCATACCTCGTTGTTCCCAGCGATCCTGCGTTCCACGGCTTGCACACATCAGAAACTCGCAGGCTCAACAACCCGGATCTACCAAGTCCATATCCGGCAGGCGCTCAGCTTTTCTTCCGCGCTGTAACCGCGATTCATGAGTCGGCCTTTGCACTGAAAGTAGCATTTGTGCTCTGCGATTTCGCAATTGCTTTCGTGTTGCTCGACATCTTGCGTTGCAGCCGGCATGGAACACACTGGGTTTTGGCTTATGCCTGGCATCCACTGCTGGCGACGGAAGTGGCTGGCAGCGGTCACATCGATATTGTCGGCGTTCTGCTGTTGTTGGTGTCTTTCGCCGCGCTGGGTCGCCGGTGGCGTGCAGTCGCAGCCGTGGCATTTGGACTGGCCGTTGCCGTGAAATTGCTACCGATCGTATTGCTCCCGCTTTACTGGAAGCGTGTTCGCATACGCGACGGCATCCTGGCGACAATTGTAGTCGGACTTCTCTACGTTCCATTTCTGAAACACGGATGGATTCCGATCGGTTCCCTCGGCACTTATGTTCAGAGCTTCCGTTTCAATGGTCCGGTGTTTGCAACACTCGCGCTCGTGGTACCTCCACAGCTTGTAGCTGCACTGGCGGCACTCGTTGGTTTTCTAATCGCAGTCCGGCTGAGAACCGGATCTCCGGCATTGTCTTCGGGCGCATTTGCTTGGCCGATGGCGGGATCGCTTCTGTGCGCACCGGTCGTCTATCCCTGGTACCTGCTATGGATGCTGCCATTTCTTCGGTCACCCTCGACGCTGCCCATCATCATTTGGACCGTGAGCATTATCCCCACTTACGTCGTTTGGCATTTGCATCTACTTGGAGGTCCCTGGTCGGTTCCTGGCTGGCTTACGCTGCTCGAATACGGATCCGTGGCTGCGGCCGGCGCAATTATCTTATTGCGTCGGCTTACACGACTAGATATCTCACAGGTTTCACGGATACTCTTTGACAGAAACCGTTCAATTCACTGAGGAGCGACCGTTATGACAAATTCAAGTCGTCCCGATATGATCCGTCTTTTGGCTTTCACGGTGTCGGCACTGGTCCTTGCGGCATGTTCCGGGGAGCAAAAGTCACAGATCCCACCGCTCGCCGAGCAGATGGCAAAGACCTACGGCCTTGATTCGTTTGGGCAAGTCGAGGGCATCCGCTACACCTGGAACGCCGAGGTTCCTGGGCACGAAAAGCCTTTCGATGGAGGGCCTGGCACTATCGCGATTTCTCGCATTTGGGAATGGGACCCGAAGACCGACACGGTCTCTTTTGAGGGGAAAACTAAGGAAGGCAAGCCGTTGAAGGTTAGCTATCAGCGCTCGCAGCTCAGCAGCCAAAGCGATGACGTAAAGACCCAGGTCGATCCGGTATTCTTCAACGACCAATATTGGTTGCTCTTCCCGCTGCATGCTGCCTGGGACAAAAGCGCTAAAGTCACCGATGAGGGCATGCAGAAACTGACGCTGGGGGAGGCTTCCGCGGAGAAGATAGTGGTGAAATATCCTTCTGAGGGTGGCTACCTGCCCGGTGATACCTGGGAACTCTACGTCGACGCAGACCATCGGGTTCAGGAACTTACTTTCCGCCGAGGGGGACCAACAAAGCCCAGTGTCGTGATCGTGACGTGGACCGACTACAAGAAGGCTGGCCCACTCAATATTTCAACGGAACACCGCGGTACGGCGGACGGGAATCCCGTGCGGATTTACATTTCAGATCTGTCCGTTAAGGTGACAGGATCAGACTGGACGAAGGCGCAATAGAAAAGGGACGGCTTGTTCGGACTAGTGATAGGCCGGTGCTCGCAAAAGAGAATTGGATAAAATCCGACCTTTGCAGCTTTGGCGCTTTCAATTGCCGCTAATAAATTCGTTCGCTGTCGAAAGCTTGGTCGATCGTAAGCCAATAGCGTATGCTAGCCAAAGCGAACATCGAATTCGACGTCGGCGTTAAATCGTTTGCTACCGGCTTGCTGCCAGAACTTATTGCTGCGCTGCGCCAGTGTCGTGCGGGCGACCTGGTCGCCGTTATTAGCAGTGACGCGAGCGTCGGCACCGATCTTGAAACTTGGTGCCGTTTCACACGCAACACTTTGGTTGATACGACTGTCGAGGCGGACCGCACGCGTTGGCTGATCCGGTGTGGGGAAGCTCCAGCGAATGCTGACGCTGATCGGCCGATTGGTTCGCGTCTTTGGCTCTATACGAATTTCGATTGTAACCTGCACTGTGACTATTGCTGCGTGCGTTCCTCGCCCAAAACTCCACGGCGGGAGCTTGGTCTGCTCCGGGT
>Ga0207684_10002911_pt1 | contig 16972 bp, 17 predicted proteins | sample KBSK5501metaG_FD_184342 | JGI IMG/M metagenome (GOLD analysis project Ga0207684, IMG submission 184342) | Corn, switchgrass and miscanthus rhizosphere microbial communities from Kellogg Biological Station, Michigan, USA - KBS K5-50-1 metaG... | ecosystem: Host-associated > Plants > Roots >...
GGGGGCCGTTCGCTCTAGCCGCGGCAGCCGCTTGGCCTGCAGGTCACGGCGCGCCTTTCGCAGCGACGCGGCCTGGGCCTTGCCGCGTCCCTCCGCCATGGCCTCGGCGAAGTTGGCGAAGAGCACGGTGAACCACAGCCACACGGAGACCCAGAAGATGAACCAGCCGGGGGCCTCGCCTTTGCCCACGAGCGCCTGGACCCAGAGCAGGCTCGTCAAGATGGAGCCCACGTAGACCACGAACATGACCGGGTTGCGCACCTGGCGCCGGAACGTCAGCTTGCGGAAGGAATCGACGATCGCCTGCCTGATGATCGACGAATCGAAGAGCGAGCGGCCTCGTGTCGTGCTAGCCATGGCTTCAGTTCCTCACTTCGTAGCGATCATGGTGAGATGCTCGACGATCGGTCCCAGAGCCAGCGCGGGGACGAAGGTCAGCGCCCCCACCAGGATCACCACGCCCACCAGTAGCCCGACGAACAACGGGGTCGCGGTGGGCAACGTGCCGGGTCCCGATGGGACGATCTTCTTCCGGGCCAGCGAGCCCGCGATGGCCAGCGCCGCGACGGCGAGCCAGTAGCGACCGAACAGAATGACCACCCCGAGCGCGGTGTTGTAGAAGGGCGTATTGGCGCTCAGTCCCGCGAACGCGCTGCCGTTGTTGTTGGATGCTGAGGAGAAGGCGTAGAGGACCTCGCTGAACCCGTGGACGCCGGGATTGGCCATGCCGGCTTTCCCTGCCGCCGTGACGACACCCACCGCGGTGCCGATCAGGACGAGCGCGGGTGTGATCAGGATCAGCAGGGACGCCATTTTCATCTCGTAGGTCTCGATCTTCTTCCCCAGGTATTCGGGCGTGCGGCCCACCATGAGGCCGGCCACGAAGACGGCGATGATGGCGAACGCGAGCATGCCGTAGAGCCCGGAGCCCACGCCGCCGTAGACCACCTCGCCGAGCTGGATCAGCCACATGGGGACCAGACCGCCGATGGGCGTAAACGAATCGTGCATCGCGTTGACCGAGCCGTTCGAGGCCGAGGTGGTTGCGGTCGCCCAGAGCGTGGAGTTGACGATGCCGAAGCGGACTTCCTTGCCCTCCATGTTGCCGCCGGGCTGGAGCGCGCTGGCGGTGTGGTCGACCCCCTGCTTGACGAACACGGCGCCGTTCTGCTCGGACACGTAGCAAACGCCGAGGAGCACCACGAAGATGACCGTCATGGCCGCCAGGACCGTCCAGCCCTGGCGCGTATCCCCGACCATGACGCCGAACGTGTAGCAGAGCGCGCCGGAGATCACGAGGATCGACAGCAGCTCGAGGAAGTTCGCCAGCGGCGTCGGGTTCTCGAAAGGATGGGCCGAGTTGACGTTGAAGAAGCCGCCCCCGTTGGTGCCGAGCTGCTTGATGGCGATCTGGGAGGCCGCGGGACCCACCGCGATCACCTGCTCGGTCAGCGTGGACTTCTTGGTCTTCGGCTGGCCCTTGTCGTCGAGCACGGGCTTGCCGTCCTTGTCGGTCACCGGCTCGTCGTACTGGCTCGGCTGGACCACGGTGGCGGTCACGTACGGCCGGAAGGTCTGGACCACTCCCTGGGACACGAGGACGAGCGCCAGGACGAAGGACAGCGGCATCAGGATATACAGGGTCGTTCGGGTGAGATCGACCCAGAAGTTGCCGATGGTCTGGGCCGACCGGCGGGCGAAGCCGCGGATGACCGCCACAAGAGTCGCCATGCCGCTCGCCGCCGACACGAAGTTCTGGACGGTGAGGGCGAGCATCTGGGTCAGATAGCTCATGGTGGACTCGCCGCCGTAGCCCTGCCAGTTCGTGTTGGTGGCGAAGCTCACCGCGGTGTTGAACGAGGAGTCAGGCGAGACGGCGCCGAGCGCCTGGGGATTCAGCGGCAGCACGCCCTGAAGCCGCTGGAGGAGATAGACGGCGAGAACCCCTAGGAAGTTGAAGAGGAGCATCGCGATGGCGTACGGCTTCCACCCCATCTCCTCGTTCGGGCGCACGCCACACAGTCCGTAGATGAGGCGCTCGAGCCACCCGAGGATGCGGCCCAGCACGATCGGGCGCCCCTCGTAGACGCGCGCCATGTAGGCGCCGAGCGGCTTGGCCAGCGCGAGCAGCACCACCACGTAGAAGACGAGTTGGAAGATCCCGTTCGCAGTCATTGAAAGAGCTCCGGCTTCAGCAGCGCGAGGACCAGGTAGACCAGAAGTCCCAGGGACACGACCGCGCCGACGACATAGAGCATTGGCATGGATGCCTCCTACAGCCGCTCACAGAGCCCGACGAAAAGCCACGACAGCCAAAAGAACACGAGAGTCACACCGAGATACAGAATGTCCGCCATCACCCGATCTCCTTCTCGTTTACGTCGTTGCTCGTCCTCCTCGGGCTCGCGCCGAACCGGCCGGTCGGCCGCCTCGCCTCGTTCTCGAACCCGACGGTGGGTCCTCTCATGGCTCCGATCTCCCAACCGAGAATCCTAGCCGGGCTTCCGTCAAGTGGTCCTCAAGAAGGAGGCGCCATGTATCAAGAACTCCTCAAGAAGCCGGTGCCGTGAAGACGGGCGCCTCTGGGCGCGCATCCGGCATGCCAGGCGGGATCGGCCATCTCGACGCGTCTTTAGCGGGGATCCCGGCGTCTGTCGTGGCGACCGGCGCTCGCTCGACACGGATCGTGGTTGTCACTCGCGACTCTTAGGAGGCGAACGAGCCGCGCGGCGACACGGATCACGTGAGGATTCGGCAAGATCACGCAACCGTGAACGGTTCGCTCAGCGACTTGGGATCCAGCCCCTGAGCGATCGTCCCACCCGGCCCACGCGATCTGCCCCTTCCACGCCCCACAGGCGCCCATCACGAGAAGCAAATCGAGTATGGCCATGATGAGCGCGTGTTCGGAAGCCGACGCCGGTCGCCAATAGCATGGTTGAATCCCGTCCTTCTTCCGTCGTAGTCTTGCGCGCAGGTTCCGCATGACGACCGAGCGCCGACCGGACCCTGACGAGCTGCTGGCCCGCGTCAAGGAGGCGGAGACTCGCCAGGGGCGCGGCAAGCTCAAGATCTTTTTCGGCGCCGCCGCCGGAGTCGGCAAGACCTACGCCATGCTCGAGGCGGCCCGCGAGCAGCGGGGCCAGGGCGTGGACGTGGTGGTGGGTTGGGTCGAGACTCACGGCCGCGCCGAAACCGAAGCGCTCCTGGGCGGCCTCGAGATCCTCCCGCGCCGGCGCGTGGACTACCGGGGCACTTCGCTGCAGGAGTTCGATCTGGACGCGGCCCTGGCGCGCCGGCCCGCGCTGATGCTGGTCGACGAGCTGGCCCATACGAACGCCCCCGGCTCGCGCCACGCCAAGCGCTGGCAGGACGTGCTGGAGCTGCTCGACGCGGGGATCAACGTCTATTCGGCCATGAACGTGCAGCACGTCGAGAGCCTGAACGACGTGGTGGCCAAGATCACCGGCGTCATCGTGCGCGAGACGGTCCCCGACTCCATCTTCGAACACACCGACGAGGTGGAGTTGATCGACCTGCCCCCCGACGACCTGCTCCAGCGGCTCCGGGACGGCAAGATCTACATCCCCGATCAGGCGCGCGAAGCGATCCAGAACTTCTTCCGCAAGGGCAACCTGATCGCGTTGCGCGAGCTGGCGCTGCGCGTGACCGCCCAGCACGTGGACGCGGAGATGCGCCACTACATGCGCGACCACGCCATCCGGCAGACGTGGCCGGTGCGGGAGCGGCTGCTGGTCTGCATCGGGCCGAGCCCGTCCTCGATCCGGCTCGTGCGGGCGGCCAAGCGCATGGCGGAGGGGCTCGGCGCGGAGTGGATCGTGGCGTACGTCGAGACCCCGGCCCAGGTCCGACTGCCCCAGGAGGCGCGGGACCGGGTGGCCCAGACGATGCGGCTCGCCGAGCAGCTGGGAGCCGAGACCCACACCCTGACCGGAGCCCGCATGAGCGACGAGATCCTCGCCTTCGCGCGGGCCCGCAACGTCAGCAAGATCGTGGTCGGCAAGCCGGAGCGGCCACTCTGGAAGCGGATCGCGATGGGCTCCATCGTGGACACGCTCGTGCAGGGCAGCGGCGATATCGACGTCTACGTCATCAGCGGGGACCGGGACGACTCGCGGCCGGCGCCGCCCCGGCTGTGGCAGCAGCAGACCGACTGGGGGCGGTACGGCTACGCCCTGGCCGCCGTCGCGGTCTCGACCGCGATCGCCTGGGTCATGTTCCCGTACTTCGCGCTCTCCAACCTGATCATGGCCTACCTGCTCGGCGTGATCGTCGTGGCCACCCGCTGCGGCCGGGGCCCGTCCCTGCTCGCCTCGGTGCTGAGCGTGGCCGCCTTCGACTTCTTCTTCGTCCCGCCCTACTTCACCTTCGCGGTGTCGGACACCCAGTACCTCGTCACCTTCTCCGTCATGCTGGTCGTGGCGCTCGTCATCAGCAGCCTCGCGGTGCGCATCCGGGCCCAGGCCGAATCGGCGCGGGATCGCGAGCAGCGCATCGCGGCCCTCTACGCGATGAGCCGCGAGCTGGCCAGCAGTCGCGGCGTGCGCGAGCTGCTGCGGGTGGCGGTGCGGCACATCACCGAGGTGTTCCGGGCCCAGGCGGTGGTGCTGCTGCCGGACGCGGGTGGGCAGCTGGTCCCCGGCGACGCGTCGGTGACCGAATTCCCGATGGACACGAGCGAGACCGCGGTCAGCCAGTGGGTCTTCGAGCACGGGCAGGTCGCCGGTCAAGGCACCGACACCCTGCCGGGCGCCGCCGGGCTCTATCTGCCCCTGCTGGGCTCGCGCGGCACGGTGGGGGTGCTGGGACTGCGGCCGAAGGACCCCCACTCCCTCCAGGCGCCCGAGCAGCTCCACCAGATCGAGACCTTCGCCAGCCAGACCGCGCTGGCGATCGAGCGGGCCCGGCTCACCGAGGAAGCCGAGCAGGCGCAGGTGCACGCGGAGACCGAGCGTCTGCGCAACTCGCTGCTGAGCTCGGTCTCGCACGACCTGCGCACGCCACTCGCCTCGATCACCGGGGCGGCCAGCACCCTGCTCGAGAACGAGGCCCACCTCGACGCGGCCACCCGCCGCGATCTATTGGAAGCGCTGCACGAGGAGGCCGACCGGCTGAATCGCCTCGTGCAGAACCTGCTCGAGATGACGCGGCTCGAGGCGGGCGCGATCCAGCCCCAGACCGAGTGGCACTCCGTGGAGGAGGTCGTGGGGGCGGCGCTCGGCCGCTTCGGCAAATCCCTCGCGGCGCGCCCCGTGACCACCCGCATCCCGGCCGAGCTACCGCTGGTCCCGATGGACGACGTGCTGATCGAGCAGGTGCTGATCAACCTGATCGACAACGCGCTCAAGTACACGCCGTCGGGAAGCCCGATCGAGGTGACGGCGGAGGACAACGGCAGCGCGGTCGTGGTCGAGGTTGCCGATCGCGGACCGGGACTGCCCCCGGGCGAGGATCGGCGGATCTTCGAGAAGTTCCACCGGACGGAGCCCACCCCGTCGGTGCGGGGCGCCGGACTGGGCCTCGCGATCTGCCGCGGGATCATCCGCGCGCACGGCGGGCGCATCTGGGCCGAGAACCGCCCCGGCGGCGGCGTCGCCATCCGCTTCGCGCTTCCGGCGAAGGAGGCTCCTCCCCCGTTGGCCGAGAGTGATGGCGGCTGAGCCGGCCGAGCCCGCGGCGGGCTCTCCCGCGCCGCTCGTCGTCCTGATCGAGGACGAGCCGCAGATCCGGCGCTTCCTGCGCGCGACCCTCGGGAGCCAGGGCTACCGGCTGTTCGAGGCGACCTCCGGAGAGGACGGCCTCGTGGAGGCCGCGACCCGCCAGCCCGACGTCGTCATCGTGGACCTGGGTCTGCCCGACATCGACGGCCTGCAGGTGATCCGGCGGATCCGGGAGTGGAGCCAGGTCCCCATCATCGTGCTGTCGGCCCGCGGCCAGGAGCGCGACAAGGTCGCCGCCCTCGATGCCGGCGCCGACGACTATGTGAGCAAGCCATTCGCGGTGGGCGAGCTGCTGGCGCGGCTGCGAGTCGCGCTGCGCCACGCGGCCGCCGGCGAGTCGGGCGAGCCCACCTTCGCGCTCGGCGGCCTCCGGGTGGACCAGCTCAAGCGCCAGGTGCTGGTGGACGGCAAGGAGGTCCATCTCACCCCGATCGAGTACCGGCTGCTCACCATCCTCGTCCGCCATGCCGGCCGGGTGTTGAGCCAGCGTCAGCTATTGAAGGAGGTGTGGGGGCCGGCCCACACCGAGCAGGCCCACTATCTCCGCGTCTACATGGCCCAGCTCCGGCGCAAGCTCGAGGCCGATCCCGCCCGGCCTCGGTACCTCCTCACCGAGCCCGGCGTCGGCTACCGGTTGGCCGCCGAATAGCTTGACAGGGACGCTCTGGTGTTCTAGTGTCATAGTGTACTAGGACATTAAGCTCCTACGGCCCTTCCGAAATCGAAGTGGCCTAGGGACACCTCAGAGAGGAGGACGTGTGATGAACACGCACTTGGACTTGCAGCTGGCCACGGAGCGGTTGGACGAGGCACGGGCCGCAGCGGCCCAGTGGGCCCTCGTCCGCTCGCTCCGGCCGGCGCGACGTCCGGTACGCGTGGCGGTGGGCTTGGCCCTGATCAGAATCGGGCACTGGCTGGCCGGCCGCGCGCCGCGACGAGCCACCGCGTAGGGAGAGCCGGCACGTGGCGCGGGAATCCTCGCAGATCGCCCCGCCCTCGGGGCTCCGGGTCAACCGGAAGAGCGCGGTACCCGTCCACGTGCAGCTCCAGACCCAGATCCGCCACCTGATCGACATGGGCGCCCTCAAGCCGGGCATGCAGCTGCCCACCGTGCGCCAGCTCGCGGGTTTTCTGCGGATCAACCGCAACACGGTCGCCCGGGCCCTCGCCGACCTCTACCAGGACGGGTATCTGGAGAGCCATCAGGGCCGCGGCACCTTCGTGACCGATCGCCCGCCCACCCGCGAGGGGCGCGCGGCGCGCAGCCTGGAGCGCCTGGTGCAGGACGCGCTCGAGCGGGCCCGGCGCCTGGGCTTCACCCACGAGGAGCTGGCCGCGACCATCGCGGCCCGAGCCCCCCAGGCGCGGACGCCGCGCCGGGGCCGGGTGCGCGTGCTGCTGGTCGAGTGCAATCACCCGGAGCTGTCGCGCTACCGCGAGCAGCTCGAGGAAGAGCTGCCGCTCACGGTGGACCGGCTCCTGGTGGAGGACCTGGACGCGCGGCTGCGGGAGCCCGGCTTCCTCAAGGGCTACCGTGTCGTGATCACCACCTTCTTCCACATCCACGAGGTCAAGCAGGCGCTGCCGCTCGACGGGCCGCCCGCGGTGGCGCTCCTGTCCGAGTCGAACATCTCCTCCCTGCTGCGGCTGACCGAACTTCAGCCCGGCACGACGGTCGGCCTGATCTGCCAGACGCCGCAGGGCAGCCAGAACATTCTGAGCTCGGTGCAGTCCGCCGGGCTCTCCCACCTGGTGCCGATCCTGGCCTCCGCCGACGATCCGTGGTCCATGGACCGCCTGCTCGAGAAGACCCGCATCGTCGTCTGCTCGGAGCAGGTCGCGGACCGTCTCCGGGAGCGCGTCCCCCACGACGTGGAGATGATCCTGGCGCACCGCCGGCTCGATACCGGCGGTATCGAGATGCTGCGGGATCTGCTGGCGCAGCTGGAGAGCGAGCGGGTATGACCGCGCGCGACGCGATGACCCCGGCCCCGCTCACCGTGACCCCGCGCACGAGCGTGGGAGCCACCCTGCGCCTGGCGCGTGACAACGGCATCAGCCGCCTGCCGGTGCTCGAGCAGGGGCGCATCGTCGGGATCGTCCGCCAGGAGCGCTTGCTGGCCCTCACGCCCTCGGAGGCCACCACCCTGTCGCGCCACGAGCTGCACGATGCCCTGGCCCGGCTGACGGTGGAGCGGGCGATGGAGCCCGCGCTCACGATGCCGGCCGGCACGCCGCTGGCGCATGCCGCGCGGCGACTGCTCCACTACGACGCCCCCGAGGCGCTGGTGACGGAGGACGATCGGCTCGTCGGCATCCTGACCCACTCGGACCTCCTGCGCGCCCTGATCCCAAAGGAGCCGGAGGCCGCGGCATAGCCACCGGGCCGGCCGTCTGCGTCTTCGACCTGGACCACACCCTCGTCAACTCCCCGCTCGATCTGAGAGCCGTCGGCCGTGAGATGGAGGCCTTCGTCCGCGCCCGGGGCGTGACGGTGCCCGAGCGCGCGCTGCGCTGGTCCGGCGCCGAGCTGTTCGATCTGGTGAAGCGCGAGGCGGCGCACCTCCTGGCCGAGCTGCTCGCCATCCCGGTGGCGCACGAGCGGCGGGCCATGGCCCTCGCCACCCCCGAGCCGTTCGCGCGCGAGGCGGTAGCCGCCATGAAACAGCTCGGCTTCGCCACCGCCATCTGGACCAACAACGACCGGGTGGTGGCCGACTTCGTCCTCGCACGCTTCGAGCTCGCGGCTCACCTCGACCTTCTCGTGACCCGCGACGAGATGCGGCGCCTCAAGCCCGACCCCGACGGCCTGCGCGTGGTGCGCGAGCGCTGGCCGGACGCGGAGCGGATGGTGGTCGTGGGCGATTCGTGGGTGGACGGCCTGGCCGCGCAGGCCGCCGGGGTGCCCTTCATCGCCTATCGCGCCGACCTCGCCGAGATGGCGCAGCGGGGAGTGGTCATCGCCGCGCGCATCGACTCGCTCCTGGACCTGCCCGCCGCGCTGGCGTAGCCCTCCCCCCTCACCCGCCCCACTCCCCGGAGGGGAGAGGGGCAGAAGAGGTAGAATCCGCGCGTGGACTTGTTCGACTCCCCGCCCGCCGCCGCGCCCAAGGCGCCCGCGCCGCTCGCCGATCGGATGCGCCCGAAGAGCCTGGACGAGGTCGTCGGTCAGCCGCAGCTCACGGACCCGGGCAAGCCGCTGCGCCGCGCGCTCGAGGACGGCGCGCTCCACTCGATGATCCTGTGGGGCCCTCCCGGCACCGGGAAGACGACGGTGGCGCGCCTGCTCGCCGACGTGGCGGGGGCCCGCTTCGTGCCGTTCTCGGCGGTGGTCGCAGGCGTCAAGGAGATCCGCCAGGTGATGACCGAGGCGGAAACCGAGGGCATGCGCCTCGGGCGCCGCACCATCCTCTTCGTGGACGAGATCCATCGCTTCAACAAGGCGCAGCAGGACGCCTTCCTGCCCTACGTCGAGAAGGGCACCATCGTCCTGATCGGCGCCACCACCGAGAACCCGTCCTTCGAGGTCAACGGCGCCCTGCTGTCGCGCTGCCGCGTCTACGTGCTCCGGCCGCTCGACGAGACGGACCTGGTGGCCATTCTCGAGCGCGCGCTCCACGACGGAGCGCGCGGGCTGGGTGGCCTCGGGGCCGCCGCGGAGCCCGACGCGCTGGCCCTGATCGCGCGGCTCTCGGACGGCGACGCGCGCACCGCGCTGAACGTGCTCGAGCTGGCGGTGACCGGCCCGGGCGCCCGCGTGACGGAAGCGGCGGTGCGCGAGGCCGCGCAGAAGAAGGCGTTGCTCTACGACAAGTCGGGCGAGCAGCACTACAACCTGATCTCCGCGCTCCACAAGTCGCTGCGCGACTCCGATCCCGACGGAGCCCTCTACTGGCTCGGCCGCATGCTGGAGGCGGGCGAGGATCCGCTCTACGTGGCGCGGCGGCTCGTCCGCTTCGCCTCCGAGGACGTCGGCAACGCGGATCCGGCCGCCCTGCGGCTCACCCTCGACGCCAAGGACGCCTACCACTTCCTGGGCACGCCCGAGGGCGAGCTGGCCCTCGCACAGGCGACGTGCTATCTGGCGCTGGCCCCCAAGTCGAACGCGGTGTACGCGGCGTGGAACGCGGTGCACCACGACATCCAGGAGAAGCCGGCCGAGCCGGTGCCGCTTCACCTGCGCAACGCGCCGACCGGGCTCATGAGCAACCTGGGCTACGGCCGCGGCTATCAGTACGCCCACGACGCCCCGGGCGCGCAGGTGAGCCAGGAGCATCTGCCCGACGCCCTCCGCGGCCGGGTCTACTACCGCCCTACCGATCGCGGCGCCGAGAAGGAGATCGCCGAGCGGCTCGCCAAGTGGCGGGCGTGGCGGGAGAAGCAGAAGCGCGCGTGAGCGACCGGGCCTGGCTGCTGGCCATCTGCCTCTCCGAGCTGGGCACGATGCTGGTCTTCTCGAGCTTCTCCGCGCTCCTCCCGATCCTCAAGGTCGAGTGGGGGCTCAGCAACACCGAAGCCGGACTCATCCTCGCCTTCTACCAGGTGGGCTACATCGGGGTGGTGGCCGTGCTGGCCACCCTCACCGACTACATGCCGCCGCGCCGGATCTATCTGGCGAGCGCGGTGTGGACGTTCCTCACCAGCGTGGCCTTCGCGTGGTGGGCGGAGGGCTTCCTCTCCGCGCTCCTGCTGCGCATGCTGGTGGGCCTCGGCCTGGCCGGCACCTACATGCCCGGGATGCGCATGGTGGCCGAGCGCTTCGCCCGCGGGGGCCGCGGGTTCGCGATGGGCTGTTACATCGGCACGTTCACCATCGGCACCTCGATCTCGCTTCTCGTCACCGGCCTCGCGAACGGTCTCTGGGGCTGGCGCTGGGCCTTCGCGGTGACCGCGATCGGGCCCGCGGGGGCCGCGCTCATCGGGTGGTGGGCGCTGCCGGCCGCGATGGCGCGGCCCGCGACGGCTCCGGGTGCGCCGGGCGGAGGCGGGCTGGCGCCGGTGCTCCGGAACACGAGCGCCCTCCGGCTCATCACCGCGTACGCGGCCCACACCTTCGAGCTGATCGGCATGCGCCTCTGGATCGCGCCGTTCTTCGCCGCGAACCTGACCGCGGCCGGCGCTACCCTCACCGAGGCCACGCAGCGGGCCGCGCTCGCCGCCTCGGCGGTGCTGGCCGTCGGCGCGCTGCCGCATCCCTTCTCGGGCCTCGTCGTCGACCGCTTCGGCCGCTCGAGACCGATCAGCACCGTCATGCTGCTCTCGGCGTGCTGCTCGCTCGCGATCGGCTGGGGCCTTCACTGGCCGTTCACCGCTCTCGTCGCGCTGGGGCTGCTCTGCGGCGTCCTGGTGACCGCCGAGTCGGCGATGGTCTCGACGGGCATCGCGGATGTGGCCGAGCCCGCGTATCTGGGCCGGACCATGGCCCTGCAGTCGTCGGTGGGCTTTGCGGCCGGCGCCCTCGGCCCGGCCGCGTTCGGCGCGATGCTCGACCTGGCGCCCGCGCTCGGCGCCTCGTCGGATTCGCGCTGGCCGTGGGCGTTCGGCGTGCTCGCGGTGGCCGCGCTGGCCGGGCCGCTCGCGGTCGGGTTCAAGGAGTTCTCCCCGCGGAAAACCGGGGTCTGATACAACTGAATCTATGGCGGACAAGCCCCGGAAGCTCCGCGTGGGCGTGGTCTTCGGCGGGCGGTCGGGCGAGCACGAGGTCTCTCTCGCCGGGGCCGCGTCGGTGATGGCGGCCATGGACCGAAGCCGGTTCGAGCTGGTGCCCATCGGCATCGCCAAGGACGGCCGGTGGCTGATGGGCGGCGACCCGCTCCGTGCGCTCGCTCAGGAGGCGGAGCGGCTGGCGCTGACGTCGGGCGGCTCCGAGGCCCACACCAAGCACGAGCTGCTCGAGCGCGCCTCCACCCTGGACACCGGCGCTTCGCTCATGCGCATGGAGACCTCCGAGGGGCTGCCCGCGGGGCTGCGCGACCGGCTCGACGTCGTCCTGGTGCTGCTCCACGGCCCGCAGGGCGAGGACGGCACCGTGCAGGGCCTGCTGCAGCTCGCCGGGGTGCCTTATACGGGCGCGGGCGTGCTCGCCTCGGCCGTCGGCATGGACAAGGTCGCGATGAAGGATCTCTTCCGCGCCCACGGCCTGCCGCTCGTCGAGTACGCGGTGGTGCGCCGCCACGACTGGGAGCGGGAGCGTCCGCGCATCGCCCACGGAATCGCCGCCGAGATCGGCTTCCCCTGCTTCGTCAAGCCCGCCAACCTGGGCTCGAGCGTCGGCATCAGCAAGGTGAAGGCGGCCGAGGACTTGCCCGCCGCCATCGACGTGGCCGCGCAGCACGACCGCCGCATCCTGGTCGAGCGGGCGGTGCAGGGTCGCGAGGTGGAGGTGGCGGTCCTCGGCAATGACGAGCCCCGCGTGTCGGTGCCCGGCGAGGTCTGCTATCCCGGCGAGTGGTACGACTACGACACCAAATACGGCACGGGACAGACCACGTTCAAAGTGCCCGCCCCGCTGCCGCCCGACGTCACCGAAGAGGTGCGGGCGCTCGCTCTGCGCGCGTTCCGGGCCACCGACTGCGCGGGCATGGCGCGGGTGGACTTCTTCATCGAGGGCGAGCGGCGCGTGCTCGTGAACGAGATCAACACGATCCCGGGCTTCACCTCGACCAGCGCCTATCCGCGGCTGTGGGAGGCCTCCGGCATCCCCTACCCCGAGCTGATCGCCCGCCTCATCGACCTCGCCCTCGAACGCCGGTAGCCTGTGCGAGTAGTCATCACCGGCGGTGGCACCGGCGGCCACACGAGTCCGGGCCTGGCCGTCGCGGCTCGCCTCCGCGAGTCGGGCGTCGACGTGCACTGGATCGGCAGCCGCGGGGGCATCGAGGCCCGCCGCGTGCCCGAGGCGGGCCTGCCCTTCCACACGATCCCGGTCGGCAAGCTGCGCCGCTACTGGGACTGGCAGAACGTTCCCGACCTGGCCGTGCGGGCGCCGGCCGGGCTGGCCCAGGCCTGGCGGCTGCTCCGCCGCCTCCGGCCGTCGCTGGTGTTCGCGACGGGCGGCTTCGTCGCCCTGCCGCCGGCCCTGTCGGCGCGCGCCCTTCGCATCCCGTTAGTGGTCCACGAGCAGACCAGCGTGCCCGGGCTCGCCAACCGCGTGGCGGGGCGATTCGCGCGGCGCATCGCGCTGACCTTCCCGCTGACCGGCGCGGAGTTCCCGAAGGAGCGCACGGTGCTGACCGGCAACCCGCTCCGGCCGGAGCTGCGCGGCGGCACGCGGGCGGCCGCGCACCTTCGCTTCAATTTGGATGACTCGCTCCCGGTCGTCTACGTGACGGGCGGCGCCCAGGGATCGCACCGGCTCAACCGCGACGTGGGCGAGGCGCTGCCCCGGCTGCTCGAGATCTGCCAGGTGATCCACCAGTGCGGCGACCACAAGACGACGGGCGACCGCGCCTGGCTCGGCGAGCGGGCCCGGGCGCTCCCCGAGGCGCTGCGGCACCGCTACGCGCTTCACCCGTACGTCGGTGACGAGCTGCGCGACGTCTACGCCGCGGCCGCGCTGGTCATCGGGCGGAGCGGCGCCGGCACGGTCAACGAGTGCTGCCAGCTCGGCTTGGCCGCAGTCTACGTCCCCCTGCCCGGGACCAGCGGAGACGAGCAGACCGCCAACGCGCGCCTCGTGGAGGCCGCGGGAGGCGCGGTGGTCTTCCCGCAGATCTCGCTCACGCCTGGGGGGCTCGTAGAGGCCGTGGCGCGCCTCCTGGCGGACCGACCGACCCTGGCCGCGATGGGCGAGCGCGCCAGGAGCCTCGCCGTCCCCGACGCGGCCGATCGGATCGTCCGGCTCCTCTTCGACGTCGCGGACGCCTCCCGGTGAGCGACCGATGATCGCGTGGGTGGTCCTGCTCCAGGCCTCGCTCACGATCGCGGTAGCGGGACCAGCCACGTCGCCCGAGTATCTGCCACTCCAGGTCGCCCAGGCCGAAGGGCACTTCGCGGCCCAGAAGCTCACGGTCACCCTGCGGTCCATGCGCTCGGACGCGGACGCCGCCGAGACGCTGGCCTCCGGCCAAGCGCACCTCGCGGCCACCTCACTCGACGCGGCCCTGAGGCTCGGCGGGGTCGACGGCGTGCCGCCCCGGCTCGTCTGGGGCCTCACCGCCGCGCCACCGGTCGCGCTGCTCGTGAACCCGGCGCGCTCGGGAACCATCCGCTCCGCGGCCGATCTCGTGGGGCAGGCAGTCGCCGTCCCGGCGCCCGGCACGGCGGAGGACCAGGTCCTCACCCTCCTCCTCGCGCGCGCGGGCGTGCCGATCCACCGGGTGACTCTCCGGAGTCTCGGCGAGCGCGGCGCCGTGCAGGCCCTCGAACGCGGTGAGGTGGCGGCGGCCGTGCTGGCCGAGCCCTACGTGAGCCGACTGGTCGAGGAAGGCAAGGCCGTCGTCGCGGTCGACCTGCGGACGGCCAAGGACGCGGCCGAGCACCTCGGCGGGCCGACGGTGAACGCGGCACTCTTCGCGCGGGCGGTCGCCCCACCCGAGGCGGCCACGCTCCGCGCGGTGGTCGCCGCGCTTCAGGCGGCGGTCGCGCGGCTGATCGCGGCCGAGCCGGCCGCGCTCGAGGCCTCTCTCCCGACCGCCGTGATCGGCTCCTCGGCCGACTTCGCGCTACGCCTTCGGGGCGCCCGCGATCTCTTCGTGGGAGGCCGGGTGAGCGTCGAAGCGCTCGAGCGCAGCATCGCGCTCGTGCGGAGCCGCGCCCCGCTGCCGGCCAAGGTGAAGCTGCCCCGGCGCGCCGAGCAGCTCCTCCTGCCGCTAGAGTAGCCCGCGCCGGGAGAGGAGGGCGCGCGTGGTCGTGAGCGGCAGGCCGATCACGTTGGTGAAGCAGCCGTCCACCGCCGCCACCAGCCGGCCGCCGAGCCCCTGCACCGCGTACGCACCGGCCTTGTCGAGCGGCTCGCCGGTGGCGACATAGGCGGCGATCTCGCCGTCGCTATACTCGCCCATCCGTACCCGGCTCGTCACCGACGCCGTCTCCGGCTCGAGCGCCGGGCCGGGCGCCGGCACCTCCACGAGGGCGAGGCCGGTGATCACCTCGTGCTCGCGCCCGCGCAGGTCCCGGAGCATCCGGGCGGCGTCGTCCGCGTCCCGCGGCTTGCCGAGCAGCCGCCCGTCCAGCACCACTTCCGTGTCGGCCCCCAGGACGATGGCCGGCCGGTCGCCGCCGGCCAGCGCCATGGCCACGGCCAGCGCCTTGGCGAGCGCGACGGCGGCGATGGCCTGGGCCGGAGGCACGAGCGGATGCTCCTCGGGGATGTGACTGGCGAGGACCTTGAAGGGGATGCCGAGCCGCCCCAGCAGCTCCCGGCGGCGCGGGGAGGCCGAAGCTAGGATGAGGACCGGCGTGCTCAGGTAACGGGGTTTAAGTAACTATCAGGGGGTTCTTGTCGGTGATGACCCGGTCGTTCTTCTCGATCGACGCGCGGAGGAACTTGGGCAGGCTGAAGGCGTGCAGGTGCGCCTGCCCGTCCCAGTAGCCGAGCTGCTTGGGATCGAGGCGCGCGGCGATGAGACGGTCGATCTCGGCCGCGGACTGCTTCCGGGGGTCGGTGCCCTTGGAGGCCAGGATGAAGCCCCAGGGCGTCCCGAAGCAGGAGATGAAGCTCTGGTACGGGGCGACCACTGGAAAGACCTCCTGGAGGGTCCGGTTCACCGCCCCGTGGAAGAAGATTTCGTTCACCTTGGTCATGCCGGCCTGCATGGTCATGACCCCATGCTCGGTCAGCCGGTCACGGATCAGGGTGTAGAACTCCTTGGTGAAGAGCAGGCAGGCCGGCCCTTCCTCGAGGGGCTCCACCAGGTCCACCACGATCAGGTCGAAGCGCTCGGTGGTCTTCTCCAGAAAGGCCCGGGCGTCCTCGTGGAGGAGCCGCGTCCGGGGGTCGTCGAAGGCTCCCTGGTGCATCTCGGGCAGGTGCTTCTTGCACTCCTCGACCACCTCGCCGTCGATGTCCACCATCAGGCAGTCGGTGATCGTCCGGTGGCGCAGGATCTCACGGACCGTGGCCCCCTCGCCGCCGCCGATGACCATGGCCTTCTGGGGGCGTGGATGGGCCAGGAGCCCCGGCTGGACCAGGGTCTCGTGGTAGATGAACTCGTCGGCCTGGCTCGACTGAATCCGCCCGTCCAGCACCAGACACTTGCCGTACGAGTGGGTCTCCATGATCTCCATGAACTGGAACTTGGTCTGCCGGGTGACGATGGTCCGGGCGATGGCGTGCATGTGCCCCTCGACCGGGGTCGTGGTCTCGAAGAACCACTTGTACTGGGGCGTGGCCATCGGGCCGATCAGCTCGGGGTGGTGACGACGGGAGCGCCGGCCGGCTTGTGCAGCAGCGGCCGGGGGTGGTTCATGAAGATACCGCGCTGGAGCTCCACCACGGAGGCCCGGGCGGCCCCGAACTGCTCCACGAGGTAGTCGGCCGCCACCTGGGGCTGGAGCACGTCGCCGCAGGAGAAGACGTCGACGGCGGCGTAGCGGTACTCGGGCCATGTGTGGATGGCCAGGTGCGACTCGGCGATGACGACGACGCCGCTGATGCCGAACGGGTTGAACTCGTGAAAGATGACGTCGACGATGGTGGCCTGGGCCCGCTTGGCCGCCTCCACCATGGACGCCTTCACGTTGTCCAGACTGTTGATGGCCTCTGCGTCGCAGTCGAACAGCTCGAGCAGCAGGTGACGCCCCAATGCTTGCACTCTTTCCCTCCTCCCGTGTTCGCGGGCCGTCTCTCCGGCGAATTTTTCTACTTGCCGGATTTTTCTGCACTGTGGGGCTATTTTTTTTTCATTGCAAGAAAAAAATGCGGTTTCGGGCGCCTTCGGAGCCGCCGCGAGCGCTCGCGGAAGCCCTCCGACGGAGCCGCGCGCCGCCACGACGAGGCCGCGGAGCGCCCTCGCGGGCAACTTTTTGCTTGCGTTCGTCGGCCGAGCCGCTACGATGAGCGAGAAATTCACGACGGGCGGCGGTGGGGCGCCGCTCGCAAGACGGCGGGGACGTTTCGGCTCACGACGAGGAGGAACGAATGCGCTTCGCACCAGTGACCAAGGCGGCAGGCACCGCCGGCAACGCCGAGGGCTCGACCCCGCTCAACGCCTTCGACAATGCCCTGCTGGCGGCCGGCATCGGTAACATCAACCTCATCAAGGTCTCCAGCATCCTTCCGCCCGGCGTCG
>Ga0207684_10002912_pt1 | contig 16971 bp, 12 predicted proteins | sample KBSK5501metaG_FD_184342 | JGI IMG/M metagenome (GOLD analysis project Ga0207684, IMG submission 184342) | Corn, switchgrass and miscanthus rhizosphere microbial communities from Kellogg Biological Station, Michigan, USA - KBS K5-50-1 metaG... | ecosystem: Host-associated > Plants > Roots >...
CTCCCTAGACGTCGATCCCCCGACCTCACCTGACCGTACCCGCCGACGGCCGCAAATGCGGTCTTCTCGCAGTTCCCGCGGTGCGCTTAGCATGCAGCAGCGGCCTGCGGTTGGCATCGGCATACGTCACAAGCTCCCCAGTGCGCCATTGTGTCACGGCCACGACCGGGCCGCCCCGGTCAGCTCACGGCGGCCAGGAGCGGGCCCAGCGCGGCCGCGTCACCGCGCGCCGCGGTCAGCACGACCCCATTGACCAGCGGGCGGCCCTCCCGCAGCAGCCCCAGGGAAAGGTCGAGGCCCGTCTCGCGGGCCGCGCGCCGGCCGGCGCGCTCCATCGCGCGGAGCGTACCGGCGGGAATGTTCACCTCCGGCACCTCATGCGCGAGGTAGTCGGCCTCCTCGAAACTGCGCAGCGGCGAAACCGACAGCAGGACCGGCACGCGGGTGTCCGCGAGCGCCTCGACCATGAGGCGCAGTGTGTCCAGCTCATAGACCGGCCGGGTGACCAGGAAGTTCGCTCCCGCCTGCACGTCGCCCCTGGCCCGGGCGATCTCGGCCTGGGCGTCCTGCGCACCCGGGTTGATACGGGCCCCGATGCAGAAGGATGTCTTCGTGGTCAGCGGCAGACCGTCAAAGTCCCGGCCGCCGTTCAGGCCCGCGAGCAAGGCGACCAGGCCGAGCGAGTCGACCTCCCAGATCCCGTCCACGGCCGGGTAATCGCCCAGCGCCGGCGGGTTCCCCGCCTCGCAGATGACACCACGGACGCCGAGCGCGTGGGCACCGAGCACGTCCGCCTGGAGCGTCATGATGGTCTTGTCCCACGTCGTCATCGTGACGATCGCCTCGACCCCGGCGTGCTGCTGCAGGTGGAGCGCCATGCCGAGCGAGTCACGGTGGGCACGCGGGTTCTCTGGCGCGGTCACCGCGAACAGCCCCACGCCCTGGTCGCGCAGGGCGATCACGGTGTCCGTGGTCTGGCCGACGGCGCCGTCGTCCGGGGCGGGGATCTCGGCCACGATGACGAAACTGTGCCTGGCGAGGCGGGCGGCCAGGACGCCCGTGGCGGCGTCCGCCTGATCCCGTGTCGGCGTCCTTGGCGTATGCGGCTGCACGGTGGCCCGGGTGCCCGTCGCCCGCAGGTCAGCCAGGCCCGTCACGGCGGCCTCGATATGGGTGGGGGTCGTGCCACAGCACCCTCCGACCAGGGCCGCTCCCGCTTCCGCGAAGCGGCGCAGGTAGCGGGCGAAGTAGCTGCCGTCGATGCTGAACTCGAAGCGGCGATGGCCGGCCCGGCGCGGCTGACCGGCGTTCGGCTGGGCGCTCACCGGGAGCGAGCTGTACTGAACAAGGTTCTCCACGACGGCGAGCATGCGCTGCGGACCGGTGGTGCAGTTGCCGCCGAGCATGGCGATCGGCAGTTCACCGAGCACCGAGGCGACCTCGTGCGGTGTCTCCCCACCCAGGGTGCGCCCGTCGTCTGCGAACGTGGCCTGCGCCACGATCGGGACGTCGCAGACGTCGCTGGCCACGGCCACGGCCTCAGCGAGTTCGTCGAGATAGCCGAACGTCTCCAGGATGAGCAGGTCGACACCGCCGGCGGCGAGGGCCCGCACCTGCTCCATGATCACGTCGATCCGCTCGGCGGCCCCTATCTGGCGCCGCTGCCTCGCAGTCACCGCGGGGGAGACCGCCCCGGCGACGAAGACCTCACGGTTGCTGCGCTTGCTCGCCTCACGGGCGATCCGCACCGCGGCCTGGTTGATCTCATCAACCTTGTCCGGGTAGCCGTGGTCGGCGAGCCACAGCCGGTTCGCCCCGAAGGTGTTGGTCTGGATGATGTCGGCGCCCGCGGCCACGTAGCTCTCGTGGATCGTGGCGACGAGCTTGGGGTCGGAGAGGTTGACCTCGGGCAGCGCGCGGTCCAGGGCGCAGCCCGAAGCGTGCAGCATCGTGCCCATCGCGCCATCGCAGATGAGCAGCCGCTGTCCGAGCACATCGGTGAAGCCGGTCATGGCGCATCCCCCCGTGCTTCATCACCCAGTGCGTCGAGGATCTCCAGCGCCACCTGCGTCGTGAGCCGGTCCCGGTAGTTGTCCAGGGACAGTCCGGTGATCTCCTCGATCCGCTTGACCCGGTAGGCGACGGTGTTGGGATGGACGTGCAGGAAACGCGCGGCTCGTTGCGGGCTGCTGTTCTCGCGGAGATAGCAGGCGAGCGTCGTCAGGTACTCGGAACGCCGGTCGCGCTCAGTGCGGGAGAGCCTGCCGAGCACGTCGTCCGCGAAGGACCTCAGCTCGGACAGGTCGGGCACCTGCAGCAGGAGCCGGTGAATGCCGAGATCCTCGAACGCGGTGACCGCGGATGTCCTGCCGAGCCGGCGCAGCGTCTCAAGCGTCCGGTGCGCCTCCTCGTACGACCGGGCGATCTCCCGCGGGTTCCGGCATGTGCCGCCGATCCCGATGACTGTTTTCGTGCCCGGAAATAGCTCGGCCAGGCGGGTGATGCAGGTGGTCCCGAGCCGGCCTGGATCCGTGCCATCAGCGTGCAGTTCGTCGGCGGTCGCCGTCACGAGCACCACCTCCGACTCCCGCGCCGAGATGATCACATCCGGTGCGCGGGTGGCGAAGAAATGCTCGATGACGTCCCGGACGCGCTGCCGCAGCGCTTCCGCGTCCTGGGCCGCGCGCGGCGGCGGGATATCGAAGGCGATCGCCACGACGTTGTGGTCGCGGGCGGCGTCATATCCGAGGTGCGCGGCCCAGCGCCCAGTCTCGGTGTCGTCGCGGCCGCGCCCCAGTAGCAGGCCTTCAACAAGGTCATCGCGAACCCGCCGGGCGGCCGCCGCGACCACGTGCTCGCGGCCGAGTATCACCCCGCAGATCGTGGCCGCATGCTCGGTGACCAGGAGGCGCATGTCCTCCTCTGCGTCCTTCTCCGCCGGATCCATGGTGATCAGGTGGGCTGGCACCTCGTCGCCGACGAGGATGGGCGCGACCAGGATGGCGGGCATCTCGCCCACGCTCGGCAGCCACAGCGGCCGGTGGCCTTGCCGTGATGCCCGTAGCACCTGGCCAAGGCGCGGGTGGACCACCGCCTCGCGGACCATATCGGCCGCCTTTTCCGGCTGCGTGCCAGGGGATGCCGCGGCGATAACGTCCATGACCGGGCTCACCACGGCCACTGTCGCCGCCGTGCGGTCGGCGATCAGTTGCGTGACACTCGCCAGGTCCGCGTCCTGCAGCGCCAGGCCCGACAGCTGGCGGTAGACCGTCACCAGCTCGCGGAGCACCGTGTTCTCCCGGCCCAGATCTCGCTGGCGGCCAGTATTGACGGCACGCATGGCGGCGGCCGGAAGCCTGTCTGTCATGATTATTCAGCATATGACCGGTGCGCAGATCTAACCTTGTTCCCAAGCGACAAACTCCGAAGATATCCCCGAGTGTTCGGTGCGTCCGCCGGGCAGCACCTTGACAATCGAGCTGGATGCCGCGCACATTTCAGGGGAGTTAACTCAAACCTGGTCACCAGTTGGACACCCGCCTCGTGGGTCCACCGGCAGGTTCCGGGAAGGCGGCCTGGATGCTCGAATACCGGGATATCTATGCAGGTGGCCGGCTGTTGCCTGCCGCGTCTCTCGACGCGATCACGGTGGCCAACCCCGCTACAGAAGAAATCGTGGGCACGGCCCCGGCCGCCGACGCGACAGACGTCGATATCGCCGTCGGTGCGGCCCGGCAGGCGTTCGATACCGGCCCCTGGCCTCGCGCTGACCAGGCGGAGCGGGCCGCTGCCATGGACCGCCTGGCCATGGCCCTCGAGGCCCGGGCGCAGGACACCGCCACACTGGTGACCGCCGAGATGGGCATGCCCCTCGCCGCTTCCCGCGTGCACAACGCGGAGGTCCCCGTCACCATCCTCCGGTACTACGCCGTGCTGGCCCGCGGGTTCCAGCCGGAGGAGATCCGGATGGCGGTCAACTTCCGCGGGCACACGATGGTCCGGCGGGAACCCGTGGGCGTGTCAGCCGTGGTAGCACCGTGGAACTACCCGCTGGCGATCGCCTTCTCCCAGTTGGCTCCCGCGCTGGCGGCTGGTTGCACGGTAGTGCTCAAGCCGGCCCTGCAGACCTCCCTCAGCGCGTACATCATCGCCGAGGCATTCGAGGCGGCCGACTTCCCGCCGGGCGTCTTCAACCTGGTCACCGGCCCGCACGAGGTGGCCGAGATGCTCGCCCGGCACCCGGGTGTCGACAAGGTCGCGTTCGCCGGGCCGGCGTCCGTCGGCCGCCGGATCGCCGTGGCATGCGGTGAGACGCTCAAGTCGGTCAACCTGGAAATCGGCGGAAGATCCGCGGCCATCGTGCTCGAGGACGCCGATCTGGCCGCGACGTCCGCCGCGCTGGGCCATCTGGCCTTCGCCAATTCCGGGCAGACGTGCTTCGCGGCCTCCCGCGTGCTCGCGCCCTGGTCCCGTTATGAGGAGGCGCTGGCGGGCCTGGCGGATGAGGCGGCGGCCAGGGTCATCGGCGACCCGATGGCAGCGGAGACAACCATGGGACCACTGGTCAGCCCGCGCCACCGGGCCGGGGTCGAGTCATATGTGGCGGCCAGCGCCGGTGACGGCGCGCTGGTGCTCGCGGGTGGGCGGCGGCCCGCCGCGCCCGTCCGCGGTTACTACTATGAGCCCACCGTTCTGGCCGGCCCGGCCGGTGCGATGAGCACCACTCGTGAGGTCTTCGGCCCGGTCGTCACGGTAATCCCGTATGCCCGCGAGTCTGAGGCGTTGGCGATCGCCAACGACTGCGGCTGCGGCCTGGCCGGAAGCGTGTGGACCTCGGACCGGGACCACGGGCTTGACATCGCGCGGCGCATCCATGCCGGGACCTTCGGCGTCAACCTGTACGTCCCGGACCTGGGCTCTCCCTGGGGCAACGGAGCCAGCGGCCAGGGCAGCACCCACGGCCCCGAATGCCTCGACGCCTACCTGAAACCGCGGTCCGTGTTTCTCCCTGAGCCCTCCGGCAAGTGCGGCGCCGCATCCGCCGCCGCAGGCTCGCCCTAGGCAGCAGCAGCGATCAGATGGCCGGTGAAAGCGGCCGGGCCCGTGGATCTCTGGCCTGCCGCGCGTCCTGCAGGGGGCGCCTATCCGATCCCGGCCTGGCGGCGCAGCGTCTCAGCCTTGTCCGTGCGCTCCCAGGTGAATTCGGGCTCATCCCGCCCGAAGTGCCCGTAGGAGGCGGTCTTGCGGTACCGCGGCCGGCGCAGATCGAGATGGTCTTGGATCGCGGCCGGGCGCAGGTCGAAGTTCTCCCGCACCAGCTGAACGATCATGGAGGGGCTTACTTTTTCAGTGCCGAACGTCTCGACCAGCAACGAGAACGGCCGTGCGATGCCGATCGCGTAGGCGACCTGGACCTCCACGCGGTCCGCGAGCCCCGCGGCCACGACGTTCTTGGCCACGTAACGCGCGCCGTACGCGGCGCTGCGGTCCACCTTCGACGGATCCTTGCCGGAGAACGCACCGCCGCCGTGCCGCGCGAAGCCTCCGTAGGTGTCCACGATGATCTTCCGGCCGGTCAGGCCCGCATCTCCGACGGGCCCGCCGATGACGAACCGCCCCGTTGGATTGACGTAGAACTGCTCACGCAGCTCCGCCGGGTCGTACAGGTGCCCGGGCAGGACCGGGGTGACGACCTGATCCCACAGCGCGTCGGCGAGCTTGTCCTCCGTGCCTTCGGCGTGCTGGGACGAGACGAGCACCTTCTCCACCTTGACGGGCCGCCCGCCGCCGTCGTACCGGACAGTCACTTGTGTCTTGCCGTCAGGGCGCAGGAAGGGCACCAGGCCCGTGGTGCGGACCTCCGCGAGCCGCAGCGCGAGCCGGTGCGCCAGCGTGATCGGCATGGGCATGAGCTGCGGGGTCTCGTTGGTCGCGTAGCCGAACATCATCCCCTGATCGCCCGCGCCCGCCCGGTCGTATGGGTGGTCGCCGGCCGCGATCCGCGCCTCCCGCGAGGCATCGACGCCCTGGGCGATGTCGGGCGATTGCTTGTCCAGCGCTACGATCACGCCGACCGCGGCAGCGTCGAAACCGAACTCGCCGCTGTCGTAGCCGATTTCGCGCACAGTAGCGCGGGCGATGTGGCTGTAGTCAAGGACCGCCTTGGTCGTCAGCTCACCGGCGATCACGATGAGGCCCGTGGTCAGCAGCGTCTCGACCGCCACCCGCGATTGGGGATCTTGCGCCAGCGCGGCGTCGAGGATGGCGTCGGAGATCTGATCGGCCATCTTGTCCGGGTGACCCGCGGTCACCGATTCCGAGGTGAAGACGAAGCCGTTGTCGTCCGGCGTGGTCATCAGTCCGTCCCTACATGCACTAGTTCCTCCCGTACCTGCCTAGCCCCGGCGACCATGGCGCGCAGCTTGGCCCGGGCCACGTCGGCAGGCAGATGACGCAATCCGCAGTCGGGGTTAATAACCAGGCGGTCCGCGGGGACGAAGTCCAGCGCCCGGCGGATCCGCGATGCGACCAGGTCAGCGGGCTCGACCTCGGCGGTCTTCACGTCGACGACGCCGAGCCCGACCGACCGATCCCATGCGTACTGTTCAAACAGCCGCAGGTCGCCGAGGCCCTTGCGGGCGAACTCGAGCACCAGGAGATCGACTCGCGCGGACAGGACCGCGGGGAAGAGAAAGTCATAGTGGCCTTCCCACAGTGGCCTGGCGTAGCGGTTGCCGTAGCACACGTGCAGCGCCCAGGTCGTGGCGACACCGGCGGTGACGACGTTGACGGCCTCGATCGCCAGTTCCACCGCCTCCGGATAGCCCGCCAGGAAGGGCTCGTCGATCTGCAGCAGATCGGCGCCGGCGTCCACCAGTTCACGTGCCGCGGCATTGAGCCACCGCGCGAGGGCCCGTACCAGGTCGGCGGGATCGTCGTACGCCGTGTTGCGGATCCGGCGTGACAACGAGAACGGGCCGGTGAAGGAGAACTTGATCGGCCGCTCCGTCTGCTCGCGGGTGAACGCGAAGTCCGCGGCGAGGCCCAGGCCCGTGCTTTCCGCCTCAGGCAGCGGCCGGGTCGCGACTGCGTCGTAGTAGTCGTAGTAGTCGGTCTTGACCCGATGCGGGATGTCGACGCCGGGAATCCGGATCAGCAGGTAGTCGATGTCGTTGTCCCGGCGCAGCTCTCCGTCGGAGACGATGTCGATCCCCGCGAGCTCCTGGTCCTTGAGCGCCGCTTTGATGGCGACGTTGTGGATCTCGTTGAGGTGCTGGGCGCTGATGCGGCGCTGGTAGTAGTCGGTCTTCAGCCGCTCCAGCCACTCAGGGACCGAGTATGAGCCGACGACCGTGGTGGGCAGCAGCCCGGCCCAGGGCGGGGTGGTCACTGGGCGGTCACGGCCGGGCCGGGTGCGGGCGGGGCTGCGTGCTGGCATGGCGATCAGTCCCGTACCTGGGCGGTGAGTGTCTTGATGGTGGCGGCCGGGCGCCCGTGAAACGGCGCGATCTGGACGTCGAAACCGCGCCGGTTGCCCATGAGCTGAAGCAGCGGGCCGTTGACCCAGTTCACGACGGAGCCGTCGTATTTGCCGGGCCCGTAGAACCCGGCATGGTACTGGCCTGGTTCGGTGAGGAAGAGGTCATGGCACAGGAGCCGGCCGAACGGATGGATCAGCGGCAAGGTGTCAGCGAAGCTGGCGAGCGCGCCGTTGCTGACGTGCATCCTGATGTCGCCGCTGGTCCCCAGGAGCGGGCGCAGGATCTCGCCGGTCAACGACGGGCCGACCGGGTAGGTGTCGAGCCCCTCCAGCGGCACGTAGCGCTCTTGCAGGCGCAGCGCCGTCCAGGCCTCTCGCCAGAGCGACATCGCGTGATCAACGTCGGGGATGTGCTCGGCCGCGGCCTCGGCGAGCAGGTCTGGTCCCAGCCGGAGCAGCCGCTCGATGAGCGCGCCGAGCTTGCCGGCCGGGATATTGTGCCGCTGGGCGATCTGGATCGCATCCTCGTCGCGCACGTAGGCACGCACCTCGACCAGGTAGGGGCGCCCCTGGATGCTCGCGACCTCGTCGGTCGGGAGATTGTCATAGACGTTGGAGATGTAGACCAGGAACGCCTTACCCCGCAGAAATCCGAGGGTTACCTGGGGACGGGTGGCGTCCAGCACGAGCGCGTTGACCCGGTCGCTGTGGTGCGCAACCGCCTGCATGGCCCGTTCCAGCACGTGCGCTGAGTAGTCACCCATCAGGTAATGCAGACGGCGGTAGTAGTCGCGCCCGTGTGCGCGGTCGACGGCGGCGAACACGTCGAGCCAGGTACGGGCCTGGTTGCCGTTGCCGACGCCGAGTTCGACGACGTACAGCTCCTCGGGCAGGGCATGGCGCGCGTCCAGCTCATCCCACACCCGGAACAGCTCGAGAATCAGTTCCCGCACGGTCTCGCGGTCGCGGGCGTCGCTCTGACCACCGGGCAGCGCCTGTTCGTACTCCCGCCCGGTGGCCTGCTCCCACTGCTTCAGCGCCTGCCAGTAGAGCGTGTTGAACCGCCAGATGCAGCTTTCACTGGAGGGCACCCATGGTTCCAGGACAGTCCGAGCCGGGCTCCCGGGGTTCGCGTGTTCGGCCAGTGCCGTCTTGACGATCATGGCCATGTCCGCGTCGCCGCAGCGGCGCAGGTCGATGCCTATCTCCAAGGCGATCTCCGCCGCCCGCGCCTCGCCGGTGACCGGCCCGAGCGGACGTTCTGCCAGTACCGGCCGGCACTGGACCGGCTCGGAGAAGTTGTTGCGGTACTGGATCCAGTCGCAGACCACCCGGAGCACGGACAGGTCGACGTCCGTCGATGTCAGGGCGTCGAAGAGCGGCCCGAGCGCGGCCGGGACGTTCACCTGGCCGCCGCCGCGCAGCTTCGCGACTGGGCGGATGTCAATGCGCACAACCGCTCCTCGGGCCAGGTGCTCCTACGGCGCGGGGGCTTCCGTCCGGCCCGGCGGCGTCCGGACCTGCGGTGCCCGGCACCGCGGCGGCTGGTTCCGCGGCGGCTGGTTCCTCCGGATCCCGGCGCCGGATTCCCGCGAGGTCGAGGATCTCGGGGATTCCCTGCTCGAAGCCCGGTGCCATGACGTGGATTCCGCTGACTCCCGGGATCTGGAGCACCTGCCTGGTGATCTCCGCGCATATCCGCAGTCCCTCGTCGGCCACCCGATCGGCCGGCACGCCGTTGAGCCGGCGCGCGATCTCGTCCGGGACATGCACACCGGGCACGACCGCGCGCATATGCTCCAGGGCCCGCAACGAGCGGATCGGCCCTACGCCAGCCAGGATTCCGCAGCGCCGGTCCAGCCCGAGATCGCGGACCTCAGCCATCCACTGCGCGAATCCGGCGACATCGAAGACGAACTGCGTCTGCACGAACTCCGCGCCCGCGGCCACCTTCTTGCCGAGCCGGCTGGCGCGGAAACGGGCCGGCGGGGCGGATGGGTTTTCCACGGCGCCTATCAGCCAGCCAGGCGGAGGGTCCAGCCTCCGGCCGGACAACAACCGGCCTTCATCACGCATGGTCCGGGCCGCCCACATGAGCTGGACGCTGTCGATATCGAACACTGGCTTGGCGTCGGGGTGGTCGCCGAATCGCGGGTGATCGCCGGTCATCAGCAAGACGTTGGGGATACCCAGGGCGGCCGCCGACAACAGGTCGGACTGAAGCGCGATGCGATTGCGGTCGCGGCAGGTGAGCTGCATGACCGGCTCGACGCCCGCAGCGAGCGCGAGCAGGCTGCCGGCCCAGCTGGACAACCGTACGAACGCGCTCTGATTGTCCGTGATGTTGACGGCGTCCACCCAGCCGCGCAACGGCTCCACCTTGCGGCCGATGGCGTCCGGATCGGCTCCCCGGGGCGGGCCGATCTCGGCGGTCACCGTGACTTCGCCCGACTCCAGACGGCGGCGCAGGACCTGGCCGACGGGCGAGGCTCGGCCGCCGGCAGGCCAGGCCGGCGCGGGGATCACTGCTTTCCCGCTGCCATCGGGGGTGCGGACCGCCAGATGGCGGGCTGGGCGGCGTTAAGGCCGTCGCCTTCGGTCCACAGGTCGTCGTCGCGGCCCTGCCAATAGTTGACCCACGAGCTTTGCCCCCACCGCCTGTAGTCGATGGGGCGCTGGAGCTGGCCCAGATCAGCCACGCGGCCCTCGCGCTCGGCCCGTTCGTATGCGACCAGCCACACGCACCGCAGACCGGGGTACACCTCGCAGGAGCCATCGATGCCGACGCCGCCACAGGGGCCGTTCCGCAACTGCTTGGGGCAGGTCACCGGGCAGGCATAGCCGGTGGCTGGGAGGGCGCACTGACCGCACATCTGGCAGCCGAAGATCGCGCTCTTGGCCGCCTTTTCGGTGGCGGCAAAGAGCCGGTAGCTCACGTCAGACGCCTCGAGCCACCGGGCAAGTCTGCGATAGAACGGGTTGGGCGCCAGCAGGTGCTGGACTCGGTACAGCAACGATGCGGCCAGCCTGGGCTGGGTCGGCCGCGGCCCGGCAGCCGCTGGTTCGCGGAGGCCAGACCCGCGGCGCGCCACCCGGCTGGCGAAGCCCTTGCGCGCATTCACCACAGTCAGCTCCCTCGATCGGCCCGCGCGACGCACGGCGTCAGGCGAAGACGATCGTCTTGTCCTGGTGTCCAATGAGGACTGGCGCCGACGAGAGCCGGCCGGAAGCTGTGATGAATATTGATAATTAGCCCCGGTGAATTCGGGCAGGAAGGGTATACCCCACCACGCCGCGACCTGCTCAGTATCAGGATGGTTCGCTATAACCATCCTGATGTCGGCTCTAGATTGGTTTCCACGCCCGCCTCCGGACATACCCACCCAATGCTCATCCACCGATGGCACTGGCCACCTGCCACGAGTGTGCAATGCAGCGCGGGCTTAAAGCACCAGGTACTAGCACAATCTTTCTCGTCAGCGCTTTGTGATTAGTCACAACCCTGGCGGGCCTGCCGCTCACCCCGGGGGCGGCCGAGGTGGTCGATGAGCGGGCCGGGGCACGCCGCACCCCGCGGGGTACTCGCCGTTAGCGTTCGGTAACTCTGTGAGTTCTATCGATCACTCTTAGTGTGACATCATCGTGGGTGCCTAGGAAAGGGACGCCACGAGAGCGGGCTGTCCCGCTCGCGTGCATGGGGCGCTGACCTATCCAGGCCACCCGGGCACGCAGGGCGGCCGGAATGAATGAGGACGGGGCGTGATCAGGACACTCATCGCCGAGCAGACATCCTTGGTCCGGGCGGGACTGGTGGCCTTCCTCTCCTGCTGCGACGACATCGAGGTCGTCGCGGAACTGCAGCGCGGCGACCAGGTAGTGCCCGCATCGCGGGCGTTACTGCCTGACGTCGCCGTGCTGGCCGCCGCCCTTCCTGGCGCCGACGGGTTCGCCACCGCCCGCGCCCTGCACGCCGAACTGCCCTCCTGCCACTCACTGATCATGGGTGATCAGCGTGACCCGGCGGGCCTCCGGCGCGCGGTGGCCGCGCACGCGAGTGGGTTCGTCGTACGGGACGCGGCGCCCGATTTCATCACCGAGGCCGTCCGGCGAGTAGCCGGGGGCCGGAAGGTCATCGACCCCGATCTCGCGTTCGCGGCGCTCAACGCGGCCAAGAACCCGCTGACATCACGGGAACTCGACGCGCTGAGGCTCGCCGCCCAAGGTGCGACGACGGCGGAAATCGCCCGCGACCTCTGCCTCTCGGTTGGCACCGTGCGGAACTACCTCTCCAGGGTGATCGCCAAGACCGACGCGCGCAACCGCGTCGACGCCATCCGCATCGCCGTCGATGCCGGCTGGTTCTGACTGCCGCAATCCCCCGGCACCGCCGGTGAGGCACCGACTGCCACAATCCCCCGGCACCGCATGTTTGGCGCCGGCCGCCGATCTCATGCTGTACCCGCCTGAAACGCAGGCCGCCCGCCCGTTCCCGCATTAACGTCGGCCCAGCGCGCTACGCGGCAGGTAAATATCGCACCGCCCCGGCCGTGAGCCGCTCACCATGGATTAGTGACAATCGTCACTTGCGTTGCCTGCAGCGCCCTGAAAGTCTTTCGCTGGTGGCGAAATCAGACAGCAATGGGGCTCGGCGGAGCACCGGAACCCCGCATATTCCCCTTAACGACCCCCATCAGCCAGGCTTCGGCATAGGAGCTATTTGTGGATAAGCGATACGAATTGTTCTGTCTCGCTGATCCGCTATTTTATGATTCGCCGGGCCACAGCAGTGCTGCCGGGCCGGACTTCGCGGCCGCCGGCCGGCCGCTGCCGGCTGGCTGGACGCGGACCAGCCTCGGTGAATGGCAGGTGCGGGTGCCGCCGGGTGACCCGATCCCGGCCCAGGGCTGGAAGATCCACGTGTCGGCCGGCCGTGACAACGCGGAGAGGGTCCTCGGCAAGCTCTTCGACTACTGCGTGCCGCGAGAGCTTTCGTTCAAGTTTCTCCGCAGCCCGCTGGCGCTGCACATCCGGAATGCTAAGTACGCTCCGCGCGGGGCCAGCGGCAAGCTCGCGACCATCTACCCGATGGACGACGTGTCCTGTGAGCGCATACTCGCCGAGCTGGACAGCCTTATCGGCGGCGAGCACGGGCCCTATATCCTGAGCGACCTGCGGTACGGCGACGGTCCGCTTTATGTCCGCTACGGCGGCTTCGTCGAGCGGTATTGCCGCGACTCCAGCGGCGAGCTCATCCCGGCCATCGAAGACCCATCAGGCCACCTGGTCCCCGACGTGCGCACGCCGGTTTTCACGGTCCCGGCCTGGGTTACGCTGCCCGGCTTCCTCGTCCCGCATCTCGCCGCCCGCAGCGCGGTCACGATCAAGGATCTGCCTTACCGGGTCGAGCGGGCTCTGCACTTCTCGAACGGCGGCGGGGTCTATACGGGCACGGACTCGCGAACCGGGGAACGTGTCGTGCTCAAGGAGGCGCGACCCCATGCCGGCCTCGCCGCCGATGGCTCCGACGCCGTCACCCGGCTCCGGCGCGAGCATGACATCCTGCGGCACCTGTCCGGTCTAGGTGTCGCGCCGGAGGCCCGTGGCTACTTCGAGGCCGGAGATCATCATTTCCTGGTCCAGGAACATATCGACGGCGCGCCGCTGAACACCCTCTACGCGCACCGGCACCCCCTGCTCGAGGCAGCGCCCGACCCGCGCAAGATCGCCGACTACACGTCCTGGGCGTTGCGCGTCTGTGCCGGCCTGGAGCAGGCGGTCGAGGCGATTCACCAGCGCGGCATTATCTTCAACGACCTGCACATGTTCAACATCATGGTCCGCCCGGACGACAGCGTCGTGCTGATCGACTTCGAGGCGGCCGCGCGCGTCGAGGAGGGCAGGCGGCCGGCGCTCGGTAATCCGGGTTTCATGGCGCCGCGCGACCGGACCGGACTCGACATCGATCGCTACAGCCTGGGTTGCGTCAAGCTGGCCATGTTCATGCCGCTGACCACGCTGTTCGCGCTTGACCTGGGCAAGGCGGCGCACATCGCCGAGGTGATCGCGGAGTATTTCCCGGTCACGCCGGGCTTCCTGGACGGGGCGGTCCGGGACATCACCGGACCCCAGCACGGCCCGGCCGGGCGGCCATCGGGCGGCCGCACCGCCGGGTCAGGCACCCGGCCGGTCACGGAGATCACGCCCGACCAGGCGGGCTGGGAGCTAGCCCGGCGATCCCTGGTCCGGGCGATCCACGCCAGCGCGACCCGGTCGCGCGACGACCGGCTCTTTCCTGGTGACATCGAGCAGTTCGGGACGCCCGGCGGCGGGCTGTGCATGGCCAACGGCGCCGCGGGAGTGCTCTACGCCCTGGCGGAGGCTGGCGCGGAAAGCCTGCCCGAGCACGCCGAATGGCTCATCACGCGGACGGCCGAGCCGGTGGCCGGGGCGCGGCTCGGCCTATACGACGGCATGATCGGGGTGGCCTGGGTCCTTAGCATTCTTGGCCATCCGGGTGCCGCGCAGCGGGTGGCGGAGATATGCCTGGCCGAGCGATGGCAGCGGCTCGGCGCCAACCTGCACGGCGGCCTGTCCGGGATCGCGCTCGCGCTGCTCCATCTCGGCGATGCCATGGGGGAGGTGCGGCTCCGCGAGGCCGGGCTGGCCGCCGCCGACCTCGTCGCGGCCCGGGTGCCGGTCCGGAAGTCCGGCGAAGAGCGCGGCCCGGCCGGCCTGCTGCGCGGCTCCTCCGGTCCCGCGCTGCTCTTCGTGCGGATGTTCGAGCGGACCGGGGACCCCGGATACCTGGACCTCGCGGCGACCGCGCTCGGCGCGGACCTCGACCGGTGCGTGCTCACTGACAAGGGCGCGCTACACGTGGACGAGGGCTGGCGCACGATGCCCTACCTCGGCGGCGGCAGCGCCGGCATCGGGCTCGTCATCGATGACTTTCTCGCGCACCGTCACGTCGCCCGGTTCGAGCAGGCGGCCGGGGCCATCCGGACCGCCGCGTCCTCGACTTACTACGCCCAGCCGGGCCTGCTGCGGGGCCGCGCCGGGATGATGCTGTATCTCGCGCGTGGGCAGGCGGGGGACGAGGCCGCCCACGATCCCCGCGTGGCCGCGCACGTCCGCCGCCTGGCCTGGCACGCGATCGGCTACCGCGGCGGCATCGCGTTCCCCGGCGACACCCTTTTCCGGCTCTCGATGGATCTCGCCACGGGTACCGCCGGCGTGCTGCTCGGCCTGGCCGCAGCGCTCTCGCCGGGGGGCGGCGGACTGCCGTTCCAGCGCCTGACGCAGCGCCCGCACACTCGGCCGGCGGACGCCAGCGGCCGCACAGATGTCCCTGGAAGTTCTGGCCAGGGATCGGAGAAAGAACCCGTCAGCACTAGGAGGTAACACGGAATGGCGCTACTCGACATGCAGGGCATGGAGCCGGAGGCCCGTGGCGGTGGTCATGGTTGTGGCGGCAGCGACCTGAGCGTCGCGCTGTGCGACAGTACGGCCAGCGTCACGCTGTGCCTCTAACACTCACCACTGAGTAGGGAACGGCACGGAGGCGGCCCGCATCCAGGCCGCCTCCGCGCCGTCCGCTAGGGCGATGTCCGGAGGCACGCATGACGAACGACGAGCGGCCCGGCGGTAGCGCGGACGACCGGGCCCTCCGCCGTTCGGCCGACCGGCTGCTGCTGCGGATGGCATGGCGAAGCGGGCACTGGGCTGCCCTGCTCGCCGTCATGTCGGTCGCGGGAGCCATCGCGGACACCCTGCTGCCAGCGGTCGCCGGGCACACCGTGGACGTCGTGCTGCGCGCAGCGGCCGCGCCCGCCGGGCCGGCCGGCGACACCAGCCGCGCCGGCCGCTGGCTGGCCGGATGCATCGCGCTGATCGTCGTCATCGTGGCCTGCGATGCGCTCGGCCAGCTCGCCACCGGAATCAGCACCGCCGCCGCCACGGAGTGGCTCAGGCGCAAGCTGGCCAGTCACGTCTTCGCCTGCGGGCTCCGGCTGCCCGAGCGCTTTCCCGCCGGGGATCTGGTCGGCCGGGTCATTGGTGGCGCAGCGGACGCAGGCGGCGCCCCCGCCAGCGGCATCCTGGCTCTGGCCGCCGTTATCCCCCCGGCCGGCAGCGTCATCGCTCTCGCCCTGATCGATCCCTGGCTCGCGGTGGCCTTCGCCGCCGGGCTGCCGGTGCTCGCCGTCGTACTCCGCGCGTTCGTCCGCGACTCCTCTGACATAACTGTCCGTTATCAGCGGGCCCAGGGTGCGATCACGGCCCGGCTGCTGGACGCGCTGGCCGGCGCGCGCACGATAGCCGCGGCGGGCAGCTGCGATCAGGAAGCGGCCCGGGTACTCGTCCCGCTGGCCGAGGTGGGCCTGCACGGCCGGGCCTTCTGGCGAATCCAGGCGCGGATCGCGGCGCAGGGCTCTCTCATCGTTCCGCTGCTCCAGGTAGTCGTGCTCGGGGTCGCGGGGATCGCGCTCGCGGCCCGCCGGATCAGCCCGGGCGAATTGCTCGCCGCCAGCCAGTACGCCGTGCTCGGAGCCGGTGTCGGCGCGGCGATCGGCCGGCTCAGCCAGCTCGGCCGGGCCCGCGCTGGCGCCAGGCGGGCGGCTGAGCCGCTCGCCGTGCCTGTGCCCGTGCCGGGCACCGTGCCGCTGCCGCCCGGCCCTGGCCGCCTGGAGTTGCGTGCGGTGACGGTGCAAGCGGGCGGCCAGCCGGTTCTCGATGGTGTCGATGTCGCCGTGCCGGGCGGCGCGGTGGTCGCCGTGGTCGGGCGGTCCGGGGCAGGCAAGTCGCTGCTCGCGGCGCTCGCCGGTCGATTGCTGGATCCGGACGAGGGAGAGGTGACGCTGGATGGCATCTCGGTCGCCCGGCTCGATCCCGCCGAGTTGCGGCGTGCCGTCGTCTACGCGTTTGACCGGCCGGCGTTGTTCGGCCGCACGCCACGCGAGGCGATCGCGTTTGGAGTCTCGCCCCCGGCGGCGGCGCAGGTGCTGTCCGCCGCCCGGGACACGTCCGCTTACGAATTCCTCCAGCGCCTGCCAGAAGGCCTGGACACGCCACTGGACGAGGCCCCGATGTCAGGCGGGGAGATTCAGCGGCTCGGGCTGGCCCGCGCGCTCGCGCACGCGGACCAGGCCCGGCTGCTGATCCTGGACGACGCGATGTCCAGCCTCGACACCGTCACCGAGATGCAAGTCAGCCGGGCACTGACCGCGCGGCTTGGCCATCGCACCTGCCTGGTCATCGCGCACCGCGCCGCGACGGCGGCGCGGGCCGACCTCGTCGCCTGGCTGGACGGCGGCCAGCTGCGCGCATTGCGACCCCATCATGCGCTATGGCAGGACCCTGCATATCGTTCGGTATTCACGTCCGAACCGGTGCCCGCGGCGGCGGCAGTGGATGGCTGATCCAGGCGCCCTGAGAACAGCGCGCGGGAGACGCTCGCTGCTGCTGCGCGTGCTGCGCCGCAGCCTCAGCAGCCG